>Ga0335076_10003143_pt1 | contig 16560 bp, 14 predicted proteins | sample Lox_Sample_25_FD_206717 | JGI IMG/M metagenome (GOLD analysis project Ga0335076, IMG submission 206717) | Soil microbial communities from Loxahatchee National Wildlife Refuge, Florida, United States - Lox_Sample_2.5 | ecosystem: Environmental > Terrestrial > Soil > Wetlands | place: USA... | reverse complement strand
GCGCGGCGCCCGTCTCGAGCCCCTGCGCAAGGCGGCCGAGAAGGCCGTCTTCGACCTGCCGGGCGTGCTCTCGGTGAGCGCCGTGCTGACCGCGCATCGCGGCGGCGCGGCAGCCGCGCGCGGTCCTGGTCCAGCCCAACCGGGCGCCCGCCCGGCCGCCGCCGCCAAGCCAGCCGTGCCCGGAGTCCGCTCGATCGTCGCCGTCGCCAGCGGCAAGGGCGGCGTCGGCAAGTCGACGACGGCCGTCAACCTCGCGCTGGCGCTGGCGTCGCAGGGCCTGCGCACCGGCATGCTCGATGCCGACATCTACGGCCCCTCGCAGCCGCGCATGATGGGCATCAGCGGCCGCCCGCGGGCGAAGGACGACCGCACCCTGATCCCGCTGCAGAACTTCGGCATCAAGTGCATGTCGATCGGCTTCATGATCGCCGAAGAGACGCCGATGATCTGGCGCGGCCCGATGGTGCACAGCGCGATCACGCAGATGCTGCGCGACGTCGACTGGGGCGAGCTCGACATCCTCGTCGTCGACCTGCCGCCGGGCACCGGCGAGGCGCAGCTGACGATGGCGCAGCAGGTGCCGCTGACCGGCGCCGTCATCGTCTCGACGCCGCAGGACATCGCGCTTCTCGACGCCCGCAAGGGCCTCAACATGTTCCGCAAGGTCGACGTGCCGATCCTCGGCATCATCGAGAACATGAGCTATTTCCTCTGCCCGCATTGCGGCGAGCGCAGCGACATCTTCAGCCACGGCGGGGCCCGGCACGAGGCCGCGAAGCTCGGCGCCGAGTTCCTCGGCGAGATCCCTCTCGACATGGCGATCCGCGAGACCTCCGACGGCGGCCGCCCCATCGTGGTCAGCGATCCCGCCAGCGCCCACGCCCGGACCTACCAGGCGATCGCCACGCGCGTCTGGCAGAAGGTGTCCGAGACGCTCGGCGACGCCCGCCGCCAGCCGCCGCGCATCGTCATCCAGTAGGGTCGCCGAAAACGAGCGATGGACCCCATGTCCAGCGGCGCTCCAACCAAGCGGTCATTCTTTTGCCTGTCGTCCCGGCGAAAGCCGGGACCCATAGACACTGGCCTCTGGAATATGGGCCCCGGCTTTCGCCGGGGCGACATTTCAAGAGCGGGTTCGCTCCATATAGGACAATATTCCTGACCGATTAAGCGAATCGGCGAAACAACCCCATGTAAAGGAAGTTAACGAGCCGAAGACGGCAGGCGAGCGGTCAGGCGAGCGCGCGCCACGCAACCAAACAAAGGTCGCGCGTCTGGCTTCGGTTCACGATGTCCAACAGCGGGCGCATTGGGTCCGCCTGAGGCCAGGCCGACCCCAATGCACCGTCTGCCATACTACAGAACATTTCAGGAACCTGCAAGGAGATTCACGCTGGGCGAGCGGGCAGGAAGCCATCGGGACGCCTTATCGGCGCCTCCGATGGCTCCCGGTTTCCGGCCAGAGTCCGCGGTGGCCCATCAGTGCAACACCGACTCGCGGGCGGGGGCTCTGAAGTCCTCCGGCAGATCCTCGACGTCCACGGCCATCAGCTGCAGGCAGCTGGCGAGCCGGCGCATCTCCGCGGCCTTGTCGGGATACTGCTCGCCCGACACGAGGAGATAGGCGGCCGTGTGGTTGAGGGCGTCGATCAATGCGGTCTTGCTCATGGCTCACATCCTTTCCCGTCTTGCGTGCAGGTGTGATCCGGGATCATGCACAGGCGCGTCGGCGACAACGCCGAACACCTGACAACATGGCGTGATCCGGTGACGATCGCTGTGCCAGCGGGATGACTTCGATGTGGCCATTTTCGGCCGGGCGCGTCGCCCTGCCGCACTGCCGCCACAATGTCGACGCGATTCGGTAAAAGGGGTCGGAGTCAGTTTCGTCCCATCACGACGCGCATCCCTGAGGAGGCTCGGACCGGCGATGTGCGTCCTTCGACAAGCTCAGGATGAGGACTTTTCTTTGTGCCACCAAGACCGCCCCTCGTGCTGAGCTATTCCGGGCGATCGAGCGCCACCATCAGTTCGCGCCACTCGCGCTTGCCGAGGCCGCTCGACTTTTCCGTCACCGCTTCGCCGGCCAGCAGGCGCTTCACGACGGCGAAGGCGCCGGCCGAGAGCGAGACGGCATTCAGGCGATGCTGCAGGAAGGCCTCGTGGGTGATCGGCAGCCAGCGCTTGACGACGTCGAGCATGGCGTCCGCATAGACGCGGATCTCGTACTGCGCATGCGGGTCGGCGCGCAGGCTGAGGAAGTGCAGCAGGTTGTGCAGGTCGACCTTCCAGTACCATTGGGTATAGATGTTGGCCGGCAGCACCATGCGCGCGAGTTCGCGGGCGATACCGTGCCGGTCGGCGTCGATGACTTCGCCCTTCGCGTCTTCGTTCAGCAGCTTCTGGTAGTTCGTGTAGGCGCGGGCGCTCTCGGCCTTGATGAGCGCCAGCACTTCCTTGGCCTCGTCGGCGGGCAGCACGTCGTCGCGGCCCTGGCGGTTCTGCCGCGACTGCGCGGCGATGTGGTGCGGCTTCTCCGGTCCCGGCGCGCCGAAGAGGTCGGCCTGGCCGTGCTCGCGGTTGTACTCGATGTGCCGTTCGATGCGCCGCGAATCGAGGAAGTCGCGGTCCGGCACGTAGAACTCGCGGTCGAGGATCGAGTAGCGTGCTGAGTACTCGTTGACGTTGGCGGTGCGGTGGCGGATCCACTGGCGCGCCACGAAGATCGGCAGCTTGACGTGGAACTTGATCTCGCACATCTCGAACGGCGTCGTGTGCCGGTGGCGCAGCAGGTAGTTGATGAGGCCGCGGTCCTCGCTGATCTTCTTGGTGCCCTTGCCGTAGGAGACGCGCGCCGCCTGCACGATCGCGGCATCGTCGCCCATGTAGTCGATGACGCGGACGAAGCCGTGATCGAGCACGGGGATCGCGGTGTAGAGGATCTCCTCGAGCGCCGGCACGGTAGCGCGGCGCGTTGCCTGCGTCGCATCGGCGAGCGCATCGACCTCGGCTTGCTGTTCGGCGGAAAGCGGCATGACTAAGGAAAGCTTAACCTCGATTCGCGCGGGTGGGCAAATTGGCTGTCAGCCTCCCGATGTGATTCCCCCGCGAAAGCGGGGGCCCAGGGCAAGTGACGGGAGCGCCCCCTGGACCCCCGCTTTCGCGGGGGAACCAAATTTGATGTGGGCGGCACGAGCGCCACTCGAGCGTCTTGCCCCTTTCTGATTCGGGGGGCGACGCTTATATTACGGGTGTCGGGCAACCGACTATGGCGATAAACGCCATGTGGAATAAGCGCAGCGGACCCGGGGGCAGTACCCGGCGCCTCCACCAGCTTCCCCGCCGAAGCGCGTCGCGCGACGGCGGTTTCAATGGGGGCGAAACAGGATCGACGCGCGTGGTAAAGGCATGGTTTTCGCCCGGCATGGTTCCGCCGTTATCGGGCCAACCTGAAAGTGCCAACGATAACCGTTTGGCTCTCGCTGCCTAACTAGTTTAGGAAAGCGCGGTCCGGGGGGCACCGGGCAACAGAAGCCCCCCAACTTGACGCAACGCCCGGCCGAACGACAAGGCCAGCAAAAGGGCGGACGCCATCGCAGGTGGGACGACGCGCAGGGAATGGCTCAGGACCGACTGAACTACGAGCGCATGATCGACGACGCGTTGCGCGGCGTCGTCCGCCGTGTCCTCGCGTCGGTGGCGGAGAAGAAATCGCTGCCGGGCGCGCACCACTTCCTCATCACGTTCAAGACCGACTATCCGGGCGTCGACATGCCCGACTATCTGCGCGAGCGCTATCCCGACACGATCTCGATCATGCTGCAGTACGAGTTCTGGAATCTCGAGGTCGACGAGCAGGGATTCTCCGTCGGCCTGAGCTTCAACGACAAACAGGAGATCCTGACGGTCCCCTTCGGCGCCGTCACCGGCTTCGCCGATCCGTTCGCGAAGTTCCGGCTCGAGTTCCAGGCGCGCCCTGACGGCGATGCGGCGATCGCGGAACGGCGCGACAGGCGGGCCGTCATCGCCAAGCCGATCGAAGCGCCCAAGCCCGCCGCAAAGGACGCGCCGCACAAGGACAAGGCGAAGAGCGGCGAAGTCGTTGCGCTCGACGCCTTTCGCAAGAAATAATCGGTGCCCGCAAATCAACCGAGCGCTGTGTGATTTATATCACACCATTGTGGGAATCTTGTGCGCCGGCGTGATTTCGATTGACCGCATGCGCGTCGATCCGTAGATTGCCGCCTTCCTTCTCAGACGAGGGAGGGCATCGAATGGACGTACACACTTATCTCACCTGTCGGGGTAGCACCCCATCTTGACGGTCGATGTCAGAGGGCGCCGGAACGGCGTCCGATCCTCGTTTTGATTTCATACCGCTGACCTCACGCTGACAATCGAACCGGGCTTCGGCGCATCGCGCGAGGACGACTCCTGTCGTCTGCGCACGATGGCATCCGCTTCGGCCTGACACACACCGTCGATCCTGCGTCAACGAAGCCGCATCCACGTCGATTGGCGGCAACGGAAGAGGCTTGCCCAAAAGCTCCCGCTGCTTCCCGGCGCGGACGGCCAGTGCAACCACCAAGCAAAGGAATCTCGTCATGAACCTGTCGCACCTCGCCCTGATGGGCGTCTTCGTCAGCCGCTATAGCCGGTCTCTGCGCTCGAACCGCCCGGAAGGCGGGCCGGGCCAAAGCTGGGCCCAGCTGCTGGCGGTCCTGTTCGGCTGGCGCCGGGCGCAATCGCCCCCAGTGCAGCGACTGAGCAACCACCTGCGCCGTGACATCGGCCTGGAGCCGATCCTGGAGCGGCGTGCGTGGCTCTGGCACCGGTAGGATGACTGGAAGCGAGTCCCGCGCCACGCGGACTCGCCTTCCGGCGCGTCGGCCAGGTGCCGAAGCACGGCGTCGACCGGCCCCTTTCCGCCTCGGTCGATTCTCGCTACAACGGGGTCGATTCACGCGACCTGGGAAATCCGCATGGTGAGCGACCCGAATACCCGCATCGAAAGCGATTCGATGGGCGAGATCGCCGTTCCCACCGATCGCTACTGGGGGGCGCAGACGCAGCGCTCGCTGCAGAATTTCCGCATCGGCGGCGAGCGCATGCCGGTGCCGCTCACGCGCGCGCTCGGGCTGGTGAAGCAGGCGGCGGCGGAAACCAACATGCAGCTCGGCGTCCTCGACCGGAAGCTCGGCGAGACGATCGCGCAGGCGGCCGCCGAGGTCGTCGCCGGCAAGCTCGACGACCACTTCCCGCTCGTCGTCTGGCAGACGGGTTCGGGCACGCAGTCCAACATGAACGCCAACGAGGTGATCGCCGGCCGCGCCAACGAACTCTTGACCGGCAAGCGCGGCGGCAAGTCGCCCGTGCATCCGAACGACCATGTCAACATGGGGCAGTCGTCGAACGACAGCTTCCCGTCGGCGATGCACATCGCCGCCGCCGGCCAGGCCGTGACGACGGTCATCCCGGCGCTGCGGCACCTCCACGCGGCGCTCGCCGCCAAGGCCAAGGCCTTCGCCGACATCATCAAGATCGGCCGCACGCATCTGCAGGACGCGACGCCCATCACGCTGGGGCAGGAATTCTCCGGCTATGCGGCGCAGGTCGAGCTCGGCATCGCCCGCGTCGAGAGCGGCCTGCCGCGCCTGTTGCCGCTGGCGCAGGGCGGCACCGCCGTCGGCACCGGCCTCAACGCCAAGGTCGGGTTCGCCGAGGGGTTCGCGGCGCAGGTCGCCCGCCTCACCGGCCTGCCCTTCGTCACGGCGCCCAACAAGTTCGAGGCGCTCGCCAGCCACGATGCGATCGTCGAGCTGTCCGGCGCCTACAACGTGCTCGCGGCGTCGCTGCTCAAGATCGCCAACGACATCCGGCTGGCCGGCTCCGGGCCGCGCTCGGGCCTCGGCGAGCTGCTGCTGCCGGAGAACGAGCCGGGCTCGTCGATCATGCCGGGCAAGGTGAACCCGACGCAGGCCGAGGCCATGACGATGGTGGCGACGCAGGTCATGGGCAACCACGTCGCCGTGACCGTCGCCGGCAGCCAGGGACATTTCGAGCTCAACGTCTTCAAGCCGGTGATGATCCACAACCTGCTGCAGTCCGGCCGCCTCATCGCCGACGCCTGCGTCAGCTTCACCGACAACTGCGTCGCCGGCATCGAGCCGAACCGTGCCCGCATCAAGCAGCTGCTGGACCAGTCGCTGATGCTGGTCACCGCCCTCAACCCGCATATCGGCTATGACAAGGCGGCCAAGGTGGCGAAGAAGGCGCACGCCGAGGGCACCAGCCTCAAGGAGGCCGCCGTCGCCCTCGGCTTTCTCACCGCGGAGGATTTCGATCGCCTGGTGCGCCCCGAGGGGATGCTCGGTCCGAGCAAATAGCGCCCGTCGGCTCGCGCATGAGCGACGCGCCGCCTCATGCCCTGCGCAAGCGCTCCGTCCTGATCGCCGGCCACCGCACCAGCCTGTCGCTCGAAGCCGCCTTTTGGGACCAGTTGCGGCAGATCGCGGCGACGCGCGGCCTTTCGCTCAACAAGCTCGTCGAAGCTGTCGACCGGGCGCGCGCGGCCGACGAGAAGCCGGCCAACCTGTCGAGCGCGATTCGCGTCTTCGTCCTGCGGCAGCTGCAAGACCGGCAATAGCCGGCCGCAGTCTCGTCGGTGGCGACGCCGCTATTGCTGCGGCTGCTCGCTGCCCGGCGCGGTCGGTGCGATGACAGGCGCGCCCGTGCCTTCCTGGCCCGGCTGCGCCGGCTGCTCCGGCGCCGGGGCGGTTGTCGCGCCGGGCTGCGCCGGCGGCGCCGGCTGTTGCTCGGGCACGGTCGTCGTCGGCGCCGGCTGACTCGGCGCTGCCTGCTGCGCCGGCGCCGCCGACGGCTGGGCGGGCGCCTCCGCCCCTGGCGTCGTCGGTGCCGGCTGTTGCGGGGCGGGCGCCGCTTCCGGGGCCGGCTGAATGACCGGCGCCGGTTGGGCCGGCTGCCCGGCCGGAGCCGCCTGTCCGGTACCCTGCTTCTTTTTCTTCTTCTGGCCGGCGGGTTGTTCGGGCGTGGCCGGCTGTGCCGGTGCTGCGGCGGCCGGCGGCTGCTGCGTCGCTGCCGGCGGCTGCTGCGTCGCTGCCGGCGGCTGTGCCGGCGTCGCTTCCGGCGCCGGCTGAGCGGCGGGGGCGGCCGGGGCCTGCCCGGCGGGCGCCGTCTGCCCGGCCGGCGCGTTCGATCCACTCTGACCCTGTTTCTTCTTTTTCTTGCCGCCGGACTGGTCCTGGATGGCCGGTTGCGCGGGCGCCGCAGCGGCTGGCGGCTGCTGCGCCGCGGGGGCCGGCGGCTGCTGTCCGGCCGTTGCCGGAGCGGTTGCGGTCGGGGCCGCCGGGGTCGGAGCCGGCTGCGCCGGGGCGGTCACGGCGGGCGCCGCCGTCTCCGCGCCCGGCGCCGGGAACGCCGCCGGGGCCTCCGGCTGGGTGACGCCGCCCGGCTGCGGCTGGACCACGCCACCCGGCTGTGGCTGGATCGCGCCGCCCGGCTGTGGCTGGATCGCGCCGCCCGGCTGCGGCTGCATCTCGGCGCCCGGAAGCGGCGGGCCGTTCTGCTGCTGCTGTTGCTGGCCGCCGAAGACGCCCGGCAGCACGCCCTGGAGCGCGCCGGGCATCCCGCCCGGCTGCTGCGGCTGTTGCTGCTGCCCGAACACACCCGGCAGCAGGCCGCCGAGCGGGTTGCCGGGGCTCGCCTGGCCGCCGCCGCAGCCGCCGCCGCTGCGCGGGCGCGGCGTCGGGCTGCTGAGGATGCCCGCGAGATCGACCATCAGGCAGGGCTGGTCGGGATTCTGCGCCGTCATCGAGAAGATGTTGACCAGCATGCCGATCGTCCAGGCCGAGAGGTTGGCGTCGCCGCTCATCAGCGCCTTGGCCTGCTCGTTGTTCAGCGTCAGATCCTGGGTGTTAAGGATGCCGCGATTGATCTTGAAGTTGCCGTTGAGCGCGCTCTGCCGGCCGACGAAGGCTTGGTAGGCCGAGCTGACGTAGTCGGTCATGCTCTGCACCTGCTGCTGCCCCGTGAGCTGCGACAGCTGCTGACCGAGGACGGAGAGCGCGGCGACGCCCAGCATCTGCTGCAATTGGCCGAGGACGGTCACGGTGCCGTTGACCGTGCCGTTGCCGTGCAGCGCATCCATCAACTCGGCCATGCTGGCGCCGCTCGAGGTGAGGTCCGCATTCAGCGTCACCGGTCCCTTGACGAAGCTGCTGCCGGAGACGCCGCCGATATCGACGTTGCTGGCGACGACGTGGCCGTTGAAGGTCGGCAGGCCGCGGCCGACCAGCTTGCCGGTCAGGTTGATGGCGCCGCCATAGCTGTTGCCGGTGATCTGGGTGATGGTGAGCGTGCCGTCGCGCAGCGCCAGCCTCGCCTGCAGGTTGTCGATCGCCGTGTTGCCGGAGACGAACCGGTTGGCGGCGAAATCGATGTCGGCATCGGCGGCATCGAGGATCGAGAGATCGAGCGGGTCGCGCGACCAGCGCTCGCCGCCGCCGGCCCCGCCGCCGCGGCCCGGCGACGAGAACGGCGTCAGATCGACCAGGCCGCCGCGCAGGTTGGCGGTCACGAACGGCCGCGCGTAGCTGCCGTCGTACTTCATGTCGCCGGTCAGCTGGGTCGGCCCGGCCTTGAGCGAGAGGCCGGACAGCGACGCGGATTGCGTACTGCCCGTCGCCTTGGCGGCGAAGCTGAAGGGCCCGAGCTGGCCGGCCTGCGGCTGGTAGCCCGGCACCAGCGACGCCAGCAGGTCGCGGAACTCCGGATGATCGGCGGCGATCGTAAGATCGAAACGCGTCGGTGGCGCCGCCGCCATCACCGTGCCGGCGACCTTGGCGCTGCCGCCGAAGCCCTGCAGCGCCAGATCGAGCTTCATGTTGTCGGCGTTGCCGGCCATGGTGCCGGTGCAGCCGAGCTGGCCGACCTTGTCGGCGGTGGGGCCGGCCATATGCAGCAGCGCCAGCAGCGGCGCCGGCTTCTGCGCGGCGAAGTTCAGCTTCGTGTCGACCTGCGGCGTGCCCGAGAGGCCGGTGATCTTGCCGGCGAACTGCCCCTGCCCACCGATGCCGGCGAGCCCGACGGCGACGTTATAGGTCACGTCGTTGGCGCCGCTCGCGGCGGTCCCCGTGAGCGACACGGCGCCGAGGCGGCTCGCACTGGCCGGATCGAGATTGGCGAGCGCCGCGAGCGGGCCGGCATCCTTGGCCTTGACGTCGAACGTCGTGTCGATGCGCGGGATGCCGGCGCCGATGCCAGTGGCCTTGCCCTTGGCCTCGCCGGCCGCGCCGACGCCGGCGATCGAGAAGTTCACGTCGTAGGCCACGTCCTGGGCGCCGCCGGACAGCGAGCCGTCGAGCTTGAGGGCGCCGAGCTTGCCGGGCGCGGTCTTGGGGAGGCCGGCCAGCTGGAATGCCTTACCGGCATCGTTGGCGGCCAGGTTGAACTTGGTATCGAAGCGCGGCTGTCCTGCCAGGTTGGTGATCGTGCCGTTGAGGCCGCCCTTGCCGCCGGCGAAGTCCTTGACGCTGAGGTCGCGCAAGGTGAGCGCGCCCTTCTGCAGCGTGCCGTCGACATGCACGCCCTGCAGGGTCTGCTCATTGAGCGTGAGCTTGCCGACGCGCAGCTCGACATTGGCGTCGATGCCCGCGAGCGGCGCCAGGTTCTGCAGCGGCAGCCCGGCTTTCTGATCCTTCGCCGCCGCCTTCGCTCCGGCAGCGGGCGGCAAATAGGCGTCGAGATTAAGCTGATCGATGGCGAGGCCGACGCCGAAGGCGGGGTTGGCGCGCCCGGCGCCCGGGAGCGCGACGGTGGTGCCGCCGATGATGCGCGAGGAGTCCAGTTTGACGTCGAGGTCGGCGAGCTCGATCGTGCCCGGCGTCGCCGTCACCTTGCCGGTCATCGCCAGGCTGCGCAGGCGGTCGGCCGGCACCGGCGGCGGCGCCACCTGCAGCCAATCCAGGAGGCCGCGCAGATTGTCGGCCTTGCCGTCGAGTACGCCCGTGAACTTCGGCGCGCCGCCGGCCGCGGCCAGCGTCCCGGTCACGGACAGGCTGGAGCCGCCCGGCAGCAGCCCGGACAAGCGCGAGAGATCGACCTCTCCCTGCGTCAGCGTGGCGATGAGGTGCGCGTCGTTGATGACGCCGCCGCGGTAGCCGATCGCCCCGACCGCGAGGTCGAGGGAGGCATCGATGCCCTGCGGCAGCGCGAACGCGCCGGCCGCGCCCGGTTCCGGCGCCGCACTTGGCGCACCGGCGGCGGCGAGCAGCTTGTCGAGGTCGAGGCGATTGACGCTGAGCTTCACGTCCGCCTTGGCCGGCGGCCCGGCGGTGAACTTCACGCCGCCGGCCGCGGTCATGTCGCCGAGCGCGACGGTGAAGTTCTGGATCTCGCCGCCGCCGGCGGCGTAGCGCACGTCGCCGCCGATCTTCGCGGCCTTGTCGAGGGCGAGCGGCGAACCGGCCGATGCGCCGGGCGCCAGGCTGTCGAGGGCAGCGGCGAGATCGGCGCTCGCCGCGTCGAGCCGGCCATTGACGGCGAGCGGTCCCGCCGTCGCGACCGTGCCGGCGAACTTCGCCGTCGCGTCGCTCTTGGCCAGTCCCACCTCGCCGGAAATCTGCGCCGGCTGATCGCCGGCCAGCACGCCGGACGTCAGCTTGAAAATGATCGGCACGCTGCGATAGGTAAGGCTGCCGTCGGCACGGAACGGCCCGTTCAGCGTATCGGCGCCGAAACTCGCGTTGAGGGCATCGACCCTCTGCTCGCTTCCGCCCGCGGCCTCGCGGTAGATCAGGGTCCCGTTCTTGATCGTGATGCTGTCGAGGCGGATGGCCGGCCCCGGTCCGCCGCCGACGGGGGCGCCGGCAGCAGACGGCGCGGGATTGCCGAGTTCCCAGTTGGCGTGCCCGTCGGCCAGCCGCTCCAGCAGGATCGTCGGCTGCACGAGATCGATGCGCTGGACCTGAAAGTTCCTGCTGAGCCAATCGAGCGGGGCGAAGGCGAGGCGCACGTCGAGCGATTCGAGCGATGCCATGTCCGGCGCGCTGCCGCCGGCGATATTGGCGAAGCGCACCTTGTGGACCGACAGGGTCGGCGTCCACAGCACCGCGAGCGAGATGTCGCCGTCGATCGCGATGTCGCGGCCGGTCTGCTCGCGGACCTTGGCGGCGATCTCGGCCTTGTACCTGTTCCAGTCGATGAAGCTCGGCGCGACCGGGATCGCGATGACGACCAGCACAAGCAGCGTGCCGATGCCGATCAGAACCTTCTTCATCATGCGCATGCCCCCCAGCCGACACCGCTGCCGAGGCCTGACGCCCCGGCGTTTGCACCGACCCGGAATCGGTTTATTGTATGGACGTGCCGGCCTGCAAGCATCTTGCGCGGCCGGGGCCGAACCAGGATGACGGCGATTGGCGGCGGCGACATGGGCGATGTCGTTAACCTGAACAAGTACCGCAAGCAGCGGCAACGCCTCGGCGAGGCGAAGCTGGCGGCGGAGAACCGCGTGAAGTTCGGCCGCGACAAGTTCGAACGGGCGAGCGCGCGCGCCGAGCAGGAGCGCCAGGCCGAAGACCTCGACAACAAGCGCCTGGACGGCATGCGGCCCGACGACAAGCGCTCCGACTGACTGTCCTTTCCCGCCTCACACCCGCCATTTGACAGCATCGCAGCTGAACGCGCGATGAACTGGCCTGCCGATCAGCCCGCCTACTTGACGACGTCCATCACGCCGATGATGGCCACGACCTGCTCGCCCCGATCGCCGGCCAGCGGACAGTCGATCGATTCGAACCGCCGCAGGCCGCCGATCGAGAACGTCAGCGTGCCGGTACAGCGCCGGCAGACGCCGCCGGCGACGACGGAGCGGTAGTACTCGTAGAGCTCGTGGCCGTACTCGCCGATGTTGACCCGGCGCACGGTCTCGCCGGTGCGGTTGCGGCCGATGATCTGGATGACCTCCTCGCCCAGCAGCTTGAACAGGAAGTCGCCGTCGGCCAGCACTTCCACCAGGAAGAGGCTGGCGACGATGGGCCGGTGGTCGAGGATGTCGAACGCGGCGCGCCGGGGCATGCGGCCGCCATTGGCCGTGCGCCACCAGTCGGCCAGCTTCTTCACCTTCGGGCTGCGGAACTCCGTCGTCGCGTCGACCGCGCTCTCGACGATGTCGGTGATGCGTGTAAGGTCGGTCGGCGTTCCCGACATCGCCGCGACTACACCCGGAGGACCTTGCCCGGGTTCATGATGTTGTCGGGATCGAGTGCCAGCTTCAGCTGCCGCATCACCGCGACGCCGTCGCCATGCTCGGCCGTGAGGAAATCGAGCTTGCCGTACCCGATCCCGTGCTCGCCGGTGCAGGTGCCGCCGAGGCTGAGGGCGCGCAGCACCATGCGCTCGTTGATGCGCTGCGCCTCGGCCATCTCGGCGGGATTGTTCGGATCGATGACGAAGGTGACGTGGAAGTTGCCGTCACCGACATGGCCGACGATCGGGGCCACCAGCGCCGAGGCGCGGATGTCGGCCTTGGTCTCCGTGATGCACTCGGCGAGCCGCGAGATCGGCACGCAGACGTCGGTCGCCCAGACCTCGCAGCCGGGCCGCAGCGCCTTGTCGGCATGATACGCGTCGTGCCGGGCCTGCCAGAGCCTGCTCCGGTCTTCCGGCTTCGCCGCCCAGCGGAAGTCGCCGGCGCCGTGCTCGGCGGCGATCGCCTTCACCATCTCGGCCTGCTCGGCGACCCAGGCGGTGGTGCCGTGGAATTCGAAGAACAGGGTCGACTGCACGGGATAATCGAGCTTCGCGTAGCGGTTGAGCGCGTCCATCTGCGCGTCGTCGAGCAGCTCGATGCGGGCCACGGGAATGCCCGACTGGATCGTCTGGATCACCGTGTCGACAGCGCCTTCCAGGGTCGGGAACGAACCCACGGCCGCCGAAATGGCCTCGGGAATGCCGTACAGCCTGAGCGTGATCCCGGTGATGACGCCGAGGGTGCCTTCGGAGCCGACGAAGAGGCGCGTCAGATCGTAACCGGCGGCCGACTTGCGCGCCCGCCCGCCGGTGTGGATCAGGCGCCCGTCGGCGAGCACGACGTCGAGCCCCAGCACGTTCTCCCGCATCGTCCCGTAGCGCACCGCGTTCGTGCCGGAGGCGCGCGTTGCCGTCATGCCGCCGAGCGACGCATCGGCGCCGGGATCGATCGGGAAGAACAGGCCGCTGTCCTTGAGGTGGTTGTTGAGCTGCTTGCGCGTGACGCCCGGCTCGACCGTGACGTCGAGATCCTCGGCATTGACGCGCAGGACGTGGTTCATCTGCGACAGGTCGATGCACACGCCGCCATGCAGCGCCGCCACGTGCCCCTCGAGCGACGTGCCCGTGCCGAAGGGGATGACCGGCACCTTGTGGCGCGCGCAGGCCTGGACGATGGCGACGACCTCGTCGGTCGAGCGGGCGAAGGCGACGGCATCGGGCGCATGGAGGGCGTGGTAGGACTCGTCCCTGCCGTGCTGATCGCGCACCGCCGGCGTCGTCGACAGGCGGTCGCCCAGCACCTGCCGGAGCCGCTCGAAAAGAGGGTCAGGCAGGGCATGCCCGGCGCTCGCAGCCGTCGATGCCTGCGCCTGGTTCGTCATGCTCCACCTCGTGCTAAACGTGCGCCAACCGGCCAGATTCGCTGCATAGCCTAGGCGCCTGCCGACGCTCCCGCAATGCGGTTTCTCGCCACCGCGAGGCGGCGCTGGCGGCGCGCTGAGGGATGGCCGGGGCGTTCAGGCGAGACGGGCGGCGACGACCGCAGGCTCGGTCTCGTAGGCGGCGGCGACCGACTGGAAGGCCGCGGCGACCGGGGTGCGCGCCAGCCGCCGCGCGAGCGCGAGCGAAGCGATCGCGGTGGCGATGGCGGCTCCCCAGGCGATGGCCGGCAGCGTGACGAAGACGGCGCTCTGATAGGACAGCAGCGCCACCCACGCCGCGGCCATGGCGCCGCCGCCGCCGATCGCGGCGAGCCGCGACGGCGACCACAGCGGCAGGCGCACGCTGCACATGCCCTGAACGGCGACGGCGACGGGAGCGGCGACGAGGACGGCGACGACGCGGTCCAGACTGACGCCGAGCACGACCAGGACGAGGACGGCCACAAGGACCGCCCGCCTCCGGCCGGAAAGAATGTCGTCGACGACGATCATGCTCCACAGCTCCGACGACCGCCGCAGGCGGTCGCGCGTAACGCACGTCAACCCACAACTCTAGGCTGAGAATCCTTGCAAATATGTGAACGCGGCGGAGAGCCGCGTCAGGCCGGGGCCGGCCGGAGCGCCAGCCGGCGCATGGTCCGGCGGCGAGAGATTTCGTACCAGAGTGCGCCGATGATCGTCAGCGTCACCAGAATGAGCGCCAGGGCGTTGATGGTCGGCGTGATGCCGCTGCGCACCCGCGAGAAGACGTAGACCGTGAGCGTGTCGTAGGTGCCGCGCGTGAACAGCGTGGTGTTGAAGTTTTCCACCGACTGGAAGAAGGCGATGGCCGCACCCGCCCCGATCGCGGGATAGAGATGCGGCAGCAGGATGCGGCGGACGACCTGCGCGTGGCTGGCGCCGAGATCGAGCGCCGCCTCCTCGAGCGCGCGGTCGAAGCTCTGCAGCCGGGCCAGCACCAGCAGCATGACGAAAGCCGAGATGTAAGAGGTCTGGCCGACGGCGGAAAGATGCAGTCCAGCCGGCACCGAGAATTTGTTCCAGAACAGCAGGGTCGAGATGCCGATCACGGCGCCCGGCGTCAGGACCGGCGCGATCATGAAACCGTAGAGCACGGAGCGGGCGGTGCCGCCGACGCTGTTGATGAGGATCGCCGCCGCGGTGCCGATCGGAACCGACATGACGACGACGGCGAGTGCCACCCCGATCGTATTGCGGAAGGCGACCCACATGCGTCCGTCGTTCCACAGATCGAGGAACCAGCGGTCGGTCCAGCCGACCCAGGGATAGACCGACGGGAAGCGGGAGTCGTTGAAGGCGGCGCCGCCCATCACGATCAGCGGCAGCAGCATGTAGGCGAGGAAGGCCACCATGTAGGCGTGGAACAGGAAGTTCGATCGCGCCTTCATGATGCTCACTTCGCGATGTCGGAGAGACGCACGCGGAACACCCGCATGACCAGCGTGACGAACACGGTGCAGATCAGCATGAGCAGGAACGCGTAGGCCGAACCCGTGTTCCAGTCCTGCGACTCGAACATCCATTGCTGGATGATCTCGGTGAACCAGCGCGACGTCGTCGACGCCAGCAGGGTCGGCACCAGGATCGAACCGGCCGAGAGCATGAACACCGTCACCGCGCCCGACGCGATGCCGGGCTTCGCGTGCGGCAGGATCACGCGCCAGTGCGTGCGCCACCAGGGCGAGCCGAGGTCTTCGGCCGCCTCGATCTGGTTGGTGTCGAGCGACTGCACGGCGTTATAGACCGGGAACAGCATGAACAGCACGTAGGTGTAGACGAGGCCGATGATGATGCTGCGGAAGCCCGTCATCCAGCGCACCGGCTGGTCGATGATGCCCAGGCCCATCAGGCCATAGTTGAGCGGCCCCTTCAGCGCCAGGATGATGAACCAGGCGAACGACCGCAGGATCTCGCTGACCCACAGCGGGATGAGCAGCAGCAGGAAGAGCGTAGGCACGACCGCGCTCGTCGCCACCTTGGAGAGGTAGTAGGCGAGAGGATAGGCGATGGCGAAACAGAGCGCCGTGACGACGCTGCTGTAGATGATCGTCACGAAGAACACATAGATGTGGATCGGACTCTCGAAGAACGTGAGGTAGTTGTTCAGGCTGTAGACGTCCTTGGGCCCACCGATATCGACGACCGGCAGGTAGGGCCGGAAGGAATTTTCGAACAGGTAGAGGTAGGGCAGGATCACCAGGACGAGCAGCCAGAACGCCGTCAGGACGACGAAAACCCCGGCGAGCGGTGCGCCGTAACGCCGGATCAGGTCCCTCATGCCGCGCGCCCCTGCGCCGGGGCCGCCTCGTCGGCGAGGATGAGCGCCTGTTCGGGCGCGAACACCATATTGAACCGGCTGCCCGGCGGCGGGACGGCCGTCGACCCGTCGTTGCGCGCCTCGATCACCAGCGCGCGTCCGTCGCCGTTGCGGACCTGGATGTTGATGAAGTTCCCTTCGAAGGCCACGTCGGCGACCTCGACCGGAATGTTGTTGGCGCCCGCCGGCGGCGCATCGACGAGTCTCGCCTGCTCGGGCCGCACATAGAGCTTCGACGGCGTCGTGTCGGTGACGCCCGGTCCGAGCAACGCGCGAAATGTGCCGCAACCCGTGCGGAACGTGGCGGTCGTGCCGTTCCGCGTCTCGATCTGCCCTGTGAATATATTGTTCTCGCCCACGAAGGAGGCGACGAACCCGTTGGCCGGCCGGTTGTAGATCTCCTGCGGCGTCGCGACCTGCTGCAGCTTGCCGTGCGACATCACGCCGACGCGGTCCGACATGGCGAGCGCCTCGCCCTGGTCGTGCGTGATGTAGATGAAGGTCACGTTG
>Ga0335076_10003142_pt1 | contig 16561 bp, 17 predicted proteins | sample Lox_Sample_25_FD_206717 | JGI IMG/M metagenome (GOLD analysis project Ga0335076, IMG submission 206717) | Soil microbial communities from Loxahatchee National Wildlife Refuge, Florida, United States - Lox_Sample_2.5 | ecosystem: Environmental > Terrestrial > Soil > Wetlands | place: USA... | reverse complement strand
CTGGTCAACACCACCGGTGCGGGTTTGTTCGCCGGCTACTACAACGACCCGGAAGCCACCGACGCGCGGCTTCGGCATGGCATGTTCTGGTCGGGCGACCTGGGATACAAGGACGCCGACGGCTGGATCTACTTCGCCGGACGCAGCGGTGACTGGTTGCGCGTCGACGGCGAGAACATGACCACGGCGCCCATCGAGCGGATCCTGCACCGGTTGGCGCCGGTCAGCCAGGTCAGCGTGTACGCGGTGCCCGACGAACACGTCGGCGACCAGGTGATGGCGGCGATCGTGCTGGCCGACAACGCGGATCTGACGCCCGAGCAATTCGGCCGGTTCCTGGCCGATCAGCCTGATCTGTCGCCCAAGGCGTGGCCGCGCTACGTCTGGCTCACCGATCGGTTGCCGACCACGGCGACCAACAAGATCCTCAAGCGCGAGCTGACCGCGCGCGGCACAACACCGGGCAGCGGCGTGGTCTGGACGCGCGGCGGGCGAAGCAGCGCTTACCGGGTTGAGCACCGCTAACGCCACACTTAAACCACGCACACGACACGCCGGATGCGCGTGTGCGTAGTTTAAGTTTCGGCGCGCGGACTTCCCCGGGAATGCGCGGGCGCAGCTCGGCGTTTGGGGGGATAGCAGTTGACCTGGCATAATCGACGCTCGGCTTTACGCCCGACTGTCGGACCAGCGACGGGGGGCCGGGCGGCAAACGATCGAAGAGGACATCATGAAAGCTGACATTCACCCCGCATACGAGGAGACCACGGTGCTCTGCGGGTGCGGCAACACCTTCCAGACCCGCAGCACCAAGCCGGGAGGCCGCATCGTCGTCGAGGTCTGCTCGCAGTGCCATCCCTTCTACACCGGCAAGCAGAAGATCCTCGACAGCGGCGGCCGGGTGGCCCGCTTCGAGAAGCGCTACGGCAAGCGCAAGGCCGCTGCTGAAGCCGAGTCAACCGACAAATAGCTGGCTTACCGACGCCCGAACTGTGCGAGTCTGCGCAGGCCGGGCGTCGGTTCGCGTTTGGGGCAGGAGGTGACACATGACGCAGCCGGTACAGACGATTGACGTCCTGCTCGCCGAACACGCCGAGCTCGAGCAGCAGCTGGCGGATCCCGAATTGCACAGCAAGCCCGACGAGGCCCGCAAAGCCGGACGCCGCTTCGCCCGCCTTGCCCCGATCGTCGGCACCTACCGCAAGCTGGTGGCCGCGCGCGACGACCTCGAGACCGCACGCGAGCTCGCCGCCGAAGACGAGTCGTTCGCCGACGAGGTGACGGAACTGGAAGCACGGGTGGCCGAATTGGACACCCAACTGACCGACATGCTGGCGCCGCGCGACCCCCATGACGCCGACGACATCGTGCTCGAAGTCAAATCCGGTGAGGGCGGCGAAGAATCGGCGTTGTTCGCCGCCGATCTGGCCCGGATGTACATCCGCTACGCCGAGCGGCATGGCTGGACGGTCACCGTGCTGGACGAAACCACCTCGGATCTGGGCGGTTACAAGGATGCGACGCTCGCCATCGCGAGCAAGGGGGACGCGGCCGACGGTGTGTGGTCTCGGATGAAGTTCGAGGGCGGGGTGCATCGGGTGCAACGGGTCCCGGTGACGGAATCCCAAGGCCGCGTTCATACTTCGGCAGCGGGCGTGCTGGTCTATCCGGAACCCGAGGAAGTCGGCGAGGTCCAGATCGACGAGTCGGATTTGCGCATAGATGTGTACCGCTCGTCCGGCAAGGGCGGCCAAGGTGTTAATACCACCGACTCCGCGGTGCGGATCACCCACCTGCCCACCGGGATCGTCGTCACCTGTCAAAACGAACGGTCGCAGCTGCAGAACAAAGCCCGCGCCCTGCAGGTGCTGGCGGCTCGTCTGCAGGCCGTCGCGGAGGAGCAGGCGCTGGCCGACGCGTCGGCCGATCGGGCCAGCCAGATCCGCACCGTGGATCGCAGCGAACGCATCCGCACCTACAACTTCCCGGAGAACCGGATCACCGACCACCGAATCGGTTTCAAAGCACACAATCTCGATCAGGTGCTCGACGGGGATCTAGACGCGTTGTTCGACGCGCTGAGTGCCGCCGACAAGCAGTCCCGGCTGCAACAGGCATGACCCCGCTGCGGCGCGCGATCGAGCCAGCTGCGGCGCAGCTCGCCGAAGCCGGGATCGATTCCGCGCGATACGACGCCGAGGAGTTGGCCGCTCATCTGGTTGGCACGGAACGCGGCCGACTGACCCTGCTCGAGGCGCCCTCCGACGAATTCTTCGGGCGCTACCGCGACATCGTGGCTGCGCGCTCGCGGCGAGTGCCGTTGCAGCATCTCACCGGAACAGCGGCGTTCGGGCCGCTGATGCTGCACGTCGGCCCCGGTGTGTTCATACCGCGCCCGGAGACCGAGGCCATCTTTGCATGGGCCGCCGCGCAACCGCTTACGGCGAGGCCCGTGATCGTCGACTTGTGCACAGGATCGGGCGCATTGGCCGTTGCCCTGGCTCACCACCGGCCCGCCGCGCGGGTCATCGGCATCGATGACTCCGATGCGGCCCTCGCCTACGCGCGCCGCAACACCGAGGGGATCGCCGTGGAGCTCGTGCGCGCCGACGTGACTGAACTGGCCTGTAAGCCCGGATTGCTTCCCGAACTTGGCGGACGGGTCGACCTGGTGGTGGCCAACCCGCCCTACGTTCCCGACGACAACGCTGTGGAAGCCGAAGTGGCCCAACATGATCCGCCCCATGCGGTGTTCGGTGGGGCGGACGGAATGGCGGTGATCGGCGCAGTAGTCGGTCTGGCTGGGCGCTGGCTGCGCCCGGGTGGTCTCTTCGCCGTCGAGCACGATGACACCACATCACCGAAGACCGTCGAATTGATCGAGACGACAGGGCTTTTCGACGACATCGTGGCCAGGAAAGATCTGGCCGGCCGACCGAGATTCGTGACGGCGCGAAGGAGAGACTCGTGAGCCGCGTCGCGACGATGCGGTGGGGGTACCGCCCGCTTGCGGGGGACGAAAGCGATGGGGTGGGGGCACCACCCGCTCGCGGGGGAGAGCGGCGCATATGAGCACGGTCTTCGACTGCGCCGATCCCGGCCAGCGTTCGGTCGGAATCGCCTCGGCGGCAGGCGCACTCAAGAGCGGCCGACTGGTTGTGATGCCGACGGACACCGTGTACGGCATCGGCGCCGACGCCTTCGACAGCACCGCGGTCGCCGCGCTGCTGGCGGCGAAGGGGCGGGGTCGGGACATGCCGGTGGGCGTGCTGGTCGGCTCCTGGCACACCATCGAGGGCCTGGTTTACACGATGCCCGACGGGACCCGTGATCTGATTCGTGCCTTCTGGCCGGGCGCGCTGAGCCTGGTGGTGACGCAGGCCCCGTCGTTGCAGTGGGACCTCGGCGATGCCCGTGGCACCGTGATGCTGCGAATGCCGTTGCACCCGGTCGCCATCGAGTTGCTCCGGGAGGTCGGACCCATGGCGGTATCCAGCGCCAACGTCTCCGGCCGGTCGCCCGCGGTGGACGCCGGCGACGCGCGCAGCCAACTCGGCGATCTCGTCGATGTCTATCTCGATGCCGGTCCGTCGCAGCAGCAGGCCGCCTCCACGATCGTCGACCTGACCGGGGACATCCCGCGCATCCTGCGGGCGGGTCCGGTGAGCGCCGAGCGGATCGCCGAAGTGCTCGGCCTGGACCCGGGAAGTCTGATCGCATAGCGGCGGCGCGCGTGTTCGGGTCTCAGGTTGGTGCAGTACGGTCTCGAGGTGTCTAGCGACGTGACCAGCCTCGCCGGTGGTTTGCTCGCCCTGTCCGATCGTGGTGCCGGCGTCCCCCTGCGCGAGCTCGCGCTAGTCGGGCTGACGGCAGCGATCATCACCTACTTCGCGACAGGACCGGTGCGGGTGCTGGCCACCCGACTGGGAGCCGTCGCCTATCCGCGGGAACGCGACGTGCACCTGACGCCCACCCCGCGCATGGGCGGGCTGGCGATGTTTGTCGGCGTTGTCTCGGCCGTTTTCCTGGCATCGCAGCTTCCGGCGCTCACTCGCGGGTTCGTCTACTCCACCGGCATGCCCGCGGTCCTGGTGGCAGGCGCGGTGATCATGGGCATCGGCCTGATCGACGACCGCTGGGGCCTGGACGCCCTGACCAAGTTCGCCGGCCAGATCACCGCGGCCAGCGTGCTGGTCACCATGGGCGTCGCCTGGAGCGTCCTGTACATCCCGATCGGCGGCGTCGGCACCATCGTGCTGGACCAAGCCTCGTCGATCCTGCTCACGCTGGCGCTCACCGTGTCGATCGTCAATGCGATGAACTTCGTCGACGGGCTGGACGGCTTGGCCGCCGGGCTGGGACTCATCACCGCGATGGCGATCTGCATGTTCTCGGTTGGCCTGCTGCGCGACCACGGCGGTGACGTTCTGTTCTATCCCCCCGCCGTCATCTCGGTGGTGCTCGCGGGGGCCTGTTTGGGGTTCTTGCCGCACAACTTCCACCGAGCCAGGATCTTCATGGGCGACTCCGGCTCGATGCTGATCGGCCTGATGCTCGCGGCGGCCTCGACGACCGCCGCCGGCCCGGTCTCGCAGAACGCCTACGGCGCCCGCGACGTGTTTGCTCTGCTGTCACCGTTCCTGCTGGTGGTGGCCGTCATGTTCGTGCCGATGCTCGACCTCTTGCTGGCGATCGTGCGCCGCACCCGTGCGGGGCGAAGCGCATTCAGCCCCGACAAAATGCACCTGCATCACCGGTTGCTGCAAATCGGTCATTCGCATCGCCGGGTGGTACTGCTGATCTATCTGTGGGTGGGCATTGTCGCGTTCGGCGCCGCCAGCACCATCTTTTTCAACCCGCGCGATACCGGCGCGGTAATGCTGGGCGCGATCGTGGTCGCCGGCGTGGCGACGGCGATCCCCCTTCTGCGCCGCCGCGACGACTATGAAGACTTGGACTTGGACTAGGACCAGCCGAGCCTACGACACCCAGTAGTAGTGCTGTCTGCAGTATGGTACGGTGCAGGTAGAACCCCAAAAAGAAACCTTGAGGGTTGCCGGCCAGCCGGCCCGTCGGATGCCTGTCCGATCGCGCCGATTCGCGACCGACATAGGGAGATACCCCTTGGGTGATTCCGGTGTGACGTGCGATACGCTCGGCGGGCCACCGATCGGTCGGTCGGGGGTTTCCCGCTCCACTACCTGGGATTGAGGTGCTGCAGTGACGACACCAGCGCAGGACGCGCCGTTGGTGTTCCCCTCTGTTGCTTTCCGTCCGGTTCGGTTGTTTGTAATCAGCGTTGGGATCACCGCGCTGGCAATGCTCGCCGCCGGATTGTTGGGTCACCTCATGGTCGGCGTGTTCTTTGGTATCGGGTTGTTGCTGGGTTTGCTCAACGCCCTTCTGGTGCGGCGGTCGGTGGAATCGATTACCGCTCGGGACCATCCGCTGAAAAGGTCGATGGCGCTCAACTCCGCGTCGCGGCTGGCCATCATCACCATTGTCGGGCTGATCATTGCCTACGTTTTCCGGCCCACCGGATTAGGCGTGCTGTTCGGCCTAGCGCTCTTCCAGATGTTGTTGGTCGCGTCGACCGCGCTGCCGGTGTGGAAGAAGCTGCGCACGGGCGAACCAGGTTCGTCCCCGGGCCTTCAGGAACAGGCAGGGACGGACGGAAGGAGCAGCAGCGATGACTGAGGCGATCCTGGCCGGTTCCCAAATCGAGGTCGGCGAGCACACCACCGCGACGTGGTTCGGGCTGACCGTCAACACCGACACGGTGCTGTCGACGGCGATCGCCGGGGTGATCGTAATCGCCCTGGCCTTCTTCCTGCGCGCCAAGATCACGTCGAGCGGGGTGCCCAGCGGGGTCCAATTGTTCTGGGAGGCGCTCACCATACAGATGCGCAACCAGATCGAGAGCGCCATCGGGATGCGGATCGCGCCATTCGTGCTGCCCCTGGCGGTCACGATCTTCGTGTTCATCCTGATCTCCAATTGGCTGGCGGTGCTGCCGCTCCAGTACACCGATAAATCCGGTCACACCACCGAGTTGCTCAAGCCGGCGGCGGCGGACATCAATTACGTGCTGGCGCTGGCCCTTTTCGTGTTCGTCTGCTATCACATGGCCGGGATCTGGCGCCGTGGCATCGTCGGGTACCCAATCAAGGTGCTCAAGGGGCACGTGGCGTTCCTGGCGCCGATCAACCTGGTCGAAGAGTTGGCGAAGCCGATCTCGTTGTCGCTCCGACTTTTCGGCAATATCTTCGCCGGCGGCATCCTGGTGGCGCTGATCGCGCTCTTCCCGCCGTACATCATGTGGTTGCCCAACGCGGTCTGGAAATCGTTCGACTTGTTCGTCGGGGCGATCCAGGCCTTCATCTTCTCGATCCTGACCGTCTTGTACTTCAGCCAGGCCATGGAGCTGGAGGAACACCATGACTAGGACCGCCACGAATTGTCCTGGCCCACGCACCATTGCAGGAGCCTGGTAGACCGCTACCAGATAAGCCAACAGATAAAGCTAGACAAAGGAGGAAAGAATGGACCCCACTATCGCTGCCGGTGCCCTTATCGGCGGTGGGCTGATCATGGGCGGCGGCGCGATCGGAGCCGGTATCGGTGACGGCATTGCGGGTAACGCGCTGGTTTCGGGTATCGCCCGGCAACCCGAGGCGCAGGGCCGGCTGTTCACGCCGTTCTTCATCACCGTCGGTCTGGTTGAGGCGGCCTACTTCATCAACCTGGCGTTCATGGCGCTGTTCGTCTTCGCAACCCCCGTCACGTAGTTCGGCTGTAACGGGCTGGAATGCGTGAAGTGAATCCCATTGTGCTGGCGAGCAGCCAGGCGGCAGAGGGAGGCAAGGGGGGCAGCAACTTCCTTGTTCCCAACGGCACTTTCTTCGTTGTGCTGGCCATCTTCCTCATCGTGCTCGCGGTCATCGGCACCTTCGTGGTGCCTCCGATCCTGAAGGTGCTGCGCGAACGCGACGCCATGGTCGCCAAGACCGCTGCCGACAACAAGAAGTCGGCCGAGCAGTTCGAAGCCGCCAAAGCCGATTACGAAGAAGCCATGAAGGAAGCCCGCGTGCAGGCGTCGTCCTTCCGCGACAATGCCCGGGCAGAAGGCCGCAAGGTCGTTGAAGACGCGCGCGCCCGTGCCGAGCAAGAGGTGATGTCCACCTTGCAGCTGGCCGCCGAGGAATTGAAGCGGGAGAGGGACGCCGTGGAACTGGATCTGCGGGCCAACGTTGGAACCATGTCGGCGACCCTGGCCAGCCGAATCCTCGGCGTCGACGTCACCACCTCGGCCGCGACGAGGTAAAGACATGTCGACTTTTTTCGGACAGTTGATCGGGTTCGCGCTCATCGTTTTCCTGGTAGTGCGTTATGTCGTGCCGCCAGTGCGCAAATTGATGACCACCCGGCAGGACCTGGTGCGCCAGCAGTTGGCCGATTCGGCCGCGGCCGCCGAGCGGCTGACCGAGTCGACCACGGCCCATAGCAGGGCTGTGCAAGACGCCAAGGAAGAGGCGAAACGAGTCGTCGAAGAGGCTCAGACAGACGCGGAACGGATCACCGAACAATTGGGGGCCCAGGCGGGAGTCGAGGCCGAACGCATCAAAGCGCAGGGCACGCGCCAGGCTGAGCTGCTACGGGCACAGCTGACCCGCCAACTTCGCCTGGAGCTCGGACACGAATCCGTGCGCCAGGCAGGGAAATTGGTGCGCAATTACGTTGCCGACGCGGAACAGCAGTCGGCCACCGTCGATCGGTTCCTGGACGATCTCGAAGCCATGGCTCCCGCACCCGCCGAGGTCGCGTACCCGCTTCTGACCAAGATGCGCTCGGCCAGCCGGCACGCGCTGGGCAGCCTTTCGGATCGGTTCGGCACCATAGCCAAGAACCTCGACAACAAAGCGCTTTCCACCCTCTCCAGCGAGCTGGTGGCGGTGGCCAAAATGCTGGACAGCGAAATCGTCGTCACCCGGTACCTCACCGTGCCCGCCGAAGATGCGGCTCCGCGAGTCCGCCTGTTGGAGCGGCTGGTCTCCGGCAAGGTCAGCGACGCCACGCTGGACGTGCTCCGGGCAGCCGTCTCCGAGCGTTGGTCGACGAACTCCGATTTGATCGACGCCATCGAGCACATCTCGCGGCAAGCGCTGCTGGAGGTCGCCGAACGTGACGATCGGGTCGAAGAGGTCGAAGACCAATTGTTCCGGTTCTCCCGCATTCTCGACGCGCAGCCGCGACTTTCCATCCTGTTGGGCGACTACGGCGCTCCCGCCGAAGGGCGGATCGGGTTGCTGCGCAAGGTGCTTGACGGCGCAAGTGGCACGGTCAACCCGATCGCGTTGTCACTGTTGACTCAGACCATCGAGCTGCTGAGGGGCGAGCGGGCCGAGGTGGCCGTGAAGTTCTTGGCGGAAGTCGCGGTGGCGCGCCGCGGCGAAATCGTCGCGCAGGTCAGCGCGGCAGCCCAGCTCAGCGATGCCCAGCGCACCCGTCTCACCGAAGTTCTCAGCCGCATCTACAGCCATCCGGTGACCGTGCAGCTGCAGATCGACCCCGACCTGCTGGGCGGGTTGTTGATCGCGGTGGCCGACGAAGTGATCGACGGGACGCTCTCGTCTCGCTTGGCCGCGGCCAAGGCCCAATTGCCCGACTGAACACATCATCAGAACCCCACGCGAACGAAGATCAAGTAGGAAGACGAAAAGCCATGGCCGAGTTGACAATCTCCGCTGAGGACATTCAGGGCGCGATCGAGGAGTACGTAGGCTCCTTCACCTCCGACACCTCCCGCGAGGAGGTCGGTACCGTCATCGAAGCCGGGGACGGCATCGCGCACGTCGAAGGCTTGCCCTCCGTCATGACCCAGGAGCTGCTCGAGTTCCCGGGTGGGGTCCTCGGCGTCGCGCTCAACCTCGACGAGCACGACATCGGCGCGGTCATCCTGGGCGATTTCGAGAAGATCGAAGAAGGCCAACAGGTCAAGCGCACCGGCGAGGTCTTGTCGGTCCCCGTCGGCGATGCATTCCTGGGGCGCGTCGTCAATCCACTCGGCCACCCCATCGACGGGCGCGGGGACATCGACACCGATACCCGGCGTGCGCTGGAAATCCAGGCGCCGTCGGTGGTGCAGCGCCAAGGCGTGAAAGAGCCGCTGCAGACCGGGATCAAGGCCATCGACGCCATGACCCCGATCGGCCGCGGTCAGCGCCAGCTGATCATCGGCGACCGCAAGACCGGCAAAACCGCTGTCTGCGTGGACACCATCCTCAACCAGCGGCAGAACTGGGAATCCGGCGACGAGCGCAAGCAGGTGCGCTGCGTGTACGTGGCCATCGGCCAGAAGGGCACCACCATCGCCGCCGTTCGTCAGGCGCTCGACGAGGGTGGCGCGATGGACTACACCACCATCGTCGCGGCGCCCGCATCGGACTCGGCCGGCTTCAAATGGCTTGCGCCGTACACCGGTTCGGCGATCGCCCAGCACTGGATGTACGACGGCAAGCACGTGCTGATCGTCTTCGATGACCTCAGCAAGCAGGCCGAGGCGTACCGCGCCATCTCGCTGCTGCTGCGCCGCCCGCCGGGGCGTGAGGCCTACCCGGGCGATGTGTTTTATCTGCACTCAAGGCTGTTGGAGCGGTGCGCCAAGCTTTCCGACGACCTCGGCGGCGGCTCGCTGACGGGCCTGCCGATCATCGAGACCAAGGCCAACGACATCTCGGCCTACATCCCCACCAACGTCATCTCGATCACCGACGGGCAATGCTTCCTCGAGTCCGACCTGTTCAACCAGGGTGTCCGGCCGGCCATCAATGTTGGTGTCTCGGTGTCCCGCGTGGGTGGTGCGGCGCAGATCAAGGCCATGAAAGAGGTGGCCGGCTCATTGCGTCTGGACCTGTCCCAGTACCGCGAGTTGGAATCGTTCGCGGCCTTCGCTTCCGACTTGGACGCCACATCCAAGGCACAACTGCAACGCGGTGAGCGGTTGGTCGAACTGCTCAAGCAACGGCAGTACCAACCGATGCCGGTAGAGGAGCAGGTGGTCTCGATCTTCCTGGGCACCGGCGGCCACCTGGACTCCGTGCCCGTCGAGGACGTCAGGCGGTTCGAAACCGAGTTGCTGGACCACATGCGGGCTTCCGAAGAGAAATTCCTGGCCGGGATCCGCGACACCCAGAAGCTCTCCGAAGAAGCCGAGAACCAGCTCACCGAGATCATCAAGCACTTCAAGAAGGGCTTCGCGGCCAGCGACGGCGGGTCGGTGGTGCCTGACGAGCACGTCGAGGCGCTGGACGCGGAGGACCTGGAAAAGGAGTCGGTGCAAGTCAAAAAGGAGAAGCCAAAGCCAAAGGAGAAGAAGGAAGCTCAAGACTCCAAGAAGGACTCCGGCAAGGACAAGAAGTAACCAACGATGGCTGCAACACTTCGGGAATTACGCGGCCGGATTCGCTCGGCAGGGTCGATCAAAAAGATCACCAAGGCGCAGGAGATGATCGCGACATCGCGCATCGGCAGGGCACAGGCGCGGCTGGAATCCGCGCGGCCCTACGCATTCCAGATCACTGCGATGCTGACCACCCTGTCCGCCGAGGCCGCTCTGGACCACCCCTTGCTGGTCGAGCGACCGGAACCGAAGCGCGCCGGGGTCCTGGTGGTGTCCTCCGACCGAGGTTTGTGCGGTGCCTACAACTCCAGCATCTTTCGTCGCTCCGAGGAGCTGTTCTCCCTGCTGAGGGAGGAAGGCAAGACGCCGGTCCTGTACACGGTGGGCCGTAAGGCGCTGAACTACTTCAAATTCCGCAACTGGGAGATCACCGACTCGTGGACGGGCTTCTCCGAGCAACCGAAGTACGAAAACGCCGCGGAGATCGCTTCGACCTTGGTCGATACCTTCATGAAGGGCGCGGGCGATGACGACGATCAGCAGTCCGACGACGACCAGGGCGTCGACGAGCTGCACGTCGTCTACTCGGAGTTCAAGTCGATGATGTCGCAGGCGGCGGTGGCCCACCGCATCGCTCCGCTGGTGGTGGAGTACGTCGAGGAAGAACCCGAACTGCACACCCTGTATTCGTTCGAGCCGGACGCGACAACGCTTTTCGAGTCGTTGCTGCCGCGGTACGTGACGACCCGCGTCTACGCGGCGTTACTTGAATCGGCGGCATCGGAGCTGGCGTCGCGCCAACGGGCGATGAAGTCGGCAACCGACAATGCGGACGACCTGATCAAAGAGCTGACGCTGATGGCGAACCGCGAGCGGCAGGCCCAGATCACCCAGGAGATTAGCGAAATCGTCGGTGGCGCAAACGCGCTCGCCGACGCCAAGTAGCACACGGAGGAAGAAGAACATTATGGCTGCTACTGCTGAAACGACCGACAAGAGCGAAAAGAACGGAAAGTCCGGGGACACCGACACCAGCGGCCGCGTGGTACGGGTCACCGGCCCCGTCGTCGACGTCGAGTTCCCGCGCGGCTCCGTCCCGGAGCTGTTCAACGCGCTGCACGCCGACATCACCTTCGAGGAGCTCAAGAAGACCCTCACGCTCGAGGTTGCGCAGCACCTGGGCGACAACCTGGTCCGCACCATTTCGCTACAGCCCACCGACGGTCTGGTGCGCGGCGTCGAGGTCACCGACACCGGCAACTCGATCTCCGTGCCGGTCGGTGAGGCCGTCAAGGGCCACGTCTTCAACGCCCTGGGCGCCTGCCTGGACAAGCCGGGGTACGGAGAAGACTTCGACCACTGGTCGATTCACCGAAAGCCGCCGCCCTTCGAGGAGTTGGAGCCGCGCACCGAGATGCTCGAGACGGGCCTGAAGGTCGTCGACCTGCTGACCCCGTACGTGCGTGGCGGCAAGATCGCGCTGTTCGGCGGCGCCGGCGTCGGCAAGACGGTGCTCATCCAGGAGATGATCAACCGTATCGCCCGAAACTTCGGTGGGACTTCGGTTTTCGCCGGGGTGGGTGAGCGCACCCGCGAGGGCAACGACCTGTGGGTGGAGCTCAAAGAAGCCGACGTGCTCAAGGACACCGCGCTGGTATTCGGTCAGATGGACGAACCGCCCGGCACCCGTATGCGGGTGGGGCTGTCCGCGCTGACGATGGCGGAGTGGTTCCGCGACGAAGCGGGCCAGGACGTGCTGCTGTTCATCGACAACATCTTCCGGTTCACCCAGGCCGGATCCGAGGTGTCAACCCTGCTCGGTCGTATGCCGTCGGCGGTGGGATACCAGCCCACCCTGGCCGATGAGATGGGTGAGTTGCAGGAGCGGATCACCTCGACGCGGGGCCGCTCGATCACGTCGATGCAGGCGGTCTACGTGCCCGCCGACGACTACACCGACCCGGCGCCGGCGACGACCTTTGCGCACCTGGACGCAACCACCGAGCTGTCGCGTTCGGTGTTCTCCAAGGGCATCTTCCCCGCGGTGGACCCGTTGGCCTCGAGCTCGACCATTCTTGACCCCGGTGTCGTCGGTGACGAGCACTACCGCGTCGCGCAGGAAGTCATCCGGATCCTGCAGCGATACAAGGACCTTCAGGACATCATTGCCATCCTCGGCATCGACGAGTTGTCCGAAGAGGACAAGCAACTGGTCCAGCGCGCCCGTCGCATCGAGCGGTTCCTATCGCAGAACATGATGGCGGCCGAACAGTTCACCGGCCAGCCGGGTTCGACGGTGCCGGTGAAGGAGACGATCGAGGCATTCGACAAGCTGACGAAGGGCGACTTCGACCACATACCCGAACAGGCGTTCTTCTTGATCGGTGGCCTGGACGACCTGGCTAAGAAAGCCGAAAGCTTCGGCGCCAAACTGGATTCCTGAGGCTAAGTCGAAAGCTGGTGTGGCATGGCCGAATTGAACGTTGAAATCGTCGCCGTCGACCGAAAGATCTGGTCGGGTGAGGCAACGTTCCTATTCACCCGCACCACCGTCGGCGAGATCGGCATCCTGCCCCGCCACATCCCGCTGGTGGCGCAGTTGGTCGACGACGCCATGGTGCGCGTAGAACGGGAAGGCGAAGACGATCTGCGGATCGCGGTGGATGGCGGGTTCTTGTCGGTAACCGAGGAGTCGGTCAGCATCCTGGCCGAATCCGCTGAATTCGAGTCGGAGATCGACGAGAGCGCCGCCCGAGAGGATTCAGAGTCCGACGATCCACGCATCGCCGCCAGGGGGCGCGCCAGACTGCGCGCCGTCGGCGCGATCGATTAACCGCCGATGAGCGCGCCCATGATCGGCATGGTCGTGCTCGTCGTCGTGTTGGGCGCCGCCGTCCTCGCCCTGAGTTACCGGTTGTTGAAGCTGCGCCAGGGCGGAACGGCGGGGATCATGCGGGATATCCCCGCCGTCGGGGGTCACGGCTGGCGGCACGGCGTGATCCGCTACCGCGGTGGCGAAGCCGCCTTCTACCGGCTGTCCAGCCTGCGTTTGTGGCCGGATCGCCGGCTCAGCCGGCGGGGTGTGGAGATCGTGGCGCGCCGCGCCCCGCGCGGCGACGAGTTCGATATCATGACCGACGAGATCGTCGTATTGGAGCTGCGTGACACGACGCAGGACCGCAGGTCTGGTTACGAACTCGCGCTCGACAAGGGCGCATCGACCGCGTTCCTGTCCTGGCTGGAATCGCGGCCTTCACCGCGCGCCCGCCGTCGCAGCGTCTGAGACCCTTGACCGCGAAAGCTAAGCGACCGAACGGGTCTGCCACGGACTGACGGTCTGGCATCGGTATTGTTCGGGAGCGACGTCGCAGCGTTTCGCTGAATTGCCAGCGCTGGCCGGCCAGATCCTCGACGGTGCATTCACGCTCGCCGTACTCGCCGGCGGGATCAATCTATTGTGTTTCACCACGGGATGCCCTGCGAAACTTGCGCTTTCACCTAATCCGCGCTCGGCGCGCCACCGCCCGGCTTCCAGAGCACGTCCCCGCCGGCGTTGGCCACTCGGGTCAGAATGAACAGCAGATCCGACAGCCGGTTCAGATACTTCGCCGGCAGCACGCTGACCCCGTCCGGCCGGGAATCGACCGCGGCCCACGCCGAGCGCTCTGCCCGGCGCACCACGGTTCGGGCGACGTGCAACAGCGCCGATAGCGACGAACCACCCGGCAACACAAAGGAATTCAGTGCCGGCAGGGGTTCGTTGTACTTGTCGCACCATGCCTCCAGCCGATCGATGTAGGACTGGGGGACTCGCAGCGGAGGATACTTGGGGTTCTCGACCACAGGGGTCGACAGGTCCGCGCCTGCGTCGAACAAGTCGTTCTGGATCTGGTGCAGTACACCGGTGATTTCCTCGTCGGGCTGACCGAGGGCAATAGCGACGCCGATCGCCGAGTTGGCCTCGTCGCAATCCGCATAGGCCACCAGGCGCGGGTCGTTCTTGGAGACCCGTGAGAAATCGCTCAATCCCGTGGTTCCGTCGTCGCCGGTTCGCGTATAGATGCGGGTCAGGTGTATTGCCATGAGCAAACGGTACTCGGCGGGCCGACGAGGCTGACTGACAAGCCGATACCGCTTCACTAGACTCACCCGGGTGGCTGAGCGATTCGTGGTGACCGGCGGCAACCGGTTGTCAGGCGAAGTCGCTGTGGGGGGCGCCAAGAACAGCGTGCTCAAGCTGATGGCCGCGACGCTGTTGGCCGAGGGCACCAGCACCATCACCAACTGCCCGGACATCCTCGACGTGCCGCTGATGGCGGAGGTATTGCGCGGCCTGGGCGCCACCGTCGAACTCGATGGCGACGTCGCCCGAATCACCTCGCCCGACGAGCCGAAATACGACGCCGACTTCGCGGCGGTGCGACAGTTCCGGGCCTCGGTCTGCGTGCTCGGCCCGCTGGTCGGCCGCTGCAAGCGGGCCAGGGTCGCCCTCCCGGGTGGGGATGCCATCGGATCGCGTCCGCTGGACATGCATCAGGCGGGCCTGCGGCAGCTTGGCGCGCAGTGCAACATCGAGCACGGGTGCGTCGTCGCTCAGGCAGACACGTTGCGCGGCGCGGAGATTCAGCTGGAGTTCCCCTCCGTGGGAGCCACCGAGAACATCCTGATGGCCGCGGTCCTGGCCGAGGGCGTCACGACGATCCACAACGCGGCGCGGGAACCCGACGTCGTCGATTTGTGCACGATGTTGAACCAGATGGGCGCGCGGGTCGAAGGCGCGGGTTCGCCCGTGATGACGATCACCGGCGTCCCCCGGCTGCACCCGACCGAGCACCGCGTGATCGGGGACCGCATCGTCGCCGCCACCTGGGGCATCGCCGCCGCGATGACCCGCGGAGACATCTCGGTGACGGGCGTCGATCCGGCTCACCTGCAGGTGGTGCTGCACAAGTTGCACGACGCGGGTGCCACGGTGACCCAAACCGACGACAGCTTCCGGGTGACCCAGTACGAGCGCCCGAAGGCCGGCAACGTTGCGACGCTCCCGTTTCCCGGGTTTCCGACCGATCTGCAGCCGATGGCGATCGCCCTGGCGTCGATCGCCGACGGCACGTCGATGATCACGGAGAACGTGTTCGAGGCGCGCTTCCGTTTCGTCGAGGAGATGATCCGGCTCGGCGCCGACGCCCGCACCGACGGACACCACGCCGTCGTGCGGGGCCTTCCGCAGCTCTCGAGTGCCCCGGTGTGGTGTTCGGACATCCGGGCCGGCGCCGGCCTGGTGCTGGCGGGGCTGGTCGCGGACGGCGACACCGAGGTGCACGACGTCTTCCACATCGACCGCGGCTACCCCTTATTCGTAGAAAACCTGGCGATTTTGGGAGCCGAGATCGAGCGAGTAGAGTAGTCAAAGTCAGTGCCCCACAAGGGCGGTCATCACACGAAGATTGGCGAAACCGGGGCCTTGACTCCCTCGCCGGATCGATACTAGCCTGGCACGGCTGCCCCGCAGCGGTCACTACATGAGATGGCCAAAACTGGGGCTTGACGCCTCTGCCAGAACGGATTAAGCTGGCACGGTTGCCCGGAAGCGGGCGAAAACAAGCATGAGTGTTGTTTGAGAACTCAATAGTGTGTTTGGTCTTTTTATTTTGTTGTTGTTTTTTGGCCATACCTTGCACTCCCCGTGTGTGGGTATGGCTCTTTTTTGATGCCAGATATTGGCGTCTTTGTCAGGTATCTCTGATTGTAAATTCGCCTCGTTATCGAGGGGTTTTTGTTTGGAGAGTTTGATCCTGGCTCAGGACGAACGCTGGCGGCGTGCTTAACACATGCAAGTCGAACGGAAAGGTCTCTTCGGAGATACTCGAGTGGCGAACGGGTGAGTAACACGTGGGTAATCTGCCCTGCACTTTGGGATAAGCCTGGGAAACTGGGTCTAATACCGGATAGGACCCCGAGGCGCATGCCTTGGGGTGGAAAGCTTTTGCGGTGTGGGATGGGCCCGCGGCCTATCAGCTTGTTGGTGGGGTGACGGCCTACCAAGGCGACGACGGGTAGCCGGCCTGAGAGGGTGTCCGGCCACACTGGGACTGAGATACGGCCCAGACTCCTACGGGAGGCAGCAGTGGGGAATATTGCACAATGGGCGCAAGCCTGATG
>Ga0335076_10003141_pt1 | contig 16571 bp, 12 predicted proteins | sample Lox_Sample_25_FD_206717 | JGI IMG/M metagenome (GOLD analysis project Ga0335076, IMG submission 206717) | Soil microbial communities from Loxahatchee National Wildlife Refuge, Florida, United States - Lox_Sample_2.5 | ecosystem: Environmental > Terrestrial > Soil > Wetlands | place: USA... | reverse complement strand
ATCCTCTCGGCCGCCAGCTTCGACATCGAGGACGGCGAATTCGTCGGCGTGCTGGGCGCCAACGGCGCCGGCAAGACGACGCTCATGCGCGCCGCGCTCGGCCTCATTCCGGTCGCGTCGGGGGCCATCGCCGTGCTCGACCGCCCGGCTACGCGCGGCAACGCTCAGATCGGCTTCATGCCGCAGAGTCGCGGGGCCATTGCGGGCTTACGGCTCACCGGCTGGGACGTCGTCGCCTCCGCGGCGATCGGGCGCCGGTTCGGCTTCGTCACGCTCGACAAGGCGACGCGGCGCGAGATCGACTGGGCGCTCGACGAAGTCGGCGCGCGCGACCTCGCCCGCCGCTCGATGGGCGAATTGTCTGGCGGCGAGCGCCAGCTCGTGCTGTTGAGCCAGGCGCTCATCGGCAAGCCGCGCCTCGTGATGCTCGACGAGCCGCTGATCTCGCTCGATCCGGCGAATCAAAAGAGCGTGGTCGAAATCGCCAGGCGCCTTGGCGTCGACCTGAAAATCGCGATCCTGTTCAGCGCCCACGAGCTCAATCCGCTGGTCAACGCCATAGACCGGGTGCTCTATCTCGGCGGCGGCGCGGCGGTGATCGGCGCCGTCGAGGACGTCGTGACTGGCCCGGTGCTGTCGCGCCTTTATGGGACGGAGATCGAGGTGGTCCACATCAAGGACCGCTATTTCGTCATGGCCGGCGACGTCGACGTCGAACGCGACGCGCATCGCCACGACGATCATGGGGCTGGCCATTCGCACGATCACGACGACGCCCATGCTTGAATATGATTTCATGCGCGCCGCGTTCATGGCGTCCGGCATGGCGGCGATCCTGGCCGGGACCGTCGGGTTCTTTCTCGTTCTGCGCGGCCAGACCTTCGCCGGCCATGCGCTGTCGCATGTCGGCTTCACCGGCGCGACGGGCGCGGTGCTGTTCGGCTTGTCGCCGCTCGCGGGCTTGGTCGGCTTCACCTTCCTGAGCGGGATCGGCATGGGACTGTTCGGCGAGAAGCTCGCCGAGCGCGACGTCGCGATCGGCATGATGCTGTCTCTGGCTTTGGGCCTGGGCCTATTGTTCTTGCATTTCTACACCACCGGGGCGACGCAGGCCGCGGCGCTCCTGTTCGGCAACGTGCTTGGGGTCGACGAATCCGCGCTCGTGACGCTGGCCCTGCTCACGATCGTGAGCCTTGCGGCCCTCGCGTACATCGTCCGGCCGCTCATCTTCGCCTCACTGCAGCCGGAGCTCGCCGAGGCGCGCGGGGTTCCGGTTCGCTTCATCTCGACGGCGTTTCTGGCGATTGTGGGCGTCGCCGTCGCCGAATGCTCGCAAATCGTCGGGATATTGCTGGTGTTCACTCTGATGGTCGGTCCCGCCGCCGCGGCGCAGAACCTTTCGCGCCGGATCGCGGGCGGCGTGCTCCTGGCGGCGGCCCTCGCACTCATCGAGGCTTGGGGCGGACTGACGCTCGCCTTCTACACCGACTGGCCGACCTCGTTCTGGATCACCGCCCTCTCCGGCCTCGTCTACCTCGCGAGCCTCGCCGCGCGACATGCCCTTCTCGTTTGACAACCTGGCGGAAAGGTGCGCGAGCGGCTGGACGCGTCGGAGTGAGGCGCCTGCTTCCAGCTCATTTTGCGTAAGGGGAGCGTTCGCCTCTCAGGTCGCGTCGATTAGCCGTCCGGCCCGCAGGTCGGCAAACGCCTCGAGAATCTCCTCGCGCGTGTTCATCACAAATGGACCGCCCATTGCGATGGGTTCCTCGATGATCGGGCTCGCGAAGATCAGGAGCCGCGCGGCCGACGCCGCCTGCGCCGAAAGCGTGTCGAAGCCGTGGCGGCCGGACGACGGCGCCACCCAGGCCACGTCTCCGGCCTTCGCCTGGCGCTCGCCGGCGCCAAGTGTCGCCTCGCCTTCGAGGATGAGGGCAAAGGCCCGCTCGCCGGCGGACACGGGCGCATCGAAGGCCGCGCCGGACTTGAGGCTCAGGTCCATCAAGGTCATCGGCCAAGTCGAGGCGAAGGGCGCGGCGAGATCGCCGAGTCTGCCGGCATAAAGGCGCGCCTCGACACCGTCGACGGCGTAAGTCAGGGCGCTCGACCTGAGGACGTTCTGATAGCGCGCCTTGACCCGTTTCAGCCGCGCCGGGAGATTGAGCCAAAGCTGCAGCGTCTGCACCCCTTCCGGACCTGGCATTTCGCTGTGCATTACGCCGCCGCCCGCGGTCATGAATTGGACGTCGCCCGCGCGGAGTCGGCCGGTCCCGCCGGTGTGATCGGCGTGGGTGAGCTCGCCAGCGATGACGAAGGTCACCGTCTCGATACCCCGGTGCGGATGGGTCGGGAAGCCGGCGGGCGGCGCGAACCAGTCCTCGGCCATCAGCAGAAATGGGTTGTGCTCGGCGGCCCGTTCGGGTGGGATCACGAGCCGAGCGCGATGATTGGGTCCGCGCGTCTCGGGCGGTCCGACGGCCTGAACCGATCGGATCGAAAGCTGCATGGATCAGGCTCCGCTCTCAACGCCAAAAGAAACGCGCCTGCGCCCTATACAGCATGCTAAGCGACCTCGAAACGTTGTGAGCGGACGATCAGCGACCGCGTCCCGATATCCATGCTAATGGACCCGCAATGCCCAGCCTTCGCCAGACCAGGCTTGCGACCGGCCTCGTCCTCTTCACCTATGTGACGCTGCATTTCCTCAATCATGCGCTCGGCAATATTTCGGTCGAGGCGATGGAGCACGGACTTGCGATCCAGAAGCTGATCTGGCGGTCGGCTCCAGGCACGGCGATCCTGTACCTGTCATTTCTGACCCACATGAGCCTGGGCTTCTGGGCGCTCTATGCGAGGCGCCATTTCCGCTGGACGCGGTTCGAGGCGACGCAGCTCGTCCTCGGCCTCTCCATTCCGTTCCTCCTGGCCGACCACGTCATCGGCTCCCGCGTGTCCTTCAGCCAATTCGCGATCGACAAAGGCTATGCCGAGGAGCTTCTCAAGTTTTGGATCCGCTCGCCGCTTGCGGGGGCGCTGCAGGCCATTCTCCTCCTCATCGTCTGGGTTCACGGCTGCCTGGGCCTGCATTTCTGGCTCAGGCTCAAGCCGATTTATCCTCGCGTCCGGGACCTCCTGTTATCGATCGCCGTGCTTTTGCCGACCCTCGCCCTGCTCGGCTTCTATCAGGCTGGCGAACAAACGCTGAAGTCCGCTCAGGACCCCGTCTGGCGAGCGCAACACACGAGCGCCGCGCAGGTCGGAACAGAGGCCCAGAACGGCGTTCTCATCGACGAACGCAATCGTACGCTTGTCGTCCTTGCCGCGACACTCGCCGCCATCTTCCTGGCGAGGGTCGTTCGGCATTGGCGCGACCGCCGCGCCGGCTCGATCAGGCTGACCTACCCCGATCGCACGATTCGCGCCCCCCGCGGCTTCAGCGTGCTGGAAGCGAGCCTCATCAACGATATCCCCCACGCGCATGTGTGCGGCGGACGCGGCCGTTGCTCGACGTGCCGCATCCGTGTCCTGAGCGATGTTGGCGTCCTGCCCGCCCCGAGCGCCGCAGAGCAGGCGGTGCTCGAACGGATCCACGCGGCTCCGGGCGTCAGGCTCGCCTGCCAGCTTCGCCCGACGGGCGACGTCGCGTTCGTGCCCATGCTGTCCCCATATGCGACCACCGTCGACGCCTATCGAACCGGATCGGCCTATCTGGGGGTCGAGCGCTATGTTGTGATCATGTTCGTCGACATGCGGGGATCGAGCCGGCTCGCGGAGGGGCGGCTTCCCTTCGACACCGTGTTCGTCATCAACCAGTTCCTCAACGCCGTGAGCAGCGCGATTGTCGCCGCCGGCGGCGAGCCGAACCAAATCCTGGGCGACGGGCTTCTGGCGCTGTTCGGCATGGGGGGCCCTCCGGAAGGTGCGTGCCGGCAGGCCATCGCCGCCTGCGCCGCGATCGCGGCGAAGGTCGAGACGCTGAACCGCGCCCTCGCTTTCGCGCTCGTTCAGCCGATCCGCTTCGGCATCGGCGTCCACGCCGGCGTGACCATCGCCGGCAACATCGGCTACGAGCGCCACGCCCAGTTCACGGTGATCGGCGATCCGGTCAACGTCGCCGCCCGCCTCGAGGAATCGACCAAGGCGTTCGGCTGCGAAGTGATGATGTCGGAGGAAGTCTATCAGCGCGCGGGTTTCGGCCCCGATGACCTGCCGGCTCACGAGGTCGCGCCGCGCGGCCGCGACGCGGGCCTGAAGGCCCGGAGCGCCGTCCGCGCGGCCGATCTCGCCGGCTTCATCGCCGCACGGGCCACGGCGGCTTCGTGAGCCGAGCCGGCGCGGCGGCTTACTCAACCGTCACCCGCGTCGTCACCGAATTGGCGATGAAGCAGATCTCGTGGGCTTCATGGTGCAGATGGGCCAATTTCTCCTTGTCCGGAGCCGGTCCCGTCCACTCGATCCGCGGATGGAGCGTAACTTTGGTCACAGCCTGCTTCCCGGCGGCAATCTGCTCGACCTGGCCTTCCGCATGATCGTGGTAAGCGGCGACCGCAAACCCGGCCAGCCGGGCCACATGCAAGAACGACAGCATATGGCAGCTCGACAAAGCCGCGACCAGCATCTCTTCGGGATCGACTGCGGCCTCGACCGCCCATTTGCCGACCACATGCGGCGAAGCGGAGCCGGGGACTGTCACGCCGCCGTCGAAGCTCAGATCGTGCCCACGGCTGAAGCGGCCCTTGGTAAAATCGTCGCTCTCTTTCAGCGTCCAGCTGATATCCGCGGTGTGGATCGCCATTTCTGCCTCGTCGCGATGGACAGCGCTGCTGCTTTTAGCCCGCCGGCGGTTCTGTCGCGCCCGGCCCAAGCGACCGCTGCACCATCACGGTGTCCGTCCAGCGCCCGAATTTGAAGCCGACCGAAGGCAGATAGCCGACCTGGTGGAAGCCGAACCCCTCGTGCAGCTTGAGCGAGGCGACGTTGGCGCCGTCGATATAGCCGATCATCTGGCGAAAGCCGGCCGCTGCGCAGGCGTCGATGAGCGCGCCCATCAGCTGGCGCCCGATCCCGAGATGCAGTCGGTCGCTGCGGACGTAGATCGAGTGCTTGACGGTGTAGCGATAGGCCGGCCGCTTGCGGAACGGCACGGCGTAGGCGTAGCCGATGACCGTTCCCTCTTCCTCCGCAACCAGATGGGGCATCTTGCGGCGGTTCATCGATTTGCGGCGGCGCTTGATGTCCTCTGCATCGGGGGTCTCGAACTCGCCCGGGTCGACCCCCGGATCGACGCCGCGCCGGATATGGTGCAGGTAGATGGCCAGCATCGCCGGCACATCGCCGTCGCGGGAGTTGCGCACGAGGGCGGGCCTGACCGCCCCGCGCGCGGCCGCGCCGTGCTCAGCGGGAGAGTTCAGCTTGGCGTCCATCGTCGATCGTTCACCCCGTCATTCCCGCACCACATAGGTATAGAACCTGATTGCTCCGGTTGAGTCGACTTCGCGATAGAGGCCCTGAACCTCGGCCTCGAAGCCCGGGAAGACATTGGCGCTCTTCTCGAACATCTTGAGATAGTCGATCATTGGCCGCGCTCGCTCCGACAGGCGCTCGCCCGGAACAATGGTCGCGATGCCCGGCGGATAGACGACCCACAGCGTCGTCGCGATCCGGCCATCGAGTTCGGCGAGCGGCAGGTAGTCGACATTGTTGCGCACCAGATGACGCGAGGCTTCGCGGGGCGTCATGGCCGTCTCCGGCAGATGCTTGGCCGCAAACTGCGCCTGCTGCAACTGGCTGACGCCGGCTTCGCGGAAGAAAGCGTGCATCTCGCCGCACAGATCCTTGAGACGTTTGCCGCGGTAACGCGCCGGCCGCTTGGCGACGAACTCGGGCATGGCGTCCTCGAGCGAAACGTTGTCGTCGTGCAGCCGCTTAAAGGCGACAAGCGCGGACACCAGCGTGCCCGCCTTGCTCGACTCGACGCCCGGCGTCAACAGGAAGAGCAGCGAGTTGAGATCGTTTTTCTCCGGCACCACCCGGTTCTCGCGCAGATATTGCGCGACCACCGGCGCTGGAACGCCATGCGCCTCATAGGCGCCGTTCATGCGGTCGAAGCCCGGCGTCAGCAGCGTGAGCTTGGCCGGATCGGTCATGGCGAAGCCCAGCTCGAGCGACGCGAAGCCGTGCCAGGTTTCGTCCGGCGCCAGCGCCCAGAACCGGGGGTCACGGGCGATGAGATCGGTCGACACGTGCTCCCACGGGACCTCGTGGGTCGCGCCCTCGAGCGCGGCGTCGCGGATCGAGACACGCTCGGGCACGAAGGGATCGAAGAACCAGCGCCGCGCCGGGTCTCTCTCCTTCTCCTCGAATTCACGCCTAACCGCGCGCAGCTTCTTTCTGAGTTCGATCCCGAGCCGGATCGTGTCGTCCCACAGGACCTCGCCGGACCGGCCCTTCATCATCTGCGCGCCGACGTCGAGGGAAGCGAACAATGGATAGAACGGCGACGTCGAGGCGAACTGCATGAAGCCTTCGTTGAAGCGGCGATGCTCGACCCGGCGCCGCTGGCCCCTGATGTGCCGATCGCGGACATGGATCTGCGAGGCCTGTGAAAAGCTCGCCAATTGCTTGTGCGCCGACTGGGTGGCGACGATCCCGGGCGAGGCTTCGCCAAGGGCGCAGAGGCCCATGGCGAACCGGCGCTCGTAGAGCGGATGAAACTTCATGAAGCCCGCCCAGGCTTCGTCGAACATGATGTAGTCGCACAGACCGCCGATCCGTTCGACAATGCGTTGAGCGTCGTAAATCGTGCCGTCATAAGTGCACTGCTCGATCACCGCGACGCGGAACGGCCGCTCGCGCTTCCAGACGTCCTTATCCTCGACCAGCGGGCAGTCGCGGATGCGCTCGCGGATCCTGGTTTCGTCGAGCTCGTCGGGGCGGACCGGACCAATGAGGCCGTAGGCGTTGCGGTCAGTCGACAGATAGATCGGAATCCCGCCGCTCATCAGCAGCGCGCCCTGATGCGCAGCCTTATGGTTGTTGCGGTCGAACAGCACGAGGTCGCCCTCGGCGATCAGGTTGGTCAGGACGATCTTGTTCGAGGACGAGGTGCCGTTGAGGACGAAATAGGTTTTCTCGGCGCCGAAAATGGCGGCGGCCTCTTTCTGCGCCTGCAGCGCCGGCCCCTCGTGAGTCAGCAGGTCGCCGAGTTCGAGGATCGAATTGTCGAGATCGTCGCGAAAGACAGCATCGCCGAGATGCTCGACGAAGATGCGACCGATCGGGCTCCTGCTGTAGAAGACGCCGCCGTTGTGGCCCGGGCAGGTCCAGAGCTGATTGCCCTCCTCCTGGTAGTCGACCAGGGCGCCGAAGAACGGCGTCTTCAGCGTGTCGGCATATTGCTTGAGCCGCGACACCAGGTTCCGGGCGATGAATTCCGGCGTCTCCTCGGCCAGGAACACATAGCCGTCGATGAAGTCGAGCACCTCGACCGGAATGTCCTCGAACCGTTTGCGCCGGACCAAAACGACGATCGGCATGTCCAGGCCGCGCTTGCGCATGAGGTTGATGAGCGAGGCGGCCTTCCCCTCGATGCCCTTCTTGCCCCAGTCGACCACCATGCACCCGATCGCGGCGTCGGTCTGGACGGCGATCTCGGCGTCCTCGACGCGGCGCGCCTTGATCACCTGAAAGCCGAGCCGCTCGATGGCGGCGATGATCTGGTTGACCCTAAGGCCCTCGAGATCGTCGGCGTCGAACATCGGCGCCGAGAACAGAAAGGTCAGACGCTGGGAGAAATTCATCGCCGCAATCGCCCGTCGTCAAACGGGCGTCCTTCCTGATGTTCCAGTGACCGCGACAGATCCGTCGCAGACGATATGCCTGATCCCGGGTTAGGGCATTACGCAGGTGACAGAATCATGACTCGCTTCGGGGCGGCGCCGCAACTCGCGGCTCAGCGGTCTCATCATGCCTCGGGGATCCCGGCCAACCGTCCCGCCGAGTTGGGGCGAACCTTTGTGGCAGCATTCTCGCCCTCGCCGCTGCGTCGCCGACAATGATCTTCATCGTCCCCGACTTGACCAGGAGCGGATTACTGCCGGGCGCACCGTCAGCCTAGAGTGATCCGCATCACAGCGTTGAAGGTGAGCCTCCCTTAGGCTCGGTCTCAGGCTAATCCGTTTGTCTGGGTAGTTCCCCACCGGGAGGAGGTCGTGCCGGACAAGACAATCCTTGCCGCTTTGATTGCCGCCTCCGCAGCGGTGATTGTGGCGTGCTTCAGCCTATATCAGAGCGCGATCTCCGCGCACGAGAGTAAGTGGGAAGTTGAGCTGCGACGGCGCGATAACCGTCTTGAGACGTATCAGAGAGCCATCGACCTCCTCACCGACTTCGACTGGCGATATGACGATAAGGACTACGACGTCAAACACGAGTTCACGATTCCATTTGTGCGCGCAGCTAACGAAGTTCGGGTCCACGGAAGCCCCGCCAGCGTTGCGGCGATGGATGAAATTCAACAAGGATTTGCCAAATTGAATGACGCGAAAACCGAGAACGAACGGAATGCCTTCATAAACATGATCGACACGGGGCTCGATCACCTGATTGACGCGGCGCGCGACGATGTCGGACCAAAACCGGACGACGGGTTGCCAGCAGTGCATTACACTCCGGGGGCCGGGCCGCGGACATAGCAACGGCGCTGCGTCGCCGGCGGCCGCCGTGCAGCGGCGAGATGAGGAAATGATGCACCGCCAGCCCCGGGCGTTCTGACAGCACGCCTCTACCCCGGGTAACTCTAGCGGCGCCGCGCGCCTCACTGGCCGCCGGCCAGTCCAAGTGCTACGAGTTCCGCCTTGGTTGCGCGGCCGGAGCCGTGGAACTGGCGCGGGAGCAGCGCATTTGGATCCGGTGATCCTCACCCTCAACGCCGGCTCGTCTTCGATCAAGTTCGCCGCGTTCCGGTTCGAGACCAATCGTGCGCTCAATCCGTTGGCGTCGGGACAGATCGAAGGTCTCGGCGCGACCGCCAAGGGCGAGGCCGCAACCGCAGCCGGTCAAAAGACCGCCATCGCATTGGATCGATCCGACGGCCCCGTCGATCACGAGGCCGCCGTGCGCGCCATACTGGACTGGCTCGGCAGGGCCGGAGACGGGGGTCAGGTCGCCGCCGTCGGTCATCGGGTTGTGCACGGAGGTCCGGACCTGGTTCAGCCCGCGCTGGTCGACGATGCGACGCTCGCCACGTTGCGCGCGCTGATCCCGCTCGCGCCGCTCCATCAGCCCCACAACATCGCCGGCATCGAGGCGGCGATGAAGGCCTTCCCGTTGATCCCGCAAGTCGCCTGTTTCGACACCGCCTTCCATCGCAGCCATGCCTTCGTCGAAGACACGTTTGCGTTGCCGCGGTCCTATTACGACGAGGGGGTTCGGCGGTACGGCTTCCACGGCCTCTCCTATGAGTACATCACCCGGACGCTGACGACCGTCGCGCCGCGCGTAGCGCAAGGCAAGGTGATCATCGCCCATCTCGGCAACGGCGCCTCGATGTGCGCGGTCAAGGCTGGCCGATCGATCGCCTCGACCATGAGCTTCACAGCCCTCGACGGGCTGGCGATGGGAACCCGCTGCGGCCAGATCGATCCGGGCGTGGTGCTCTACCTCATGACCGAGAAGAAGATGAGCGCCGATCAGATTTCCGATCTCCTGTACAAAGAGTCCGGCCTCAAGGGCATGTCCGGACTGTCTCAGGACATGCGCGAACTCGAGGTCTCCGACAGCCCCGCGGCGCGCGACGCGATCGCCTATTTCGTCGCCCGCGTTCGGCGCGAGCTCGGCGGACTGGCGGCGACGCTCGACGGCGCCGACGCCATCGTCTTCACCGCCGGCATCGGCGAGCATGCCTGGCGGGTGCGCGAATCCATCCTCGCCGGCAAGGAGTGGATGGGCGTCCGTTTCGATCGCGAAGCGAACCGCGCGGGCGCCCAGATCGTCAGCGCAAGAGAGTCCCCGACGATCGTCTATGTCATCCCGACCGACGAGGAGCGCATGATCGCCGAACACACGATCGTGACCGCCGACCTAATGAGCTGAGGAGGTCACGAGCGCCGGGCGATCGTCGATCTTAACGAGGCCTCCTGTCGTCCAACTCTGGCGCTGCTCGCGCGGCTCGCCAGCGCGCCTGGAGCGCGGCGATGTCAGCGTTATCGAGCGGCGCGACGCGCTCGAACACGACCGCGTTCACCCCCTTCTCCAGATGGAAGACCTCGCCGGTGCGGCGGAACTTCGCACCGATCCCCTGCCCCGCCAGCACCTCGCGCGACGGCACCACGACCGTCTGCTGACCGTCGGGATCGAGGTGGGTCTGGATAGGCTCGCCGACGATGATGATCGTGCACTCCTTGAGGCCGAGCGTCGGGGGCCCATCGACCGTATCGACGTCGGGCATCTTGACGCTGAGCTCACGCCTGCTTGGGCCTCGCTCCGGGCGGAGCTGCCAGAGCTCGCTGATGAGCTGGCCGCTGAACGTGTAGCTCGAACCAAGGCCGCAGACCTTTCCGTCCGGGCGCGCACGCGCGTCGACCCAATCCCTGAGGCGCGCGAGTTCGTCCAGGTCGGTACGCTGCGGGCCCGCCAGTCCAGCGATCGGGGTAAGGCCCGATGGATTGAGCATCGCCGCAAGCGGCGAAAGCGTGACCGCGCCAAGCACGGCCAGCGCCGCGAGCGCCACACGCGGCCGGCTCGCGAACGCGAGCATTAGCGAGGCGGCGATGGGCGCGGCGATCGCCGGCGCAACGAGATAGAGATGATGGATATAGGGCGTCTGGATCCGCAGAAACAAGACGGCGGCGACCGCCGCGCTGCCGAACGTGAGCCGCAACAGGCGCCGATCCGCCGACCGCGCCCACAAGAACGCCGTCCCGCCCGCCGCGATGAGCGCGGGCAATAGGCCCACCCAGTCGCCAAGCTGGCTGACAAAGACCTCCGGCGGCTTGCGATAGGCGGCATAAGACCTGACGTAATCATGCGCGCCGAGGTCTGGCAGCCAGCCGACGATTACCGGGCTTGAGAGCGCAAGCAAGGTGAGCGCGCCGAGCGCGAAAGACATCGCCGCCTCCTTCCAGCGAAATTGCGCGCGTGCGCTGAATGCGAGGAAAGCGATCTCGACCGCCAGCATGGTCGCGATTCCCGCCGCAGCAAACGCGTACCAGCGCCGGAAGGCGAACATCGCGAATAACGTCAAGGCCAGCGTCAGGACGACCCGGCGGGTCATCGGCGCAATCCGCGCGTCGCGGCCTTGTCCGAGCGCCAGGAGCCGGGCGAGGCGGTCGGCGAGCCGAAGCGCAACCACGGTGAGCACGAGCCCGCCGACATCCGGCATGCCGCGCGCCGCGACCGCCATTGCGGCGGGGTAAGCCGCGAACGCAGCGGCGGCGCCGAGCGCCAAAACTCCCTCATCCGGTCGGCTTCGCCGACCGCCTTCTCCCGCAGGCGGGAGAAGGGACTCGCCCTCTTTCCCTCTCCCGTTCACGGGAGGGGGCCGGGGTGAGGGGAAGCGCAAGCCGGCGCGACGGGCGAGGTCGCGCGCCAGGATCGTGAGCGCCAGCAGCGCGGGCGCGGCGTAGAGCGCCAGCACCGCAAGTGTATAAATCATACGCGATGTCGGCTCAGTCAGCGCCAGCGCGAGGCCGGGGAGCAGCGCCGGCCCCCAGGCGTAGTCCTGGGTGATCGACTGCGCGGCGGCCGACGCGAGCAGCGGCCAGTTTCCCGAATCCGCCAGTCGAGCGACCATGATCGCGATCCCGCGATAGGTCATGAAGTCGGCAATCATCAGATCGCGCGAGACGGTGACGAGATAAGCCCCATAGGCGGAAAGGCCGACGAGCGCCGCCGCGTAGATTAGCGTGAGCCGCAGCGGGACGCGCGGCCACTTTGGCGCCGTTCGCGCAAGCCAAAGGACGAGCGCTGCGCCGAACGCTACGGAAGCAAAGCTGAATACCCTCAGCCGTGTCTCAGAATCCGCGAAAGCGCCAAGGACGAGGAGGCTAGAGCCCGCCAGAACGCCCCGTGTCAGCTTCGGCAGCGCGGCGTCCTCTAGCGTCAGTGCGAGCGCCCCCGCCGAAACTCCAGCGAGGCCGGCGCAGGCGACCGGGATGACCAACGACCCTTCGGGCGCGGCGCGGCGAAGCATGAACGCCATCGCGGTCATGACCGTGAAGCCCGCAAGAGCGGCTATCAGGCCTCTCGAGGGGAGGTTTAAGGGCGCAAGCGCGCGCGGCTCGACGATTGCCATCGTGAGAGCAATAGTCGAACACGATTAAAGCTTCGGCGCCGCAGCTATCTCCCCGCCAGCCGGTCGGCGAACAGCGCGACGGTCTTCGCGTAAATCTCGGCCGAATTCCATTGCAGGATGGCGGGGAAGTTCGGCTCGCCTTCGTTCCAGCCCGCGCCCGGCTGCCAGCCGTGCCCCTTGAGGAAGGCCGCGGTCGAAGCAAGGGCGTCGGCGGAATTGTGGATGAGGTCCGGCGTTCCCGTCCCGTCGGGCGTCGTCGCGAACATGAGATAGGCCGAGGGCATGAGTTGGGTTTGGCCGATCTCGCCCGCCCATGCGCCGCGCAATTCTCTCGGATTTTGCACGATGCCGCGCTCGACCAGCATCAGGGCGTCAACCAGCTCAGCGCGATAGCGCTCGGCGCGGCGGCAATCCCAGGCGAGGGTCGCGAGGGCGCTGTAGGTCGGAAATGAGCCGCTGTCGCCCCCGAAACTCGTTTCTTGGCCCCAGATCGCCACCAGCACGGGCCCGGGCACGCCGAAGCGTTGCTCGATCGTCTTGAGCGGCTCAGCATATCGCTTCAGTTCCGCCCTGCCCCGGGCGACCATTCCCGGCGTGACGTGGCTCGCCTCGAACCCGGCCAAATTGTGCCCGAACATCGCGACGCCGCCGTCGTGCCGCTTGACCGCGGGGTCATAGGCGACGCCGGCGAGCGCCCGGTCGACGGCTTGCGCGGAGACGCCGTTGCCCTCAGCAACCTGCTTGAAGGAGTTTAGCCATTGGCTGAATCCATCCGGGCCATGCCCGCAATCCTCGGCTCGCGCGCCTGGGGCGCAGAGCATGGCCGCAACGGCGCCGTGGACTAAGCTTCGACGCAATCGGCTCACAATGGCGCCAGCGCGTTCGTGGGAATACATGGTCACGCTCCTGGCGGCTCCGGCCATGGCCTCGCCTCACCCGCCCGCATCGCCTCGAAGGCGCGCGCAATCTTTAGCACCCCGACATCGTCGAACCGGCGCCCGACGATCTGCAGCCCGATCGGCAGGCCTTCATGGTCATAGCCGCAATTGACCGACGCCGCCGGCTGCTCGGACATGTTGTAGGCGACGGTGAAGCCGATGTGCGGAAAGGGCTTGAGCGGGTCGCGGCTGGGCGAGGCCCACTCGGCTGGAAAGGCAGTCATCGGAGCCGTTGGGGAAAGAACGAAGTCGAACCGATGGGTCGACGCGATCGCGGCCTTGCGCATCTCGGGAATCTGATCGAAGCCGCGGAACACCTCGACGCCGGAAAAGCTTTCCGCCGACTCGGCCCATTCGCGGATAAAGGGGAGCACAAGCGCCCGTCTTTCCGCCGGCAACTGGCCAATGTCGTTGAGGGCGCGAGCGCGCCAGAAGCGATCGAGACCGTCGAGCATGTCCTGGCTCAGGAACGGCGCGAGGGGTTCGACATGCGCGCCCGCGGCCTCGAAGTCGCGCGCCGCCCGCTCGACAGCGGCCTTGACTTCGGGCGTGGGCTTGGCGCCGCAGCCTGCCTCGAGCAGGAGACCGAGCTTTTGGCCCTTGAGCGACGCGGGCTCGATTGTCCAGTTGAGCGCCTCGTATTTAAGGCTCGCATAGTCGCGAACGTCCGGCAGCGAGAGCGTGGCCATCATCAAGGCGGCGTCGGCAGCGTTGCGGGTCATCGGGCCGGCGACGCGGCCGATATAGGGCGGATGGATCGGAACCCGGCCGGCGCTAGGCTTCAGACCCACGAGGCCGCACCAGCCGGCCGGCAGCCGCACCGAGCCGCCAATATCCGTCCCGAGATGGAGCGGGCCATAAAGCGCCGCCCCCGCTGCGCCCGCGCCTGCCGACGAGCCGCCCGGATTGCGATCAAGCTTCCACGGGTTGCGCGCGAGCGCGTGGAAGCTCGAGAGGCCTGACGACAACATGCCGTAGTCGGGCATGGTCGTCTTGGCGAAGATGACGGCGCCGGCTTCGCGCAGCCTCGCCGCCGGCGGCGCGTCAGCCTCCTGCGGCGTCATGTCCTCCGCCGCGGTCCCGATAGGCTTCGGGTCGCCGCGGGTGGCGATATTGTCCTTGATCGTGACCGGCACGCCGTCGAGCGGGCCGATTGGCTCCCCTTTCGCCCAGCGCGTCTCGGATGCGCGCGCCTCCTTGAGTGCACGCTCCGGTGCAAAAAGCCAGGTCGCGTGAATATGCGGCTCGTAGGCTTCGACGCGCTCGATGACCGACGTCATCGCCTCGACCGGCGACAGGGCGCGCCGCCGGTAGGCGCCGAGCAGCTCCAGCGCCGACATCCGGAACGGCTGCATGTTCAGCCCTTCGCCGCCCTCGCGCAGGCGGTCATTGCCACGACAGGGCCGAGAGGTCGTTGACGAAGACCGGCGCGTTCTTCCACAAGCCTTCAAGCTTGGCGTTGGCGACGACAGCGTTCGGCAACTGGAACAAGAATGCGTTGACGCTGTCGTCGGCGATCTTCTTCTGCGCCTCGCCGACTGCAGCCTTATAAGCATCGAGGTTAGGCGCCGAAGTCACTTTTGCGTAGATATCCCGATAAGCCTGGCTGTCATATTGGAAATAGTAGTTGGGGTTGGCGTAGATGTTGAGATCGAGCGGCTCGGCGTGGCAGACGATGCTCAGATCATAGTTCTTGTTGACGTACACGGCGCTGATCCACTCCGCCCATTCCACGTTGTGAATGTCCGCCTGGATGCCGACCTCAGCGAGCTGAGCCGCGATGATCTGGCCGCCCTGCCGCGCATAATTCGGCACCGGCGGCAGCATCAGGCTGAGCTTGAGCGGCGTCGTTACGCCCGCCTCTTTCAGAAGCGCCTTCGCCTTTTCCGGGTCATGCGGATACATGCCGGTCAGATCGATGTAGCCGGGCTCCAGAGCCGTGTAATGGCTGCCGATCGGCGTCCCGAGGCCGCTCATCGCGCCGTCGATGACCGCCTTTCGATCGATCGCATGCGCGATCGCCTGGCGCACGCGCAGGTCGTCGAGCGGCTTGTGCTTGTTGTTGATGCCGACGATCGTCTTGCAGTCGGTGCCGCCGACCAGCACCTGGAAGCGCGGATCGTTCTTGAACTGGCCAAGGGCGTCGAGATTGGCGAAACGAGGAAACGCGTCGACGTCGCCAGCGAGCATCGCGGCGGCCGCGGCGGAGGGATCGGAGATAAAGCGGAACGTAGCGTGAGGAATCGCGACCTTGCCCGGGTCGCGGTAGCCGTCCCACTTGTCGAGCGTGACCGACGCGCCCTTGGTCCAGGAGCCGAACTTGTAAGGTCCAGTGCCGACCGGGTTGGTCGCCTCGGTCGTTGCGCTTTTCTCGTCGATGATGGCCCCAGTGCTGAGCCCTAGATGAAAGAGAGCCCAATAGCTCGGCGCCTTGAACTTCAGCACCGCTGTCTGGGGGTCGGGCGTCTCGATCGAATCGATTGAGGCGAAGAAGCCCTTGTCCTTGTTGGTCGACTCTTTCGCAGCGAAGCGCTCGAAGGAGAATTTGACGTCCTTGGAGGAGAATGGCTCGCCATCCTGGAACTTGACGTTCGGCTTGAGCGTGAAAGTCAGCGTCTTTGCGTCGGGCGAGAACTCCCATTTCTCGGCGAGCAGCGGAGTGACAGAAAAGTCCTCGTTGATCTTCGTCAGGCCCTCAAAGACGTTGTACTGGGTCACTTCCGCGATCGCCGAGGCGGCGCCAGCCGTGGGATCCAAACCGGGCGGCTCGAGCACCATGCCGATCGTGACGCCATCCTTGGCGAGGACGAGGCTCGTCGAGGACAGGAAGACAGTGGCAAGTGCAAGGAGGAGGCGATTGACGCCGCGCATGGAACGCTCCGGAGATGGGGATGGCGGCTAGACCATACCACCCGGTGAGCGGCAACCGTCAAGAATCAGGATCCCCTTTTCGGTAGAAAAAGGGGATCCTTTGCATTCGTCGGACCGACAGACGTGCGATCAGGTCCGCTGGCCGTTGCCGCTGGCGGGACGAGCGCGGCGCTCGGCCATGAAGCGTTCGAACTCTTCGCGATCCTTGGCGCGGCGGATTGCGTCCACATATTCTGCGAACTCGCGTTGCGCCTCGTCGAGCTTGCGGCGCTCTTCGTCGAGCCGGGCCAGCTCCGCCGTCCGCCATTCGTCGAACGCGACGTTGCCCGAAGCAGAATAGAAGCGGCTCGCGCGCCTCATCGCGCCGCCACACCCCCAACCGGAATTCGAGCTCATCATCGCGCGCGCATCCTCCCATTTGTTGGTCGCAAGCGTTTGCAGATCGGGCCCGCCGTTGCGGCTCTGCCAGAATT
>Ga0335076_10003137_pt1 | contig 16577 bp, 3 predicted proteins | sample Lox_Sample_25_FD_206717 | JGI IMG/M metagenome (GOLD analysis project Ga0335076, IMG submission 206717) | Soil microbial communities from Loxahatchee National Wildlife Refuge, Florida, United States - Lox_Sample_2.5 | ecosystem: Environmental > Terrestrial > Soil > Wetlands | place: USA: Florida... | reverse complement strand
GGAGCACTCGCCCGGATCGACGACCCGTCCGCCACGGTCACCGTGTCGGTGGCCGCGAGCAGGATCTCGGGCCCGGTCCAGACGCTCCCCCCGGTGCTCACGAAGACCTTCTGAGCGTTCACCGTCATGTCGGTCGTCGTCGACTCCGCCCGGGTGCCCCCGATGAGCACGCTTCCCGCCCCGAAGTTCTCGAGCGACTGCAGGTCGATGGTCACGTAGGAGGCGCCGGTGCTGTCGGTCGGTGCAGCGACGCCGGCGCCGAGGACGGCGATCAATGGCGCCGAGACGTCGAGGTTGCCGAGGAGGCCGTTCGGACCGGCCCCGAAGCGGCCCGCTCCCTGGAGAACAAGGGTGTCCGCAGCGTTCAGGACCACCGTGCCGGCATCGTTCGGAGTGCGGGTGACGATCCCCGCCTGGGAGGCCAGCTCCGTCGCGAACTCGTCGAAGGAGTAGGTCGTGAACTGGCTGTACTCGCCGATCACGTCGTGCGACATCACCAGGAACCGGCTGTACCCCGGATTCCCGGACCTCTCCTCGTAACCGCTCGCGACGACCGCTCCGTCGGGCCGGTAGCTCGTGGGCGCCGCCGAGGCGTAGGAGCCCCCCTGCGGCACGACGAGAAAACCTCCCGGCAGGAGGGCGTAGTGCGCCGGCAGCAGCGTATACGAACCATCCGGCAGCCCTGGTACACCCTGCAGCCAGATCGTGTCCCCGACCTTCAGTCTCGGATCGGTCAGGGCGCTCACCGGGGCCACCGGAAGAGGCGAAGTGCCGATGCTCGGGACCACGGCGAAGCCGTTCAGGGTGCTCAAGACGTCCTGCGTTCCGCCGTCGCCGGAAGTCCAGATGTACCCCTGAAGATCCCCCCCGCCCGAGACGTCGATCACCGCTCCCTTCAGCACGGAGACGTTCGCGGCAGCCAGATTCACGGACTTCGTCGGCCCCTCGCCTGGCTGGACGTATCCGGGAAAGGACCCGCCCGTCTGCACCGGGCCGAAAGCAACCGTGGTGCCTCCCAGGGATGCCGAGGTCAGGCTTCCCGGCTCGAGCGTCACCGACCCGTTCGCTCCCGTGCCCACGAGGAAGAGTTGGCCCTGAGGGGCGCGGAGGACTCCCGCTTGGTCGATGACCGGGGCCTCCAGCGTCAAGCGCTCCCCGAACGACTGCGGAACCGGCGGCGGTGTCGCATTGCTCGTGCCAACGATGCTGATCTTCTCCGCCGACTGGACCAGGAAGCCGGGGTCGCCCGCCGGTCGATCCAGTGGATCGTCGCCCGTTTCCTGGCGCGACGTCACGTACACCTGGGCTGAAGTTAACGCGAGCGCGCCAGGGGTGAGCAGCCCCGGGCTCTGCGACGCGTTCCCCGCCTCGTCGCGGTCCGATAGGCGGATGTCGCCGGTCGAGACGAGGTTCACCGCGCCGAACCCTCCGGATCGGCAGTCGCCCGAGATGCAGCCGAGAACGAGCGTCCGCGCCACGTCGATGAGATTCGCTCGCACCGTCAAGGTGCCGTTCAGGTCCGCGGCGCCGGCGGTGGGCAGGCCGTTGACGGCCTGGCCCTGGAGGTCGACGTACCCGGAGGAGAGCGTCACGGCCGAGGAAGGTGCGGTCTGATTCGCACCCAGGTAGGTCCCGAGTACCGGTGCCAGGAGCGTGATGGAGTTGCGAGTCTGCAGGTTGACGCTCCCCTGGAAGAGGATGGCGTCGTTCTCGCTCGGGTTCTGGACCGCGCTGGGCGCGATCGTCTGCAAGGTGAGGTCGTCCGCGCCGGATGCGTCGATGGTGTCGGCGACGACCGTGAGGGAGTTCCCGGCTTGGCCGCTCGACGAGGCGGGCACGCTTTGGGTGACGATCAAGGCCGCGCCGCTGCTCCTGGAAATGGTCAGCGAGCCGCCCAATCCCGAGGGGCCGCCCGGCCTGAGCAAGAGAGTGCCGGCGACGAGGCCGCTCGTAGCCGAGATGGAGATGGAGCCCGCGCTCCCGTCCACCGCGGTCGCGGCGTAGTTCCCGTTGTTCGTCGGGAGATCGGCGACGCCGTGGACCCCCGACACGTCGATCACCGCTCCCGGGTTCACCTGCACGGCGTCGTCCGAGGTGATGGAGACGTTGCCGCCTGGCTGGACGCTGTGGAGGAACTGGTTGTTGGCGGCTGGCGTCTCGCTCTCGTATCCGTTGGCGAGCAGTCTGGCCGAGGCACCGAGGATGACGCTCCCCTGCATTCCCTGGCTCTGCGCGGTGAGCGAAATGTTCCCGCCCGGAGTCTGGATCGTCCCGTCGACGGTGAGGTTGAGGTGGGAGGCGAGCTGCAGGGTGGACCCTGGGTAGTCCGTCAGCTGGATGGTCGCGCCCGGCGCGATGAATAGGTCGGGCTGGGCGGGGCCCTGCTGTGCGGTCGCGCTGGTGGAAGGCAGGGTCGAGAGGGTGAGGCTCATGGGGTTTCGAAGGTCCTGGGGCAGGATGCCCTTGGCCAGCGCGTCGTCGAGGCGGGTGCCGGTGGCGAGCTGTGAACCGTTGGCGGACGGGACGGTGAGGGACTCCGTCGATGGGGTGACCACTGTGCCAGCCGTCACCGTCAGGCTCCGATCGCCGACGATCTGGTAGGACGAGAAACCGCCCTGCGTGAAGAAGTCCGGGGTGAAGAGGCGGTAGGTCGCGCCGACGTCCCCGCTCGGGAGGCTGTCGCCGATCACCACGTCGTAGCCGGTCTTGATGGCCAGCGAGCCTCCCTGGCCCAGGGCATAGCCGCTCAGCGTTCCACCGAGGACGAGCGTCCCCAGGTTCGCGGGCGGCAGCTGGTCCGAGGTGAGGCCCGTCGGGACCGGGGCCTGGCTCACGTTGATGGTGATCGCGCCCCCCTTCCCCGCGGTGAGCTTCGTGCCGGCGGCGTTGATCTCGGCACCCCCGGAGACATCCACGAGGGAGCCCGGGTCGAGGATGACGTTCGCTCCGGTCAAGACGACGCTGCCACCGTTCAGGGCCCGGGTGGGACCCTGGAGGCCGTCCAGGAAGACGTTCGTCAGACGACCGGCCACGTCGATGACCCCGGTCGAGGAGAGGTGCACGGTGTTCGTCAGGTTGGGGTCGACGCCACTCTGCAAGGTCTCGGCGCTCGGCTTCTGCAGGGTCGAGAGACTCACCTTGCCTCCCGGCGCCAGGATCGTGCCGCTGACGTCCGCACCCGTTCCCGTGAATGCGAAAGAGCCGCCGTCCCCCAGGTCGAGGGCGATCCCGACCGGGATGGTGAGATACCCTCCGTAGGCGCGGTTCACCTGGGCCGGTGCGGCCTGGGAGATGTCCGGATCGAATCCGGAGCTGATGATCGCGGACTTGAACACGCCCGGCGTCGGAGCAGCCCCGGATGGGCTCCCGTTGAACCAGCCTTCTGGGAGGCGGACCTGATACTGAAGAGATGGGTCGACGGCGCTGAGCGGACCGAAGCTCGCTCCGAGCTGCGGTCCGGCGTCTGCCACGATGGACACGTTCCCGGCGTTCTGAAGATTCAGCGTGGCACCGAGTGGCTGCTGCTGCCACGTCTGCGTCGGATCCGTGGAGCCGGTGTTGGGGCCGACCTGCTTGGGACCGACCACCGTATCTGCCTTTATCTGACCGTCGAAGATGCGGAACGACGCGGTGGCGGATGGATTCGCTCCCGGCGTCTCGGCGTTGTCGTTCGCGAGGGACCACCAGGTCGGGGTGTTCGTTCCCACCGTCAGCGAGCCCGCGTTGCCCCCCTGGACGTAGCCTGGCTCGTATTGCGCCTCCACGCGCGCGAAGGGCGACGAGTAGGTATCGACGACGCCCCAGCGGGAATGGTTGACCACGAAGTTGGAGGCGATGCCGAGGTAGGCCACCCCAGGCGTGGCGAGCTCGATGGGAACGATGTTTCCGTTCGGGTCGATGAGCGCCGAGCTCCTCACGTAGCCGCCCTGGTAGCTGAGGCTCCCGCCCGACAGGTCGATGACCGAGCCCTGACGGGTGACGACGGTGTTCGCCGAGAAGTTCACGCTCCCGCCGTGCGTCATGAGCTGCGAGACGTCTCGCTCGAGCAGGTTGTAGTAGCCAGCGACGTCGGCGACCCCTCCCTGCACCCCCTGGCGCAGGTCGAACCAGATCGTTTGCCCGTGAAAGGCCGGGTTGTTGCGGAGCAGCGGGTCGTCGGCGAGCTCGTCCGCGCCCAGGCGCGCCTCGATGCTGTTCTGCTCCATGGAGACCTGGACGCCCTGGAGGCCCGAGACGTCGATGCGCGCCCCGGAACCGATGTAGACACGCGTGTCGTCCTGGCCGGTGTTCTGGGGGTCGGTCGAGGCGGCGCACCCGGGAGAGGATGGGCATGGTGTCGTCATCACCGCGTCGAGGCTCACGTTCCCCGCCGGCACGTAGATGGTGGCTCCATCGAGGACCAGGATCTGGTCTCCGCGCACGATGAGCTGAGAGGGCTTCCATGCAGCTCCGCTGCCGATCACCTTCTGGCCGCTCGAGTCGGGCAGGATCTGCGTGACGCTGTTCCCGCCGAACGAGGTGACGCCACCGTCCATGCCCAGGTAGATGTAGCCGTTCGCTTGGGCTCCGGTCGTCGCCGTGATCAACCCGTTCTGATTCGTCTGGTTGGCAACCATGGTGATGTTGCCGCGATCCGCCGAGATGACGCCCGTGTTTTCGACGATGCCGTCGGGCTTCAGGGTGCCGTAGGTGGGTTCGGCGAGGCCGATCACGTTGACGAGGTCTCCGGCGTTGAGCGTGAGCGCGCTCCCGGCCGCGAGAAACACCTGGCCGTCGGGAGCTTGGAGGGTCCCTCCGTTCGTGACCTGACCACCGAGGAGCACCACCCGCCCGCCGTCGGCAGCCGCGATCTGCGCGCCCGGATTCACGACCACGTTCCCGGCCTGACCTGGGGGAGCCGCGAAGGACAGGTTGTAGAGCGCGGTGTCCGGCCTCTGGAAGTAGTCGTTGTATGTCGAGCCGGTCGGGACGACGATGTCGAGACCCGACACCAGGAGCGAGCCCACGTTCACCTGCGAGGTGCCGCCGAAGATGATCCCGTTGCGGTTGAGAACGTAGACCTGACCCACGGCGCTGATGCTGCCGAGGATCTGGCTCGGATTGCCGCTCGGATCGAGCACCCGGTTCAAAGCCACCCAGCTCGGGGCGCTGGGCCCACCGCCCGTTTGATCGAACAGGACGTCGGTCTTGCTCCCCACGTTGAAGGTGGTCCAGGTGAGGATCGCCCTCGGCTGGCTCTGCGTGATCGTCACTTCCGTTCGATCACCCTTCGTCGTCGAGGGATCGATGACGGCGCCGACCAGCGGGGCAGGGTTGTCCGGGCTCGCGGGCGCGATGTCGAGGCCCCCGGGGCCGAGACCGTTCGGCACGGTCGAGGGGACTCCCTGGGCGCCGACGCGTGCCGCATCCTGCGCGGCCTGCCACTGTCGAATCAGGTTCGCCGACTGCTGCAGCGGATTCTGCGCTTGCTGAGCGATGGCTGCGGCCTGCGCAGCCGCCTGCGCGGCCGCTTGAGCGGCTTGGGCCGCCGCCGTACTCGGGGATGCGGTACCGCCACCCCCGCGGAGGAGGTTGCCTGCACTCGCCGCGTCGCTCGCCAGGGACACCACCAAGGCGGTAGCCGGCAAGGCGAGTCGACGGAGGCGTGCGAACCCACCAGGCTTCATCGAGCAACCCGTCCGCATTTCCGTCCTCCCGGCCGAGCGCATTCCCCCACGGTTCGGTAGCAGCCAATCGGCCGGGCCATGGCTCCAGTCGTCCCGCGTCCCAGACGAACTCCTGGCTGCGACGAGCCGGCGCGCCGCTGGGCCCATTAAGGCTTCTTCACCGACCGCATCTAAGGATTCTTTGTGAACTTTGCGCGGCACAGCTTCCAAGGAGGACGGTGGGTTGGCCGTCGTCACTGCCCGGGCGTCAAGAGCAACGGTCTGCTCCGATGGAGGGAGCCGGCGTGGATGGACCCGCCATTCAACGTCCCGCGCAACGCCTTTCGGCCCTCGCCACAGGGCTTCCGGGACGACACCCCTCTGGAGTCCGGATCGGCGCTCGCCACAGGAAGCTCCACCGTGGCTGTCCCTAGTTGGGAAACTCTGGCCCCTTGGCCCCCTGGCACGCCGCGGACGATGTGAGCGGGCGTGCGCCTCGAGTCAGGCGCCCGAAGACGAGCGGAGGCCGCCCGCGGGTGTTCTTGCGGGCGGCCCCCCTGACTGGGAGCGCCCCCGAGGGCGCCCCTCAACTCCAGACGACTACTGCAGCTTCGCCGTCAGGAACCACACGTCGCTGGGCGTGCTCGCGCTCATCGTCCCGACCGGAGCCGGGAAGGTGATCGTGTTCCCGAACGTGCCGGCGATGCCGATTTCGTTCGTCGTGGTACCGTACCGGTTCACCGTGACCGCATCGCCCGTGGAGGCGGCGATGTCGCCGTAGGCTGCCGAGAAGTCCGTCGCACCGCTCAGGGCGTTGAACTTCAGCACGAACGGGTTCGAAGCGGACTTCGTCGCCGCGGTGAGGGCCGCAGCGCCCGTCGTCGGTGTCCCCGCCGGCGTGTTGAAGGTGCCGGCCGCGATCACGTCGCCGAAGGAGTCGAAGGCGACGCTGTTCACCGCATCGGGCCCACCGGCGCCGACGCGTACCGCCCAAGTCGGGACGAACGACGAGTTGACCACCGCAGCGAAGGCGTCGAGGCTGCCTGCGCTCGTGAGCGTCGTGGTGGCAAACGTGACGTTACCCGTGAAGGCGCCGCCCACCGCGATGTTGTCCGAAGCATCCACGGCGACGCTGAACGGCTCGACCACGGCAGTCCCGGTGAAGGCGGCCGCCGCGATGGGAGCGCCCGTCGCCCCGTTGAACTTCGCCACCCACAGGTACGAGCGGGAGTTGTTGTTGGGGCCAGTGAGCACCGTCGTCCCGAAGGTGAGCGAGGCTCCGGAGAACTGCCCCACCGCGTACACGTCCCCGTTGTCGTCGACAGCGACCGCATCGCACTCTTCGTTCAGCGTGCCGCCGTACTGGAATGCCCAGAGCTTCGTCCCGGCAGAGCTGAAGGCACCGATGATGATGTCGTTCCCACCCGGAACGGTCGCGGACGCACCCACGAAGTTCGTCGGAGCGGAGCCGTTCGCGAGACCGCATACGGCGATGCGGTTCCCGTGCGCGGTGGCATCGTTGGGGTTCGCCGCGATGGCCTTGAGCGACCCGTTGGAGCCGTTGTTGAACTGCTGTGCCCAGACGCCCGTCCCGTCGGCACCCTTCACCGCCGCGACGTAGTCGATCTGGGTTGCGCTATTGACGGTACCGGTTCCAACCGTGAAGGACCCGCTGAAGTTGCCGACAACGCCCACCGTGCCGTCTTGTGTCACCGCCGTACCGACCACGAACTGGGGGCTCGGGTCGCCATAGGTGACTGCCCACTGCGCCAGTCCAGCGGTGCTGTACTTGACGAGCAGGATGTCCGCGTCACCGGAGGACACGACGGAGTGTCCGTCGAGACTGATGGCCGTCGTCGCGTAGATGGCGCCGCCCATGAAGGTGTTGCCAGAAGTGTCCATGGAGAGGGCAACGGGGCCGGTGATGGCCAGGTCCTTGCCGACCTGCGGAGCAACGCCGGTCGCCACGCAGGCGCCCGTCGCCGGCGTGCAGCTCTGGCTCGCCGGGCACTTGGGAGCGCCGGCGATGCAGCTGCCGTTGCCATCGCAGTGATCGTTGATGTCGCAGAGGTTGCCGTCGTTGCAGGGGGTAGTGACCGGCTGGTTCGTTCCGCCGCCGCAGGCTCCGGTGGCGGTCTGGCACACGTTGCCCGAAGCGCAGGTGGTGTTCACGCAGGCGGTCGAGCCCGAGCCGACGCAGGCGCCGGTGGCGTCACAAGCGAAAGAGCCGAACTGGTTCGACCCGTTGCACTTCGTGGTCGCGTTCGCCACGCTGCAGGTGGTACCGGTGTTGGGGACGTACGGGCAGGTGAAGGTGTTGTTGCCCGTGGACTGGCACGCAACCGTCGCCGGGTAGCAGAAGCTGTTCGGCGGGGTGTTGCAGATCACCGCAGCGCCCACCGTGCAGACGCCAGCCTGGCAGGAGTCGTTCTGGGTGCAGCCATTCGAGTCGGCGTTGCAGGCCGTGCCGTTCGTCGCCTGAGGGTTCGTGCAGGCGCGGGTCGACGGGTCGCACTGTCCGGCCACATGGCACTGATCCGAAGCAGCACAGACCATGAGGTTGTTGGCGACGCACTGGCTGCCGGGGTTGCCGGCGTTCGCATCGCAGTGGCCGCCGAGGTTGGTGGTGCCGTTGTAGGCGGGATCGGCGCACAGCCCGAGGCCCGGGTCGCAGGCGGTGGCGGTGGTGGCACCGGCCGAGCCGCAAGGGTTCGCGGGCTGGAAGTTCCAGGTGTAGATGGCGTAGTAGCCGTCCTTGTTGGTTACCTTGACCTGCACGGACGAGCCAGCGGCCACCGGGTTGCCGGCGGTCCACGTGTTGGAGCTGTGGAAGTTGTCGGGCGTGACGGCGGCACCCAGCCCCAGCCCTCCGGGGGTGGAGGTCCAGGCGTAGGTGAACGGGGTCTCGGCCGGGTTGTAGCTCGGCGTCGGGTCTGCGGTCGTGATGCTCAGCGAGACTGTCTGCCCGGCCTGCACGGCGAAGGTCGCCGAGGTCGGCGTCGTCGCCTTCGGCGCGCTGGGAGCAGAGACCGCCACGATCGCCGGACCCACGATGTAGTCCTTCGGGCTGGTGGCGTTGATGAGTCCGACGGTGTCGCCACCGCGGGCGACGGGCAGCCCGGAGCCGGCGGGAACGATGCCGTTCTTCCAGCTGTCGGTGACGTCGACCTGGATGATGCACTTGTCGGTGATGTCGGCCGTGCGGAAGTGGACCTGGCTCTGACCGAACTGGCCGGGGCCGAGGGCGAGGGTGGTCGACGGAGTACCCGTGACCGTGCCCTGCGTGCCGTCCGAATTGTCGGGAGTGAGGCCGCTCGTGAAGGTGCCGGTGCAGTTCGTCGACTTCCAGGTGTAGGTCAAGTCATCGCCGTCGGGATCCGCCGCGGTGGCCTGAAGGTCGATGTCGACCTGGACGACCTTCCCCGCCGCGTTCTTCGTGAAGAACTCCTGGGAGACGATGCCGGAGATGATCGGCCAGCTGTTGGGATACGCATTCACGACGGCCGAACCGTTGCTGTTGGCGGTGACCTGGATCGCCAGGTACGCGGTGACCGAGCCCTGCTTGTTGTCGGTGATGGTGACGGCGATGGTGCAGGCGCCCGCCGTCGGAACGGTGGTGGGCGGAGTCCAGTAGACGGTGTTGTAGACGGTGGGATCCGGCACGTCGGGGTTGACCGTCCCCGTCGGCTTGTCGAAGCTGGTCCCGGTGCAGGTGTCGGCGAACGCATAGGTCATCGTGGCGCCCGCGTCGGGGTCGTGAACCGCAAAGGTGAGCGGGACCGGAGCCGGCGGCGGCGTCGTGCCGACGACCACGCTGTTCGCGCCCGTCGTGAGGCTATCGACCACCGGGAGCGAGTTCGCGAACCCGCCGTCGTTCTGACCCTGCAGCTCGATGTAGACGTTCGCGGTGACTCCCGCCGTGATCGTCGCATGCGCGCTGCCGCTGTAGAGCACGTTGCTGCCGCTGTCGAACGCCTGGATGCTGAAGACCCGGTTCGTACCGGCCGGGATGCCGGTGACGTAGGCGCTCCACGCCAGCGACTTCGACAGGTCGTTGTTGGTCATGTTGTACGTCTGGTTCGCGAAGGAGGGAGCGCCGCTCGTCGCGTCGACCCCCACCGTCAGGACCATCTTCGCGATGCTCGTCGCCTGCAGGGCGTTGATGGACACCGCCACATTCGCCGAGCTGCTCTGCTGCGTCTTGCTATTGCCGCTACAACCGGTGCTGAGCGCCGCGGTCGCGACCGCGGCGAGCAGCGCCAGGCTGCGGAACTTCGTCACCATGCGATTCATTGTGATCTCCACGATGCGTGAATAGGCCGTTTCCCTACGTTCGCCCCACTGGTGCCCTGGCTGTGGCGAACTCTCTCCTGTTCGCTTGCTTCCCCTCTCCTCCAAGGGGCTACAGCATGGGTTTTGAATGGTGTTTACTGACAGAGTAGACCGGTCCCGTTCCCATACGCGAAGTAGTCGGCGCACGCGTTACTCGCGCAATCCGACGCCTGCACGCAGGCGGAGTTCGTCACTCGGCCGTTGGCGAGCGGGCAGTGGCCTGTTGCGTCGCACGTCCCGGTGAGGCAGGCCGCCCCTGAGCTGCAGGTGAGCTGCGCCGCCGAGCTTCCGTTCCACGCCTGTCCTTGGCTCTCCACGGTGACCGCGCCGCCCACTCCGCCTCCGTTGAGCGACGTGCTGGGGAGGTAGGCGGAAAGCGGAGAGGGAACCGCCGCGGCGGGGGCTCTGCTGCACAGCGTGGAGCCGCTGCAGTGGTTGACCGGGTTGGCGGAGCAAGTGACGAAGTTCAGGCTGGAGACGATCGGGTCCAGGTTCGCCGGGGTGGTCGCCCAGTTGAAGAAGTTCTGCTCGGCGGTGAACTGGGCCGCTCCCTGGCCGACGATGGTGCCGATGTTCGGGCCGGCCGTGTCGCTGGGCAGGTCTCCGACGGTGTCCCCGGCGGCGTTCGAATTCTGGAGGAAGAGGCGCCGCGAAAGGAGGTACTGGCCGTTGCGCACGTTGGCGACGGAGTAGCCGGTTCCGTTCATGGTGAGACCCTTGGTGTGGAACAGGGTCGCCTCGAGCCCCGTGTAGCCGACGGTGAATCCGAAGCTGTCGTTCGCGACGCGATTTGCGATGGAGACCGTCTCGTCGCTCGAGCCAGGGTCGTAGTCGGTGATGGCCACGATGAAGCCCTGGGTACAGTTGGCGTTGCCGTCACCGTAGGCGCAGGGCTTGCCGGTCGTCTGGTCCGTGCACGTCGTCGGCGCGTGCGTCGCGTCCACCGGCGAACAGGGGAACCGAATCGGGTCCAGGTCCTGGTTGTTGAGGTTGAACTGGCAGGTTTCGCCCGCTGGACAGGCCGCGCTGTTGAGGCAGGTGGTCGTCCGGGTGACGGAGCAAAGCCCCTGCTGCGGGGTGGAGGTGTTGATCGACCCGATGGACTGCCCATTGCAGAAGCGACCGCCGGTGTACGGATAGTGCGGGTCGGCACTGCTGGCGAGGGTGATGATGCGGTCCTGCCAGGTGTTGGTGGTTCCGGAGTTGTCGTCGCGACGGAAGAGGTGCTCGAGGTGGCTCACGCCCATGCAACTCGCCAGGTCCTGAATCGCCTGCACGCGCCGCTGGTCCGCACAGGCCTGGATGGTGCCCGAGCCGTCGACCCCGCCCAGGATGATGCTGAGAATGCTGCTGTAGTTGACGGTCGCCGCGGTGTTGTTGAACGCCGAGGAGTTGGTGAAGGCGGCCGGCAAAGCGGCGTTCGGCACCGCGACATAGAAGTTGTCGGTGGCTGTCCCGGCGTTGAGGACCGTCGGGAACTTCAGGTCCTTGCAGCTCGACCCTTTGCCGGTGGCCTTGGTGAGGAAGATGGCGGCGTCGAGACCGACGACGTTGTTGCAGGTCGGTGCCCATGCCGCGTGGCCGATCTTGGTGTTGCTAATGCCGTCCGCAGCCACGAATCCGACCGAGCCGGCGTCGACGAACTTCGGCCGGAAGTTGCGAGACATGGGCCCGATCGACTGGACGCCCAATGGAATGCTCGCGCCGGTCACCGGAGTGCCGCTGCCCTTGTTGTACGTCATCTGGGACTCGGCGTTCCCCGAGCCCGTGCCGTCGTAGAAGAGGTTGATCGCGCCAGGCACGCCAGCTGCCTGCGCTGCGTTGATTCCCTGAGTGATGATGTCATGCAGCGTGTCCGAGCCCTTGAGGTGGTAACAGGCCGGGTCGTTCACGCTGACCAGACAGGATTGAGCCATTGCCTGACCGGACCACACTGTCAGCCCCGCTGCCAGTGCCCCGAGGACGACCCTCGGGACGATCATTTGCTTCGACATTGCTGCCTCCTTGACGAGTAGCTCCACGAGTGAAACTTGCCGCCCACTGCTGCTGCCGCTTTGGCCTCGCTCGTGAAGTGGCCACACGGTACGCGCCTCGGTCGCCCTCGCCCTGCAACGGCTGAGCAAATAGCCCGCAACGGACGGCACCTTGTCGTCACCCGAAGAACCGACCCGCGCGGGCCATGGACTGCGCGCCGGATTCGAACCCCCGCGGACCGGCGAGGCGCGACCAGCCGGGGCGTCGGCCCGGAGGTACTCGAGTGCACGTTCCGTGTACTTCGGGAGTCCGATCGACTTACGCGCGCCATTCGTTCAATGGCGGTTCGCCTTGGTTCGCGACGCCTCCGGGGCGCCGTCCAGCGCTGGGCATGCGACGTTGACACGCTCGCGTCTCGCGGAGATCGAACGGCGCTCGCTTCGACTCTCCCGGGGCTTGCAAACCCGTTTGCCCCGGGTCTTCGCGATCGGCAACGCGCCGAAGAAGCTCCGAGCGGTCTCCTCGGAGAGAACATGAGGGCAAGTCGAGAGCGCGTCACCGTGGGGGCGGTGGGTTGTCGATGGCGCTCACGCTTGCAGGCCTGATTGCCCGCGGGGTCGGTAGAGGCATCGATTTCGCTTTCTCGGCCCGACGCCTACATCACCGGAGGACCGTGAAACTCAACGTCCATCCGGTCCCCGTTAGCCTCAGCGGCTTTCTTCCCTGCCCCCGGGCGCCACCGAGTGGCCCGCTTTCACGCCACGGCGCTTCACGGTTGCTGCCCCGCCGTGGTTGCCTTGACGGCCACTCCGCTTGTCCCCTTCGCTGAAGCCTTGCCCTTCGCCGCCGTGTTCTTCGCGTCACATCGCACGCCAGGGGTGAACTTTGGCGGATGAGCCTTGAGCCATGCCTCGGAACCCTTCCTGGCAGCCTGCTTCTCGCACTCCGACTGGCTCGCGACGTGCGTGCAGATCGTCGTTCCCTTTCCTTTCGCGTTCTCCGGAACGATGTCGCAGGAGTTGTACGTCGCCGACTGGGCTGCTGCCCACAGGGGCAGTCCGACGACGCCGAGACACAGGACTCTTCGAATTGTCATGGCAATCACGTTCTTGTCTCCGAGGAGATGAGCGGCACGCCGAACCCCATCAAACGGCTTCGTCGAGAACGCTCGCTGATCGCATCACACGGGTTGCTTGCCCCGCGAAGGTTCGCGAGCTTGGTGCTGCAGGCCCCGGTGGCCGCCCTTGCTCCCGAGCGGCCACCGGTTCCCTTTCATTGGAGGATCGCGGTGAGGAACCACACGTCGGTCGGGGTGGTGGCGGTCACCGGACCGGCCGGCGCCGGGAAAGTGATGCTGTTGCCAAACGTTCCCGCGATACCGATCTGGTTCGTGGTCGTGCCATACCGGTTCACTGCGATCGCGTCGCCGGTGGCCGCGGCGATGTCGGAGTAAGCGGCGGAGGAGTCCGCCGCGCCGGTCGTGCCATTGAGCTTCAGCACGAATGGGTTGGACGCCGACTTGGTCCCGGACGTGAGGGCTGCGGCGCCGGTCGTGGGGGTCCCCGCCGGCGTGTTGAAGGCACCGGCCACGATCACGTCTCCGAGGGAGTCGAACGCCACACCGTTCGTCGAGTCGGGGCCGCTGGCGCCCAGCCGCACCGCCCAGGTCGGCGCGAACGACGAATTGAGCTTGGCGACCAGCGCGTCGAGGTTCCCCGCGCTTGTGAGGACGGTGGAGCCCAAGGTGACGTTGCCGGTGAAGGCGCCGCCCACGACCACGTTGTCCGAGGCATCCACGGCGATGCTGAACGGCTCCATCACCGCCGTCCCGGTGAAGGCGGCCGCCGCGATGGGAGCGCCCGTCGCCCCGTTGAACTTCGCTACCCACAGGTACGAGCGGACGTTGTTGTTCGGACCAGTCAGGGCGGCCAGCGTCCCGAAGGTGAGCGTAGCCCCGGAGAAGCTGCCCGCAGCGTAGACGTCGCCGTTGTCGTCGACGGCCACGGCATCGCACTCCTCGTTGAGCGTGCCACCATACTGCGCGGCCCAGAGCTTCGTCCCGGTGGAGCTGAAGGCTCCGATGATGATGTCGTTGCCACCGGGGGCGGTGGCGCCCGAGCCCACCAGATTCGTGGGAGCTCCGCCGTTCGCGAGCCCGCACACGGCGATGCGGTTTCCATGCGTGGTGCTGTCGCTTGCGTTCGCCGAAACCGACTTGAGCAGTCCGTTGGAGCCGTCGTTGAACTGCTGCGCCCAGAGTCCCGTCCCGTCCGCCGCCTTCACCGCGGCGAGGTAGTCGATTTGCGTCGCGCTGGAGATCGTGCCTGTCCCGATGGTCACGGTCCCCAGGAAGTTGCCGAGAACGGCGACCGTCCCGTCATTCGTGACGGCTGCGCCGACCCCGTACTGCGCGCTCGGGTCGCCGTAGGCGACTGCCCAGGTGGCCTTGCCGGTGACGTCGTACTTCGCGACGAAGATATCGGCGTCCCCCGCCGACACCACCGAGTGACCATCGAAGCTGACCGGCCCGTTGGGGGTGTAGATGTCACCCACCATGTACGTGTTGCCGGAGATGTCCATCGCGAGGCCCACGGGACCGGTGATGGGCAGGTCCTTCGCGACCTGCGGAGCAACCCCGGTGGCGGTCGAAGCGCTCTTGACCGTCACCGTGCCAGTGACCGTTCCGGTGGTTACGGTCGCCGACGTGGTGGCGTCGGTGCCGCTCGCCGACGTGGACAGCGTGAGGGTCCCCGGCGTACTCGAGGAGCAGTTCGTGAACCCGAAGTTTGCAGTGCTCCCGGCAGGGATGGCGACCGGCGAAGGCGTCGGCCCCGTGCAGACGGACATCGCCGCCGGCTGAACGGCGTTCGCGGCCGTCCCCCCGGTGTTCCTGACCGCCAGCGTGGCTGTGAAAGCCTGGCCGGTGTTGACGGTCGTCGTGCTCGGGGTGAGGACCGCCGAGAGCGCTGCCGGGGACGCGCCCCCGCTGCAGGTGCCGGTGGCCGGGTTGCAGGTGGCGCCTCCGGTGCACACGACCGGGTTCGAGCCGGCGCAGACGCCGGCCTGGCAGGTGTCGGTCTGCGTACAGGCGTTGCCGTCGTTGCAAGCCGTCCCGTTGGCGGCGGTCGGGTTGGAGCAGGCCCCGGAGGTCGGGTCGCACGTGCCCGCGACGTGGCACTGGTCCGAAGCCTTGCAGGTAACGGCCGCGCCCATGCAGACGCCGGCCGCGCAGACGTCGGAGGTCGTGCAGGCGTTGCCGTCGTTGCAGGCGCTCCCGTCCGTCACCGGCGGGTTGGAGCAGGTCCCGGACGTCGGGTCACAGGTGCCGGCGGCGTGGCACTGATCGGACGCGGTGCACACCACGGCCGTGCCCTTGCACACGCCACCCTGGCACGTCTCATTGGTGTTGCACTTGTTCCCATCGTTGCAAGCCGTGCCATCCGCTTGCCCGGCGCAGGGATTGGTGCTCGCGCTTCCCTTGAAAGTGAAGACGTGGGTCGCGTACTCGTTGTTCGCGGTGTCGGTCACCGTCAGGGTGACTTGCATCGTCGCGGCAAGCGGACTGGGGACGTTGTAGACGACGACGCTCTTCCATGGGGCCTTGGCCGAATCCATCTGGCCGCTCAGTGTTCCCGCAGTTGCGGACCAGGCGAACTTGAGGTTGTTGCCCTGGGGATCGGTGGCCTGCGCTCCCAGCATGACCGCGTCGCCGGGGCTCACCACCTCGGCGCGGTTGGGGTCGTTCGGGTCCACACTCGGCTGCACCGTGCTCGTGATGACCGGTCCAGTCTGGAAGGCGGGCGCGGGCGGAACGGAGATGACCCCGGTGACGGAACCACCTTGCGCGTCGGTGACGGTGACGGTGATGACACAGGCCAAGGTCAGGTCGGGGTTGCTGTAGTGGGGCGTCGTAACGGTGTAGCTCCCGCTGGTGTTGAAGGTGAGGTTCTTGCAGTTCGACGACCAGGCGTAGCTCAGGGTGTAGCCGCCGGGGTCAGCGGCGACGACCGAGAGGTCGCCTTGCTCGGTCGTCCCGTAGGTGACCTTCCCCGTCATCGCCGTGATCACGGGCGCGGCGGTCGTCGACCCGGTCACGGTGACGAGCACGTCGCCAGTCGTCACGCCCACGTTGATCACCAGGTAAGCCGTCACAGCGGAGCCGCTATTGTTCGTGACCGTGAGGGAAATCTGGCAGTTTTGAGCGCTGCCAGGTGCGGTCCAAGTGGCGGCGGAGTTCGTGGGTGTATCGAACGTTCCGCATGCCGCCTGCCACTGGTAACTGAGGGTGGCGGTCGGATCCGGGTCGGTCGCCGAGGCTCCGAGACGGACGGTGCCTCCGGGCGCGACCAGCGTTGCCGAGGCCGAAACGTAGTCGATGACGGGGGAGGAGGTGTTGAAGGGTGTTCCGGTCGAACTCGAGTTGATGTTGATGACGACCGTGGCCAAAGCACCTGCAATGATGTCGGCAGTCCCCGAACCGGTGAAGAGGGTGTTGCCAGAGGCGTCCATGGCCACCACGTTGAAATTCCGACCCGGACCCACCGGGATGCCGGTGACATAGGCGGTCCAGCCGCTCGCGCTCTGCGACAGGTTATCCACGATGGGCGTGAACGCCGGGCCCGTGCC
>Ga0335076_10003136_pt1 | contig 16581 bp, 13 predicted proteins | sample Lox_Sample_25_FD_206717 | JGI IMG/M metagenome (GOLD analysis project Ga0335076, IMG submission 206717) | Soil microbial communities from Loxahatchee National Wildlife Refuge, Florida, United States - Lox_Sample_2.5 | ecosystem: Environmental > Terrestrial > Soil > Wetlands | place: USA... | reverse complement strand
GGCGCCATGGCCGAGGCTCAGAATGCCGGCATAACCCCAGATCAGGTCGAGCGCCAGCGCCAACAGCGCGTAGCAGGCATATTTGCCGAAGAGCGGCACGAGATAATCGGGAACACGCAGGGCCGAGCCGCTCGGCAGCATGTTGAGCAGCGGCACGCCGACGGTCAGCACCACGCCGACGGCCAGCAGCCAGGTCCAGCCGCGCGGCGCGAGCAGGCCCGAGGCGCGCCGCATCGCTCAGCTCTCCGCCACGCGGCCCTTGAGCGCGAACAAGCCGCGCGGGCGCTTCTGGATGAAGAGGATGATCGCCACCAGCACCACGACCTTGCCGAGCACCGCGCCGGCGACGGGCTCGAGCAGCTTGTTGACGATGCCGAGGCTCATCGCGCCGGCGAGCGTGCCGAGCAGGCTGCCGACGCCGCCGAACACCACCACCATGAAGCTGTCGACGATGTAGATGCCGCCGAGATTGGGGCTGACGTTGCCGATCTGCGACAGCGCGACGCCGGCCATGCCGGCGATGCCGGAGCCGAGCCCGAAGGTGAGCGCATCGATGCGCGCCGTCGGAATGCCCATCGCCGCCGCCATGTCGCGATTCTGCGTCACCGCGCGCATCTGCAGACCGAACCGGGTGCGCCGCAGCACCAGCGCCAGCAAGCCGAGGACGACGAAGCAGAAGGCCAAGATGACGAGGCGGTTCCAGGTCAGGAACACGCCCCCGGGCAAGCCGAAGCCGCCGGTCATCCAGGACGGGTTGGACACCGCCTTGTTGGGGGCGCCGAAGATCATCCGCACCAGCTGCTGCAGGAACAGGCTCACACCCCAGGTGGCGAGCAAGGTCTCGAGCGGCCGGCCGTAGAGGAAGCGGATGATGCCGCGCTCCAGCGCGATCCCGACCAGCGCGGTGACGATGAACGCGACCGGCACGGCGGCGATGAGATAGCCGTCGAGCCAGCGCGGCGGCAGGAAGGCGTTGAAGAGCTGCTGCACCACATAGGTGGCGTAGGCGCCGAGCATGATCATCTCGCCATGCGCCATGTTGATGACGCCCATCACGCCGAAGGTGATGGCAAGCCCGATCGCCGCCAGCAGCAGAATGCTGCCGAGGCTCAGCCCTTCAAACAGCGTGGCGGCGACACCGATGATCTGGATGCGCCGGTTGATCGCGTGCAGCGCCGCGTCGAGCGCCTTTTCCACGTCGGGGTCGAGATTGCCGGCGCCGCGGCGCTCGGCCAGCAGATTGTAGATCTCGGGGTTCGTCGAATCCGAGAGCGTGGCGATGGCGGCCAGCTGCTCGCTCTTGTCGCTGCTGGAGAGCTGGGCGGCGGCCAGCGCCCGTTGCAGCGTGTCGCGCACCTCGTCGTCCGGCTCGGCCGCCAGCGCCTTTTTGAGGCCGGGGATGCGGTCCGGCGCCGGATGCTTCAGCGCGTCCTGCGCGGCGCGCAGGCGATCCCCGCGTTGCGGGCTGAACAGCATGAGGCCGGCCAAGGCCGATTCGACGGTGCTGCGCAGCGCGTTGTTCACCATCACCTGATTGACGGCGTCGCTGCCGACATTGCCGAGCGACTTGCCGTCGATGGGATCGGTGAGCGCGTAGCCGCTATCGCTCTCGGCGGCGATCACCACCTTGTTGTCGGCCGTGGTGTAGAGCGCATCGTTGGACAGCGCTTCGAGCACGCGCACCGCGCGGGGATCGCCGAGCGCGCCGAGCGCGCGGATCGCTGCCGCCTTGGCATCGAAATCGTCGGAAGCGAGCTGCGCGACGAGAGAATTGAAATCGTCGGCGGCGCGCGCCGCGCCGGCGAGCGAGGCCAGCGCCAGCAGTATCAGCAGAAGGAAACGAAGGTAGCGCATCATCAGGACCAATCCCCCGAGATTGGTCGGCCGGACGCAGCGATCGGGGTGGCTGCGTCCGGCCGTCTTCACCCTAGTTCTCGTAGGATTTGTACTTGGGCACGGTACAATTCCCGCAAACCCAGGGGAAGGTCCAATCCGCCACTTTGCCCTTGTCCTCGGCAAGGTAGGGACTCCACGCATCGGCCTTGATCACCGTCTTGGTCTTCCACACGACGTCGAACTGGCCGTCTGGACGGATCTCGCCGATCATCACCGGCTTCGACAGGTGATGGTTGGTGTTCATGACCACCGTGAAACCCGACGGCGCCTTCACCTTCTGGCCGTACATCGCCTGGCGCACCGCATCGACATCCGTGGTGCCCGCCTGCATCACCGCCTGCGTCCACATCTTGAAGCCGATATAGGTCGCCTCCATCGGGTCGTTCGTCACCCGCTTGTCGTTCTTGATGAAGGTGTGCCATTCCTTGATGAACTCGGCATTGGTCGGGTTCTTCACCGACTCGAAGTAGTTCCAGGCGGCGAGATGGCCGACGAGGTTCTTGGTGTCGATGCCGGACAGCTCTTCTTCGCCGACCGAGAAGGCCACCACTGGGATGTCCGTCGCCTTGACGCCCTGATTGGCGAGCTCCTTGTAGAAGGGCACGTTGGCATCGCCGTTGATCGTCGATACCACGGCAGTCTTCTTGCCGGCCGAGGCGAACTTCTTGATCGCCGACACTTCGGTCTGCCAGTCGGAGAAGCCGAACGGCGTGTAGTTCTCCATGATGTCGGCGTCGGTGACGCCCTTGCTGTGCAGGAAGGCGCGCAGGATCTTGTTGGTCGTGCGCGGATAGACGTAGTCGGTGCCTTCAAGCACCCAGCGCTTCACGTCGCCGCCTTCTTTGCTCATGAGGTACTCGACCGCCGGGATCGCCTGCTGGTTCGGCGCGGCCCCCGTGTAGAAGACGTTGTTCGAGCTCTCCTCGCCCTCGTACTGCACGGGATAGAAGAGCAGCCCGTTCAGCTCCTCGAACACCGGCAACACCGATTTGCGCGACACCGAGGTCCAGCAGCCGAACACCACCGCGACCTTGTCCTTCTCGAGCAGCTCGCGCGCCTTCTCGGCGAAGAGCGGCCAGTTCGAGGCCGGGTCGACCACCACCGCCTCGACCTTCTTGCCGAGCAGGCCGCCACGCTTGTTGAGGTCGTCGACCATCATCAGCACCGTGTCCTTCAAGGTCGACTCGCTGATCGCCATCGTCCCCGACAGCGAGTGCAGCACGCCGATCTTGATGGTGTCTTGCGCCTGCGCCGGCGCAAGCGACGCCGCCCCCAGCATCGTACCGGCCAGGACGAGCGCTTTGGCCATATTCCGCAATGTCATCGGGCCTCCCCATTGGCAACCGGGCAAGACGGCAGTCCTGCCTCTTGCGCAGCGATGGCAAGAACCGGGCCAAGACCGCGCAAGCTTGGGACTCACTCGCTTTGCCGGCTTTGGGCGCGGGTTTGAGCGAGGTCGATGTACACAACATCGGGCGATTGACTATTTTTTGCGCAAACCTGCTTAACAACCGACCGCAAAATCGCTTGATGATTTGGTGCTCATCCCGCCCAGTTATTCATCAGACATGGCAGCCCCAATTCGGAAATCGCGCCCATTTCGGTGGCACATGGCTTGCATTTCGTGCGTTGAGGCATCTCGGGGGGGCCAGCGGTCGTGTCGCGGGGTGCAGAGAGGCAATCGCGAGGGGGGACCGGCGGCCAATGGTGAGAGCGTCATCCCGTAGGCGGCCGGCGCTCTGGCCGATGCTGGCGCCGTCGCGGGGCACCGTCGCCGCCCGAGCCATCGGGCCTGGCTCGCCGGCACTCTTTGTCTGCGCCCGATCAATAGAAATTTCGGAATATCGCCGTGCCCGGAAGACAGTGGCACGCCGGACACGCTGTCAGAAAAAACAACCGCAGCGCGAGGTTGTGCGTTGGCTGCGGCGATGCCGATCCGCTAATTCCTTTCATGGGTTTTTTATTTTGCGGCCCCGTGGCCATTAGTTGACCACCAACAATCAACGAGGTGAAGGATGACCCGCCGTACCTTGAACAGCGTCCCCTGTGCGACGCTTCTGGCCTTTGGCGTCGCCGCAGCGGCGAGCCTGCCGGCGTATGCCGATGACCAAACCTCGGCGGTACAAACGGCGCAGGCGGCTCCGGCGCCGGCTGCCCCGGCGCCGGCCGCTCCGGCACCCGCGGCGCCTGCCGCGCCGACATCGAATGCGATGACGACCCCGGCGCTGACCGGGCCGCTCGCCGCCAATCCCAACCCGCTCAAATTCGACCAGGAGCCGCTCAGCCAGTTTCTCGGCCCGATTTACGTGACCGGTGTCTTGAGCGGCCTCGGCATGGCGCAGACCAATCCGGTCAGCAGCGACAAGACCTTTCACGGCGACATCAGCAACGGCCAGGTGATCGTCCAGAATACGACCGGCCTGGTGCAGTTCTATGCGCAGGCCGGCATCTATTCGATCCCGGCTCTCGGCACGCCTTACGTCACCGCCAAGAACACCAATAGCGACTTCTTCGGACCCTTGCCGGTGGGCTATCTCAAGCTGGCGCCGACCGACAGCTTCTCGGTCCAGGCCGGCAAGCTGCCGACGCTGATCGGCGCCGAATACACCTTCACGTTCCAGAATATGAATATCGAGCGTGGTCTTCTGTGGAACCAGGAGCCCGCCATCAGCGACGGCGTCCAGGCCAACTATACGGTGGGGCCCCTCGCCTTTTCGGTCTCCTACAATGACGGCTTCTACTCCGGCAACTACAACTGGCTGACGGGAGCAGCCACCTGGACGATCAACACCAGCAACACGCTGGAGGTGGTCGGGGGCGGCAATTTCGGCACCACGTCGATGAACACGCTGGCGACGCCGATCGCGCAGAGCAACAGCGACATCTTCAACATCATCTACACCTACACCTCGGCGCCCTGGACGATCACGCCCTATTTCCAGTACACGAACGTGCCGAAGAACACGGCGCTCGGCATTACGCATGACGCGCAGACCTATGGCGGCGCGGTGCTCGCCAGCTACGCCTTCACCGACACCTTCAGCCTTGCCGGCCGCGCCGAGATCATCGGCTCGACCGGAAGCACGACGGACGGTTCGCCCAGCCTCATCTTCGGGCCGGGCAGCGAAGCCTGGTCGCTGACGCTGACGCCGACCTATCAGAAGAGCATCTTCTTCGTGCGCGGCGAGGCATCCTATGTCGGGGCCAGCAGCACCAGCGGCGGCCTCGCCTTCGGCCACACCGGCAGAACCAACGACCAGGAGCGCTTCCTGACCGAAGTCGGCATCGTGTTCTGACGCGTCAAATACACGCCACGTCATATCGGCGACACCCCACCTCACCCACCCGCTACGCGGGTCTCCCCTCTCCGCCCCATTGGGGCGGAGAGGGTTGGGGTGAGGTGGGGTGGGTCGCAGATTTTTACTTGCCAATGAGAGCGTCGACGCCGTAACCGCAGTCGAGGCGTCGTCGTTCACGCCGCGCGTTGCGCTTCTTCCGGCCTGCCGGGGAGGCTGGCCAGAAGCACGGCCAGAATTCCCGTCAGGAAGACGCCGTCGAAGGTGCCGGCGCCGCCGATCGAGGCGACGGGCGCGCCGAGCCCTTGCACCTTCGCGAGATTGAGCAGATCGGCGCCGACGAGCGTGCCGACGCTGCCGCTGACATAGGCGATGACGGCGGCATGGCGGCGCGACAGCAGCAGCGCGACCACCGCGGTAACCGCGGGTGGAACGAAGGTCGGAATGGCGATGCCGAGCCCGGCGACGGGATAGGCCAGCAGGTGAACGATCGCCGCAACCAGCACGGTGGCGACGATGATCTGGAGCCAGAGCCGGCTCTTGAGGAAGAGATAGAGCGAGAGGGCCATCGGCACCAGCGCACCGCCCACATTCACCGCGATCACCGTGCCGGGCCAGTCCACCACCACCGGCACCACGTAGTGCATGCCGAAGAACGCGATCTCCCGCCCCGACAGGACCTGGCGCGCCGGCAGTTGCGCCACCGGGATGTTGAGATAGCTGCCGAGCAGCGAGGCGAGCAGCACCAGCATCGCGGCAAGCGGGCTGATGCCGAGGCGGAGATAGGCGTAGCGCAGCACGCCGATGAACAGCATTGCCGCCACCAGCAGGAAGATACCGGCAAAGATCGAGAAGAACGGCAGCGGCAGCGGCAGGTAGTTGAGTCTGGATACGTCCATGGCGCCGCACCCCGGCATGCGCTGCGTCTCAAAGACGTCAACGACCCGGAGCGGCACTTGTCCGCCGCCGGCAGAAGCGGCCGCCGTGTCAGCTTCGCCGCTGCCGCCCCTCGAGCCGCCTGCGGTCCATCCGCACCTCCTCTGCCGCGGTGGCGCGCCCCTGATCGGTCGCGAGGAAATGCGCGAGCTTGCGCTCCTCCAGGTCCACGGTCACGTAGTCGTCCGGCGCCTTGATCTGCGGCCCGTCGCTCGCGGCGTGGTATTCGATGCGCAGCTGCGCCGCGGTGGCGATGACGCGGAGATAGCCGTAGTTCTTGTCGTCGTAGCTCTCGAAGGTGACCTGGTCGAGCTTTCCCTTGGCCTCTTGCAGCACCTGCGGGACGCGGATCGGCGCGCTGCCCTTGCGTGCCAGCAATTGAACATTGTGGCCGAGATTGCCGCAGGAGACATAGGGGATCTGCGTTCCGTCGCGCCGCGTCCGGGTGAAGCGCTGGTAGTTGTGGACATGCCCCGCCAGCACCGCATGCGGCCAGATTCCGGCCTTGTCGCAGACCGCGTCCATCTGCGCCAGCATGTCAACGCTCCAGCCGTGGCGCGAGCCGGCCTGGCTCGCGGTATAAGGCGGGTGGTGGTGCGCGAAGAGGAGCGCGCCCTGATAGTTTTGTTGTTTGACCCGATCGAGCGCGGCGGCAAGGAAGTCAAGCTGCCACTTGCTGCAGGCGCCGAGAGCGGGGTCGGAGATGACGCCGGGATCCTCCAGCATGTTGCTGTAGAAGGCGAGAATGCGCACGAACGGCGCCTCGAAGGTGAAGAAGACGCCGGGCTGGATTTGCGCCGTGCGCGACAAGCTGCCGGCATCGGGCGAGATGCCGAAACCCTGGGCGCAGAAATTCCGCACGAACGCCGCGAGGCTTTTGGTGTGCGCCTCCGGCGCCACCATGCCGTCATGATTGCCGGCGCAGGCCAGGATCGGCGCGGGATAGTCGCGGTAGGGCTCGTAGAACTGGTCGTAATAGTATTGCGCCTCGCCGAAGCTGTAGACGATGTCGCCGAGCATGAAGTGAAATTGCGGCACCTCCTTGGGATCGCTCTCCTCGAAGTCGCTCACCAGCTTGTCGGCGACCTCGTTCTGGTGCTCGGGCGAGCGCGTGCTGCCGCAATCGCCGCCGGAATGGAAGACGATCTGGCCGCGTTGGATGATGGCATCGACCGCAGCGCTGTCGCCGCCCAGCACCTGGGTCAAGGTCAGCGTCGGCTCGGTGCCGCCGCGCGGCCGATCGAAGCGCAAGGGCTTGATTTTGTGCTCGCGGTTGAGCTGGTCGATCTCCTTGTAGGCCGCGGTGTCCGACGCATGCTTGATGCGGAACACCGCCGGGTCCGGCGTCGGCTGCGGCTGGGCGAAAACGGGATGCCCGACCTGGCGCGACGTGGCGCTCCCCGCTCCCCTCGCGGGCGGCGCCCCGCCGCCACGCTTTTTCCTGCCGCTTGCCTTGCGCGCCATTCTCCTGTCCTCCTGAAACGGATTCGCCGGCCACAATCAGCCGGCGAAGATGATCCGATGATCATTCCGTTTCATTGCAGTTTTGCGTCAGGACAGCGCGCGAGGCTGTGAGGAAATCCGGGCTAGCTGCGCTGCGACCAGCCCGGCACGGGGAAGATCGGCGCCAGCTCGGCATTCGCCGCCGGCAGCACCACGGTCGGCTTGGCATTGCGGATCTGCAGCACCGCCATGCTGGTATCGGGGTTCTGTCCCTTGGCGTCGAAATGGATAGGACCGCCGATCATCACCCGCTCTTTGAGGTCGGTCGCCCTGAGCGCCTCCACCAGCGCGTCGGGCTTGCTCGAGCCGGCGCGCTTATAAGCGTCGGCGGCGATCATCACCGCTTCGAAGGAGAAGCCGATATTGAGATCGAAGGACTGGTCGGGGAATTGCTTGTAGAACGCGGTCTCGAGCTCTTTGGTGAGCGGCTGCTTCGGGTCCATCCAGGCATTGATCGAGAAATTGTACTCGGCATATTTGCCGAGCACGGTGATGAATTGCCGCTCGTAGAAGCCCGGCGCGCCCGGGCTGATGACGCCCATCGGCGCGTAGCGCTGCTTCACCATCTCGCGGATCATCAGGATGCCGTCATTGAGGCGCGTCACCGCGAGATGGAGATCGGCCTTGGCCGCCTTCGCTTTTGCCACCTCGACGGAGAGGTCCCGCGTCTGCGGATCGTAGCTGATCGTCTCGACGATCTTGAACGGCAGCCCGGCCTTCGGCAGCAGGGCGTTGAGACCCTTCTGATAGCCCTGGCCGAAGGTGTCGTTGATGATCATCAGCACCGCGGTCTTCGGCGCCGTGTGCGTCGCGGTGAAGAGCGCGCCCATCCATTTGAGGCTGCCCGTGCCCAGCATGATGCTGGTGGGAAAATTGCGGAAGACGAATTTGTAGCCTTGCTCGGTGATGGCGGGATCGGCGCCGATATTGATCACCATGGGGACGCCGTGCTGCTCGCAGACCTGCGCCGCCGCCGCGGTCTGGCCGCTGTCGAACGCGCCGCAGATGACATGGGCGCCGTCGCGCACCAGCCGCTCGGTCTGCGTGCGCGCGACCTCCGGCTTCGATTCCGTATCGGCGTTGAGCAGCTCGACCGGCACGCCGCGCGCCGCCATCATCTTCGCCGCCACCTCGAAGCCGCGCTGGCAGCCCTGGCCGATCAGCGCCTGGATGCCGGAGCGCGGCAGCAGCACGCCGATCTTGAGCGGCGCCATCTGCGCCCGCGCCCGCGGCGCATAGCCCACCGCCACCACGCCCGCCGCCGCGCCGAGCGCAAAATCCCGCCTGTTGATGAGTCGTGTCATCGCATTCCTCCCTCATTCCCTCCGCGCCCGCCTCACCCCTCACCCCGACCCTCTCCCACAAGGGGAGGGGGAGCGCACCGAGTATCCCCTCTCCCCTCGTGGGAGAGGGCGGGACCCATGGCGAAGCCATGGGAGGGTGAGGGGGTGTTCACCTCATCCCTGCGCCGCCACCTGCCGGCGCAGCTCGTAGCGCAGCACCTTGCCGAGAGCATTCTTCGGCAGCGCCGCGGCGAATACCACATCGCGCGGCTGCTTGAAGCGCGCGATCTTCTCGTGGAAGAGCGCCAGCACCTCCGCCGCCGCCATCGCGGCGCCCGGGCGCAGCACAATGACGGCGACCGGGACCTCGCCCCAGCGCGGGTCCGGCCGCGCCACCACGGCCGCTTCGGCGATGCGCGGCTCGGCGAGCAGAATGGCTTCGACCTCGGCGGGATAGATGTTCTCGCCGCCGGCGATGATCACGTCGTGCTTGCGCTCGTCGATAAAGTAATACCCGCGCTCATCGACATGGCCGATATCGCCGGTGTGGAACCAGCCGTCGCGGAGCGCGGCGGCGCTGGCCTCCGGGTTGCGCCAATAGAAGCTCATCACATTGGGGCCGCGGACCAGGATCTCGCCGCGCGCGCCGCGCGGCACGTCTCTGCCCTCGCCATCGACGATGCGCGCGGCGCAATGCAGCGCCGGCTTGCCGCACGAGCCGACCGAGAGAAAGGCGTCGCGCGGCGTCTGATAGATCGCGATCGGCGCCGTTTCGGTCGAGCCATAGACCTGGATCACCGGCACGCCGCGCGCGTGAATCGCCTCGATCAGCGGCGTCGGCACGATCGAAGAGCCGGTGGTGATCGCGCGCAGACAGGAGAGATCGGTCTGGGCCCAAGCGGGATGGGCGATCAGCGCCGCCAGCTGTGCCGGCACCAGCACGGCGAGGCTCGGCCGCCGCTCGGCGATCGCGGTCAGGGTCGCATCGGCATCGAAGCGCGGATGCAAGGTCACGCTCGCGCCGGCATGGAGCGCCGGCAGGGTCTGGATGTTGAGGCCGCCGACATGAAACATGGGCAAGGTCGTCAGCACGTGATCGGCGCTGGTGAGGTCGTGCATCACCGTGCTGTTGACCGCGTTCCACAGCAGCGCCTCCTGCGTCAGCACCGCGCCTTTGGGCCGCCCGGTGGTGCCGGAGGTGTAGACGATGAGCAGCGGCAGCGCATAGGACGCGGCCGGATCCGCCTCGCGCTCGGACGCCGCCGGCAGCGCGGCCGCGAGCGCGTCGAGGGACAGCGTCCGCGCCGCGCCCAGCCGCGCCGCCGCTTGCGCGAAGCCGGCATCGTGGACCAGCAGCTTGGGCTCGGCATCGGCGATGACGACGCGATGCTCCGGCGCGGCGAGGCGCCAGTTGAGCGGCACCAGCATCGCCCCCAACCGGGCGCAAGCGAACAACAACACCAGGAACAGCGGGCTGTTATAGCCGAGATGAGCGATTGGGTCGCCGCGGCCGATGCCCTGCGCCGCGAGCGCGCCGGCGAGCTGGCGCATCTGCCGCGCCAGCGCCGCCCAGGAATAATCGCTGCCCTCGAAATGGATCGCGCTGCGATCGGGGGTGAAATCGGCGCGGCGCTCGAGCCAGGAGGAGAGGTCCATGGCCGGCCGCGCTCACTCGTCTTTCTCGCCGGGCTCGTACAGGCTCTCGCGGCCGAGCCGGTCGAGGCAGAGCTCCGCCGTCCACGGCAGCATCAGCGAGCCGCAGCGGCTGTCGCGATAGAGCCGCTCCAGCGGCAGCGACTTCAGCATCGCCTGGCCGCCGCAGGTGCGGAGGGCGAGGCGGCAGAGCTCATTGGCATTTTCCATGATGGTGTATTGCGCGGCATAGGCGCGCAGCCGCTCCGCTTTGCTCGGATCGATGCGCGCCTCGGCGATCGCCTGCTCAAACAGCGCCCGCGTCTGCTGCAACCGCACGAACATCTCCGCCACCGCGATCTGCTTGGTCGGGTACATGCGTCGCTTCACCGTCACGCCCGGCAGCTCGCCGCGGAGATAGGCAACGGTGAAATCATAGGCGGCCTGCGCGATGCCCATGTAAGTGGGCGCCAGGGTCAGGAACATATGCGGCCAGCGCGACGCTGCCTGGAAATAGATGCCGGGCGGCATCAGCTCGGCCGCCTCCGGCACGAACACGTCTTTCAGCAGCAAGGTGCGCGACACGGTGCCGCGCATGCCGAGCGGGTCCCAATCGCCGACGATCGCGACGCCGTCGGCCTTGGCGGGAACGCCGAGATAGAGCGTGTCGCGCTGCGAGAGGTTGGGCTTTTCCTCGGTGCAGAGCACGCCGTAATAATCGGCGGCGCCGGCGAGCGAGGCGAAGATCTTCTTGCCGTTGAGGACATAGCCGCCCGCGACGCGACGCGCCACCGTGCCGAAGGGCGCTTTCCCCGCCGCCGCCGCGCCGCCTTCGGAGAAGGGCTGCGCGTAGATCGCGCCCTCCGCGACGATGCGGCGGTAATGCTCGGCACGGTGGCGCTCATGGCGCGCGCGCTGCTCGGCGCTCATCTCGAGATCGTCCGCCAGCGCCCCCGTCCACAACGTCGAGCAGACATGCATGTTGAAGGTGAGCGCGGTCGCGCCGCAATGACGGCCAAGCTCGGCCGAGACCAGGCAATAGGTGGCGAAATCGGCGCCGATGCCGCCATGACGCTCCGGCACGCAGAGCGCGGTGAGCCCCGCCGCGCGCAGATCGGCATAGTTCTCGAACGGAAAGCTCGCCTCGCGGTCGTACGTGTCGGCGCGCGGCGCAAAGCGCTCGCGTCCGAGCTTGCCGGCGAGCGCGAGGAGGTTCTCCTGCTTGTCGCTGAGCCTCATCGGCACTGCTCGCGCAGGAATCCCAGTACCGCCGCGTTGAAGCGCTGCGGCTGCTCCAGATTGGCGAGATGCCCGCAATCGGGGATGATGGTAAGCGCCGCGTGCTTGATGCGCTGCGCCATGCCGCGCGCGACATCGGGCGGCGTCAGCCGGTCATCGGCGCCGACCAGGATGTGCACCGGCACGCGGATGCCGTCGAGATCGGGAACGCGCTCATTGAGGAACGACGCCTCGATCGTCTTCAGATAGGATTGCGTATGGAGCGCGGCCATGCTGTCGACGAGGCGCTGCAGCACCTCCGGCGGCGCTTTGGGACCGATCAGCGTCTTGGCGACCTCGGGCGCCATCTCCGCCGGCGTCTTGCCGGCGCGCAGCGGCTCCTGGCGCAAGCGGATGAACTCGCGCCGCTTCTCGGCCGGCATCTGCGCCAGCCCCGGCTGCGTGTCGCACAGCGTCAGGCTCGCCACCCGCTCGGGATGGCGGTCGTGAAAATCCAGGGCGATGCGCCCGCCCATGGAAAGGCCGCAGAGATGCGCGCGCTCGGCCTTGAAGTGATCGAGGACGCGCCGCAGATCGGCGCTGAAATCGCCGAAGTCGAGCGCGCCGTCGTAATCGTCGCTCGCGCCATAGCCGCGCGCATCCCAGGCGGCGGCGGTGAAGTCGCCGGCGAAAACCGGCAGCTGATCGCGCCAATTGCCGCGATTGCCGCCGATGCCGTGCAGGAAGAGGAGCAAGGGTCCCTGCCCCGCCACATCGACCGCGATGCGCGGGCGCGGCTCGATCCGGATCGTCGCCAACGTCACCAAAATTGACCGCCTCTCTCGTTGCGTGCCAGCATATCGAAGACACCAGGAGGCAACAATGTCGAGCGCTATCGAAGCCAAATGGGTGAGCTGCTTCCGCCGCGCCTTCGAGCTGTCGGGCATCGGCACGGGCACGCTCGTCGCCATCCTGTCCGAGACGCTGTCGCGCGCGGTCAACGTCAAGCTCGCCGAGCTCGCCCTCTTCGAGCTCGGCGCGCGCGCCTTCCACGTCACCATGCCGACGCCGCCGCAAGCGGCACCCGTGCCGGTGCGCTCGACCGGCGCCTCCGAGGCGCTGCAGCGCAACCCGGCCGTGGTCCGCGCTCTCTCCGAGTGCGAGATCGTCATCGACTGCACTGTGGAAGGGCTGCTGCACGCGCCCGAAACGCCGGAGCTGCTGGCCGCGGGGACGCGCATCTTCATGATCAGCAACGAGCACCCGGAGATCCTCGAGCGGCTGATGCCGGATCCGGCGCTGCAGCCGCGCGTCGCGACCGCGATGGAAATGCTGCGCCAGGCGCGGCAGATGCGGGTGACCTCGGCGGCGGGCACCGATCTTGCGATCGAGGTCGCCGGCGCACCGGTGCGCGGCAATGCCGGCTATCTCGACGCCGCCGCCAAGGTCGCCTATTGGCCCGGCGGCTTGTGCCTGTGCTTTCCCAAGGCCGGGACGGTGAACGGCACCCTGGTGATGGCGCCGGGCGACGTCAACCTCACCTTCAAGCGCTATCTGGAGACGCCGATCCGCCTCAGCATCGAGCGCGACTATGTCACGGCGATCGACGGCGACGGCCTCGATGCCGAGCTCATGCGCAGCTACATCGCCGCCTGGGAAGAGCGCGATGCTTATGCCGTATCGCATGTCGGCTGGGGCATGAACCCGCGCGCTCGCTGGGACGCGCTCGCGCTCTACGACAAAGCCGATCTCAATGGCACCGAGCTCCGGGCCTTCGCCGGCAATTTCCTCTATTCGACCGGCGCCAACGAGACCGCCGGCCGCTTCACCCGCGGCCATTTCGATCTGCCGCTGCGCCACTGCACCATCGCCCTCGACAACGAGCTCATCGTCGACCGCGGCCGACTGCTGCCGCCGCTCGGGGATTAGAGGTGACGCTCTGCAGCATGCCGGGCTATCACCTCTGGATTCGCCGCGGATAATGGACAGCACGATTGAAGATGGACCACGGAGGCATTGAGACAGTGAGAAGACCAAGGGCATTGGCGCGCGAAGCGCGCCAGTACTTCTTTCCTCACCGCCTCACCGCCTCTGTGGTGAATCCCTTCCTGCCGCGGGCGTAGCGACAAATGCGATTGTCCTGATCGCTTCTCGAGACGAGCCGGGTGCAGCCTCAGCGAACGGCGCTGATCGTGCGTGGTTCGGCGACGCCGCTTGACAGCTGCTGCTCGATGAAGCTGGCGAAGGCGTGGGCCTTGGCGCTGACCTGATGGCGGGTGGGGAACACCGCCCAGAGGTCGACCGGCGGCAGCGACCAGTTCTGCAGGACGGACGTCACCGCGCCGGATTTGAGCTCCGGCGCAAACAGCCATTCGGAGGCGATGGCGAGGCCCAGCCCGGCAAGCACGCCTTCCCGAACCCCTTCCGCGGCGCTCTCGCGAACGCTGCCCGCAAGGCTGACCGGGATCTCCGTGCTGCCGTGGCGGAAAGCCCACGTCGCACCGCCCGAGCGCTGATCGTAGATGACCGCCTCATGCGCGCGAAGGTCGGCAGGGCTTTGCGGCACACCCCGACGCCTGAAATAGGCCGGCGTCGCGATCACGTGCCGGGCGCATTGCCCGATCTTTCGCGCCGCGATCGCCGAATCGGCGAGCTGGCTCAGCCGAAGGCCCATATCGATGCCGGCCTCGATGACGTCGATGTCCCGGTCGTCCAGAATGACATCGACAGCGAGGGAGGGATGGTCCGCAAGAAAGATCGGCAGACGCGGCATCACATGGAGTCGCGCAAAGCTGACCGCCGCCGAGAGGCGCAGACGCCCCGAGAGCGTTGCCGCAGCGCCGCGCGCGGCGATCTCGGCCTCGTCGGCCTCTTCGATTGTTCGCTTGGCATGCTCGTAAAAAGTCTGGCCCGCCTCGGTTGGCGCCGAGCCATGCGTCGAACGAAACAGCAGGCGGACGCCCAGCCGATCCTCAAGCTGAGCGACCGTCTTCGACACCGTCGGCTGGCCGACGCGAAGCTGCTTGGCTGCACCGGAGAACGAGCCGGCCTCGACGACCCGGACAAAGGTCTCCATCGCGGTCAGACGGTCCAATTGCATTCCCGCCGGGACTGAAGATACTGCTCCGCCGAAGTTATCATGAACCGGCTGATGGCGCGATCGGGCGGGCACATTCGAGGCGCGCGCACTCGTCGCGATCCCTGATTATTCCTTCTGCGAATGAACGTTATGTCACTTGTCCGGCTTCCGCAATCCGCGGGAGCGCGCGATTCTTTGCGAGGTCTCCGATCAGCGCGGTGGGTTTGGGCTTCCTGATCGCGGACGAGCCGGACAGAGAGCCAAAGAGCGCGGCGCGATGTCGCTTCATTGCAGGAGGTTTCGATGAGCCGCTTTGACACCTATCGCAACAGTTTCGCCAATGCACGCCTCGTCCGATCGAAATCCGGCGTTCTCGAAGTGGCCCTTCACAGCAATGGCGGCACGCTGGTCTTCAACGGGCACACGCATGAGCAGTTCGTCGATCTCTTCCACGCGATCGGCTCCGATCCCGAGAACCGGGTTGTCATCCTGACCGGGAGTGGCGACGCCTTCATGGAGCAGATCACGCTCGACGGCTTCGACTTCTTTACCCCGCAAGGCTACGACAAGATTTATCGCGAGGGCAAAAAAGTCTTGATGAATCTTCTCGACATCGAGGTGCCGCTCATCGCCGCGGTGAATGGCCCGGTGCGGTTGCATTCGGAATATCTCCTGCTCGCCGACATTGTTCTCGCCACCCCTTCGACGCTGTTTCAGGACAAGCCGCATTTCGAGTTCGGCATCGTCTCCGGTGACGGCGTCCAGCTGCTCTGGCAGGAGGCGATCGGCACCATACGCGGGCGCTATTTCATTCTGACGCGGCAGGAGCTCGATGCCGCGACGGCCAAGGAATGGGGGGCGGTCAACGAAATCGTGCCGGCCGGGCAGCTCCTGCCGCGCGCCCGCGAGATCGCGGAAGGGCTGGCGAAGCTGCCGCCGCTGGCGACGCGCTACACCCGCATCGCGATGACGCAGAAGCTCCGCCGGATCATCGACGAGGGTGTCGGATACGGGCTGGCGCTCGAGGGCATCAGCGCTGCCGATGTCGCGCGCGCGAGGGCGAAATGAGCGAGGCGCGCCGGGCCGCGCTCGTTGACCAGCGCGTGACGGTCGCTTTCACCGTCAACGGCCGCGCCTGCCGCCTGGCGGTCGAGCCGCGCACCACGCTGCTCGATGCGCTGCGCGAGGACCTGGCGCTGACCGGGACGAAGAAGGCCTGCGACCGCGGCGAGTGCGGCGCCTGCACCGTCCATGTCGAAGGCCGCCGCATCCTTTCCTGCATGAGCTTGGCGGCGATGCAGGAGGGCAAGCAGATCACCACCATCGAGGGGCTGGAGCATGACGGCCAGCTTCACGCCGTCCAAGCCGCCTTCATCGAACAGGATGGATTCCAATGCGGCTTCTGCACGCCGGGGCAAATCATGTCCGCCGTCGCCGCAATCGAGGAGGCGAAAGCGGGCTGGCCGAGCGCGGCCACGGCCGATCTGCAGCGTCCCTTCAGCCTGGCGGATCTGTCGAAGGCGGAAATCCGCGAGCGCATGAGCGGCAATCTCTGCCGCTGTTCCTGCTACCCCAACATCGTTGCCGCCGTGGCCGAAGCGGCAACGCGGAGCTGATCGATGCATCCCTTCGCGCTATCGCGGGCTCATGATGTGTCCGCCGCCATCGCGGCCCACGCCCAAGACCCCGAGCTCGCCTTCATCGCCGGCGGCACTGACCTCCTCGGGCTCATCAAGGA
>Ga0335076_10003135_pt1 | contig 16581 bp, 19 predicted proteins | sample Lox_Sample_25_FD_206717 | JGI IMG/M metagenome (GOLD analysis project Ga0335076, IMG submission 206717) | Soil microbial communities from Loxahatchee National Wildlife Refuge, Florida, United States - Lox_Sample_2.5 | ecosystem: Environmental > Terrestrial > Soil > Wetlands | place: USA... | reverse complement strand
ACCGGCCAGGCCTGCGCCGACCCGAACGGGGTGATGGTGCCGCGCTGGTATCCGGTGGCCTGCTGCGCGGTGGCCGCGTCCGGCATGGACAGCCGGCTGACGCCGAGCAGCGCGCGCAGCTTGGGCCACGAGATGGACCGGTCGCCGGGCACCAGCACGAACAGGAAGTCATCCGGTCCGCGCCGGACCACCAGGGTCTTCACCACGTCGGCGGGCGGCACACCGCGCGCCTGCGCCGCCTCGGCCAGGCTGCCTACCGGGCCGTGGCTGATCAGCCGGTACCGGATGCCTGCGGCCGCCAGGGCGTCTTGCGCGGCATTGGTCATCCCCCAGCAGTACCAGAATGACGGTATGGCTGCTGACCAAGAACCCCGTGGTGAAGAACCCCGTGGTGAAGAACAGAGCGCAGCGGAACTGACCGCCCTGCGCGACCAGTGCACCCGTTTCCTGCACTATCACGGGCCGGTCCGGGTGGCCGACCTGCTGGCCACGGTGCCCGCCGACACCGTCCCGGACCGCTACGGCGACGGCGGGGTGGTGGCCGACCTGGAGGGCCGGATCGCGGCGCTGCTCGGCAAGCCGTCCGCGGTGTTCCTGCCCAGCGGCACCATGGCCCAGCAGGCGGTGCTCCGGGTGCACGCCGACCAGCGGCAGCGCCGCACCGTGCTGTTCCACCCGTGCTGCCATATCGATGTGCACGAAGGCCGCGGCTACCAGCGGCTGCATCAGCTCACCGGCCGCCCGGCCGGCGACCGGCGCCGGCTGCTCAGCGTTGCCGACCTGGCCGCGGTGGCCGAGCCGCCTGCGGCGCTGGTGCTCGAACTGCCGCAGCGTGACCTGGGCGGCCAGCAGCCGTCCTGGGACGATCTGGCGGCGCAGCTGGGCTGGGCCCGGGAGCAGGGCGCCGCGGCTCACCTGGACGGGGCCCGGCTGTGGGAATCGGCGGCCGGTTACGGCCGCCCGCCCGCCGACATCGCCGGGCTGTTCGACACCGTGTACGTGTCGTTCTACAAGGGTCTAGGCGCGCTGCCCGGCTGCTGTGTGGCCGGGCCGGACGACATCATCGGCCAGGTCCGCGAGTGGCGGCACCGGATGGGCGGCACGCTGTTCGGGCTGTGGCCCAACGCCGCCTCCGCGCTGACCTGCCTGGACCGGCGGCTGCCGCTGATGCCGCGGTACCTGGCTCACACAAGGGCCATTGCGGATGCGCTGCGCGGCGTGCCTGGGGTCCAGGTGATCCCGGACCCGCCGCAGACCCCGATGATGCACCTGCTGCTGACCACCAGCGCGGCCGGCTTCCGCGCCGCGGCCGTCCGGCTGGCCAAGGACCAGGGCATCTGGACCTGGCCCGAGTCAGCCAGCACGGCGGACCCGCGGATCCAGCGGGTCGAGCTGTCGGTGGGCGACATGACCCTGGCCCTGCCGCCCGGGGAGGTGGCGCGCATCGTCGCCGAACTGGCGGCGGGCTAGCCATGGGCTAGCCACGGGCTAGCGGCGCCAGAAACCGGACGGGTCCCGGCCGGGGCGGAAGCCCGCCGCGGCGGCGATCCCGGACGCCTGCTGGAACCGGGCGCCGACATGCCAGGGCAGGTGGGCGTCGCTGCCGAAGGACACCGCGGCGCCGCCTTCCTCGGCCCACCAGCGCAGCACGCTGACCGAGAGCAGCGGGCTGGCCGTGTTGATTTCCAGCACCCGGCCAGAGGTGGCCAGCGCGCGGAGCACCGCGCGGTACTCCTCCTCGAACGCCGGCTCGGTGTACTCCCCCGCCGACGCGGGCCAGTACCGGCGCGGGAAGTCCAGATGGGCCAGCACCTCGAACAGGCCGCTGCCCTCGATCATGGCGACCACCTCGGCGAAGTACCGGCGCATCACCTCGGCCGCCGGATCCCGGCGGAGCAGCCAGCCGGAATACACCAACTGGCCTCCGGCGCGCACCCCGTGCACCGAGCCGAGCACCCGGTCGAACCGGCCTGACCCTACGGTAGCGGCGGTGCTGGCCGCGAACAGGTGCGGCTCCCCCGCCTCCACTCCGGACAGGATGCGCAGCGCCGGGAACCGGTCCCGGCACTCGGCCAGGTCGGCGAGGTAGCCGGGCACGTCCAGCGGGCGCAGCCCGCCCGCGTCGTGGCGCTTCATGCCGGCCGCGGCGAGCGGGTCAGCCGGCCCGGGCTCGGCGAAATCCAGGTGCTCGGTGAACGCCACCGAGGGCAGCCCAAGCTCGACGGCGCGGGCGCAGGCCGCGGCCATGGACGCCTGCGGGCCGGTGTCATACGACCACTGCGAATGAACGTGGTTGTCGGCCAGAGTCGCGGTCGCCGGGCCGTCAGTATTAGTGGGGCCGATGGGATTTGAACCCATACTTGCAGGATCCTAAGTCCTGTGCCTCTGCCGTTGGGCTACGGCCCCGCGAATCAGGCGGCCAGGTCCTTGCGCAGCCGCTCAACATGCCCGGTCGCCCGGACGTTGTAATACGCCCGCTCGACGCGGCCATCCGCGCCGATCACGAACGTGGAGCGGATCACGCCGACCGTTTTCTTGCCGTAGTTCATCTTCTCACCATAGGCGCCGTAAGCACGTAGCACTTCGCGGTCGGGATCGGCGAGCAAGGTGAAGTTCAGCGATTCCTTGTTCCGGAACTTGGCCAGCTTTTGCGGGCTATCCGGGGAAATGCCGAGCACGGTCAGCCCGGCACCGGCCAGCACGCCGAGATTATCCCGGAAATCGCACGCTTCTTTGGTGCAGCCGGGGGTCATCGCGGCCGGGTAAAAGTACACGATCACCCGCTGCCCACGCAGCCCGGACAGCATTACTGTCTGGCCGTCCGCGTCGGACAGGGAAAAGTCCGGTGCCACATCTCCAGGCGCCAGTTTCTGGTCGGTCACGATGCTCCCTCCGGATAAGCCGAACCCACGTTACCGGGCGCGCTTGCCGGATGTGAACGGATGTTACGTCCCCCTTACCGAGAGCGCGACGATGGCCTGAGCACGGCAAGCCGAACGTAGAGTCCCGGACGGGTGGCGGGGGATTGCGAGAGATCAGCAATCGCCAACCCTAGGAGGACCAGGCGTGTTCCCGCAGTTGAAGGTCGCTCGTCCGCTCGGCTTCGCGGCCGTGGCGGTGGCGGCCGCCGTGACTATTGCCGGATGCAAGCCCAGCAGCTTCAGCACCTCGTCCGGAAGTGGCTCTCGCCTGGGCACGACGGCGTCCTCGTCGTCGGTAGGCCAGATCCTGACCCTGGCCGCCCAGCAGACCCAGCAGGTGAACACGTTCTCGGCGAGCGTGCAGATCACCGCGACCGGCACGACCAACGCCAACCTGTTCGGCACGATGAACGAGGTGGCCACCACCCCCAGCTCGCCGACGATCTCCATCGTGGCCAACGCCGGCCAGCTCGGCAACGTGAAGATCATCCTGAGCAACGGCATGGCCTACATGCGCAGCCCGCTGTTCCTGAGCGCCTACCACCACCGGTGGATCGAGGGCACGATGAGCTCGATGAGCAACAGCTCCGGGCTGAACTTCGGCCCGCTGCTGGCCCTGCTCGAGGGCAGCAGCCCGATCATGCAGACCCAGCTGTTCCCGTACGGGTCGAACATGCGCTTCATGGGCTTCTCGCGCTTCGATGGCTCCCGGATGCGTGAGTACGGCGGCCACTATGTGCTGGCCGACATCCTCAGCCACCTGTCCTCGAACATGCAGCCGACCGTGCAGTCCTGGATGAACAGCGGCCTGTCCATGACCCGGTTCCGGGTCTTCCTGGACGCCTCGCACATGGTGCGCAAGCTGGTGCTGATCGACACGGTGAACGGCACCACGTTCACTATCACGCTGACGCTGAACTCGTTCAACCAGCCGATGCACATCGCGATGCCGTCCAGCACGATCGTCTTCGTGCTGCCCGGCACGGGTGCCGCGACGGCCACGCCGACCCCGACGATGGCGGCCACGGCTTCCGCCAACCCGACCACCGCGGCGACGCCGACCCCGGCCAGCACGGTGCCGGCCGGGACCACTCCAACCACGACGCCGAGTAGCATGCCGACGCACTGGTGAGCGGCACAGCCTGACCCAGCGGGCTGCCCGGGCTACCCGGGCAGCCCGCGGCGCATACCGGGGCTAACTGAGCAGCGCCGCGATGACCGGGGCCCGTGCGCGCCGCGCCCGGCCCCGGTGGCTGATCTTGTCCTTCTCGTCGGCGCTGAGCTGGGCCGTGGTGAGTTCCCGGCCGGCCGGGACGAAGATCGGGTCATAGCCGAAGCCGTTGCTGCCGCGCGGCTCCCGGGTCAGCGCCCCCTCCAGCACTCCCTCGGTGACCTGCTCGGCGCCGGATGGCAGGACGAGCGCGGCGGCACAGGTGAAGTGTGCGCCGCGGCGGCCGGGTGGCACATCGGACAGCTGGCCCAGCACCAGCCACAGGTTGGCCTCGTCGTCGCCGTGCTTCCCGGACCAGCGGGCGGACAGCACGCCGGGCATCCCGTTCAGCGCGTCGACGCACAGGCCGGAGTCGTCGGCCACCGCGGGCAGCCCGGTGAACGCGGCCACCGCCCGCGCTTTGAGCAGCGCGTTCTCTTCGAACGTGAGGCCGGTCTCGGCCACCTCGGGCATCCCGGGATACTCCCCCAGGTCATCGACCCCGACCGGGACCTGCCCGGCTTCGAGGATCCGGCGCAGTTCGGCCAGCTTGGCCGGGTTCCGGGTGGCCAGGACCAGCCTGCTGGTCACCAGCCGAGCGCTTCTCGCTGGATCCGGGTCAGCTCGGCGCATCCGGCCACGCCCAGGTCGAGCAGTTCGGTGAGCAGCTCACGGCTGAACGGCTCCCGCTCGGCGGTGCCCTGGATCTCCACGAACCCGCCGTCGCCGGTGCACACCACGTTCATGTCGGTTTGCGCGGCCGAGTCCTCCTCGTAGCACAGATCCAGCCGGGGCTGTGAGTCCACGATGCCCACGCTGACCGCGGCCACCGACCCGACCAGCGGGTCGCCCTTGAGCCGCTTGCGCGAGCGCAGCCAGGCCACCGCGTCGGCCAGCGCCACGAATCCGCCAGTGATGGCCGCGGTCCGGGTGCCGCCGTCGGCCTGCAGCACGTCACAGTCGATCACGATGGAGTTCTCGCCCAGCGCCTTGGCGTCCACGCAGGCCCGCAGGGAACGGCCGATGAGCCGGGAGATCTCGTGCGTCCGGCCGCCGATCCGGCCCTTCACCGACTCCCGGTCGCCGCGCGTGTTGGTGGCCCGGGGCAGCATCGCGTACTCGGCCGTCACCCAGCCCAGGCCGCTGCCACGCCGCCAGCGCGGCACATCCTCGGTCGCGCTGGCCGCGCAGAGCACCCGGGTGCCGCCGAATTCAACCAGCACCGAGCCTTCCGCGTGCTCCAGCCAGCCGCGGGTCATCCGTATCTCGCGCAGCGAGGCATTGCTGCGCCCATCGGGTCGGGACATGAGGGACAGCGTAGCCTGAGCGGACAGTCAACCCGGTTGTGCGCCGATTACTGGCAGCTCAGTAGCCAACTCGGTCGGGAGTGCCGGACTCGATCCAGTGGTACACTGCGCCGATGCCCGCGGCCAGCTGGGTCTGCGCCCGCCAGCCCAGGTCCCGGCCCACCCGGCCGACCGCGAGCGCGCTGCGCAGCAGCTCACCCGGGCGGGACTGGCCGAACCGTGGCGCCACCGGGCGGCCGGCCACCTGCCCGATGATGGCCACGATGTCCAGCACGCTGATCTCCACCCCGGTGCCGATGTTCCACGTCCCGGGGCGGCCCGCGTCCGCGGCGGCCAGGAACGCGCTGACCGTGTCACCGACGTACACGTAGTCCCGGGTCTGCGTGCCATCGCCGTAGATCGGCACGTCCTGCCCGGCCAGCACGCAGCCGCAGAAGATCGGGATCACCCCGGCCTGGCCGCCCGGGTCCTGCCGCGGCCCGTACACGTTGGCCAGCCGGAGGATCGAGTGCCGGGTGCCGTGCAGCCGGTTGTACAGCCCGACGTACTGCTCCGCGCACAGCTTGGCGATGCCACACGGCGATTCGGGCAGGGCCAGCACGTCCTCCCGGGACGGGATCGGGGCATCGCGGCCGTAGACGGCGCCGCCGGAGGAGGCGAACAGCACCCGGGCGCCGGTGGCCCGGGCCGCCTCCAGCACGTTGACCGTGCCGACCACGTTGACCCCGGCGTCCTCGGCCGGGGCGTTCACCGAGGACCGAACGTCGATCTGCGCGGCCAGGTGGCAGATCAGCTCGGGCTGGACCTGCCGGACCAGCGCGGTGAACGCGGCCGCGTCGGCGATGCTCACCTTGTGCAGCGGGACCTGGCCGTCCAGGCGGCCTGCCCGGCCCGCCGACAGGTCGTCGGCCACGGTGACCTCATCGCCCCGGGCCAGGAACCCATCGGTGAGATGTGAGCCGATGAACCCGGCACCGCCGGTCACGAGTACCCGCATGGTTGAGCATCCTAAGCGCCTCCCGGGCGGGCTCAGCCCAGGTCGACGACCAGCCCGGAGGTGGCCAGCGCGAGCGGGCCGGGGAACACCGCCGCCGCCTCGGCCTGGCTGCGCTGCCGGTCGTGCCACGGCGCCAGGTGGGTGAGCACGAGCTGGCCCACCCCGGCCCGCGCCGCATGCTCGCCCGCCTGCCTACCCGACATATGCAGATTGGCCGGCTGCCCTGGTTCATCCAGGAACGTCGCCTCGCAGAGCAGCAGGTCGGCGTCTTGGGCCAGGCCGACCAGGGCATCGGTCGGCCCGGTGTCGGCCGAGTAGGCGATGACCCGGCCGCGGGCCGCGACCCGGAAGCCGTACGTCTCCACCGGGTGGTTCATCCGGGCCAGGGCGATCTCGAACGGGCCGACCTCCCAGGTCCCCGGCTGCAGCGTGCCGAACTCGAACGCCCCGGTCATGCCGGGTTCCTCGGTGAAGCCGTAGGCCCGGTCCAGCCGCTCCGCGGTGCCCTCCGGGCCAGCCACCGGGATGCGCGGCCGCGGGCCGTCCGGCGCGTAGATCTGGGCCACCCAGAGCGGGCACAGGTCCAGGCAGTGGTCGGCGTGCAGGTGGCTGAGACAGATCGCGTCGATGCCGGTCAGCGGCAGATGCCGCTGCACCGGGCCGAGCGCGCCGCTGCCCAGGTCGAGCAGCAGCCGGAAGCCCTCTTCCTCGAGCAGGTAGCAGGACGCCGGGCCGTCGGGACCAGGGATTGAGCCCGAACACCCGATAACAGTGAGACGCACGAAGATCAGCGTAGTGGGAGGGACGCGCCGCTACCGCGCTCCCCGGCCCACCAAGGCTATTTGGCGGCTCTGCGCGACCAGGTGGCCGGCGCTGTCCCAGACCTCGGCTTCCTCGTCGAACCAGCCACCGCTGACGTGCCGGCAGCGGGCCGCAACGCGCAGCGGCCCGGGAGCCGGCACCGCACGCATGTACCAGGTCAGCTCGACCGTCGGGGACCAGCCGACCACCTCGAGGCCGAACACCACCGGCGGCAGCGAGTCCACCGCCAGGGCCAGCAGCAGGGCGTCCGGGTCCCGTTCTTCGGCCAGCTGGAAGTAGCCGCGCATCTCCGGCACGCCGGCCGGCTGGCCGCGCGTCCAGCCCGCGGTGGCCGGGTCCAGCCGGAGGTCCACCTGCTTGGCGTACCCGCTGAACACCCGGTGCGGGGCCTCCCGTGCGCCCCGGCACTCTTCGATCGGCGGCAGCCAGGGCGGCTCGCCGGTCCAGGACAGCCCGACCGTGTCGGCGGGATCGCCGAGCGCGCCGGTGGTCACCGTGGTCTCCAGCACCGGCCGGCCATCCTGCACCAGGGTGGCCCGGGCGGTGGCCGCCACCTTGCCCTGCTTCAGCCAGCTCACCTCGGCCTGCGCGGGTTCTGGGCGCGGCGCGCGCAGAAAGTGCGCGCTGGTCGCGATCGGGTATGGGTGCGGCGCGGTGTGCAGCACCGCGCGCAGCATGCTGGCCAGCAGCACCCCGCCGTTGACCGCCCCGGCGATGGCGAACCGGTCGTCCGGCCTGACCTCGTACCGCCCCTCTCCCACCTGGCGGACCGCGGTGGCCTCGTCGAACACGCTCACCGCGGGCGAGTCCGCGCGCCGGACTGGGCACAGTGCGCGGGCACTGGCGTTACGCCCATAGCTGCCCTTCCAGACGGTCCTCGGCATCTTCCAGAGTGCCGGAGTACGCGCCGGTGGACAGGTACTTCCAGCCGCCGTCGGCGACGACGAACGCGATGTCGGCCCGCTGCCCGGCCGCCTGGGCCTTGGCCGCCATGCCCAGCGCGGCGTGCAGCGCGCCGCCCGCGGAAATACCCGCGAAGATGCCTTCGGAGTCCAGCAGCTCCCGGGTCCGGCGCAGCGCGTCCGCCGACGACACGGAGAACCGGGTGGTCAGCACCGACTCGTCGTACAGTTCCGGGACGAAGCCCTCGTCGATGTTGCGCAGCCCGTAGACCAGCTCGCCGTACCGCGGCTCGGCGGCCACGATGGACACGCCCGGAACGTGCTCGCGCAGGTAGCGCCCGACGCCCATGAGCGTCCCGGTGGTGCCCAGCCCAGCGACAAAGTGGGTGATCCCGGGCAGGTCGGCCAGGATCTCCGGGCCGGTGGTCTCGTAGTGCGCCCGGCTGTTCGCCTCGTTGCCGTACTGGTAGAGCATGACCCAGTCGGGGTGCTCCGCGGCCAGCCGCTTGGCCACCCGGACCGCCTCATTGGACCCGCCCGCGGCCGGCGAGGAAATCACCTGGGCGCCGTACATCTCCAGCATCTGGCGGCGTTCCGCGGAGGTGTTCTCCGGCATCACGCAGATCATCCGGTAGCCACGCAGCTTGGACACCATGGCCAGCGATATCCCGGTGTTCCCCGAGGTGGGTTCCAGGATGGTGGACCCCGGCACCAGCAGGCCGTCCTTCTCCGCCTGCTCGATCATGAAGAACGCGGCCCGGTCCTTCACCGAGCCGGTCGGGTTGCGGTCCTCCAGCTTGGCCCACAGCCGCTGGTCCGGCCCGGGAGACAGCCTCGGCAGCCCGACCAGCGGAGTTCCGCCGAGCGAGTCGAGCAGCGAGTCGTAACGCATCAGGAGCCCTGCTGGGTCAGCGCGCCCCGCCCGCCACGGCCGGCAGCACGGTCACCGTGTCACCGTCCTTGACCGGGGTCTTCAGGCCGCCGAGGAACCGGACGTCCTCGTCGTTCAGGTACACGTTGACAAACCGGCGCAGCCCGGACTCGTCCTGCAGCCGCTCACGCAGCCCGCCGTAGCGGCTGTCCAGGTCGCCGAACAGCTCTTCCAGCGTCGTCCCTGAGCCCTCCACCGCCTTGGCCCCGCCGGTATAGGTGCGCAGGATGGTCGGAATGCGGACTTCGATGGCCATGTGGAACTCTCCAGGATCGGGCGGTCGTCTACGGGGTGCCAACACCGGCGTCCCGGGGGATCATTCCACGGCTGGCCCGGCCGCACCGGCTCCGGTGCCGGCCGCGATCCGGACCTCCTCCTCGGTCACCACCCCGTCCACGATGCGGTACGAGCGGAACTCGGTCTCGTCCGGCTCCCGGGTGGACACCAGCACGTAGTGCGCGCCCGGTTCCTGGGCCAGCGTGATGTCGGTACGCGACGGGTAGGCCTCGGTCGCGGTGTGCGAGTGATAGATGACCACCGGCTCCTCGCCCCGGTCGTCCATCTCCGTCCAGACCCGCAGCAACTCCATCGAGTCGAACTCGTAGAACGTGGGCGAGCGCGCCGCGTTCAGCATCGGGATGAACCGTTCCGGGCGGTCGGTGCCAGCCGGGCCGGCGATCACCCCGCACGCCTCGTCCGGGTGGTCGGCGCGGGCGTGCAGCACGATCTTGTCCCGCAGCGCGGAGTGGAGCGTCAGCATGTCTCAGAGGGTATTACCAGAGCGCGCGTACCAGCGTCTCCTGCAGGTAGGTGAGCCAGTCGTAGACCCACAGATAGGCCGACCGGGGATCGGCCGGGTCGAGATCCTGGGTGCGCTGCGCGGTGTCCTCGGTGATCTCCAGCCGCACCCCGAGGGCCAGCCGGACGTCGTTCAGCGCACGCAGCCAGACCTGCGCGTCCTCGTCGGTCAGCTCCACCCGGCCGCCGTCCTCGGGCAGCGTGTCCAGCACGGTCTGGGCCGCGGCCAGCTTGCCGGAGCGCAGCTCCTGCTCGGTGAACCGGCGGAATTCCCCCGCCGCCTCGGAGTCGTCCCGGTACGCGTCCGGCAGCAGCCGGGCCAGCACCGGGTCGTCCGGCGGGGCGGCCGGCCCGCCGGTGTTGCCGAGCAGCGCTTCCAAGTCCGCGAGCGGGCCTGGAACGGCGCCACCCCGGCCCGCTGCGCCTGGTACGGCGCCGTCCTCGCCCCCCGGGCCCGCGATCAGCTCCTCGACCTGGCTGACCAGGGCCCGGATGATGTTCGCCTGCGACGCCGCGAAACGGGCGGTCACCCCGCCCCTGCGCCGTGCGCGGAAGCCGCCCATCAAGTCGCCCGCTTCCCCCGTGCTGTCCGGGTCCGGTCCGCTCACTTGTCGTGGCTGACCGTAGCCCACAGGCCGTAGCCGTGCAGCACGGCCACGTCGCGCTCCATCGACTCCCGGGTACCCGCCGAGACCACCGCCCTGCCCTTGTGATGGACGTCGAGCATGAGCTTCTCCGCCTTGCGCTTCGAGTACCCGAATACCTGCTGGAACACGTAGGTCACGTAGGACATGAGGTTGACCGGGTCGTTCCACACGATGGTGACCCAGGGTGTGTCGGGGACGGCTTCCTCCCGTACCTCGGGCCGCTCAACCTCTGCTGGTGCCACGCTCACCGGCGCTCACCTCCCGGCATGGTCGCTGTCTCCTAGTGTCTGACTGTAGCGGCCAAGGCGGCTGACCCGGTGCGCTCGGGCATCCGTAGTCTTGCTGCTCGTGAGGGTTGACTCGAGCACGGCCCTGCTCACGGATCGCTACGAGCTGACCATGCTGACCGCCGCGCTGGGCAGCGGCGCCGCGGGACGGCGCGCCGTCTTCGAGGTGTTCGCCCGGGCGCTGCCGCATGGGCGGCGGTACGGCGTGGTCGCCGGGACCGGCCGGTTCCTCGACGCACTGGAGCAGTTCACGTTCGGCCCCGGGGAGCTCGAGTTCCTGCGCGACGGCGGGATCGTGGACGAGCGGGCGCTGCGCTACCTGGAGTCATACCGGTTCACCGGGGACATCTGGGGCTACGGGGAGGGCGACTGCTACTTCCCCGGCTCGCCGATCCTGGTCGTGGAGGCCCCGTTCGCCGAGGCCGTCGTGCTGGAGACGCTGGCCCTGTCCATCCTCAACCACGACTCCGCGATCGCGTCCGCGGCGTCCCGGATGGTGTCCGCGGCCGATGAACGGCCGATCATCGAGATGGGCTCCCGGCGCACCCACGAGATGGCCGCGCTGGCCAGCGCCCGGGCCGCCTACATCGCCGGGTTCGCGACCACCTCGAACCTGCAGGCCGGGCGGGAGTACGGCATCCCGACCAGCGGCACCAGCGCGCACGCCTTCACCCTGGTGCACGACAGCGAGCGGGACGCGTTCGCCGCCCAGCTGGCCGCGCTGGGCAGCGGGACCACGCTGCTGGTGGACACGTTCGACGTGGAGAAGGCGGTGCGCACCGCCATCGAGCTGGCCGGGCCGGGCCTGGGCGCGGTGCGCATCGACAGCGGCGACCTGCCCCGGGTCACCGGGCGGGTCCGCGCCCTGCTGGACGAGCTGGGCGCGAAACAGACCCGGATCGTGCTCAGCGGCGACCTGGACGAATACTCCATCGCCGCGCTGGCCGCCGCGCCGGTGGACGGGTATGGGGTCGGCACGTCGCTGGTCACCGGGTCCGGCGCGCCGACCGCGGCGCTGGTCTACAAGCTGGTGGCCCGGGCGCTGGAGGGCAACGGGGACGGGGAGCTGCGCCCGGTGGCCAAACGGTCAGTCGGCAAGCCCAGCCGCGGCGGCCGCAAGTGGGCGGCCCGGCGGCTGGATGGGGACGGCACCGCGGTGGCCGAAGTGATCAGCACCAACGGGGCCGACGACGCGCTGGCCGGCCGCCCGGCCCGGCCGCTGCTCCGGCAGCTGGTGCGGGGCGGCGAGATCGTCGGCCGGGAGCCGCTGGCCGCAGCCCGGGAGCGGCATCAGGCCACGCTGGCCGAACTGCCGGTGCACGCGGCGCAGCTGTCCCGCGGCTACCCGGCCATCCCGACCGTGTTCCGGCCGCTGGACGAGGACGAGTAGCCACCGGCTGACCGGCTGCGGTCCAGCGCGGATGACGGGCTGCGGTCCGGCGCGTGCCCGCCATGGTCCATCGCGCGGCCGCCGTCCGGGGCGCGGCCGTCGCCGTCCGGGGCGCGGCCGCCGTCCGGCGTGGGCCCGGCCGGGCAGAACGCGCGCCGGTAAGCCTGCGGGGTGGTGCCGCGCCAGCCGCGGAAGTGATGCCGCAGCGTGGCCGCGTTGCCGAAGCCGGCCCGGTCCGCGATCAGGTCGATGGATGCGTCGGTCTCCTCCAGCAGCTCCTGGGCGAGCAGGATGCGCTGGCCGGTGAGCCAGCGCAGCGGGGTGGTCCCGGTCTCCTGGCCGAACCGGCGGGCGAAGGTGCGCTCGGACATGTGCGCCCGCTCGGCCAGCTGACGGATGGTGACCGGCTCGCTCAGGTGCCGCTGCATCCAGCCGATGACCTCACCCAGCGTGTCGCAGGACGGCACGGCCACTGGCTGGTCCACGTACTGGGCCTGGCCGCCGTCCCGGTGCGGCGGGACGACCATCCGCCGGGCGATCCCGTTGGCCACCCGGGTGCCCTGCTCCTTGCGCACGATGTGCAGGCAGGCGTCGATGCCGGCCGCGGTGCCCGCGCTGGTGATGACCAGGCCCTCGTCCACGTACAGCACGTCTGGGTTGACCATGGCTTCCGGGTACCGCTTGGCCAGCTCGGCGGCGTGCCGCCAGTGCGTAGTGCAGTGCCGCCCGTCCAGCAGGCCGGCCGCGCCGAGCGCGAACGCGCCGTTGCACACGCTCAGCACCCGGGTGCCGCGGGCCACGGCGGCCCGCACCGCCTCGATCATCGGTGCCGGGTACTCCGGGCCAGCCGGCTGGTACAGCCAGCGGTCACCGACCGCGGACATCACCACCAGGTCGGCGGCGGCCAGCCGGTCCAGCCCGGCGTCCGGCCGCACGATGAAGCCGGTGGACGATTCGAGCGGCCCCGGCTCCCCGCCGACCACCGCGAAGTCGTACCTGGGCAGCCCGTCATCGGTCCGGTCCACGCCGAAGACCTCGCAGACAACGCCCAGCTCAAAGGGGGTAAAGCCGTTCATGATGACCACGGCTACGTTGCGCAGCATGGTTCTCATCATGCGTTGGCAGGATCTTGCCGTCAACTGTCATCGCTGCCACTGGTAGCGAGCTGCCGGACCAGGCAAGCTGGTCCTATGTCTCGCAACGACCGCAAGTCACCAGACACCCGTCGGGGGGGCGGGCACGTGTTTTATGAGCTGGCCGGGGCCGTCCGCCGGGCGGCACGGGCCGTGGCGGCCACCGTCGCCGAGTGCAACCGGGCTCAGCGCCGGATGACCGAGCTACGGTTCAATGCGGACCGCTTCCCGCTGGACGGTGGCGCGCAGCCACCGGACACCTACGCCGAATTCCTGTTCCGCACCTCGGGCCTGCTGGCGCATGAGCCACCCGCGGATAAGCGTTTCTCGGGCGGGCAGGCCCGCCGCTAACCTGTCGGGATGCATCCCAGTACGGCCAAAGTCGCCGCGGCGCTGCACGCCCTGGGCGTGGCCGGCCAGGTGACCGAGCTGCCCGAGCCCGCACCCACCGCGGCCAGCGCCGCCGCCCAGCTCGGCTGCGACATCGGCGCGATCGCGAACAGCCTGGTGTTCCGGGCCGATGGCGCCCCGCTGCTCATCCTGACCAGCGGGGCGCACCGGGTAGACACCGGGCGGGTGGCGGAGTTGCTCGGCACCGGCCCGGTGCGCCGGGCCGACCCGGACTTCGTCCGGGCCAGCACCGGCCAGGTGATCGGCGGCGTCGCCCCGGCCGGCCACCCGCAGCCGCTGCGCACCGTGGTCGACGTATGGCTGGACAAGTACGACGTGGTCTGGGCGGCGGCCGGGCACGCGCACACCGTGTTCCCCACCTCGTTCGCCGAACTGGTCCGGATCACCAACGGCACCCCCGCCGACATCGGCGCCGACACCTGACCGCCAGCCGCCGCGTGGCCTTGGCTCCCGCAGCCGCCCCAGATCGTGATCAGGACGTAGCTGTCGCTGGAGACCCACGGGGAAAGTCCGAACGGAGCCCTGACCTTTCAGGCCGAGACCTGGTCATCGAATGGACGGCCCAGCTCTGACACGCTCGCACCGAGGCCAGTGCCAGGAGGCTAGCGACTAGGAGAAGGAACCCGGGCCGCACAGCCAGCCCCGAGTGGAACTGTGCGGCCGGGTCACCGAGGAAGCACACCCGCTCCCGTGGTGGCCCCCCCCCCCCCCCCCGCCGATGCGCCGGCGTGCGTCCGCGCGACCATCACCGCACGGCCCCAGTCCGGGCACGCCCATATGGCGCCCTGGCGGGCACTCAACCTCGCAAGCCGGCCGACCCACCCGCCCCCAACCGCGCGGTGGTCCGGCCAGCCACACGTGACCAACCCGCCAGCACCCGACACGGCGCGCCCTCCGGGCACGACCCCACCCGCATCGGCTCCGCCCCCGCAGACCATCCGCCACGCTGCCACCGCTCACCCACGCGCCACAGACCCACGGGATTGCTACGGTCAAGGCCGTGACCCACCGCAGCGGCACCGGCCCCATCGAACTAGCCATCCTCCAAGCCGCCGACACCAAGGCCGCAGCCATCGGCCCCCACGAGTACATCGGCTGCCATCACCTGCTGCCCGTGATCGAGCAGAACACCGGCCTCGGACCCCGGTACGCCTACGACCCCCTGCTCGATCTGGGCCGCCCCTGGGTCATCCCCGTCCCCCTCATCAGCGTCCACGGCAGCATGGGCGACCGCGACAGGACGGCCAGCGCCCCCCGCCATGTCGAATGCCGCCCCTCCCACGCCGGGCAGGTACTCCTCGACGCCGAAGCGGGCCGACTGGCCCCTGTCCCGGTAGGGCTCATCAACGGCACCAGCTACCGAGGCGGAACCCAGCCACCCCTCGAACCCGACCGCGTCATCACCGCCATCCGCCACCTCATCCATCACCCACAGACCCCCGATCAGGAAATCCTCGACCTCGCCGGGCCGCCCTATGCCATCACCGGCTGCACCATCACCGGCGACCTGGACGCCCTCAACGCCGGCCACCCCATCACCCTGCACCAGACCGGCCGGATCACCCGCACCAGCCGCCCCGTCCCCGACCGCAGGCCACTGCCACCCGGAATCACCCCCACACCACCCAGGACCCCGCCCGAAGCAGTCGCCCACTTCGGCACCGGCCCCGACGACAGAGTCCTCTCCCGCGCCCACTTCATCATCGAAACCCTGCCCCCCGGCATCAGCCCCGGCGACATCTGCACCGAACTCGCCCACCACCAAAGAGCCGCAACCCGCGCCACCCCCGACCGCCCACGCCCCCCGACGACCCTGCCCATCGGCGACCTGATCGATGCCGGCACAAGCCGCCACCCCATCCGCATCGCCATCATCCTGCTCCCCGGCACCAACCCCGACACCACCCGCGACCAGCTCGCCAGCCTCGACGGCATCACCACCCAGGAACCCGCCGCCTACCCCGCCCCCCTCGCCACCTTGCTGCGCACCTGGACCAGCCAGCACAGCAACGAGGACATCGCCGCCAGCCTCGCCGCACTCCAGCACGCCATCCACCACGACCGCGAAAACGAAGACGACTAAACCCCCGCAGACCCAGCTCAGAATGAGCGCCTGGCCTGCACGGTCCAGATGATCATCCACACGACAGCCAGCGGGACCAGCGACCACGCAGCGAACGCGGCACCCCGGCGCACGCCCGGCCGGCACAAGCCCAAAACCAGCAAGACAAGCGCCGCCACGCCCAGAACCCACTCCCCGACGCCCCCCGCGATCCACCACGCGCTGAACGAAGCACACGGAGCGCACGACGTACTGCCGCAACTGAAGTCATCGGTACAGGTCGACCCCACACCAAAACCGACGCCCCACCAGCCAATCGTGCCCAGCAACCCCGCCTCTGCCAGGGCGGCTATCCCAGGCAGCGCCACAGTCCAGGACGCCCAATCTGCGCGGGCACCGCCTGACGCTGCATCCATGGCCGTAATTGTGCCCCGCGCCACAGCCACCGCGCAGCCAGGTGACAGTGCATCAACCACACCCGACAACGGCCACACGCACCCGGCACAACCACTAAACCCCAGCGTGCGGCCACAGTCAGGCCCCCGCGCAGGGCGCTACCCCTCCTGCCTGCGGGTTTGATGGCGGGCCGCCGCTCAGGTACGTAACGAAATCAAAGCGTGGGGGGGAAACCAGGCAGGAGGCCCCCTTCCCCTGGCACCCCAGGGGACCCCCTATCAGGTTTCCCCCCACACCCCCATCCTTTTAACCCCCTCCGGGCCCACCCCTAGGGCCCGCTGCGCGGGCCACACCGCCGGGACCGTCC
>Ga0335076_10003134_pt1 | contig 16586 bp, 12 predicted proteins | sample Lox_Sample_25_FD_206717 | JGI IMG/M metagenome (GOLD analysis project Ga0335076, IMG submission 206717) | Soil microbial communities from Loxahatchee National Wildlife Refuge, Florida, United States - Lox_Sample_2.5 | ecosystem: Environmental > Terrestrial > Soil > Wetlands | place: USA... | reverse complement strand
GGTCGGCTATTTGTCGGTCGCGAAGCTGGCAACCACTACCGACACTTTTGAGCTCTCGGTGGAAAAAGGAAAGCTGGCCCTGCTGATGCAAGGGGCCATCGAACAACAGCGCGCCGGGGCGCGCGGTTTCCTGCTTGGCAGCAACAATCTCTCTGATTTCGAAGCGGGCCGACGCGCGTTTCAGGACGCTGCCGAGAAAGTCCCCTCCATGTTGAAGACGGAAACGGGCCGAAAACTCTTCGCCAACGTGATGCAGGCGAGCGACGAATACAACCGTCTGCTGGATCGCGAGATTCAACTACAAAAAGCGGGAAAGACGAAGGAGGCGAGTTCACTTTGCGTGAGTCCGGAAGCCAACCAGATTCGTCAGACGGTCAACGCCGCACTGGAGGCTCTGGTTCGGCGCCAGGAAGACAATCGCACCACCGCCCTCGACGAGCAGCACAAAGCCGAAGCGATGACCCGCATATTGCTCGCCGTCTTTGCCTCGGTGGGTCTCATCTGCGGAGTGGCCGTGGCCACCTTTGTGCCTAGGTCCCTGACTCGAAGCATCTCGAGCATGATTTCGGTCATCGACGAGGTCGCCAACAACAACCTCTCGGTCGGCGATCTCAGCGTCACGTCGCAAGATGAACTCGGTCGCGCCAGCACCGGTCTCAATAGCATGAAGAATAGTTTGCGCAACCTGATCCAGTCGATCGCCCGGACTGCCGAACATTTGGCCAGCGCCAGCGAGGAAATCTCTTCGTCTGCGACGCAGCAAGCTCAGGGTGCGGAAACCGAGAAGGGGCAAGCCGCGCAGGTGGCCGTCGCCATGCAGCAAATGTCCGCCACGGTGCACGAAGTGTCCGAGAACTCAAACCGTGCGGCGCAAGCTTCCCACCAGGCGGCCGAAACAGCTCGCGAAGGTGGAACGATTGTCGAAGAGTCTCTGGCCAAAATGCGAGCCATCGCCGAGTCGGTCAGTGCCACTGCGCAGAAAGTGGAAGAACTCGGCAAGAGTTCCGACCAGATCGGACGCATCATCGGCGTCATTGACGACATTGCCGATCAGACCAATCTTCTTGCCCTCAATGCCGCCATTGAAGCCGCCCGAGCCGGGGAGCAGGGACGCGGTTTCGCGGTCGTTGCCGACGAAGTCCGAAAGCTCGCCGAGCGCACCACTTCCGCCACCAAAGAAGTGGCGCAGATGGTGCAGAGCATCCAGAGCGAAACCAGAACCGCGGTGGCGGCGATGCACGACGGTACCGAGCAGGTGCAGGCGGGAGTGCAGACCACCGCCCGGGCCGGCGACTCCCTCAAGCACATCATTCAAATGTCAGAGCAGGTCGGCGAGATGATCACCCACATTGCGACGGCCGCCACCGAACAGTCATCGGCTACCGAGCAGGTCAACCAGAACGTCGAGCAGATTACGCGGCTGGTGAGCGAGTCGGCCATCGGAGCGCAGCAATCCGCCAAAGCCTGCCAGGATCTCTCCGGACTTGCCCTCGACCTGCAAAAGATGGTCAGCAGCTTCAACCTGGACGGAAGTCACAGCCTTGCCTCCAACCGCCTGGCGCAATCGCCACCCCATCGGGAACAAGACACCAGTGCAGCTGGAAAAGCTTTCGCCGTGGCGGCTAACTAGCCTGCGGCCATCAGGAGGATCCGCATGCAAACGAAGGCAGACGCAAACCCAAATCCCCCCGGACGCAGATCCCTTCACGATGCAGGCCCATCGAGCGGCGCACTTCTGCAACTCGTCGGCTTCCACGTTGGAGGAGAAGAGTTCGGCCTCGACATTCTGTGCGTGCAGGAGATCATCCGCCTGCAACACCTCACTCGTGTTCCGAACTCACCCGAGTCGTTGGATGGAGTCATGAATCTGCGGGGAAAAATCATCCCTGTGATCGCGCTGCGGAAGCGGTTTGGGCTGGAGCCGGCTCCTCCCGACAAGCAAAACCGAATCGTTGTCGTCGAGATCAAAGGTACAGTACTCGGCCTCATTGTGGATTCGGTTTCGGAGGTGCTCCGCATTCCTGCCGGAACCGTCGAGCCGCCGCCCCACCTGGGAAAGGTCAAGCAGGAGTATGTCTCCGGCGTCGGCAAGCTCGACGATCGGCTGCTGATTCTTCTCGACGTCGACCGTCTTATGGCGGCCGACGACCTCAACGTTTCGCCTGCGCTGGCCTAGACATGTCGCAAAAGGAATGAAGACGTGACCGACGACCTCTCTCAAGATCCAGCGCTGATCCAGGAATTTCTGGTCGAATCCGAGGAACTCTTGCAGGGCATGGACCAGGACATGGTCGCCCTGGAATCCTCGCCTCATGACGCTGAGCTACTGAACCGCATCTTCCGGGCCATGCATACGATCAAGGGAACTTCTGGCTTCCTCGGATTCGACCCCGTCGTTCGCCTCAGTCATCGCGCCGAAGATGTGCTGAACGCCGTACGCCGCGGTGAGGCGCAGCTCGACCGGCCCTGCATGGACGCTCTTCTCGTCGCCCGTGACCAGCTCGGCAACATGCTGCAGGACATCCGCCAGGGCGGACTGAAACAGTATCAGCTCGATGCCTTGCTCGCGGAACTGGCCGAAGCGCAGAAACCCCGAGTGTCTCCACCCATCGGCGAGCTTCTGGTCAAGGATCAGATCATCACTCCGGCGACTCTGGATGCGCTGCTGGCCGAGCAGGCCGCTGCTCCCGAGCCGCGCAAGCTGGGACACCTGATCGTCGAAAAGGGTCTCAGCACCCCGGTTCAGGTCGGCGACGCGCTGGCTCGCCAGAAAGAGATTGCCGACAGCCTGTCTTCGTCTCAGACCATGCGCGTTGACGCTCGCAAATTGGACGAGCTGATCAACCTGGTCGGCGAATTGGTGCTCGAACGAAATCGGTTGGCTCAACTGAGCCGCGACTGTTCCTCGGGAAGTCTGGCGGTGGACGAACTGAGCTCTGCTCTCGGCCAGTCCAGCGCGCGCCTCAGCTTCATCACGGATGAACTCCAAAGCGCGGGACTTAAGACGCGCATGGTTCCGATCGAAATGGTCTTCCGCAGATTTCCGCGCCTGGTACGCGACGTCGCCCGCAATCTGCAAAAAGACGTACAGCTGGTCATCCGTGGTGAAGATACAGAGTTGGATAAGACCATGGTCGAGCTCATCGGCGATCCCATGGTTCACCTGGTGCGAAATTCGCTCGATCACGGTATCGAAACCCCTGACGCGCGTGAGCAGGCCGGCAAACCTCGCCAGGGCACGATTCGTCTCGAAGCACGCCAGGAAGGCGACCAGATCGTGATAACCATCTCCGACGACGGTGCCGGCATCAGCCCCGAGCGTATTGGACGCAAAGCCATTGAAAAAGGATTGATCACCACCGAGCAACTTCGTCTGCTCAGCCCGCGGGAAATCCTTGACTTCATTTTCTTGCCCGGCTTCAGCACTGCGGAAAAAACCAGCGACCTGTCCGGGCGCGGCGTGGGCATGGATGTCGTACGCACGAACCTGAAAAAGCTCAATGGCTCGACTGAAATCGATAGCCGTCCTGGCCTCGGTACGAGTGTGCACCTCCGGCTTCCGTTAACCCTGGCTATCCTTCCCGTCCTCATGGTTCGCGTGGCCGATGAAACTTACGCCCTGCCACTGCGCTCGGTAGCGGAAACCGCACAGGTCAATCTGCAAAATGTCCATCGCGTGGAAGGCTGCGAAGTCCTGTGCCTGCGGGATGAGACGTTGCCTCTTATCCGCCTGGGACAACTCTTCCAGAGTTCCCCCAGCCTCGCTGCTGGCGCATCGAATTCCGGCGCCGAGACCGGCCGAAAAGTCGTCATCCTCGGAGTCGCTGAAAAGCGCGCCGCTTTGCTCGTGGACCAACTGCTGGGCCAGGAATCGACCGTGGTCAAGCCCTTGGGAAATTATCTGCACGGCTGTCCGAGCCTCGCCGGCGCCACCATCAGCGGCGATGGACGGGTTCGTTTGGTCCTCGACCCCGCTGGATTGCTCGCAGCTTCGCAAGGCACCGCTCCCGCTCTCGGAAAGGTCCCGGCATGACAATCGCTTCGTCGCTGCAAGCCACCTGCACCCCGGATGGCCCCCCCGATCCCGAACTCGTCCGTATCCGTGACCTTGTGTACCAGGTAGCGGGCATCTTCCACCCGGACAACAAGCTGCGACTCCTTCTCGACCGCTGTGGCCGGCGCATGAAAGAGCTGAAGACGCAAACCCTTCGCGAGTACTTCGAATGTCTCACCATCAAACCCATGCGGCAGGCCGAACTTGTAGCCCTGCTCAATGAGATCACGATCGGGGAAACCTGTTTCTTTCGCAATCAGCCTCAGCTCGACGCCCTTCGACAAGTCGTGCTTCCGAAAGTCCTGGAGGCCAAAGCGAAACTCCCGCTGCGGCGCTTGCGCATCTGGAGCGCCGGGTGCTCGACGGGCGAGGAGCCTTACACCCTTAGCATGCTCCTGCGCGAAGAAGCGAACGGCCGTCTCAAGGATTGGAATGTCGAGATCCTCGCCACCGACCTCAACGAGCGCTCCCTCGCTCATGCTAAGAACGCGGTTTATGGCGACTACAGCACCCGCCACCTGACCGCGTACTACCGCCAGAAATATTTTCTCCCCGTAGGTGACCGGCTCCAGGTCCAACCTGCAACCTGCACCGCCGTCAACTTCAGCCGCCTCAATCTCTCCGACGATGCCCGAATGACCTTCATGAAGGGACTCGACGTCATTTTCTGCTGCAACGTACTCATTTACTTCGATCTGATTTCGAAACGGCGCGTGATCCAGCACTTCTACAACAATCTGTTGCCTCACGGGTATCTCTTCCTGGGCCACTCCGAGTCGCTCTATGGAGTCAGCGACGATTTCCGGCTGGTCCATTTGCCCGGAGCAACTGCATACGTAAAAGGTGACCGCGCTCAAGCGGGAAAGCAGGGACTATGAACACGGATGCGAACCGAGCGACTCTACTCAAACGACTCGAAGGGCTGCACCACATTCCCACGATTCCGGCAGTGCTCGCGCCTCTGCTCCGCTACCTGCAACAGCCGCTGGAGCAGCTCGACGTCCAAAAAGTCACGGAAATGATTGCGCAGGACAAATCCCTGGCGGCGCAGTGTCTGCAAATGGCGAACAGCCCATTGTTCGGACGCTGGCAAAAAGTCGATTCGCTGCGCGCCGCCATCGTGGGACTCGGTTTTCAACGGGTCAGTGACATCGCGATGTCGTGCGGTGTGCTGAATATGATGCCCCGCGACGGCCACATTGACCCCGTCGTCTTCTGGGAGCACTCTCTCGGCTGCGCGCTCGTCGCCCGCCACTTTGCCCGCCAGATCTCGTACTCCGATCCCGGCAAGGCCTACCTTGCCGGACTGCTTCATGATCTCGGCATCATCGTCAACCTTTGGGTATTGCCGAAAGAGTTCACCGAGGCTTTCGAGTTCGCTCGCACCCAAGGAATCCCTCTCCATGAAGCCGAGCAGGCCGTCTTGGGGTTCACGCACTGCCACAGCGGACGTTTGCTGGCCGACCGCTGGGAATTGGCTCCCGATCTCAAAGAGGTAGTGGCACTGCACCATACCCCCCGCGAATCGCGGGACCACGCAGGATTGGTGGCTCTGGTGGAACTGAGCGACCTGCTCTGCCGCATGAGCGGGCTGAACTATGGCTATGTCGAGAACCGCCAGGTCAACTTGCTGGAACAACCAGGCTTCGAAGTCCTAGCGCAGCAGTGCCAGGGACTGAAGGATTTTGACTGGGCCCGCCTTACCTTTGAATTGGATTCCTACTTGGACGAAGTGCACTCTCTCGTCCGCGCAATCTACCGCACATGAGTTTGAACGACACAACACGCCCGCTAGTTCGCGTGCTCGTCGTGGACGACAGCGCCTTCATGCGCGCCGCTCTCACCAGGATGATCACTTCCGAGCCCGGCATCGAAGTCGTCGGCACTGCTGGCAGCGGGGCCGACGCGCTCGACAAGATTCCTGCTCTCGATCCCGACGTGGTCACTCTCGACGTGGAAATGCCAGGCCTCAATGGCCTTGAGACTCTGCGCCGAATCATGTCGCAATTTCCACGCCCCGTCATCATGGTCAGTTCTGCAACAGAGAAAGATGCCGCCACCACTTTCGACGCACTTGGTTCCGGGGCTTTTGACTACGTCCCCAAACATCTGTCTTCCGCATCGCTCGACATCCTTCACATTCGCCAGGATCTCGTCGCCAAGGTAAGGGCAGCGGCGTCATCGCGAAAACCGTGTGTTCCTACCTCTTCTCTTCGAAAGTCTTCCCAGTCCTCGTCGTTAGAGTTTCGCGATTTTGCCACCACCCCATCGCTCGTCGCCTTGGGGTCGTCCACCGGCGGCCCAAAAGCCCTCCAGGAGATTCTGCCTCGTCTCCCTCGCGACCTCTCGGTCCCCCTCTTAATCGTGCAACACATGCCGCCCGGCTTCACCGCGCCCTTCGCCCAGCGGCTCAACGCTCTCTGCTCCCTCTCTGTGCGCGAAGCCGCTCATCGCGAACTCCTCGAACCCGGCGTAGTCTATATCGCCCCAGCAGGCATGCACATGACGGTGGATCGTCTATCCGATTCTCGAGTCCTCGTCTGCCTCGAGAGTGATCGCGGCAATTCTCTCCACGTTCCCTCGGTCGACGTTCTGATGAAGTCGGTCGCTGGCGCCTTTGGCAACCTCGCCATGGGAGTTATCCTGACCGGCATGGGGTCCGATGGAGCCGAAGGGATGAAGGCCATCCATCGCCAGGGCGGCCTCACCATCGGTCAAGATGAGGCAACCTGCGTCGTTTACGGCATGCCCCGTGCCTGTGCTGAGATCGGTGCCCTTACTCGTGTGGTTCCGCTTTCTCAAATCCCCACCCAAATTCTGCAAGCCACACAGCACCGCAGGCGCGCCTGATCACGCCCCCACCTCTTGCAGTTCCCCGCGGTTGATCATTTGCTTCACTCTCTGCAGCAGCACTCCCGTGGAGAACGGCTTCGCCAAACATTCCTCATATCCCGTTCCGCTCAACCCCATTTGCTCGGCATATCCAGTTACAAACAAGACCCTCAACTCTGGATCTGCTTGCCTCAATCTCCTCGCGAGCGCCCGCCCATTCTCTCCCGGCAGAACCACGTCCGTGAGGAGCAGCCCCACTTCGCCGCGTTTGGAATCGAATTCTCGTATCGCTTCGGCTGCATTCTTTACCGTGACCACTCTATATCCCGCGGAACGCAAAACTTCGCAGGTCACCTCTCGCACAAACGCTTCGTCCTCGACGAACAAAATCGTCTCAAGGGCTGCCGTCTCCTCGTTCGTTGCATTCCACCAACCGCCCTCCAGTATCTCCGCTTGCGCGCTCATGACATTCTCCTTACCTATGCTCCACTCACTCCCACACGCGTTCTCCCAACAAGCACACGAGCTGCCAACGTCGTTTGCTCTGGAGATTCGAAAAAGACGGTGCCAATGCAGAACTTAGGCGATGGGAGAGTCTTTCGAGGCGTCGCGCAGGAGTTTCCCACGCGCCTATTTCGGGAATCGCGCCCAGTTTGGAGAACCGTTTCGGAACTTCTGCCGCATCCTCACGCAACCCTACTTCGGGCTCGTCAGAATCGTTCCATTCGGATCAAGCACGATCTTGTGCGTGCCCGCCGGGGCTGTCAATCGGAATGAAGACTCCTCGCCATCCGCAAAGACCCGGCCCAGAAGCACGGGCTGCCGCCCGGCAATGGCGGCATACACCGGAACCGACGTTACCAGGTCTGGGGGTGCGTCCTTCTGCAGGATCGTTCCACTCACCACTAACCCTGCGCCTTTCGGAGCGAACTTTACCGCTTTCAGTTCCAGCTTTGGCAGCGATGTCCCGTTCACCCATCCATCGAGGAACCAGTCGAGAGAACTCTTGCCTTCGAAACGAAGCGCCGGCGGAAGATCCTCGGCGAAAACGTCGATCAGTTCACGGGTGCTGATCGATCTGCCTTCGTATCGCTGGCGGACCCTGCGAAGCGCGCGCATAAACGGTTCGTCCGGAGCTCCGCTCTGCCCTTTGTGTCCGCTTTCCTGCGGCGCGGCGTCCCTTAACATCGTTCGCAGCATGTGGAACAGCCACGTTCCCCGCCCATAGTTGATGGCTTCGTACGCCGATGGAAATCGCGACGAGAGCAGCCGCCCGCCCAGAGTCACTGGTCCCGCCTCCATGGGCGCCACCCCATCCTTGTTCTTCTCCACCAGATCACGCCGGTACTGGTCCATGATTTCCCGAAAGCCCGCGGGATCTTTCTCTTGCAGCATCATCAGGGCACAGTAGTTCGCCAGGCCCTCCGAAAACCACTGGTCGCGGTAGCTGCTCCATGGAATCAGGTCTCCCCACCATTGATGCGCCGTCTCGTGTGCTGGAATGTTTTGCTGCAACAGAATCCTGAACGGTTCGAAATGCAATTGCTCCCGTTCTTCCTCGTCGAGAAATGCATACGATGAAAGAAACACCAATCCGGGCCACCCTTGACTCTCGCGTCCGGGCATCTGTGTCAATGCCAGTCGGCTGTACGGATACGGACCAAACCGTTCGGCGTAATACTGGATGGCTCGGGCTGCGGCCTCCCCGACCGTAACTTCCTGCTGCGCAGGCGATGGCCGTTTCGGAAGAATAAGCTGTGGCTCCCGCCGTCCCGGATTGGCCGGATCCGGATCAACGACCTCGATGCGACCGCTGGGAAAATCTCGCTCCACTCCGACCGCGGCATAGGTCTCTACGACGACATTCCCCGCCTTGGTCGTGGCTACTTTGTATTTGCCCAGGTTGAATCCCGCCAGCGGGAACGGACGATCCGAAATCCAACGCGATGTCTGTTCTCCTCTCGTTGCCTTCGCCGATGCCACATCTCCCGAAACCGGCACCGGTTTCCCCGTCGCCACCAGCGTCCAGCCTTCCGGATAGTCGAACTGAAGATCGAACTCCGCCATCGCCATCCCTCGGTTCGGATACCAGGTTCCTCGCGCGCCCACATAGAGCAGGCCACTGCCGGCCTCCGCTAGAACCTCGCCGCCGTAAGTGAATTCGAGGTCGATCTTCTGTCCGACCTTCGCCGGTTCGGGCAGAACCACCGCGACAATGTCGTTCCCACGCCGGGAGAGCTGTGTTCCTTCCACGGCGGGATTGTGAACAAACTCCACCTCTTGCCCGTCGAGTTTGACACTCTCCACTTGCAGGAATCGCGACAACTCAAACAGCAGAGCCCGCGTCCCGCCCACCTTCACATCAAGCTCTACGCGGGCATGCGCGTGAATCTGCTTGGGAGGCTGCACCTCAGTTCTGATCGTATAGCGTTTCGCCGCAATCCAGTCCTCGCGCGGGCCCGGATTGCCCGGCGCCGACGTACTGCCGACGTCCTTTCCTCCGCTCCCCGGCACTGTAGGCGAAAACGACGTCCACACGTCGTAGTAGGTAATGCCGTTCTCAGCCGCCTTGGCCTGACCTGCTTCGACTTGTTCCGCGGCCAGCGAGTCATAGACGACGTCGAAGACGCCCAGCTTGGTTCCTTGCAACCGCGCGTGAAACAACCGGTCGGACGTGCGACCCAGCAGATTCAAGCTCTCTGCGGAAGGCGCGCTCCCGCTCTGCGGAAGTAGCCGGCTGAAGCTCACGAGCAGCCTCATGGCGTCGTTTTGCGCCAGATTCTCTGCCGTCGCTCCCCAGCGATCCACGAACTCCTGCTTGTTCTCCGTCGCTCGCAGATCGGGCCGCATCTCCGCCGCCGCGTCATCGTTAAAGCGGAAATACGCGGTCGCAAAATGCTCCTCCAGAATTGTCATCCCGGTGAACAGGCTCATCGACCTTCGTTCCACTTCGCTGGGAGGCACGAGCAGAATCTCGCCTTCGCCTTCGAAAAATGCTCCGGTAATCCGTCCCATCACATCCTGCGTGAACCCGATCGTGCCGTCTTCCAGAGTGATGTGAATGACGGACCGCTCGAGCGATGCTCCCCGTACCTGATACACGCGTGCCGGATCCAGTCGGTTTTGCCCAAGTGCCAGGTAGAGTGCCTCAGCCGGCTTCTCCGGCGGGTTTTCGCCTGCCGCGCACGCAACGGAAACCAGGCAGAATAAAAGCCATATCGCCGCCGTAACCCGCAAGCCCCGCACTTTCACTAGTACCTTAGTCACGTGGGTAGGACTCTCCCCTGTTGTTAGAATGCGCTCAAATGCGGCTACGTGTCACCATACTCTTTTCTCTGTTGGCGATTCCCTTTCGAGGAGCATGGGCAGACACCATCCACCTGAAAAACGGCCGCACCATCCTCGCCGATCATGTCCGCGAAAATGGCAATCATCTCGAATACGACATCGGCGACGACTCCTACGCCATTCCAAAGGCTTCTGTCGATCACGTAGATGCCGGAGGCATGCCGGCTCGCTCCTCCGGATCTGCGAAGGTTGCCGATCTGCCGACCTTCACTCCCGCCGATAGCCTCGCGAACGAAGGCGATCTCGTCACCAAGATCGTGAAGGAAGGAAAGGTCGACTCTGACGTACTATCGGCTCTGGAAGGCAAGGGCAATGCAGAGCTAGCCGCAACCGCCGATTTCATCGCCGGAAAATTTGAATTCGAACATGGCAACATTGCCCAGGCCCGGCGCTATTTCGAAAGTGCCCTCCGCTTCCAATCGGAGAATTCCACCATCCTTATCTACTATGCCGCTCTCCTCGTTCGTACCGGAAATGCGGCTCAGGCGCTCCCTTACGCCCAGCGTGCCGTGCACTCCGCTCCAGAATCGCCTGACGCCTACACCATGCTCGGCTATGCCCAGTTTGCTTCGGACCATACGAAAGAAGCCATCGCCTCATGGAAGCGCTCCCTCGAGTTGCGCCCCGATTCCGCTGTGCAACAGTTCCTCGCCAAAGCCCAGCGCGAAGAAACCGTCGAATCCGACTTCTCGCAACACGAAAGCAGTCATTTCGTCCTGCGCTACGAGGGCAAGCAGACCTCGGAGACCCTTCGCTCGCAAATCGTGGCGGCGCTCGAATCCGACTATGACGATCTTGCCCGCGACCTCGGCAGCCCGCCCCGTGACAGCATTCTCGTCACTCTGTACACCGAGCAGGCATTCTTCGATGTGACCCGCGCCCCCACCTGGGCCGGCGCCATGAATGACGGCAAGCTTCGTATCCCCGTCAGCGGATTGAGTTCCATGACTTCGGAACTGGCCCGCGTTCTAAAACACGAATTGGCGCACTCCTTCATTACACAGCTCTCCGGCGGACGCTGCCCGCCCTGGCTTCACGAAGGCATTGCCCAGTTCCTCGAACCGAAAAGCCTGGGCGGCGATGGACGCCAGCTCTCGTTGCTCTTCAAAGCTCAACGCAACATCCCGCTGAACGCGCTCGAAGGAAGCTTCCAGAACTTCTCGGGCGTACAGGCCTACGTCGCCTACGCCGAATCGCTGGCTGCTGTGTCCTATATCAACGATACCTATGGCATGAGCGATGTTCAGCGAATCCTGCAGCGCATCAGTCAAGGCAACTCGACCGAGGCCGCGCTGCGAGCCACCATCCACTCCGACTACGGCCAGCTCGAGACCGACCTGGCAAAGTACCTGGCCGACAAGTACGGCGAATAACCGCGTGCCAATTGCGAGGCTGGCGTAGTACCTCAAGCAGATCGAAGTTTATAAGTCGCCGGTTACTCTGTGATCCTCTGTGTCCTCCGTGGTTAGAGCCTTTGACCTTCCTCGCCGGACTCCATCGATCACGCGGATCGAGGCGCTTAGAGGTCCTTATTTTCTACGCTGACGTGTCTATACTTAATAAAGGAGCGTCTCTCATGGTAAGAGTTCCTGCCATTCTCACCACCGCCATCCTCGTCATCGTTTTGGTCTCTGTTGGGAATGCGCAGCAAGTGCCCGTCACCGACTCGGTTGCGGATGCGGCACGCCAACAGAAGCAGTCCAAGAGCGATTCGAAAAACGCCGAAAAAAAGAAGGTCTATACCAACTCCGACCTAACCGAATCCGACGCAACTGCACCAAAGACTGACCCGCAGGCAAACCCGGAGACTTCCTCGTCGGGAGCAACTCCCCAGGCTGGGGCATCGTCCTCTCATACAGAACAGCCCGCAGCGGTGAAGAACCAGAACAATGTGAATTCTGGCGATGCGCGATCCCCTGTCCTCGACCAGCCCAAACAGAATTTCCCTGACACCATTGTCGTGCCCGCCGGTACCAAGATCACCGTCGACGTTTTCGAGGAGAATCCACCTCGCAATCTCCCCTTGCGCGTGCACTCTGCCAAGGTGGTCAACATCGTGCAGGTTAGCTCGACCGTAGTGATTCCCGCGCTGTCCAAAGTCACAATTCAAGAGTCAGTCGGGGTGATGGAGTTGACGGAAGTGACAATTGACGGCGTTCGGTACGATATGAAAACGGATCGAGTTCCACTCTCCGCGGCATCGATGTCCGAGGCAACTTTCACGCTTGCCAGAGACCTCACCATCAAACGTTGAGTGAGAAGAGCGATCTTGACCGTTCTACTGCCGTTTGCTCCCCGCCCGTTCCTGTGCTAGTTTCGGTTCTCTGGGACAGCTCCGCATGCGCTCTCTCTTTCAATCCCGCACTCCGCAACCCGCGCCGGCAGTCGAGCCCGTCCCGACCGTCTTTCCCAAAATCGAAGGGGCGGACATCGCCGCGGTCTTTGTCGGCCAGCGCGTTGCCGGAGACTTTTACGACTCCGTCCGCGTCAGCCCCGAACGCGTCCTTTTCGGACTCCTCGACGTCGCTGGACGCCGCGCAGAAACCCGTACGACCCTCGCCGCCGCCCAGGACATCTTCCGCAACTTCGGCGCCGAACTCTTCTCCCGTCCCGACATCAACGAATCCGACGCGATGACCGAGCTCTGTCTCCGGATCAATCGCGGCCTTATCGACTCCTCCAGCGGGGTACGCTCCTGCCCCGCGTTCATCGCCTGCTATCACGAGAAATTTGGCACGCTCTGTTACACCAATGCCGGACACACTCCCGGACTTCTCCGCGACCGATCTGGCATCACGGAACTCACCTCCACCGGCCTGCCGCTGGGACTTTTTTCCCACGCTACCTGCGACGCCCCGACCATCGGGTTGGAGAAGGGCGCTGCCCTGTTGCTGGTCTCTCGTGGGCTCATTGAGTGCGGGGGTCGCCGCGACAAGTCCGATGAAGAGTTTGGCCTGGCTCGCGTCAAACCACTCCTTCAGACCGCCTCCGCCGGGTCTGCGCAGGCGCTTTGCACCTCGATTCTCAACGAGGTGGGCGAATTTAACGGCCACGCTCCCCTTTGCGACGATCGGACCGCCCTCGCCCTTCTCCGCACAAACTGACCGCTCAAGCCAACTATCCCGGCTGCCAAGGCGTCCAAAGAAGAGGGCCGGGCCGCAGGCCTCCTTTCGAAGGAGTAAAATATCCCATCGGCCGAATGCCCGCCTTTGCCCGCAAGCCCAGGAAGCGCGGCGGCCCAACTCGAATCCTATGAAGAAACTTTGCCTGGTTCTTACTGCTTTGGCATGTTTGCCCGCTTTCGCGGCCGGACAGGTCGTCGAAGAGATCATTGCCCGCGTCAACAACCAGATCGTCACCCGCTCCGAGTTCGTGCGCAGCAAAGACCAGCTCCGCGACGAGGTCAAGCAACAGGATCCCGGCAACGCCGATAAGGTTTACGCCGAGCGTGAAAAAGACGTGCTCCGCGATCTGATCGACCAGCAACTCCTCCTCGACAAAGGCAAAGACCTTAGCATCACCGGCGATACCGACCTCATCAAAGCTCTCGACCAAATGCGCAAGGAGATGAAACTCGATACCCTCGAAGACCTCGAAAAGGAAGCCACCAAGCAGGGTATCTCCTGGGAAGATTTCAAGCAGGCCAGGCGCAACCAGATCATCACCCAGAAGGTGATCGGTGAAGAAGTCGGCAGCCACCTTAACGTAAGCAAAGAGGACGAGCAAAAGTTCTACGACGAGCACAAGAGTGAGATGGATCAGCCGGAATACATCCGCCTGAGCGAGATTCTCATAGCTCCAAAAGTCCCGCCTGCCGCGGTTCCTGCACCTGCCACAACCCCCGATCCCAACGCGCCGGCTGCTACCGTACCTCCGACCACCCCTCCGGTTGATGACGCCGCCCGCCAGGCCGCCGAAGCTGCAGCCGACACCGCCGCCGAGGCGAAGGCTAACGACCTCCTCAAACAGATTCACGACGGCGCGGCCTTTGAGGACATCGCCAAGAAATTCTCTGACGGCCCTTCTGCCGCCGACGGAGGTAGCCTGGGCACATTCGAGCGCGGCAAGCTGGCGAAGTCTATTGAAGATCAGACGTTCGCCATGAAGGCCGGCGAGGTGTCCGGCGTCATTCATACCAAACAGGGCTACGTGATCTTGAAGGTCATCGATCACCAGATGGCCGGCGTTCCCCCCATGAAGGATGTCCTTCCCAAGATTCAGGACGCGCTCTACTACCAGAAGCTGCAACCCGCTCTCCGCGCCTACCTCACTAAATTGCGCGAAGAGGCCTACATCAAGATTGCAGATGGCTATGTTGACAGCGGCGCCAGCCCGAACCAGACCGTGCCGATTGAGACTGCCGCCGCCAAGGAAGCCGACGCCAAGAGGCTGGGCAAGAAGAAACACAAGAAGCTGGGCATTCTCTGACCGTTCGGCGGCGCGTGTGCTTTATACTCAGGGACCAACCATGAAAGATTTTTTCATCGGCGATTGCGCGCGCCACGAAAACAAGGTCATCACCTCGAGCTTCGTCGTCGTCGCCAAGCAGATCAAGCCGAAGAAGACGGGCGAGCCCTATCTCGCCCTAACTCTGGGCGATCGCAGCGGCCAGCTCGAAGCAAAAATGTGGGACAACGTCGAAGAGGTCCTCGACGCGTTCGAGCAGGACGACTTCCTTAAGATCAAGGGCCTCATCAACAAGTACAAAAACCGCTTCCAGCTCACCATCCACAAGCTCCGCAAACTGGGCGAGTCCGAGATCGACTTCGCCGACTACCTGCCCAAAACCGCTAAGGATGTCGACGAGCTCTGGCAAACCTTGTCCGGATTCATTGCCACCTTCCGCAATCCGCACCTGAAAGCGCTCGTACAATCCTTCATGTCCGACCCTGAAGTGGCCGCGGCCTACCGCAACGCTCCGGCCGCCAAGACTCTGCATCACGCCTACATCGGCGGCCTGCTCGATCACGTCGTCTCCCTGTTTCGTTCCTGCGATCTGATGTGCACCAACTATCCCCAGATCAATCGCGATCTTCTCCTCACTGGCGCTTTTCTGCACGACATCGGCAAGATTCACGAACTCACCTACAACCGCTCGTTCTCCTACACCACCAAAGGCCAGCTCCTCGGCCACATGATCATCGAGCTGGAAATGTTGCAGGCGAAACTCGCGCTCCTTCCCGGCTTTCCCGATGAGCTCAAAGTCATGACCGAGCATCTCATCATCAGCCATCACGGCCAGTACGACTTCGGATCACCCAAACTGCCGATGTTCCCTGAAGCTCTCATGCTTCACTATCTCGACGACCTTGACTCCAAGATGGAAGCCATGCGCGCCCACTTCGAGCGTGAAGCAACCCTCGACAGTCCCTGGACCAGCTACAACGCCTCCCTCGGACGCCCGTTGCTCAACACCGAGAAATTTCTGGCTCCGAAAAAAGTCTCCCCTCCAGATGAATCCGCCGCACCTCGCGACCCCGACCTCGACGAATCCCGCGATCCAACTCCTACCTTGCCCGGCCTCGACCCCCGGCGTTAGTTCTCAACTCCCAGCGCCCCCACTAGGACTGTTGCAGAATCGCCGCGAAGAACCCGTCGCAGGGATGCACGCCCGGAATCGTTCGCAGGTAGGGACCGCGCGTCAGAGAAGAAGTATCGGACCAGCTCAGTTCGCCCGCAGCTTTCAGTCCTTCAAGATCCGCGCGGCAATCGAGCAACTGGAAATCATGGTTCCCGGCCAGCACTTGCTCCACGACTTCCTCGTTCTCCTCCTTCTCCAGCGAACACGTCGAGTAGATGAGGCGCCCTCCCGGAGCGACCTGAGCCAACGCCGCGCGGAGGATTGCGCACTGGCGCCGCTGCAACTCCGCGAGATCGTCCGCCGTGAGCCGCCACTTGATTTCCGGATTGCGCCCGAGCGTGCCCGTTCCGGAGCAGGGCACGTCCGCGAGCACTCGGTCGAATAAGACCGACACGGGAAGGCGTTCCGCATCGGCAACCACAATCTCGATCCGCGCCGCCGATCCCCTTTCACCCAGTCGCAACCGCTCCCGAAGCACGCGCGCGCGGTGAGGATGAATCTCGACTGCCGTAATTGTGCCCTCGGGATTGCGGTCCGCGATGGCAAGCGTCTTGCCGCCGGGCGCGGCGCAGCAGTCGAGGATGCGTGCTCCCCGACCTACCAGAGCAGCGACAAGTTGTGACGCCTCGTCCTGAATAACGATCTGTCCTTCACGGAATGCCGACGTCTTCGTGACGTCTCCCGCTTCAACGCGGCGCGCCGACGCCAGAAGGCTGCCCGCGGCGAGTCTGACCCCTTCCTGACGAAGCTCCCCTTCGGCGCCAGCAGTGC
>Ga0335076_10003133_pt1 | contig 16587 bp, 14 predicted proteins | sample Lox_Sample_25_FD_206717 | JGI IMG/M metagenome (GOLD analysis project Ga0335076, IMG submission 206717) | Soil microbial communities from Loxahatchee National Wildlife Refuge, Florida, United States - Lox_Sample_2.5 | ecosystem: Environmental > Terrestrial > Soil > Wetlands | place: USA... | reverse complement strand
CGCTGAACATGGCCGACTGGTACGCCAATGCCCCAGCCGTGGGGAACCAGTTGCTGACCACCACGTCGAGCTGGAACTTCCAGAGCAACTCGCTCGGCGCGCACCCGGTCAGCGTGTACTTCGCGTCGGTGCCGCTGGACAAGGGCAAGACCATCGGCTACGTCACGCTGCCCACGCTGGAGAACTCCGGCGGCACCACGGCCATGCACATCTTCGCCATGGCCATCGGGTCCGGCACCCCGACCGCCGGGGCGCCGTACTCGTCGGTGTCCGCCGCGTTCGACAACATCGGCATCAGCGACAACTCGAACCCATCCGTGGCTGACTTCGACGGCACCGGGGAGAGCTTCTCGGCGCAGGCGCTGGCGGCCGGGTCGCCGACCGCGCTCACCTCGGGCAGCCAGGCCACCATCGGCGGCACCACGTTCAGCTGGCCGGCCGCCGGGGTGGCGGACAACGTGATCGCCGATGGCCAGGTCATCGACGTGTCCGGGTCCGGCACCGATCTCGGCTTCCTGGGCGCGGCCGGGTTCGGCGAGGCCACCGGGACCGGCACCATCAGCTACACCGACGGCACCACCCAGTCGTTCAGCCTGAGCATGCCCGACTGGTACAACAACGCGGCGGAGGCGGGTGACGGTGCCCAGGTGGCCGACACCACGTCCAGCTGGAACTTCGCCAGCAGCACGCAGACCAGCCACCCGGTGAGCGTCTACTTCGCCTCGGTGCCGCTGGCCGCGGGCAAGACGGTGGCGTCGGTCACCCTGCCGACGATCAGCAGCGGGGTGGGCAACGGCGTGAACGCCATGCACATCTTCGCCATCGCCACCGGGACCGGCACGCCAACCAACTAGCTGGCGCCCGCCGGAGGGCGCTAGCGGCCCGCCTCACCCCCCGGGGATGAGGCGGGCCGCCCGTGCCGACCGGCATGGTGGCGGGATGCCAGCTGATCCTCTGGCCGCGCTGCGCAGCCGTAATTACCTGGTGCTGCTGGTGCTGGCCGCGATCATCGGCGCGCCCATCTCGGCGGCCGCCTACTTCTTCCTGGCACTGGTCACCAAGCTGCAGGGGTGGATCTTCTCGTCGCTGCCGCTGACGCTCGGCTTTCACGCCGAGCCGATGTGGTGGCCGGTGCTGCCGCTGGTGGTGGCCGGGGTGCTGGTGCCGCTGGCCATCAAGTACCTGCCCGGCACCGGCGGCCATTCCCCGGCCGACGGGTTCAAGGCCGGCGGCGCGCCTACCCCGATCGAGTTGCCCGGCGTGATCCTCGCCGCGCTGGCCACGCTGAGCCTGGGCGTGGTACTCGGGCCGGAGGCACCGCTCATCGCGCTGGGTGGCGGGCTCGGCATCTGCGCCATCCGGCTGGTCAAACGGGACGCGCCGGACCGGGTGACCGCCATGGTCGCGGCCGCGGGCAGCTTCGCGTCCATTAGCACGCTGTTCGGCTCTCCGCTGCTCGGCGCCTTTCTGCTGATGGAGGCGTCCGGGATAGGTGGCGCCACGATGGAGCTGGTGCTGGTGCCCGGCCTGCTGGCCGCCGGGATCGGCTCGCTCATCTTCATCGGCCTCGACTCGGCCACCGGGCTGGGCACGTTCTCGCTGGCTATTCCGCACCTGCCGCACCTCGGGCCGCCTACGGTCGGTGAGTTCGGCTGGGCCCTGGTGACCGGGGTGGCGGCCGCTCTCGTGGCCACCGGCATCCACCGGCTAGCACTGGTGCTGCGGGACCGCACTGTGCGGTGGACGCTGCTGGCGGGCCCGGTGCTTGGCCTGGCCATCGCCGGGCTGGCCATCGCTTACGCGGCAGGCACCGGGAAGAGCTCCAGTGAGGTGCTGTTCTCCGGGCAAGATGCGCTCGGCCCGCTGATCATGCACGGCAGCAGCTACACGGTCGGCGCGCTGCTGCTGCTCCTGGTGTGCAAAAGCCTGGCCTACGGTGGGTCGCTGAGCTCGTTCCGTGGCGGCCCGGTCTTCCCGGCCCTGTTCCTCGGCGCGGCCGGCGGGATAGCCCTGTCCCACCTGCCCGGCCTGCCCCTGGTGGCGGGCGCGGCTATGGGCATTGGCGCGATGAGCGCGGCCATGCTCAAGTTGCCGCTGACCTCGGTGCTGCTGGCCACGCTGCTGCTGTCCTCGGACGGTCTCCAGGTCATGCCGCTGGCCATCGTGGCCGTGGTGGTGGCCTACGTGCTGTCGGTCCGGCTGAGCCCGGCCCCATCGGCCGAGCCGGCCGGGCCGAAGCCGGCCGCCGCGCAGCCGGACACCGCCGCGGCCGCGCGCCCGCCTAGCTGATGGGGGGCAGGGTCTGGTCGCGGTCCAGCACGGTGGCGAACAGGTCGCCGCGCGCGGCCAGCCGGGCCGGCATGTCCCGGATCGTGATGCCGTCCGGCCGCAGCCCCGGGTCGTCCAGCTCGTCCCAGCCGATCGGCGCGGACACCGGCGCGCCGGCCGCGGCCCGCGGGCTGTACGGCGCGACCAGCGTCTTGTTGTGCACGTTCTGGGTGTAGTCCAGCCGGGCCCGCCCGCCGCGCTCCCGCACGTCCCACTTCCAGCTGACCAGATCGGGCACCACCGCGCCGATCGCCTTGGACAGCTGCTCCACCCAGGCCCGGGTGTCCGCGAAGCTGGGCCCGCGGGCCACCGGGATCCAGATCTGCAGGCCGCGCCGGCCGGTCAGCTTGGGCTGCCCGCGCACCCCCAGATGCTCCAGCGCGGTGCGGTGCAGCCGGGCCAGCACCAGGATGTCAGCCCAGGACGTGGTCTCCCCGGGGTCGATGTCGATCAGCGCGTAGTCCGGCTTGTCCGGCTGGTCGGTCCGCGCCGTCCAGGCGTGCCACTCCAGCGCGCCGAAGTTGGCCGCCCAGACCAGCGCGGCCGGCTCGTCCACCACCAGGTAGGTGCTGGTCTTGCCGGGTTCCGCGGCCGGGTCGGTCCAGCGCGGCAGCCAGCCCGGCGCGTGCTCGGGGAGCTGCTTGTGCCAGAACCCGGCGGTGTCCGCGCCGCCCGGGAAGCGGTGCATGTTCAGCGCCCGGTCGGCCAGGTAGGGCAGCGCGGCCGGGGCGATCTGCGCGGCGTACCGGATCAGCTCCCGCTTGGTCACCGGCGCCGCGCCGTCGCGCGCCGGGAACAGTTCCTTGTCCAGATTGGTCAGCTTGAGCTGCCGCCCGAACACGGCCCAGCTGCCGCCGTTGCCCAGCGCGTCCAGGCTGGCCAGCTCGTCCGGGTCCGGCCCGGCCGGCTCCGGCGGGCGGAGCCGCACCGAGGCCTGGGCGGCGGGCAGGTCGGACCGCCACATCCGCTCCGGGTCGGCCTTGACCTCGTCGTTGGTCCGCCCGCTGAGCACCGAGGCCGGGTAGTCCTCCGGGTTCCAGCCCTTGACCGCGTACTCGTCGTGCTTGTGCAGCAGCAGCCACTGGTCGCCGTCCCGGCGGATCAGGATGAACCGGCCGCGCAGCTTCTCGCCGAACAGGTCGGCGTGGAAATCGCCGGCCCGCACCGCGGCCGCCGGGTCATCGGTGGCGTGCGGTTCCCAGGTGCCCCGGTCCCAGACGATCACGTCGCCGCCGCCGTACTCGCCGCGCGGGATCACCCCCTCGAAGTCCAGGTACTCGATCGGGTGGTCCTCGACGTGCACCGCGGTGCGCCGCACGTCCGGGTCCAGCGTGGGCCCCCGGGGCACGGCCCAGCTGGCCAGCACCCCGTCGATCTCGAAGCGCAGGTCGTAATGCAGCCGCCGGGCCCGGTGCCGCTGCACCACGAACCGCGGGGCGCCGTCCGGCGGTCCGGCCGGCCCGGCCGGCCCGGCCCGCCCGGCCGGCTCCGGGGTCCGGCTGAAGTCGCGCTTGCGCTGATAACCGGCCAGCTTCCCGGGCATCCGGCACCTCCCGTCACCAGCCCGGGACCTACCCGCGTGGGCCGTGCTGCCACACCCCGAGCAGGTCACCGCGCTGGGTAGCCTGGGGTGCTCGGCCGGCCGCGCGGCGTACGGCGGCCGGAGAAGGGTAGCCGAAGCGGATGAAGATACCGGGCCGGGTCCGGCGCCGCCGGGCGAACCAGGCAGCGGAAGCAGCGGCCGGCCAGGCACCGGCCGGGACCAGCCCAGCCGGCGCCTGGCCAGATGAGGCGCCGCCGGGCGAGCTCATGACCCAGGACGCGCTGACCCAGGAGGTTGCCCGGCTGGCCGGCGAGCTGGCCGAGGCCGGGGAGGCCACCCCGTCCCGCTGGCGGCGGTTCCAGGCCGCGGCCACCCGGCTGGTCCGGCGCAGCGGCCGGGCCGGCCAGGCGGGCCGGGGCCGCGCCGTCTCGTGGGGCCGCTGGCTGACCGCCCAGGTGCTCGCGATGGCGCCCCGGCTGCCGGTGCGCAACCAGGCCACGCTGCGCGCCCAGTTCCCCGGGCTGACCCCGGAGGAGCTGGCCGACAAGCTGATCCAGGGCTCGTCCCGGGCGGCCGCGTCGGTCGGCGCCGCGGTCGGTGCGGCCATGTTCCTGCCGCTGCCCGCGGCCCCGGTGGAGGTGCTGGTCGAAACGCTGGCCGTGGTGGGCATCGAGATCAAGCTGGTGGCCGAGCTGCACGAGGTGTACGGGATGCGGGCGCCGGGGCCGGTGGCCGAGCGGATGCTGGCCTACGTGGCCGCGTGGGCCGACCGGAGTGGGGTGGCACTGGTGCCCGGCGGGCTGGCCCTGGCCGTGGGCTCGCCGCTGCGCCGGCGGCTGCAGCGGCGGCTCATCGCCCGGGCCGGGCGCAGCGCCGCCTCGCTCGGCCCGCTGCTCACCGGGGCGGCGGCGGGCGCGCTGCTGAACCGGCACGAGACCCGGCGGCTGGGCCAGGAGGTGCGGGATGACCTGCGCCGCCGCTCGCCGTTCTCGGCGGCCTGGCCGGCTGACGGCGCGGCCTATGGCCAGCCGGTGCGCCGGCCAGCTAGCCCGGATCGGCCACGGTCAGCCCGGAGATGGCGTCCCAGCCGATGATCGCGAGCACGGCCCGCAACTGCTCCGGGACCTTGTGCAGCACGACCGGCCGGCCGGCGCCCGCGCCGCCCGGGTTGGCCAGGCGCACGATCGCACGCAGCCCGGCCAGGTCGCAGTAACTGACGTCGGCCAGGTCGAGGTGCATCTCGGGTGGCGTGTCCGGGAGTTCCCGCAGTGCACCGAGCAGCGCGGGGTAGGTCGATTCGTCGATCTCCCCGGCGATGGCCAGGCCGGGCGGGTCCGCGGTACGGCTGATCCGCAGCACCCCGTCGTCGTACACAGCGTGGCTGGTGACCATCGCGGATCCACCTCCCTCGTCTCATCCGGGAATAGCCGTCCGCCGGGAGCGGTCCGGGGCAGCATACTGGCACTGGCCCAGGCCGTGGTGAGCGTCCGCCCCAGTGGAAGACCGGCTACGCGGGTGCCGCGGGCGCAGACCAGGGCCGGGTCAGCCGGGCCGCGGACTCGAACATCAGCGCATGCACGAACGCCTGCGGCAGGTTCCCGCGCAACTGATGCTGGTGCGTGTCGAACTCCTCGGTGAACAGGGCGGGCGGCCCGCAGGCGGCCCGGTTCCGCTCGAACCAGCCGACCGCCTCGGTCTCGCGGCCCTGCTGATGCAGCGCCAGCGCCATCAGGAAGCCGCACATCACGAACGCGCCCTCGGCCTCCTGCAGCGGCCGCTGGTCGTGCCGGAACCGGTACAGGTAGCCGTCCCGGGCCAGGTCGTCGGTGACCGCCCGCAGTGTGGCCAGGCTGCGCGGGTCCCCGGCCGGGACGGCGTCCCGGATCGCGGCCAGCAGCAGCGCCGCGTCCACCCGCTCGTCATCCGGGGCGCGCTGCCACCGGCCGCTGGGGTGCACGCTGTCCGCGGCCACGTCGGCCAGGATGGTGTCGGCCAGCGTCTGCCAGGCCGCCGCCTGGGCCGGCGCGGCGCCCGCCGCGGCCATCGCGCGCAGGCCGGCCACGCACATCAGCCGGGACTGGGCCCAGTGGTGGTTGTCCAGCTCCCACACCCCGGCGTCCGGGTCCGCCCAGCGAGCCTCGATGGCGCGGACCGCCGCCTCGGCCGCGCGCCAGTGCCCGGTGTCCAGGTGGTCGTGCCGGGCCGCGGCGGCGAACAACTGCAGCACGCCGCCCAGCGCATCCAGCTGGAACTGCCGGTTGACCCAGTTGCCGGCCTTGTCGGCGCCGCCCGGGTAACCGGTCAGCGTGCGCAGTGGGCGCTCGTCTGGCACCGGGCCGCGGCGCACCGTGTAAGCCGGCTTCAGCTCCGGACCGTCGGCCAGCACCCGTTCGGCCACGAAGTCCACCGCGTCGTCCAGCAGCCGGTGCGGGCCGTCGGCCGCCACCGCCTGGCCGGTGTAGCACTGGTCCCGGATCCACACATACCGGTAGTCGTAGTTGCGGCTGGCCAGGGAGCGTTCCGGCAGCGACATGGTGGCGGCGGCCACCATCCCCCCGCTCTGGCTGGTCAGCCCGCGCAGCACCGCGTAGCTGTGCTGGCTGTCCGCCAGGGCCAGGCTCGCGCCCAGCTTGGGCAGGGCATCCGCCCAGGCCCGCTCGGTGGCCTGCCAGATGGCGGCCGGGTCGGCCGGGCGGCGGGGCAGCGGCCGGCCGGACAGTTCGAGCACCAGGTCGTGCTGCTGGCCCTCGTCCAGCGCCAGGATCAGCTCCAGCGCGCCGTCGGGCCGGACCCGGGCCGCGGCCCCGCCGGTCCAGCGCATCCGGAGCGGCCCGCTCCGCGCGGTCCAGATCCCGGCGGCCGACCGGAGCTGGGTCATCCGGTGCCGGCCGAAGCCGGCCCGCAGGTCCAGCACGACCTTGACCCGGGCCGGCCCGTCCTCCGCGATCACCCGGCGGAGCAGCACCGCGGTGTCTGGATCGCCCGGGTAGCCGAGCGCCTCCCGGCACTCGGTGAAGCCGGTGGCGGTGACCCACCGGCTGCGCCAGATCAGCGAGCCGTCCTCGTAGTAGCCGCCCCAGACGAACCGGGTCCGGTCCGGCGTGACGGCGTAGACGCCACGGCCGCCGATCAGGCAGCCGAACACCGCGTCGTCGTCCCAGCTGGGCGCGCACATCCAGGCCACGTCGCCACGCGGGCCGACGATGGCGCCGCGCTCCCCGTCGGCCAGTAGCGCGTACTCACGGAGCACGTGCGGCGGGAAGTCCGCCGCCGCGCCGAGTGCTGGCGTCCTAGGCACGGGCGGCTTCGGCCGCCTCCCCGTCGGCCAACCGGGCCGTGCCGGGCACGGCCGTCTCGTACACGGCCAGCGTCTCGGTGCCGATCCGCTCCCAGGAGTACCGGTCCCGGGCGCGGCTGGCCGCGGCGATGGCCATGCCCTCGCGCAGCGGGCTGGCCAGCAGCTGGCGGATCCGGCGGGCCAGCGGGGCCGGCTGGGTGCCGGCCATCAGGTAGCCGGTGGTTCCGTCGAGCACGGCGTCCCGGTGCGCGCTGGTGCCGAGCGCGATGACCGGGACACCGCAGGCCATCGCCTCGATCGTCACCCGGGCCATCGGCTCGCCCGCGCTGAGGTTCAGCAGCACGTCCGACGAGCGCATCAGGGCCGGTATGCCGGCCCGGGTGATCTGGCCGGCGATCGTCACCCGGTCGGCCACGCCAAGCTGGCGGGCCAGCTTGCTGAGCGCCTGCTGGCCCGGATCCCTGGCCAGCTCGGCGGCGGGCGGCCCGCCCGCGATGAACAGCTCGGCGCCTGGCACGGCGGCCAGCGCATGCAGGGCGGCGGCCGGGCCGCGGTCCGCGGCCAGGCTGGTCACCACCATCAGCAGCCGGGGCCGGTCGCCCCGCTCCACGGCCGGCCCGTCCGGCTGGAACAGGACGGTGTCCACGCCGGGTGGCACGACCCGGATGGCGGCCTGCGGCACACCCAGCCGGGCCAGCGCGGCGCCTTCTGCCGACGCGCCGACCAGCACGGCTTGGGCGCTGCGGGCCAGGGCCAGCTCCAGCCGGGCCCGCCGGGCGCCCGCACGGGGGCCATCCTGCACGGCCAGCGAGTAGAACGTCTGCACCTGCGGCAGGTTCAGCCCGCGCCCGCTGGCCTGCGCGGCCACGCCGGCCGCCCAGGAATGCGCGTGCACCAGGTCGGGCGGGCTCTCCTGCCAGCGGGCGGTGAGCTGGCTGGCCAGCTCACGAATGCGCAGCGCGGTCAGGTCGCGGTCGCCGGTGCGGCCGCTGGATGGTTCCGCCGCCTGGATGCTCAGCGGCTCCAGCACGGCGCCCGGGCACAGCTTGCTGCGCCGCGGCCGGGCCGTGCCGCCCGAGCGGCCGCGGCCGGCCGGGACAGGCACCCCGGCGTACATCGTGACCTGCGCGCCCAGCCCGGCCAAGGCGGTGGCCAGGGCGCCCAGGCCGGCGCCTGGGCCGGCCGGGTAAGCGTCCTCGGGGGCAGCCACCGGGCTGGCATGGTCGGTGATCAGGGCGACTCGCATGGGGTAGGGCCTCCGGCTCGCCCGATTGGGGTCAACCCGCTTCCGCTGCCCGCCAGACTGATCGGTAAACGCCCGGTGGTGGCCGGGCGGCGCTGAGGCTGACACCCTTGCTGACTGTGTAGGCCGCCGGGCCGTGGGTAGTCGGGCGGCACGGATGATGCAGCTAAGCCCGGCTGAGTCAGGAAGGGGGCCGGCCCGCGCTGATAGGCTCCATCCGCTCTCCCCCGGGCAAGCGGACGGCGCTGGGCCGCATGGCCGGCGGCTGGAATAGTTTGGCAGCGGAACGGAATGAACCGGCCGAGGCGGGTAGCCGGAGCCGAGGCGGGTAGCCGGAGCATGATGCCATGCAGAAACCGGGAGGTGACGCGTGCTGACTTGGGCTTGGTGGCGGTTGCGTGGCGGCACGCGGCGGGCTGGCCCGGCGGTGATTGCGGATGGATGCTGACATGCTCGGGGGAGCGGGGCAGAGCCAGGTCGACGCTGGTTCGGCGGAACGCGGCCTGACCGCGCTGGTCGAGGCGGCCGAGCGGGCCGTGGAGAAGATCAGCTCATCGGTGCCGCCCGCGCAGTTGCGTGCGCTGCTGATCATCGACCGGGTGGGCAGCCTGAACCTGAACAAACTGGCCGCCCAGGTCGGCGCGTCGGCCTCGGCCACCAGCAGGCTGTGTGACCGGATGGAAGTGGCCGGCCTGCTGACCAGGGACCGGGCCGTGGGCAGCCGCCGGGAGATCGTGCTGCTGCTCACCGAGTCCGGGCGCCGGCTGGCCGGGTGGGTCCGCGAGCAGCGCCGCGCCGCGCTCTCCGACCTGCTCCAGGCGATGAGCCCGGAGGGCCGCGAGGCCCTGGTGCGCGGTCTGGGTGAACTCGCCACCCAGGCTGGCTAGTTTCGTGTCGCTGGCCTAGCCGAACTCGCACGTCGGCCCGACCGCCTGAAACTAGGCCCTGAGCAGCTGAAACAGCCGCCCCCAGCCAGTTCAGTTGATCTCCTGAAATTTTTTCCTTGTGGAAACACTTGCCATGGGGACGAAGACGGTGGCACTCTTTCCTCATGGAAACATTTGCAGTCCACGGCGGGATCGCCGAGCACACCGATGCGGAACTGCACCCGGTCCGGGACCTGTCTGCGGACCTGGAGCAGCGTTCAGATGACGAGCTGCTCGGCACGATCCAGTCGGAGCCGCAGGGCAGCGCCCAGCGGTCGGCCGCGTGTGAGGTGCTGGTGAACCGGTACCGGACCCTGGTCCGGTCCTGCGCCAACCGGTACCGCCGCAGCCCCGAGTCGCCCGAGGACCTGATGCAGGTCGGGTACGTGGGCTTGCTCAAGGCGATCAACAACTTCGACCCGCAGGTCGGCCGGAGCCTGGCCGCGTACGCGCAGCCGTGCATCACCGGCGAGATCAAGCGGTACTTCCGGGACAAGCGCTGGCAGGTGCATGTGGAGCGGCCGCTGCAGGAGCGGCTGCTCGAGCTCCGCGAGGGGATCCGCCAGCTCACCCAGCAGCTCGGCCGGATGCCGGGCGACGCCGAACTGGCCAGCCACCTCGGCTTCACCGAGGCCGAGGTGCGCGAGGCGCGCAGCGTGGACCTGCTGCTGCAGCCCGCCTCGCTGGACGCGCCGCTGGCCGGCCAGCCGGAGACGGCCACCCTGGCCGACCTGCTCGGCGAGGAAGATCCGCAGATGGAGCACACCCTGTCCATGGCCGCGCTGGCCGTGCACTGGGGTGAGCTGCCCCGCCGTGAGCAGCGCATCCTGCTGATGCGGTTCTACGGCGACATGACCCAGGCCGAGATCGGCAAGTCGCTGGGCATCTCCCAGATGCATGTGTCCCGGCTGCTGGCGCACGCCCTCGGCTACCTCCGGGACCGGATCATGGCCGAGCCGGAGGCAGCGACCGCCGGGATGGCGGCCTGAACCGGCGGCGGCCCGGCGGGCGGGAGTTCCCCCGGCTCCCGCCCGCGGGCCTGTCCTGGATGGACCGGGGCGCCTGCCGGTCCGCGGAACCGGAACTGTTCTTCCCGCTGTCCGCGGCCGGGCCAGCGGTGCCCCAGGTGGCGGCGGCCAAGGCCATCTGCCGGGGGTGCCCGGTCCGCGCCGAGTGCCTGGATTACGCCATGCAGACGGCCCAGGATCATGGCATCTGGGGCGGTACCACGGAGGAGGAGCGGCGGCTGGCCCGCCGCGGCCAGACGGCGCGGCTGGTCGGCTGAACCAGCACCACGCGGTGCGGTCCGTTGCGGACCGCGCCGCTTCGATGTTTCGGCCGCGCAAACCGTGGAACATGGCAGCGGCGGGTCTGTCCCGCCCGCGGCCGGTCGCGGTTTCGTCCCGGCCGCGCCGAAACAGCGACAGGCCACTAGATATGGCCGATTATTGTGTCGCCAGATTGTGTCGCCAGATTGTGTCGCCAGGCCAGGCCGCGGCCTGCGTCCCGCCGGGATGGCGGTCCGTCAGTCAGCTTGAGGAGCAGTTCGTTGGGTGCACGTCACGTGGGTGGGCGGTGACCGTGTCGGCCCGGCCCGGCGAGCCGGCCCCGCACCGGCACGCGGAGCCAGCCGCCGAGGGCAGCGGCCCGGACCGGGACAGCCCGGAATGGCTCGCCGAGCCGGACACGGTGCTGCTGGTCGAGGATGACGCCGGGGATGCCCTGCTGGTCGAGGAGCTGCTCGCGGACAGTGGCGTGCAGGCCTCGCTGACCTGGGTGCGGTCGCTGGCCGAGGCCAAGGAGGTGACCGCCCGGACGCCGGCCCCGGGCTGCGTCCTGCTCGACCTGCATCTGCCCGATGTGCAGGGGATCGACGCGGTCACCCAGCTGCTGGCCGCCGCGCCGAGTGCCCCAGTGGTGGTGCTCACCGGGCTGGCCGAGGAGAGCGCCGGGCTGGCCGCGGTCGCGGCCGGCGCCCAGGATTACCTGATCAAGGGGCAGGCCCCGCCGGACGTCTTCGGCCGCGCCATCCGGTACGCCGCGCAGCGCAAGCAGGTCGAACAGGCGTCCGCCGAGTTGCAGGTCAGCGCGCTGCGAGCGGAGGAGAACGCGCGGCTGGAGCGGGCCCTGCTGCCTACCCCGCTGATCCGCACCGGCGACCTGGAGGTGGTCACCCGGTACCGCCCGGGCCGGGCCCACGCGCTGCTCGGCGGCGACTTCTACGACGTCGTGGAGACCTCGGACGGCACCGTGCACGCGGTCATCGGCGATGTCTGCGGGCACGGCGTGGCCGAGGCGGCGCTCGGCGTCTGCCTCCGGGTGGCCTGGCGCTCGCTGGTCCTGGCCGGGGCCACCCCGCTGGCCATGATGGGCCTGCTGGAGCAGCTGCTGATGGCGGAGCGGGCGGACGAATACGTCTTCGCCACCCTGACCCATCTCGCCTTCAGCGCCGACCACCAGCATGTCCGGCTGCTCCGGGCCGGGCATCCGGGCCTGCTGCTGCGCAGCCACGCCGGTGTCGAGCTGATCGAGGGAGCGGCCGGGCCCGCGGTCGGCCTGGTGCCCAGCCCGGTGTGGACCGAGACCGAGCTGACCCTGCCGCCCGGAGCGGGCCTGGTGCTGTTCACCGACGGGCTGTTCGAGGGCCGGACCGGGCCGGGCAGCGAGCGGCTGGGCGAGCACGGCCTGGCCGGACTGGCCGCCGACCTGGCCGCGCTGCCGTCGGCCGCGTTCGTGGACGCGCTGCTGGAGCGGACCGAGGCAGTGGCCGGCCAGTACGGCGGCCTGGCCGACGACGTGGCCATCGTGCACCTGCGCTGGAAGGCGCCGTGGTGAGCCCGCCGGCCACGGCCGAGCGGGGCCGGCTGCGCGAGCTGACCGCGGAGGGCTGGTTCCGGCTGGCCCTGCTGGTGCTGGGCGTCCTGGTGGTGGCGGCCGCGCTGCTGGTGCTGGCCCTGCTCAGCCAGAACCGCGCGGCGGTCAGCAACCTGGCCGGCTCGATCGAGCCGGCCCAGGCCCAGGCGTACCGGCTGCAGGGCGCCCTGGTCGACCAGGAGACCGGGGTCCGCGGCTACGCGATCACCGGCGACATCCGGTTCCTGGCCCCGTACACCAGCGGCCGGGCCATCGAGACCAGCGCCGCGGCCCGGCTCCGCGCGCTGATCGGTAACCAGCAGCCGATGGCCGGCGACCTGTCCCGGCTGGAACGGGCGGCCAACGCCTGGCGGCACGCGTACGCGCTGCCGCTGATCAACCAGGCCGCGCACGGCCCGCTGAACGGCCACGACCTGGCTCAGGTCACCGCCAGCAAGCAGTCCTTCGACCACCTGCGGGCGCTGTTCGCCACCCAGAACGCCCACCTGGCCGGCGCGTCGGCGGTCGCCTCGGCCACCGTGTCCCGGGACCGCACCGTGCAGGACTGGGTCTACGCCGCGATCCTGGCCGTCTTCCTGCTGGTGGCGGCCGGGCTGGCGGTGGCGCTGCAGCGCGCGGTGGTCCGGCCGCTGCGCCGGCTGACCGGGGCGGCCCGGCTGGTGGCGGACGGTGATTACAGCCACCGCATCGAGCCGGGCGGGCCGGCCGACCTGTGGTCGCTGGCGGTATCGGTGGAAGGCATGCGCAGCGCCCTGGTCAGCGCGCTGGACGACAGCCGGGCGGCCGCCGAGGTGACCGCCCAGCAGGCCGCCGACCTGGACGCCCAGGCCGTCGAGCTGCGCCGGTCCAACGCCGAGCTGGAGCAGTTCGCCTACGTCGCCTCGCACGACCTGCAGGAGCCGCTGCGCAAGGTGGCCTCGTTCTGCCAGCTGCTGGAGAAGCGGTACGGCGACCAGCTGGACGAGCGCGGCCTGCAGTACATCGCGTTCGCCGTGGACGGGGCCAAGCGGATGCAGGTGCTGATCAATGACCTGCTCACCTTCTCCCGGGTCGGCCGGTCCAGTGAGCGGCACGAGCGGCTGCCGCTGGGCCAGCCGCTGGACACCGCGCTCAGCGCGCTGTCGGTCGCGATCGAGGACGCGGACGCGGTCGTCGAGCGCCCGGAGCAGCTGCCCGAGGTGCTCGGCGACCCGACCCTGCTGGCCATGCTGTGGCAGAACCTGATCGGCAACGCGATCAAGTTCCGGGCCCCGGGGCGGCCGCCGGTGGTGCAGGTCACCGCCGCGGCGCAGCCGGATGGCAGCTGGGAGTTCGCGGTCACCGACAATGGCATCGGCATCCCACCGGAGTTCGCCGACAAGGTGTTTGTCATCTTCCAGCGGCTGCACGGCCGGGGGGTGTACCCGGGCACCGGGATCGGCCTGGCGCTGTGCAAGCGGATCGTCGAGCAGCACGGCGGTGAGATGCACCTGGACACCACGTACGCTGACGGCACCCGGATCGCCTTCACCCTGCCCGCCGCGGACCCGGTGCCGGACAGCGGGACCAGTACCGGCACCGAAGCCCCCGAAGGGATTACCGCATGATGATGTCCGAGCTGAGGCCGGTCGAGGTGCTGCTGGTCGAGGATGACCCCGGCGACGAGCTGATGACCCGGGAGGCGTTCGAGGACAACAAGATCGGCAACCGGCTGCACGTCGCGCACGACGGCGAGGAGGCGCTGGACTTCCTGTACCGGCGTGGTGAGCACACCGAGGCGCCCCGGGTCGACCTGGTGCTGCTCGACCTCAACCTGCCTAAGTACGACGGGCGGCAGATCCTGGAGCAGATCAAGTCGGACCCCGACCTGTCCCACGTGCCGGTGGTGATCCTGACCACCTCCTCGTCCGAGGAGGACATCCTGCGCAGCTACCGGCTGCACGCGAACGCGTACGTGACCAAGCCGGTGGACGTCAGCCAGTTCATCTCCGCGGTACGGCAGATCGACGAGTTCTTCGTCTCGGTGGTCCGGCTGCCGCGCCGGTAGCCCGCACTGATAGTGGGCACCGCTCAGCCGTCGGCCACGGTCAGCCGGGCGGCGGCATCCCAGCCCACGATGTGCAGCACCGTGCGCACCGAATCCGGCACCCGGTGCAGCACTACCTGCTTGACCACGCCGCCGCCGGCCGCGTCCGGGCTGGCCAGCCGCACCATCGCGCGCAGCCCGGCCAGGTCGCAGTAGCCCAGGCCGGCCAGGTCCAGGTGTATCTCGTCATAGTGGGCCGCGGCCCCGGTGAGCGCGGCGACCAGCCCGGGATAGCTGGCTTCGTCCACTTCGCCGGCCAGCACCATGATAGGCGGCTCGCCGCTGCGCCAGGTGATCCGCAGCGTTCCGTCGTCAAGGACCAGGCCGCTGCCGGGGCCCGGCTCGCCCGGCGTGCCGTGCTCGCCCACCGCCGCATCTTATCGGCCCGGCGGCGGTCCGCGCTGGGTCAGTGGCGGTGGGCCAGGTCGGCCAGGGTGCGCCGTACCGCGGCCAGGCCAGCGCCTCGTGGCGCCTTGAGCCACACGTACGCGGCGGCGCCGGCCGGGATGGGCAGCCAGAAGTTGACCAGCCGCCAGCCGAGCACGCCCAGCGTGGCCACGCTCCTGGTCAGCCCGAAGCTGACCAGCAGCACCGGGGTGACCGAATCGACGACGCCGAGACCGGCCGGGCTGATCGGGATGGCGCCCAGCACGTTGGCGATGCCGTACGCGGCGAACAGCTCCACCGGGTTGGCGAAGCTGCCGAACGCGGCGATGAAGCACCACAGCGACGCCGCGTCGAGTAGCCAGTTGAGCGAGGCCCAGGTCAGCGACCAGACCAGGACGCGCCGGTCAGTGGCGAGCTGGCGCAGCGCGTCGCTGGCCTGCAGCACGATCTTCTCCAGCCGCTCGCCGCCGACCCGGGGGATCTTGTCACCGACGGCCCGCAGGACGCGGGCGGCCCGGGCGCCGCCGCGGGTGAACCCGATCACCAGCGCGGCGCACCCGGCCAGCAGTGCCGCGCCGACGATGGCCACCGTCCCGTACAGCGGCCGGAAGCCGGCCAGCGGGATGGAGATGATCAGCGCCAGCCAGAGCAGCACGTTCAGCACGACCGTGGAGCCCATGCCTTTGGTCGCCATCATCACGCCGACATCGGTGCCGTCCACGCCTTCCGCGGTGAACAGCTGGTAGCCGACACCGGCGCTGCCGATGGTGCCGGCCGGGATGACGTGCGCGACCGCGGCGGCGGACAGGTCGATGCCGAACAGCCGGCCGATGCCAGGGCGGCCGTCAGCGGGCAGCAGTACCCGGGTCAGCAGCGCGTAGCAGAACAGCGAGGCCGCCTCCAGCGCGGTGCCCGCTACCGTCCACAGCACGCCGATCCGGCCGAGCAGGTACAGGTCCTTGCTCGCCCCGACCAGTTCCGGGATGACCAGGTACTCGACGACCAGGGCGAGGAGGAACAGCAGCACCAGCTTGCGCACCGGCCGCTGCCTCACCCGGTGCCACAGTGACGGCCGGGCCGCCTGTTCCTCGGTCAGCTCGCGTCCAGTCGCCGGAACGTCACCTCTTGCAGCAGCAGCCGGAGCGCGGCAGCGGCCGGGATGGCCACCAGCGCGCCGATCAGCCCCATCAGCGCGCCGCCGAGCAGCACCGCGACCACGGTCACCACGGCCGGCACGGCTACCGTCCGGCCCATGATCCGGGGCACGATCAGGTAGTCCTCGGCCAGCCGGTAGCCGATGTAGAAGGCCAGCGTGGCCACCGCGACCGGCAGCGACACGGTCAGCGCGACGAGCGAGACGATGGCCCCGCCAATGGTCGAGCCGATCATCGGGATCAGATCCAGCAGCGCCACCAGCAGGCCGAGCAGCAGCGGGTAGGGCACGCCGAAGATCTCCAGCCAGGCCCAGGTGCCCAGCCCGGCGATCAGCGAGGTGACGAAGTTCCCCAGCATGTAGCCGCCGACCTTGACGAAGATCTCGTCGCCGATCAGGATGACCCGGGCCCGCCGGGAGGCCGGCGCCAGCCGGTACAAGAACAGCTTGATGTGCGGCATGGCGGCCAGAAAGTAGACCACCAGCACGATCACGATCACCATCGCGCTGGCCGCGCTGAGCACCAGTTCGCCGGCCCCGAGCACGCCGCCGACCAGCGCGGTGCCCTTGCTGGACAGTAGCTTGCTCAGCCGCTGCTCGACGTGGTAGCGGGTGTTCAGCTTGCCCAGCGCCGAGTTGTGGTTCTGCAGCGTATGCATGTAGTGCGGCAGCTCGTGCACCAGTGCGCTGACCTGGGCGGTGAGCGGCGGGATGGCGGCGGCCACGAACCCGGCCACGACGCAGGTCACGATCAGCAGAATCACGATCAC
>Ga0335076_10003132_pt1 | contig 16588 bp, 11 predicted proteins | sample Lox_Sample_25_FD_206717 | JGI IMG/M metagenome (GOLD analysis project Ga0335076, IMG submission 206717) | Soil microbial communities from Loxahatchee National Wildlife Refuge, Florida, United States - Lox_Sample_2.5 | ecosystem: Environmental > Terrestrial > Soil > Wetlands | place: USA... | reverse complement strand
GCGGGTTCTTGATCTCATGCGCGAGTCGCCGCGCCACCTCGCCCCAGGCGGCATCGCGCTGCGCCGCGAGCAGCGTCGTGATGTCGTCGAACACGATCACGAAGCCCATGTCGCGCTCCTCGCCGGGCAGCGGTGTGCACGCGCACATCAGCGTGCGGCGGCCGGCGGCGCCGTCGAGATCCAGCTGCTCGCGCCACTCCTCGCGTCCGGCGGCGAAGCGCACCGCGATCGCACCGACGAACTGCCCGAGCCGCTCGTTGCCGGCGGCGAGCTCGGGCAGCGGGCGGCCGGTGGCGGTAGAGAGCTCGGTGCCGAGAATCGCCCCGGCGGCCTGGTTCGCCATGCGCACCGTGAGGTGCCGATCGATCGCCAGCACGCCGGTGGAGAGGCGCGCCAGGATGATCGCCAGCCGCTCGCGCTCGCGCTCCACCGCCTCCTGGCTGTGCTGCGCCTCGGCGCGTGCCCGCCGCAGCCGCTTGGTCATGTCGTTGAAGGAATGCACGAGGAAGCCCATTTCGTCGCGCGAGGGCAGCGCCAGGCGGGTGGCGAAATCGCCCTTGCCCACCGCGCGCGTGCCCTCGATGAGGTCCTGCACCGGGCGCACCAGGCGTTGCGCGGAGAAGATCGCGCCGTAGATCGCGGTCAGCATCGCGAGCAGCAGCACCAGCGTGAGCGTCAGGCTGAAGCTGACCTTGAGGGGCGCGCGCGTCGCAGCGAGATTGCCGTACTGCGAGTAGGTGCCCTGCACCGCCTCCGACAGTGCCGCGAGCTGTGCCGGCACCGGGTAGATCGCCACGACGAAGCGCGGATCGCGGCTCGCCGCGGAGGCGCTAAGCGCCGCCGCCGTGCGGATGAGATAGCGGCCGCCGGCCTGCGGCTCGAGGCTGACATACGGCAGGTGTTGCCCCACCTGGCGCAGCAGGTCCTGCGGCGGGTGCGAGGGCAGCGTCTGCAGCGGGTTCTCGAGGCTCGCGGCGAGGATCCGCCCCTGGGCGCCGAACAGCGCGATCTCCTGCGCCTCGCCGTCGCGCCGCTCGGCATCGAGCCGCATCTGCAGCAGCGGCGGCGACAGGCCGTCGAGCTCGCGCGCCAGGGCCTCGGTGCGCAGCGAGTACTCGCGCATGCGCAGGCCGAGCGCCGCACGCGACAGCACCACCGCATCGTTCAGCCCCTGCTTCACCTCCACCGTGAACCAGCTGTCGATGCCGCGGTTGAGGAATTCGAGCGAGGAGAAGTACACGATCAGCAGCGGCGCGATCACCAGCGCGCCGAAGATGCCGACGGTGCGCGCGGTGAGCCGCGAGCCCGGCACGTGCGCGCGGTAATCGCGCACCAGCCGCCAGATCTTCTGCACCACCAGCGCGGTCAGCACCAGCACCGCGCACACGTTGAGCAGCAGGATCCAGCGCTGCAGGCGCGCGAATTCCGCCGAGTTCTGCACGCTCTTGGCGAGCAGCAGGAAGGCGCCGATGCCGATCACGCCGAACAGCACGCCGAGCGCGACCGCGCTCAGGCGCCCGCGGCGCAGCGTGCGGCGGCTTACACCGGCAGCGTCCACGTGTACCACTCGCTCTGGCGCGCCCAGTCGTCGGTCCAGAACATCAGGGTGCGCAGCGATGCCGGCAGGTTTCCGCGGCGCACGCCGGCGCGCACGCTGATCGTGTAGTTGCCGCCATCGAGCTGCGGCTCGACGAGGATCGGCCAGGCGTCCACCTTGCCGAGGGAATCGAGCGCCTCCTCGACGGTCGCGAAGCTGTCCTGGTCGCCGCTGCGCGCATCGCGCACCACGTAGCGGTCGGTCACCGCGTGGTAGCTGAGCTCGCGGCGCAGCGTCAGATCGACGACATTGGCGTTGAACCAGAAGCGCCGCGCCCGGTCGACGCGCACGTCGAGCTCGAAGGCGAGCGTGATGCCATCGCGCAGCGCATCGCGCACCGCCGGTCCCAGCGGGTAGTCCACCCGGGCGTGCAGCAGGAATACCCCGTGATCGATGTTGACGTAGGCCGAGCGCACTTCGAGCGGCCCGTCGTAGGCATCGGCCGAGGCCGTCGCGGCTGCCCACAAGAGCGCCAGCCCGCAGAACGTGGTGAGGAGCCGCCGCGCGATCAAATCATCCCTTGCTGGACCGGCGCGTAGCATGGATGCAACGACAGGCCTCAAATGTCGACCGGAGGAGGGGCTTTCAGGTTCCGGCCGTTGTCTTTTCGAGACAAGCATAATAGAAGCCGTCGGTCCCTGCCTCTGCCCCGGGGAGCAGCTGAATACCGACACGCCGGTCGAGCCCACCGGGGGCCAGATCCGCCCCCCGCGGCATTTTGGCGACAGCCACCGCGGGCTCCGCCTCGAGGAGCCGCTGAACCACCTCCTCGTTCTCCTCCGGCAGCACCGAGCAGGTCGAGTAAAGGAGCCGGCCGCCCGGGGCCAGCATGCGCACGGCCGCCCCGAGGATCCGCAGCTGCCCGGCGGCGAGGGTCGGGAGATCGCCCGGGCGGCGCAGCAGCTTGATGTCCGGATGGCGGCGGATCACGCCGGTGGACGAGCAGGGCGCGTCCACCAGAATCCGCTCGAAGGGCCGGCGGTCCCAGAATGTCCCGGGATCGCCTGCATCGCCGACCACTACCCGGGCCTTGCGCCTGAGACGCTTGAGGTTCTCGCGGATGCGCTCGGTGCGCGTTTCATCGATATCGAGGGCGGTGAGCTCCGCTACGTCGCTGAGCGCTTCGAGGATGTGGCCGGTCTTGCCGCCCGGCGCCGCGCAGGCATCGAGAATGCGCATCCCGGGGCGCGCATCGAGAAGGAACGCGGCGAGCTGTGCGCCCGCGTCCTGCACCGACACGAGGCCGTCGGCGAAGCCTGGAAGTTGGTCAACAGGTATCGGGCGCGTCAAAGTGACTGATGAATTCGTCCATTGACTCTCTGATGATTCAATTGATGACTCCGCCAGAAGCCGGACGTAGTCGGCTACCGTGGTGCGCGAGCGGTCGATCCGCAGCGTCATGGGCGGATGGGCGTTGTTGGCCTCGAGGATCGGGACGGCTCGCTCGCCCCACGCCGCCTCAATCCGCTCGACGAGCCAGGCGGGGTGCGCGGTGCGTCCCGGGAGTCCCGCGTCGACGCGCTCCAGGAGCGAGCGGTGCTGCTCGAGGTAGCGCCGCAGGACCGCATTGACGAGTCCGGTCGAGCGCTCGGCCTCGAGCATCCGCGCGGCATCGACCGCCGCGTCGACGGTCTGCTCGGGCACGTTGCGCGAGTACTCGATCTGGTGCGCGCTGACTGCGAGCAGCGCACGGACCTGCGTCGGTACGCCCTTGGGCCGGCTGAGCAGCGCATCGATCGCGGGCTTCAGCCGCAGATACCAGCGCAGCGTGCCGAGCGCGACGGCGCGCACCGCCGCCCGTCCGCCCTCCGCCGACGCCTGAGCGAGCGCCGCGTCCACGGACCTGCCGTCCGACACCACGGCATCCACTGCCCGGGCCGCCTCGGCGAGTGCCGGGGCGCCCGGAGCCCAGCGGCTCCTAGCCAAACCGTCGGCCCACCAGATTGAGGCTGTGGGCCAGCTCCGACACCTGAAGCACCCTTCCCCCCGGCCTTTGAGCCTCCCGAACGCCGAGGACGGTCCCCTGACCGCATTGAACGAGGAGGTTTCCGTCACTTATGGCAATGATTGACCCTGATAGGAGTGCTTTCTCAACTTTTAGAGACACGTTCGCGGCAGAATGAATCCGTAAGCGCTCGCCGGCCAGCTCGGTCTCGGCAATCGGCCACGGATTGAAGGCGCGTACCTGGCGCTCGATGCTCACCGCGTCCTGGCTCCAGTCGATGCGGGCTTCGGACTTGGCGATCTTGGCCGCGTGAGTCACGCCGCTTTGCGGCTGAGGATGCGCGGTGAGCGTCCCGGCCGCGAGACCTTCGAGCGCCGTGAGCAGCGTCGCGGCGCCGAGCTGACTCAAGGCCTCGAGGAGCGAGCCGGCCGTGTCGCGCTCGCCGATCGCGAGCTCGCGGCTGAGGAGGATCGGGCCGGTGTCGAGGCCGGCATCCATCTGCATGATCGTGACGCCGGTGCGCGAATCGCCGGCGAGGATCGCGCGCTGCACGGGCGCGGCGCCGCGCCAGCGCGGCAGGAGTGAGGCGTGGATGTTGACGCAGCCGTAACGCGGCACGCGCAGCACTTCAGGCGGCAGGAGCAGCCCATAGGCCACGACGACCAGCACGTCTGCCTGCCACGCGGCAAGCTGCGCGCGCGCGTCCTCGCTCCTCAGCGTCGTCGGTTGCAGCAGCGGCAGCGCGTGTGCGGCGGCGAGCGTCTTTACGGCAGAGCCGCTGAGATGGCGGCCGCGGCCGCTCGGTCGATCGGGCTGGGTGAGCACGCCGACCACCACGTGCTGCGCGATGAGCGCCTCGAGCGCGGGCCGCGCAAACTCAGGCGTGCCGGCAAAGGCGACGCGCAATGTCAGTACGCACGGTGCGCGCCGGCGGCCGCCGGGGCATTCGCCGGGCGCCCGCGGCGCTCCTTGCGCTCCTTGTCGAGCTTCTTGCGGATGCGCTCGCGCTTCAGGTCCGACAGGTAGTCGACGAACAGCTTCCCCTCGAGGTGATCCATCTCGTGCTGGATGCATACCGCGAGGATGTCCTCGTAATCGCGCTCGAAGGTCGCGCCGCTCCGGTCCTGGGCACGCACGCGGATCCTGGCGGCGCGCTTCACGTCGTCGAAGATCCCGGGAACCGAGAGACAGCCCTCCTCGGTGCTGGCCTCACCCTCGCGCATGAGGATTTCCGGATTGATGAGCACCACGGGCTCGGTGCGGTCCTTGGAGATGTCGATCACCACCAGGCGCCGGTGGACGTCGATCTGGGTCGCCGCCAGGCCGATGCCGGGAGCCGCATACATGGTCTCGAACAAGTCCTCGATGAGCTCGCCCAAGGCCGCGTCGAACTCGGTCACCGGCTGGGCGCGGGTGCGCAGCCGGGGGTCGGGAAACTCCAGGATGGTGCGTAAGGCCATGATCTCGCGCTATATGGGGGTGCCGGAGCCCGTGATCCAGCGCACAAGTTTGACATTAAATCGGCTGGCGGACGGGCGGGATGCCAGTATAACAATTAGAATCCGGGGCGCTTGCTGCTGCCCCACCTCGTGTAAAGAGGAGCGGAGGATGGTCTCTAATCAAGTACTTGGAACCCGCCTGGCGGCGGGTCTGCTCACCTTGTCGTTCACCGTGACGGGGTGCGCTCACTTCAGGCATTCCGACAGCACCGCCCAACCGGCGGCGGCGGCGGCCCCGGCCACGCCGAGTGCGCCGGCTGCTGAGGCCTCCGCGGCACCGCAGCCGACAGCCACTGAGGCGGCGATCGAATCCGCCGCTGCACAGGCCCAGGCGCCCGCGCAAGCCCCGGTCCCGGCGAGCGCCGTGAATCCGACGGCGCCCAAGAGCTACGTGGTGAAGAAGGGCGATACGCTCTGGGGCATCGCCTCCATGTTCCTCAAGGACCCGTGGCTGTGGCCCGAGGTCTGGATCATCAATCCCAACATCCCGAACCCGCACCTGATCTACCCGGGTGACACGCTGGCGCTCGCCTACGGCAGCAACGGCAGCCCGCAGGTGACGGTCGTCGAGGGCAGCTCGCTGCGCCTCGAGCCCTCGCTCCGCAGCCGTCCGCTCGATGCGGCGATCCCGACGCTGCCGTACGCCTCGATCCAGGGATTCCTCTCGCATCCGACGCTGCTCACCGGTGAGCAGATCAAAGCCGCCCCGTACGTGCTCGCCTTCCGCGACATGCACCAGGTTGCCGGCTCGGGCATCGAGGTCTACATCAACAATCTCACCGCCGAGCAGAACGCGCGCTATGCCGTCATGCACGTCGGCGATGAGCTGCGCGATCCGGACGACAACGCGCTGCTCGGCTACGAGGGCATCTACACGGCCACCGCGCTGGTCGAGCGCCCCGGTGCTCCCGCCAAGGCGCTGCTCACCGACCCGGCACGCGAGACCGTGGCCGGCGACCGCCTGGTGACCTCGAGCGACGACGTGGCGCCGGTCAACTTCACGCTGCGCGCCCCGACGAGCGACGTGCACGGCCGCATCATCGCAATCCTCGGCGGCACGGACCTGGTTGGACAGTTCGAGGTCGTGGCGATCAACCGCGGCAAGAACCACGGCCTCGTGCCCGGCAACGTGCTGGCGGTGGACTCGGCGGGCGATGTGGTCACCGATCTCTATACCGGCGGCAAGACCCGCGGCGAGTCGATCCCCAGCCGCTCCTCGTTCGCGCCCAAGGTGAAGCTGCCCGACGAGCGCAGCGGAACGCTGCTGGTGTTCCGGGTGTTCGATCGCATGAGCTACGGCCTGATCGTCGGCGCTTCGGACACCATCCACCGCCTCGACGTGGTGCATAACCCCTGAGGCGCACGCGGCGCTCAGCCGCGCATAGCTGTGCCCTTTGACTCTTAAGGCGCCGCGCGGCCCCGTGCCGCGCGCGCGCCTTGTTATGCTCGCGCACCATGGATCGTCCGATGGCGCGCGCACTGCTGGCCCGTACTCCGGGACTCACGGCTGACTCGGCGACCGCGCTGCTCGCGGCCGCGGGCGGCGATCTCACCCTGCTCGCAGACGCCGCGCGCGGCGCTGCGGGAAGCGCGCTGCCGCCTGCGACGCGCAGCTTCCTGAGCGTGCGCGATGCGCGGCGCCTCGAGGCCGACCTCGAGTGGCTGGCGAGGAGCGCGACGGCGATCGTGCTGTGGACGGACCCGACTTACCCGCCGCTTCTGCGCCAGACTGCCGCGGCGCCCGCCGCGCTCTACGTGCAGGGCTCGGTGCCGCTGCTGTCGGCATCGCAGCTCGCCATGGTCGGCTCGCGCAGTCCGACGCCTGCCGGGCGCTCGACGGCCCGCGAGTTCGCCGCGTGGTTCGCGCGCCAGGGACTCGCCGTGACGAGCGGGCTCGCGACCGGTATCGATGCCGCCTGCCACGAGGGGGCGCTCGCCGGCGGCGGTGAGACGCTCGCGGTGTTCGGCACCGGGCTCGATCGCGTGTATCCGCCCGAGCATCGCGCGCTCGCCGAGCGCATCCGCGCGCACGGAGCGCTGCTCAGTGAGTTCCCCCCGGGCACCGCCCCGCTGCCGGAGAACTTTCCGCGCCGCAACCGCATCATCGCCGGGCTCGCGCTCGGCACGCTGGTGGTCGAGGCGACGCGCCGCAGCGGCTCGCTCATCACCGCACGGCTGGCGGCGGAGGCCGGCCGCGAGGTATTTGCCATCCCGGGCTCGATCCACAGCCCGCTCTCGCACGGCTGCCATCAACTCATCAAGAGCGGCGCCAAGCTCGTCGAGCAGGCTGACGACGTCGTGACGGAGCTCAAATTTCTGGTTCCGCAAGAACCACTTACGGCCGTGCCGACGGCGGCGGCGGGCGCGGGCGATCAGCCGCACGCATTGGACAAGGAGTATGAAATGCTGTTAGATGCGCTCGGCTTTGAGCCTGCGACCATCGATAGTCTCGTCGCGCGCACCGAGCTCAACAGCGAGGCGATCGCCTCCATGCTGCTGATTCTCGAGTTACAAGGGCGCGTGGCGGCTCTCCCCGGCGGCCGTTATGGCCGTACACCATGAATCAATGACCGGAAGCATTCTCGACATCCTGATCTACGTCTTCGACCGGTACATGCTCGCCGATGCGCCGGAGGTGCCGCCGCGCGAGAACCTGGCGCGCGATCTGGAGCGCGCGGGCTTTACGCCGGCCAAGGTGGCGCGCGCCCTCGACTGGCTCACCGAGCTCGCCTTCGGACACGACCGCCCGCCGCTGCCGGCGGCCGGCGACGGCGCCGCGCCGAGCGGAGTACGGGTGTTCTCCGACAGCGAGCTCTCGCGGCTCTCTACCGAGTGTCGCGGCTTCCTGCTGACGCTCGAGCGCTTGGGGGTGCTCAGCGCGCAGCAGCGCGAGATCGTGATCGAGCGCATGCTGGCGCTGGATGCCGACGAGCCGGACACCGAGCAGTTGAAGTGGGTGGTGCTCATGGTGCTCTCGAGTCAGCCGGGCCAGGAACTCGCCTTCGAGCGGCTCGACGGGCTCGTGTCCGAGAATCCGGCGAGCGCGCCGCATTGACGCGCTTTTCCTCCCCGCGCTGCTCGGTTAGCTCCGCGGCTCGTCCGCGGTTTTTCGTCTCAGGCTGAGGCGTTTTCTTCAATACATGGCAGACAAGCTCGTCATAGTCGAGTCGCCGGCCAAAGCGAAGACCATCAAGAAGTATCTGGGCCGCGACTTCGACGTGCTCGCCTCCTACGGGCACGTGCGCGATCTCGTCCCCAAGGAAGGCGCGGTCGATCCCGACAACGGCTACGCGATGAAGTACCAGGTGCTGGAGAAGAACCTGCGCCACGTGGAGGCGATCGCGCGCTCGCTGAAGAAATCCCGCGCGCTCTACCTCGCCACCGACCCGGATCGCGAGGGCGAGGCGATCGCCTGGCACCTGAAGGAGATCCTCAAGGAGCGCGGTGACCTCAACGGCAAGGACGTACGGCGCGTGGTGTTCTACGAGATCACGCGCAACGCGATCCGCGCCGCGGTCGAGCAGCCGCGCGACCTGTCGCTCGAGCTCGTCAACGCCCAGCAGGCGCGCCGCGCGCTCGACTATCTGGTCGGTTTCAACCTGTCGCCGCTGCTCTGGAAGAAGGTGCGGCGCGGACTCTCGGCCGGCCGCGTGCAGAGCCCGGCGCTGCGCATGATCTGCGAGCGCGAGGAGGAGATCCAGGCGTTCAAGGCCCAGGAATACTGGACCATCGACGGCGAGGGGACGCATTCGGGCCAGGCGTTTCCGCTGAAGCTCACCGAGTACCGCGGCGCCCGGGTCGAGCAGTTCACCTTCACCAACGAGACCGTGGCCCGCGAGGCGGAGCACGGCATCGCGCAGGCGGCGCGTGCCGCCGGCGCCACCTCCACGGGGGCCGGCACGCTGGACGTGCTCGCCATCGACCGCAAGCAGCGCCGTCGTAACCCCGCGCCTCCGTTCACCACCTCGACGCTGCAGCAGGAGGCGGCGCGCAAGCTCGGCTTCAACGCGCGGCGCACCATGCGCCTCGCGCAGCAGCTCTACGAGGGTATCGATATCGGCGAGGGCAGCGTCGGACTCATCACCTACATGCGCACCGACTCGGTGTCGCTGGCCGCGGAGGCGGTCACCGAGATCCGCGAGGTCGCTGCGCGCCTGTACGGCAAGGACGAGGTCGCCGAGGAGCCGCGCGTCTACAAGACCAAGTCGAAGAACGCTCAGGAGGCGCACGAGGCGATCCGCCCCACATCCGCGGCCATCACGCCGGCGGACGTCGAGGGCAAGATCGAGGACGACCTGTATCGCCTCTACGCGCTCATCTGGAAGCGCGCGGTCGCATCGCAGATGAGCCACGCGGTATTCGATACCGTGGCGGTGGACCTGCTCGCCGGCCCCGACGGTCCGCAGCGCCATCTGCTGCGCGCCAACGGCTCGACGCTCGTCAAACCCGGCTACATGGCGGTTTATCAGGAAGGCAGCGACGACCAGAAGACCGACGACGGCGATCACGTGCTGCCGCCGATGCGCGAGGGCGAGCGCGTGACGCTCACCGCGCTCAAGGCCGAGCAGCACTTCACCGAGCCGCCGCCGCGCTACAGCGAGGCCTCGCTCGTCAAGGCGCTGGAGGAGCACGGCATCGGCCGGCCCTCGACCTACGCGTCCATCATCTCGACGCTCCAGGACCGCGAGTACGTCGAGATGGACAGCCGGCGCTTCGTGCCGACCGACATCGGCAAGATCGTCTGCCGCTTCCTCACGCACCACTTCCACCGCTACGTGGAGTACGGCTTCACCGCGGCGATGGAGGATGAGCTCGATGCGGTATCGCGCGGCGAGGAGCCGTGGACGGTGCCGCTCGCGAAGTTCTGGAAGCCCTTCATCCAGCAGGTCGAGAAGATCGACAAGACCGTCACCCGCGAGCAGGTGGCGCAGGCGCGCGAGCTCGGCAAGGAGGCTGCTACGGGTAAGCCGATCACGGTGCGCATGGGCCGCTTCGGCCCGTTCGTGCAGATCGGCACCAAGGACGACGAGGAGAAGCCGCGCTTCGCGGGCCTCAAGCCCGGGCAGAAGATGGATGCGATTACGCTCGCCGATGCGATGGAGCTCTTCAAGCTGCCGCGCACTCTGGGTACCACCGCCGACGGCGAGACCATCATCGCCAACGTCGGCCGCTTCGGCCCCTACCTCAAGTACGGCGCCAGGTACGTGTCCCTCAAGGAAGACGACCCCTACACCGTCTCGCACGAGCGCGCGCTGGAAGTGATCCGCCTCAAGCAGGAGGCGGATGCGGCGCGGCTGATACTCGATTTCCCGGACGACGGCATCCAGGTGCTGAACGGCCGCTACGGGCCTTACATCACCGACCGCAAGAAGAACGCCAAGGTGCCGAAGGAGCGCGATCCGAAGAGCCTGACGATCGAGGAATGCCGCGCGCTCATCGCGGCGGCTCCCGAGCGCGGCACCGGGCGCTTCGGGCGCTTCGGGCGCCGCAAGCAGCCCGCGGCCGCCGCAGCCCCGGCGGGCGCCGCCGCGCCGGCCGCTGCCGCGAAGTCGCCGCAGGCGAAGCCCGCGCCGGCCCGGGCGCCCAAGGCAACGCGAGCGGCGCCGGCCGAGGCGGCCCGCAAGCCCGCTGCCGCATCGCACGGCAGCGCCGCGCGCGGCAAGACGGCGCGCGCCCGGGCGCGGCCGGCAGCGCGTGCCGCGCGCAAGACCCACGGCAAGAGCGCGGGCGCGAAGAGCGCCGCGCGCGACAACCGCAAAGCGGGCACCCGGGCGCGCGGGGTCAAGTAGCCGCGGCAACTCCCTGCGGCGCTGCCTGGCCGTGGAGCCGCGCCAGAAACTCGTCGATCGCGCGTACGCACTCCGGCTCATCGAGCAGCGGCGCGTGGCCGCGATCGGCGACCGCGAGGGTGGCCAGGTCGGGCTTCTCGCGCTGCATGCGCGCCACCGTGGCCGCACTCAGGATGTCCGATTGCTCGCCGCGGATCGCGAGCATCGGCACTTTGGTGATCGCACCCCATAACGGCCAGAGGTCGGGAGCCGCTTTCGAGGTGTCCTTCAGGGGCTCGGCTATCCCGGGATCAGCATCCGGCTGCGGTACGCCCTGCGCGTCCTCGCGGTAGCCCGCGCGCGTGAGTTTCTCGAGCCGCGCCTCGCTGATGCCGGGAAGCGCCGGACCGTACACGGCGCGCACATTGGCCACCGCGCCGGCCCAGTCGCGCACCGCGGGCGCCTTGCCGGCGTAGCCGCGGATACGCTCGAGCCCCGCCTTATCCACCTCGGGTCCGACATCGTTCAGCACGATGCCGGCGAGCAGCTGCGGCTGCATGGCCGCGAGCACCATCGCCATGAGGCCCCCCATCGAGGTGCCGATGATGGTAACGCGCGCCGCCCCGAGCCCGTTGAGCAGGCGCAGCACATCGGCGAGATAAACGGGAATCTGGTAGTTGCCGTGATTGGGGTCGCGCGCCGAGAGTCCGCGGCCGCGCACGTCGGGGACGATGACGCGATGACGCGGCGCGAGATGCTCCGCCAGGTCCTCGAAGTCGCGCCCGGTGCGCATCAGCCCGTGCAGGCACAGCACCACGGGCGCGCCCGCGGTGGCCGCCGGGTACACCCGGCTGTAGAGCCTCAGGCCCTCCTGACTGTCGAACCAGTATTCCGACGCCGCCATCTGCCAACCCCTCCCCCTGAGCGCAGCCGGCGAAAGTCACGCCTTTCGCCGGCGGCAACCAGGCTAATGTCCGCCGCAATCGCTCCCTGCTGCGCAGTAGTGTCCGGCAAAATCGGCGCCGCCGATTTTGCCCAATAGACTAATACTCGCGCCCGGCGAGCTCGGCACGCAGCTCGCGCTTGAGGATCTTGCCATTGGCGTTGCGCGGCAGGGTATTGCGCCATACGACGTCGGCAATGCGCTGCTGCCGGCCGACTCGCGCATTGGTCCACTCGATGAGCGCGCGGCTGTCGGTGGCGCGGCCGGCACGCGCCACCACCACCGCAACCGGTGTCTCGCCCCATTTCACGCTGCGCACGCCGACCACCGCCACCTCGGCGACGTCCGGATGCGTAGCCATGACCTGCTCGATGTCCGCAGGATAAATATTCTGGCTGCCCGAGAGGATCATGTCCTTCTTGCGGTCGACCACGTAGAGAAAGCCGTCGTCGTCGAGGTAGCCGAGGTCGCCGGTGCGCAGCCAGCGCCGCCCGTCCGGGCCCACCCAGGTCGCCTCGGCACTCGCCGTCTCGCGCCCGTGATAGCCCCGCATGAGCAGCGGCCCGATGCCGACGATCTCGCCGGTCGCCCCCGGGGGCAGCTCGCGGCCGTCCTCGCCCACGATGCGCAGGTCGCTGCCGAGGAAGGGCTTGCCGACGGAGGCGGTCTTGAGAGCGAAGTCCTCGGGCGAGAGGATCGTGCACAGCCCCTCGGTCAGGCCGTAGAGCTCGATGAGTGTCGCACCCGTGCGGCGCGGAAACTCGCGCTTCACGTCGAGCGGCAGCGGCGAGCCGCAGCACATGATGGTGTCGAGACTCTCGAGGCCGTAGCGGGCGAGGTCGGGGAGTGCCAGCAGACGCGCGAGCTGCAGCGGCACGAAGGTGCCGTGGGTGATGCGCTCGCTCTCGATGAGCGCCGCACAGGCGCGCGCCTCGAAGTGCGGCATGACGACGATCGTGCCGCCCACCAGCAGCGTGCACAGCATCGCCACCCAGGTGATGTTGGAGAACAGCCCGAGCGAGCACAGCGTCACGCAGTCGCTGCGGTAGCGCAGCGCCAGCGCCAGCTCCGTCGCCCAGTTGAGCCGGCAGCCGTGGCTGTGGACGATGCCCTTCGGCACCCCGGTGGTGCCCGAGCTGTAGATGATGTTGCACTCGTCCTGCGGCGCGGGAGCCGCGCGCGGCGGCCCGGCCGATTGCTGCGCGCGCCACGGGTTGAGCTCGAGCCAGCCGCCGCCGGGAGCCTCGTGCCCAATGCGCACTGCGGCGGCGGCGCGCGCACAGCTGGCACGCAACGCATCGATGCGGCCGCAGTGCGCGCCCGAGGCGAATACCGCGCGCACCGCGGCGTCCTCCATCATGGCGCCGACCGCGGCATCGTTGACGCTGACATTGAGCGGCACCGCAACGCAGCCCGAGCGCAGGATGCCGAGCATCGCGAGCGCCATCTCCAGGCTGTTGTCCATGAGAATGGCGATGCGCTCACCCGGCCCGAGCCCGAGCGTCGCGAGCCCGTTGGCGATCTGCGCCGTGTCGCGCTCGAGCTCGCCCCAGGTGAGCCGCCGCGGGCCCTCGATGAGCGCGGTGCGTGCCGGGCGCCACCTGCCGTGACGCGCGATCAGCTCCGGCAGCAGCGGCTGCGGCGCCTCGAACCAGCCCATGAGCCCGCCCGCCGTCAGTAGTGGTACTGGACGGTCACGCTCCAGGTGCGCGGCGGCCCGTAGAAGCCGATCTGACTGATGCCGCCGATGAAAGACGGGGGCGCAAGCGGCGGATCGCCGAAATCGTAGCCCGCCACGCGGTAGTACTTGTTGGTGAGGTTCTTGCCGTCGAGGGAGAACCGCCACGCCTTGTCCGTGGTCTGGAAAGCCAGCCCTGCATTCAGCAGTCCGTAGGCCGGCTGGTCGGTCACGCTGGGCGTGGTGTTGGCCACCTTGGTGAAGCTGCGCCAGTCGTAGCCGAGACGCGCGGTCACGTTGCCCGGCTGCAGCTGCCAGTTGTAGAGCACGTTGCCGGACACGGTCCAGGCCGGCGCATTCAACGGCCGGTTCTCATCGGCGTAGTTGATGCTCGCGACGCCCGGTCCGCACCCGGGCGCGGCGGTGAACACGCTGCAGGGGGCGAGGAAGTCCTCGTAGTAGGAATCGAGATAGCCGGTGTTGAGGGCAAAGGTCAGCGGATGAGCGGGCTGCCACACGGCCTGCAGCTCCGCACCGCGGTTGACCTGCTTGCCGGCATTCAGCACCGCCGTGACATTGGTCGGCGTCCCGCCCACGTTCACGAACTGCTGTATGCCGATCTGCGCGTCGGTGTACGGGTCGTAGAACACCGTCGCATTGAGGAGCAGCGTGCCGTCGAGCCAGGTGGACTTGAGGCCCAGCTCGTAGTTGTCGGCGGTTTCGGAGTTGTAGCCGTTCTCCGTGCCGGGGAATACCAGGGCGTTGCCGCGCATGTCGAAGCCGCCGCTCTTGAAACCGCGGCTATAGCTCAGGTAGCCCATCACGTGGTCCGTGAGGTGATAGTCGAAACCGACCCGCGGCGTGACGTTCACGAAGGCGCGGTTGCCGGTGTAATTCGTGACCACGCCCGGATCCGGGAAGAAACCGGCCGGCACCGCACTTGGATCGAAGAACGTCGTGCCGGGCACCAGCTGCGTCGGCGCGATGCTCGCGTAATCGGCCTGGTAGACGGTCGCGGTCTTCTGGTCCTCGTTCCAGCGCACCCCGGCATCGAAATTCAGCCGCTGGGTGAGCTTCCAGGAGGTATCGCCATACACGGCCTCGCTCTTGGTGTGCACGCAGCCGTTGACCAGCTCGGTGATATAGAGATCGTAGGCCGGGATCCCGAGGAGCGTCAGCGTGCCGATCGAGCCGTTGTAGTCGCCGCAGGCGGTGCTGTCCATGTAGAAGAGACCGCCTACCGCCTTGACGAGGTCGTTGTGGAAAGTGAGCTGCGCCTCGCCGGAGGACTGGTGGTCCTTGTAGAGGCCCGGAACCTCGAACAGGTTCTCGTCGAGGTGATCGAAACTGATGAACTGCTGGCCGTGTCCCTCGTAGTAGGCGCCGACCACCTTGAGGTCGAGCTGGCTCGTCAGGCTCTGCGTGTAGGTGGCCGAATAGCCGTCACGGTGGAAGAAGTCCTTGTCCACCGGCATGTCGTCGTACATGTCGAAGGGGTTGCTGAGCTGCGGCACGAGGTAGCTGTTGAGCCGCTGGCCGCCCGAGGCGTTGGAGTTGTCGAGAATGTCGTCGGCGATGATGCGCAGCTTCGAGCTCTCACCCCAGCTAATGGTGAGGTTGGCGCGGCCGACGAGCACGTCCTTGTTGGAGACGTCGGCGCCGATCTCGGTCGCGCCGCCCGGCACCACGCCCGGCTGCGTCAGCACCTCGCCGTAGCCGTCATGCTTGAGGTACCCGAGCGACACGCCGAAATACACATGGTCGGCAATCACCGGCATGGATGCGGAGAGCTTGTAGTCGCGCTCGTCGTAGTTGCCCGCGGTAACCGAGGCGTTGAGGGTCGCGGGACCTGCGATATCGCGCGTCACGTACTTGAGTGCACCGGCGATGGTGTTCTTGCCGTACAGCGTCCCCTGGGGTCCGGAGAGCACCTCGAGCCGGTCGACGTCGAGCACGTCGAGGAGCGCGGCCTGCGGGCGCGCCATGTAGACATCGTCCACGTAGACCCCGACGCCCGGATCGAAGCCCCACAGCGGATCGCTCTGGCCGACGCCGCGGATATAGATGTTGATGGTGCTGCTGGTGGCGCGGTCCTGCGAGATCTTCAGGTTCGGCACGAAGCTGTTGAGATCCTCGATGTTGGTGACGGCCTGCGTCTGGATGGTGTCGGCGGTGATCGCCGACACCGTGAGCGGCACGTCCTGGAGATTCTCGGTGCGCCGCCGCGCGGTCACGACTACTTCCTGGATGCCGGCGCTCTCGGGCGCCGCCGCCTGCGCGCCGCCGGCGGTCGTCTGCGCCGCTGCCGCCGCGCAGCCGAGCATCGCCGCCAAAGCCAGCAGCCAGGCCGCGAGCGGCAGGCGTGAATTGAGGCTCATGATTTCCCCCTCCGAGCTCTTATTCAACAACTGTTGAGAATATATTCAACATCTGTTGAGGCCGTCAAGACGGCGCCGCGTTGCTCCGCCGGACGAATCACAGGAAACTGTCGGGCAAGTGAGGCTCCACGTGTTGCAGCGCAGCAGAACCATCCGCAAGGCCGCCGGGCAGTCCGGCAAGGAGCGCATCCTCGATGCCGCGGAGCGCCTGTTCGCGCAGCGCGGCTTCTACGGGGTGTCGCTGCGCGACATCACGCAGGCGGCGGGCGTCGACGTCGCGCTCGTCAGCTACCACTTCGGCGGCAAGCGGGAGCTGTTCACCGCGGTGTTCGAGCGCCGCGCCGAGGTCCTGAACCGCGAGCGCCTCGAGCTGCTGGAAGAGGTGCGGCGGCGCTCGCTGCCGGCCACCCCGCCGCTCGAGGCGATCATCAACGCCTTCCTCGAGCCGCTGCTCGAGCGCTCGGCACGCGGCGGACCGGGCTGGAAGAGCTACTTCGCGCTCGTCGCCTACGTGAACAACTCGCCGGAGTTCGGCCCGCAGATGATGACGCGCCATTTCGACCCGTTGGTCGACCGCTTCATCGCCGTGCTGCGCGAGGCTCTGCCCGGCTGCCCGCCGCGCGAGATCTACTGGAGCTACCAGTTCCTCACCGGTGCGCTCACGCTGACCTTCGCCGAGACCGGACGCATCGACAAGCTGTCGGCGGGGCTGTGCCGCTCGAGCGATCTCGACAGCGTGCACGAGCGGCTGGCGCCGTACGTCGCCGCGGGGTTTCGGGC
>Ga0335076_10003131_pt1 | contig 16589 bp, 15 predicted proteins | sample Lox_Sample_25_FD_206717 | JGI IMG/M metagenome (GOLD analysis project Ga0335076, IMG submission 206717) | Soil microbial communities from Loxahatchee National Wildlife Refuge, Florida, United States - Lox_Sample_2.5 | ecosystem: Environmental > Terrestrial > Soil > Wetlands | place: USA... | reverse complement strand
TTGGAAGAACTCGCGGTGCAGCGAGTTTTCCGGAAAATAAGCATTGCCCTCGACGGTCACGATGTCGTCCGATTCGGCGAGCACGGCACCGTTCCATTCCGCGCGTTTCATCTCGCTTCTCCATGCTGAAAACCCGATGAGGCGCAGATTACCGCGTCGGCGCGAAGCGACGCGGCGCGCGCGCCGCTATCGTGTGATGCGTCGTTGTTGCAATCCTCCACCCTCGCAATGCTTCCGATGCGGTTGCGTCGCTCACGCCTGTCGTCTCACGCGCTGCTCGCTTCGATGGGCTGCGCCGCGGCGCTCGCTCTGCCGGCGTATGCGCTCGCCGAGACCGATGTCACCGTCTTCGGCGGATGGCGTGCAAGCGGCACGCTCGAAGACAGCGTCGCACAACGCAACGTGCGGTTGCGCGACAGCGGCAGCATCTCGGCAGCGTTCGACTTCGCGCTCGACGCGACACGCCAGCTCGAACTCTTCGCAAGCCAGCAGAACACGTCGCTTCTCGTCACGCCGATCGGCGGCACCGCATTCCGGCTGCCGATCAAAGTCAACTACGTTCACTTCGGCGGCACCAACTATTTCGATGGCCCTGCCGGTGTCGGACCGTATGTCGCTGGCGGCCTGGGCTTCACGCGACTTGCACCCGGCCTGGACGGCTTCGATTCCGCCACGCGCGCATCGCTGTCGCTCGCGCTCGGTTATTCATTGCCGCTGGCGCGCTACGTTGCGCTGCGCGTCGAAGGGCGTGGCTACTGGACGCTTCTTAACAGCTCGGGGACGTTGTTCTGCTCGGGCGGCTGCACGATCACCATCAAGGGCGACGCGTTGCAGCAGGCCGAAATGCTGATCGGCATCAGCGCGCGCTTCTGACCCGCGATTCTGAACATCAGCGCGACCGGCGCCGCGCGGCTCACTGCTTTGCCGCCTGCGCGCGTGCGGCTTCGCGTTCCTGCAGCGTGCGCCACATCACCTTGCCGGTGCCGGACTTCGGCAGCTCGTCGACGAATTCCACCAGGCGCGGCACCTTGTACGCGGCCATGTGCTCGCGCGACCAGTTGATGATGTCGTCGGCCGATGTGCGCGCTCTTGCCTCCGCACGCAACACGACCACCGCCTTGACGGTCTCGCCGCGATACTCGTCGCGGCTCGCGATGATGCAGGCTTCCTGGATCGCAGGATGCTTGTAGAGAAGGCTCTCGACCTCGGCCGGCCAGACCTTGAAGCCGCTCGCATTGATCATGCGTTTCAGCCGGTCGGTGAGGAAGAAATAGCCTTCCTCGTCCATGCGCCCGAGATCGCCGGTGCGGAAGAACGACTTGCCTTCGAATTCGATGAATGCGGCTTGGGTCGCACCCGGATTGCGCCAATAACCTTTGAACACCTGCGGGCCGTGCACGATGATCTCGCCCACTTCGTTCGGCGGCAGCTCCAGCAGCGTGTTCGGATCGACCACGCGCGCATCGGTGCCGTAGATCGGCATGCCAAGGCATTGCAGCTTGGCACGTTCCGGCGGATTGGTATGCGAAGGCGCGGCCGTCTCGGTCAGGCCATAGCCTTCCGCGTAGGTGATGCCGAATTGCTTTTGCAGCCGCTCCGCCACCGCGTGCGGCATCGCCGCGCCGCCGCCGGATAGATTGCGCAAGCTCGACAGATCGAACTTCTCGATGTTCGGGCTTCCGAACATGTCGATGATCATCGTCGGGATGTTGGTCCAGTGCGTCACGCCGTGGCGCGAGATCAGGCGCCCGGCCAGTTCGCGGTCCCAGCGCGGCATCATCACCACGGTCGAGCCGCCGTAAATGGGCGTGTGCATGCCATAGAGCATGCCGGTGACGTGGAACAGCGGCACCACAGCCAGCACGGTCGCATCGGCGCCGGCATTCGCCATCAAGGCACCGCCGATCACGTTGTGCATGATCGTGCGATGCGTGTGCATGCAGCCCTTGGGAAACCCGGTCGTGCCCGACGTGTACGGCATCACCGCGAGATCGTCGGCCTTCGCGGTCGACGGCATCGGCACGTGCGCAGCCGCGATCGCGTCGAGCCAGCGCGTTGCGCCCGCCGGCATTGGCGGATCCGCGTCGAGCCAGCTGTTCCACGCCACCGGCGGCGCTTCGTCGGGATCCATCTGTGCGCGCGGCGGCATCGCATCGGCGTAGCGCGTGACGAGCAGGAACCGTGCTCTTTCAGCGGCGGGGAGTTCGGCGTTCGCCTGCGTCACCATGCCGGCCAGGTCGGCTGCGCAGATGACGACGCGCGCACCGGAGTCGCTGATGTAATGGCGCAGTTCCTCGGCGCGGTTCATCGGATTGACCGGCACGACCACGCCCTGGGCCCGCAGGATGCCGTAGGTCGCGATCACGTGCTGCGGCGAGTTCTGCAGGTAGAGCAGCACGCGATCGCCCGGCGCGATGTTCGCGACCCGCTGCAGCCAGCCCGCGACGGCATCGACCTGCCGTTTCAATTCCGCGTAGCTCAGCCTGGCACCGAAGAAGCGGATCGCGTCCTTTTCCGGATAGCGCACTGCGGTCACGTCGAGATTGAAGACGAGCGTCGTCTCGGGCAGCGTGATGCTCTTCGGCAGCCGCAGCGGCCAGAACTTCGTATGCGGGCGCATCCTGTCTCCTGTCATGCGGCGGCTTTATAGCGCGATCACGCGCTCAGCTTGATGCACTGCGTTGCGCCGGACCGAGCATGTCCTGCGGCCGCACCCAGCGATCGAAATCCGCAGCGCTGACATGACCCGAGGCGAGCGCCGCCTCTCTGAGCGACTTGCCCTCGTGGTGCGCGGCATGCGCGATCGCGGCCGCCTTTTCGTAGCCGATGTGCGGAGCGAGCGCGGTGACCAGCATCAACGAACGCTCCAGCAACTCTTCGATGCGCGCACGATTCGGCTCGATGCCCGTCACGCAGTGGTGCTCGAAGCTCGCCATCGCGTCGCCGAGCAGGCGCACGCTGCGCAGCACGTTGTGGATGACGAGCGGCTTGTAGACGTTCAGCTCAAAGTTGCCGTTCGCGCTGCCGATGCCGACCGCCGCGTCGTTGCCGAACACCTGCGCCGCAACCATCGTCAGCATTTCGCACTGGGTCGGATTGACCTTGCCCGGCATGATCGATGAACCGGGCTCGTTCTCCGGCAGGCGGATCTCGCCCAGGCCGGCGCGCGGTCCGCTCGCCAGCCAGCGCAGGTCGTTGGCGATCTTGGTCAGCGCCGCGGCGAGCGCCTTGAACGCACCGTGCAGGAACACGATCGGTTCGTGACCGGCCAGGGCGGCAAACTTGTTCGGCGCGGGAACGAACGGCAACCCGGTAAGGCGCGCGATCTCGGCGATGGCGCGCCGCGCAAATTCCGGATGCGCATTCAAGCCGGTGCCGACCGCGGTTCCTCCGAGCGCGAGTGCATACACGGGAGTGAGCGCGGTTTCGATCGCGGTGCGCGCGATCTCCAGTTGCGCCGCGTACCCGGAAAACTCCTGCCCGAGCGTGATCGGCGTCGCATCCTGCAGGTGGGTGCGGCCGATCTTGATGATCGGTGCGTACTCGTTCGCCTTGCCCGCAATCGCCGCCTCGAGCTGCACCAGTGGCGGCAGCAGCGTGCGCGTGACCTCGGTCGCCGTTGCAACGTGCATCGCGGTGGGAAAGACATCGTTGCTGCTCTGGCCGCGATTGACGTGGTCGTTCGGATGCACCACGCGGCGGCGCCCGCGTTCGCCGCCCAGCAGCTCGGAGGCGCGGTTGGCGAGAACTTCGTTGACGTTCATGTTGGTTTGCGTGCCCGACCCGGTCTGCCAGATCGACAGGGGAAACTCGCCCGGATGACGCCCCGCAAGAACCTCATCCGCCGCGCTGACGATCGCCGCGCCGATCCTGGGCTCGAGCTCGCCTAGCTCGACATTGACGGTGGCCGCCGCGCGCTTGACCCGCACCAGCGCCTCGATGAGCGGATAGGGCATCGTTTCGCCGCCGATCGCAAAGAAATGCAGCGACCGCTGCGTCTGAGCGCCCCAGAGCCGGTCGGCCGGCACTGCGATTTCGCCGAAGCTGTCGGTTTCGGTTCGGTCCATTCTTGGCTCTCCAGGTCGTTGCAATCGGGATCGCGTCGCAGCGAGGAGACAGGGAGCGGACGACCGTCTGAATTCCGCTGCACGGCCTCTCGACAGCCCCCGGGAGACCGCGTTACGCTGCGCCCCGCTTTCGGTTCGGTATCGGTATTCCTTCGGCCCTGTCCGCCCTGCTCAGTTCCGGCACGGCGCCCCTAGTACCCCAGGTTACGTTGCTCGATCGTCGGCACGCCGCGGCAGTCTGCGGCGGATCATTCCTTAACAACGCTCAAGGACGTTTCAAACATGGCCCAAGGTACGGTCAAATGGTTCAACGATGCAAAGGGTTTCGGCTTCATCAAGCCTGACGATGGTGGCGCCGACCTGTTCGCGCACTTCTCGGAAATCCAGTCCAACGGATTCAAGTCGCTCAAGGAAGCCCAGCGCGTCGAGTTCGTGGTGAAGCAGGGCCAAAAAGGCCCGCAGGCATCGCAGATCCGGCCGATCTGATCCGGTCTTACCGGACTTGCAAAAGACCGCAGCCTCGCGCTGCGGTTTTTTTTGGGACTAATCCAGGCGCGGCAGCGCCGTGCGCCGTCAGGATTGGCGGGCGCGTATGCTGCCCGATGACGTCACTGCGCCGAAGGAGCACGCACCTTGGCAAAAACCAACTACTCGTTCGAAAAGCGCCAGCGCGAGCTCGCGAAGAAGAAGAAGCAGGAAGAAAAGCGCCAGCGCAAGGCCAACCGGACCGATTCGAACGCCTCGCCGCCGGGTGAGAACGGCGCCGCACCGGCGCCCGACACTCAGCCCGAAAAGACCGACTAGGAGGTCGCCGCGGCGTTATCCGGCCGGAATGCGAGCCAGATTCCGGCCACCACACATGCAAGTCCCGCCAGCTGCATCCAGCGCAGCGGCTCGGCCAGCACCAACGCACCGAGCAACGCGGCCGTCACCGGACTGAGCGACAGGAACACCGTCACCCGCGTCGGCGACGCGTGCCGCAGGGCCCACAGCCAGAGCGTGTAGCCGACACCGCTGCTGATCCCGATGAAAATCACGGCCGCCCACCCTGCGGCAGTGAAGTGCGGCAGCCCCGAGAAGAATCCTTCCGTCGCGGCCACCACCGCGAGAAATCCCACCGACGCGACCATCGCGAGTGCGCTGACGTGCAGCGTCGGATAGCGGGTCAGATACGGCCGGTACAACACGCTGCAGATCGCGCCGCTCGTTGCCGCGGCGATCACCGCAAGCGCGCCGACCCACTCGGATGCTCCTGCGCCGGCCTGCAGCTTGTCGGCGAGCGCGAGCGCAACACCGAGCAAGGCAGCGAGCACACCTGCGAACTTGGCGCGCGTCATGCGTTCCCGGCCGATCGACGCGGCGAACACCAGCGTGAGCAGCGGCATCGTCGCGAACAACAATGCGCCGCGACCCGCTGCCACGTAGCGCAATCCGAAGTTGAGCAGCACCACGAGCACGCCGAATTGCATGATGCCGAGCAGGCCGATCGGCACGATGTCGCGTCGTTCGAATCGCCCGCGCGCCGCCAGTAACAGAGGCGGAACCAGGCACAACACGCCGATCGCGTAACGCAAGAGCGCAAGCGCGACCGGCGTCGTCTGGCCGATCACATAGCGCGACGCGACGATCGCGGCACCGACCTGTACGCCCACCGCAGCGGCCGCCAGGATCGGCAGCGCCGGTTTCATCGAGCGAACGTCATGCGAGGGTGCGGCGCTTCGGCTCGCGCATCAGCATGAATTCTTCGGCGGCAGTCGGGTGCACGGCAAGCGTGCGATCGAAGTCGCGCTTGGTCGCATCGCAGGTAAGCGCGACGGCGAGGCTCTGCAAGATCTCCGGCGCATCGACGCCGATCATGTGCGCACCGAGCACGCGATCGTTGCGCCCATCGACGACGAGCTTCATGTAGGTCTTCTGTGTCCCGCCCGAAAACGCCGTCTTCATCGGCCGGAATTCGGACTCGTAGACATCGACCGGGCCGAGCTGCATCGCCTCCGGCTCGGACAGTCCGATCGTGCCGATCGATGGTTCGGTGAACACCGCCGTCGCGACCGTGCGATGGTCGACGCGCGTCGGCTTGTTGCCGAACTCCGTGTCGGCGAAGGCACGGCCTTCGGCGATCGCGACCGGCGTCAGGTTGCGCCGGTCGGTCACGTCGCCGACGGCCCAGATTCCGGGAGCGTGCGTGCGACTGTCGACGTCGACCGGAATCGCGCCGCTCGGCGCGACCGCGATGCCGACGTGCTCGAGGCCGAGGCCGGCCGTCATTGGTCGCCGTCCGGTGGCGTTGAGCACCGCCCCGGCTTCGACGCTCGATCCGTCGGCGCGGTGCAGGACGAAGGCCGCGCCGCGCTGTTCGAGACCCGTCAACGCGACGCCGCAGACCAGCCGCAGGCCGCGCTCTTCCAGCGCATGCGCCAGGCGACTGCGCAGGTCGGGCTCGAAACCGCGCAACGGAAGCCGATCGCGGAACGCCAGCGTCACCCGCGCACCCAGGCCGGCCAGGATGCTGGCGAACTCGACCGCGATATATCCACCGCCGATGACCAGCAGCGACGCCGGCAGCTCGCGCAGGTCCAGCACGTCGTTCGAGGTCATCGCCAGGTCCAGGCCCGGAATCGCGTCGCGCATCGGCGCCGCACCGGTCGCCAGCAGGATGTGTCCGGCTTCGAACGTGCGGCCGCCGACTTCAATGACGCCGCGTCCCCGCAGCTGCGCGCGGCCGGAAAGGAGTTCGACACCCGAGTCGGAGAGCAGGCCGCGATAGACATTCTCGAGACGGTCGATCTCGACCTTCTTCGACGCCGCCCATCGTCCCATGTCGAACCGGCCGTCGAGCCCATCCCAGCCGAACCCATTCGCCTCGCGCAGCAGTTCGCGAAAGCCGGCCGCGTACATCATCAGCTTCTTCGGGACGCAGCCGCGGATCACGCAGGTGCCGCCGACGCGATCGTTCTCGACGATCAGCACCTTCGCGCCGTGCGCAGCCGCGCGGCGCGAAGCCGCCACGCCGCCCGACCCGGCGCCGATCGTGATCAGGTCGTAACTCGCCATCCACTCCTCCGGCAGAACTGGTGTCGCCGACGTTTGGTCGGGAAAGCCGAGCACACGTTACCGGCAGCCCGCGACGGAGAAAGTCGGCCTTTCGTGGTCATTTCGGGCGCTTGGACGGTAGCGATCTCATGAGAATGGCCGAGCAGCAAGGACATTTTTCCCAAGCCTCGAAACTGGACTAAAGAAATCGTCCAGTTCGACCGATACCCGGAACACGTGACTTCCGGGCATCCGTTCGGAAGACGTGCTCTTTTTTGATGGCGAGCCCTTGAAGCAGCAAACCGCATCTGTAAGGCCTTACTCACCCGCCGGTTCGGCGAGGTTCGAAAAAGCCGAAGTCCTGCTCCGGCCCGATGCCGACCGGGTCCGGACGTTCCTGGTGATCGCCGCGACCCTGGCCTCGGTGCTGGCCACCATGGTCGCCGCGCGCGCCCTGCTCTAGCCGACAGACGGAATGCCTCGAAGAACCAATAATGATCCTGCTCACTGAATTCACCGTGCTCGTCGAAAAGCGGCGCCTGCGCGATCGGCTGGTCGCGGCGCTGCTTGCCGTCCTGGTTGTTGCCGGCGCCCTGTTGTGCACCCGCAATGCCGCGGCGCAGGCGTTCTCCAACAGCTTCTCGAATGGCCGGCAGGACAAGATTGCGCGCGACCTGCAGGACAGCATTGCGCCGCAGCCCTTCCGCAACCGCCAGGCGCGTTGGTCGCGCGACATCAACGGCGTGCGGATGGTGCAGGTCATCGTCGTCACCGACGGATCCGATCCGGACATGTCGGACTTGCGTGCCCAGGTGCTTCGTCTCGGCGGCTCGGTGCATGCGCGCCACCCCGCAGTGCGCGCACTGACGGTGCAGGTTCCGGCGCAATTCGTGCGCACGCTGGCGCAGCGCAAGGACATCGTCAGCGTTTCGCCGAACCGCGTCACGCGGCGCACCGCGAGCGCGCTCGAATCCATCTCGGGCTCGCTGACTGCCAACGTGCGTTCGAGCAGCACCAAGACCAGTTACACCGGGCTTGACGGCACCGGCATCGGCATCGCGATCCTCGATTCGGGCGTGATGAAGTCGCACGAGGCTTTTCTCGACGGCAACGCCGCCACTCGCGTCGTGCGCAACGTCAACATGCTGAATGGCAACCTCTCGTCCTGGCTGAGCGGCGTCGACGGCTCGCTGTCCCTGCAGCCGGGCAGCGCGGCGCTCGCCAGCTACGAAGGCACCATCGCCAACGATTCGGCCACCACGCAGGACGCGTACGGCCACGGCACGCACGTCGCGTCGGTCGCCGCAGGTCGTGCCAAGTATTACTCGTACGCACAGGACACGACCGGTCTCGCGCCGAACGCCGGCATCGTCGACGTCAAGGTGCTCAATGGCCAGGGCACGGGCTCGCTGAGCGATGCGCTCGAGGGCATCCAGTGGGTCATCTATCACGCGCGCGACTACAACATCCGCGTTCTCAACGTCAGCCTGGCAACCGATTCGACCGATACGTGGCAGACCGATCCGCTGTGCATTGCGGTGCGCTCGGCGGCCGCGGCTGGCATCACCGTGGTCGTCGCGGCGGGCAATTTCGGCCAGGACGCGAACGGCAACGAGGTCTACGGCAGCATCAGCTCGCCGGGCAACGACCCGACCGTGATCACGGTCGGCGCCGTCAACTACAAGAACACCATCTCGCGCGGCGATGACAGCGTGAATTTCTTCAGCTCGCGCGGGCCGACGCGCGGTTCGTACGTCGATGCGAGCGGTGTCCAGCACTACGACAACCTGCTCAAGCCCGACCTGGTCGCGCCGGGCAACAAGATCGTCGGCGCCGCGGCGACCAGGGCGTCGAGCACCAGCCCGACCTGGAACTACCTCGCGAGCAACAACTGGGGCACGCTGGTCACGCCGGTGGGCATTACCCAGATGTACGGCGAGACGCAGATGATGATGAGCGGCACGTCGATCGCCGCGCCTGTGGTCGCCGGCGCCGCCGCCCTGCTGCTGCAGGCGAATCCGGGCCTCACCCCGCCGCTGGTCAAGGCGATTCTTCAATACACCGCGCAACCGCTACCCGGTGCCAACCTGCTCGAGCAGGGCGCCGGCATGCTGAACGTCGACGGCGCGATCGTGCTGGCCAAATCGCTGCGCACCGACATCGCGACGAGCATCAACGCGGGGACGCTTGCGCCGGGCGACAAGCTCATCGCGGCCGGCAAGACCATGCCCAGCGCCGCTTCGACGATCAACAGCGAGCCCGTCGGCTGGTCGCGCGTCGTGTTCGTCGGCGGCAGCCACATCGTGAGCGGCAGTGCGTTGTTCACGAAGTACCAACCGATCTACGACCCGCGCATCGCGTGGGCGGGCAACGTCGTGCGCAACCGCCAGATCGTCTGGTGGTCGGGTACCAACATCGCCGCCAACACGTATCCGAAGTCGTTCGTCGACACGGCCGCCGGCAATTCGATGTTGCTCACGCCGTCGGTGATCCAGGCCGATGCGCTGGCGGGGTCGTCGTCGATGAAGGCTCAAACCGGCGCATTCCTGCCAACCTCTTCGTTGTCGTCGTGGCTCGTCTCCGGCAGCGGCCAGGTGCTCGGCCAGGGCATGGTGCTCAGCGAAGGGTTGGTGTTGAGCGAAGGCCTGGTCCTCAGCGAAGGCCTCGTTCTCAGCGAAGGCCTGGTGCTGAGTGAGGGTCTGGTGCTGAGTGAAGGCATGGTTCTCAGCGAAGGGCTGTTGCTCAGCGAGAGCGGCAGCTCGCAGACGCCCGACGCGAACGACCCGAGCCTGATCGGCGAGCCGTAGGCCACGACGATGAGCGCGATCGCTTCCGGTACCCCCGCCGCGCCAGCGACCTTGTGGGCGCGGCTGCATCGCGCCCTGATGCCCGACTACAACCGCAAGGCAACCATCTACTGGTGGTCGATGGTCGCGCTTGGAAGCGCCACCCTGCTCTACGCGGCGATTCGAGTTGCAGGACTGTCCGCCGAAGCGCTGGTCCAGGTGGTGATCGGCATCGCGATCACGATGCTGGCAGGAATGTTCCCGGTGCGCATTCCGCGCTCGAAGAATTCGTTCGCGGCCGGCGAGATCTTCATCTTCCTGCTGCTGCTCATGCAGGGTCCCGCCGCCGCCACGCTCGCATCGGCCTGCGAAGCGATCGTCGGCTCCTGGCGCACCTCATCGCGCTGGACCAGTCGCATCGTGAGCCCGGCAATGGCCGCGGTCGCGATGTTCGTCACCGGTTCGCTGCTGAACGTGCTGGTGACGGCGCTGCGGGCGCACGAACTGCTCGGCCAGGGCGCGCTGCTCGTGATGTCGATGTCGTTCGCCGTCATCTACTTCGGCATCAACACGCTGCTGGTCACTTTGGTTCCGCACCTCAAGCGCAATCAGCCGGTCGTATGGCGCGAGTGGCTCGGCAGCTTCGGATGGGTCGGCATCGCCTATGCCGGCAGCGCGTCCGTCGCGGCGCTGCTCTTCCTGACCTTCCAGCAGGTCGGTCCTGCCGTGTTGCTGGCCGCGGCGCCGATCATCGGCATGCTGCTCGCCACGCTGCACTTCTACTTCCGCCAGCAGGAGACCGACGAGCAGGTGCGACGCGCACGCGTCGAAGCCGCCGAGCGCGAAGCGGCGCAGGCCGCGCGCCACGTCGAACAACTGGCCGAAAGCGAACGGCGTTTCCACAGTGCGTTCACCCACGCGTCGATCGGCATGGCGCTGGTCTCGATCAATGGCGCGGTACTGCAGGTGAATCGCGCGTTGTGCACGCTGCTCGGCCACGATGAAGGCGGAGTGGTCGGGCACCGCTTCACCGAATTCCTGTTCGCCGAGGACGCCGGCATCCTCGAAGAGCAGATCGCGCGCGTCACCGTACATGACGTGGAGTCGATGTCGGTCGAACTGCGCTGCCGCCATCGGCGCGGTCGCGAAGTCTGGGTATCCCTGCACTGCGGATTCTTCAGCGGCGTCAGCGCCAGCGAGGCGTGCCTGATCCTGCAGGTGCAGGACATCACCGCGCGCCGCCGCGCCGAAGGCCGCCTGCAGCACATCGCGTATCACGATGCACTCACAGATCTCGCGAACCGCAGCCGCTTCAACGAGTGCCTGACCCAGGCGATCGAGCGCTGCGAGGAACATCCGCGCTTCCAGTTCGCGGTCATGTATCTCGATTTCGATCGCTTCAAGCTCGTCAACGACAGCCTCGGTCACGGCGCCGGCGACGAGTTCCTGGTGAAGGTCGCGCGCCGCATCCAGGAACATGTGCGCCCGACCGACGTGGTCGCGCGCCTCGGCGGCGACGAGTTCGCGATCCTCACCGAAAACGTCACCGACGAGGCCAATGTGACGCTGCTGGCCGAGCGCCTGCAGGACGTGTTGCGCAAGCCGTTCGTCATCGGCGGCACCGAGATCGCGACCAGCGCCAGCATCGGGATCACGTTCTCGCGCCTCGGATATCGCACGCCGGAGGAAGTGCTGCGTGATGCCGACATCGCGATGTATCACGCCAAGTCACGCGGCAAGGCGCGCTATGCGATCTTCGACGCCTGCCTGCGTGACCAGGTGACCGACCAGTTGCATCTCGAGGGCGATCTGCGCCGCGCGCTGGAATCGCAGGCCGGCGGCCTGTCCATCTCGTTCCAGCCGATCTATCGCCTCGCGACGCAGGAACTGGTCGCGTTCGAAGCGCTCGCGCGCTGGAACCATCCGGAGCGCGGACCGATCAGCCCGTCGGTCTTCATTCCGATCGCCGAGGAATCCGGCCTGATCGTGCCGTTGACCAGCTGGGTCATCGAAGAAGCGTGCAAGCAGCTCAACGCCTGGCAGACGCGCAGTTCGAAATACGCCGACCTGCGCATGCACGTGAACATCTCCGGCTTCGCGTTGGCGCAAACCGCGTTCGTCAATGGCGTCACTCGCGTGCTGCTGAGCACCGGCCTGCAGCCTGCGCACCTGACACTCGAGATCACCGAGAGCACGCTGATGGCGCATCTCGAAAACGCGGTCGACACGATGACCCTGCTGCGCAACCTCGGTATCGGCCTCAGTGTCGACGATTTCGGCACCGGCTATTCGTCGCTCAACTACCTGTCGAGCCTGCCCATCAACAGCCTGAAGATCGACCGCTCGTTCGTCGAGGAATTGCAGGCGAGCGTGCCGAACTCGGAAATCGTGCGTGCGATCGTCACGCTGGGCGGATCGCTCGGCAAGTCCGTGATCGCCGAAGGCATCGAAACCACGGCGCAACTGCAGCGCCTGCGCGAAGTCGGTTGTGAATACGGCCAGGGCTTCCTCCTCGCGAACCCGCTGCCCGCCGCGCAGGTGAGCGCGATGCTCGACGCAAAGGTGACGCCGGGATCGCCGCTTTCGGCACGCACGCAACGCGTCGACTGCCTCGCCGCGTAAACCGCTCCGGTTCGCGCACGCGAACCTAGAATCGCGGGCATGGCGCAGGATCCCACGCCGCTCGCCCGCCCCGGCTCGCTCACCGAACTGTTCACCGCGTTCACCCTGCTTGCCTTGCAAGGTTTCGGCGGCGTGCTCGCGGTGGCGCAGCGCGTGCTGGTCGAAGAGCGGCGTTGGCTGACGCGCGATGACTTCATCGAGATCCTGGCGATCGGACAGGTGCTGCCGGGTCCCAACGTGGTCAACATGTCGCTGATGATCGGCGACCGTTTCTTCGGCTGGCGCGGCGCCGCCGTGGCGCTGGCGGGAATGATGTGCGTGCCGACCGTGCTGGTGCTGATTCTTGCGGCGATCTACATGCACTACGCGGCCGACCCCGCGGTCGCCGGCGCACTCAAGGGCATGGGCGCGGTCGCGGCCGGCATGATCGTCGGGACGGCGCTGAAGCTCGCGCCGGTCCTGCGCGGCAATCCGATGGGCCGGCCGGCATCGCTGGCGATCGCCGCAATCGTGTTCGCGGGCATCGCATTGTTGCGTTGGCCGTTGCTCCGCGTGCTGCTTGTCGTCGGTGTGCTCGCGTGCGCATTCGCATGGATGCGCTTGCGTGCACAGGACGCGTGGTAGGGACTGCGGTGGGCACGATCTCGCTGGTCGACTGGCTGCAACTCTGCGGACACTTCCTGCTGCTGTCATTTGCCGCGATCGGCGGCGCGATCGTGATTGCGCCCGAGATGCACCGCCTGATGGTGACTCAGACCGGACTTCTGACCGACGCGCAGTTCAGCGCATCGATCGCGATCGCGCAGGCGGCGCCGGGACCGAACGTGTTGTTCGTCGCCGTGATGGGCTATCAGGCCGCGGGACTCGCCGGCGCCGCGGCGACGCTGATCGGCATCATGCTGCCGTCGTCGACGCTGGCTTTCGCTGCTTCGCGCTGGAGCAGCGCACGGCAGGACTGGCGCGCAATTCGCGCGTTCAAGGCAGGCATGGCGCCGATCACCATCGCCCTGCTGGTCGCCACCGGCTGGATCCTCGCGGCAAACACGCCGGGCAAGGCGCATCTCATCCTCACCGCCGCAACGGCGCTGCTGGTCTGGCGCACGCGCGTACACCTTCTCATCCTGATCGCGATCGGCGCGCTGGTCGGCGCCCTCGGCTGGGTCTGAGTCCGCATTCGCTTGCGGCGGCGGGCGCGTGATTCCTGCGACAATGCGCGCCCATTTTTGCGCGGCGCATGCGCCGCATCCGGTGATGAAGCGCGGAGTCTGGTACGCGGTCGCGGCGTACCTGCTATGGGGCATCTTTCCGATCTACATCAAGTTGCTGCAAGCGGTGCCGGCGACCGAGATCCTGGCGCATCGGATGGTGTGGTCGCTGGTGGTCGTCGCCGCGCTGCTGACGCTGCAGCGTCACTGGAAGTGGTTGCACAAGCTGGCAGCCGATCCGAAGGTGATCCTGCGTTTCGTCGCGACCGCGACCGTCGTGTCGCTGAACTGGGGCGTCTATATCTGGGCGATCAATTCGAATCGCGTCGTCGACGCAAGCCTCGGTTACTTCATCAACCCGCTCGTCAACGTGCTGCTCGGCGCGATGCTGCTCGGCGAGCGCTTGCGACCGGTTCAATGGGTTGCGGTGGCGATCGCTGCACTCGGCGTTGCGTGGCTGACCGTGCAAGCAGGCACGCTGCCCTGGATCGGACTGGTGCTCGCGGTGAGCTTCGGGACCTACGGTCTGCTGCGCAAGACCGCGACCCTCGGCGCACTGGAAGGGCTCGCGCTGGAAACCGCGCTGCTGTTTCCGCTCGCGTTCAGCTACCTGCTCTGGCTCGCGTACAACCACCAGAACACGTTCGTCGATGCGCCCGCATCGGTTCGCGTGCTGCTCGCGCTGGCCGGGCCGGTGACCGCGGTGCCGCTGCTGCTGTTTGCCGCGGGAGCGCGGCGCATTCCGCTGTCATTGCTCGGGCTGCTGCAGTACATCGGGCCGACGTTGCAGTTGCTGCTCGGCGTGCTGCTGTATCACGAGCCGTTCGTCGCCGCCAAGGCCGCCGGCTACGCGCTGATCTGGGGCGCGCTAGCGCTCTACACCAGCGAAATGTTGTGGCGGAACTGGCGCGCGCCCGCTGCCGCCGCGGCGGCGCCGAAGTAGACGCAGCGATCGCGTCAGTCGACCGCGAGCAACTCGACTTCGAACACGAGCGTCGCATCCGGCGGAATCACGCCGCCCGCACCATACGCGCCGTACCCGAGCGCAGGCGGAATCGTGAGCTTGCGCTTGCCGCCGACACGCATGCCTTCGACACCTTCGTCCCAGCCCGAAATGACCTGCCCCTGTCCGAGTGGAAAACCGAACGGATCGCCGCGATCGAGGCTCGAGTCGAACTTGGTCCCATCGGTGAGCCAGCCCGTGTAGTGCACGAGCACGTCGGTACCGGCGCGCGCCGTCTTGCCGCCGCCGACCGTGAGCTCTTCGTAGATCAGCCCGCTCGGGGTCGTCGTCTTTGCCATCGCTGGTCTCCTTTTCGGGCGGACGGATCGTACCCGCCTCGTTGCAGCGGCATCGCCGTGCAGATTGCAAACGAAATTTCCCATTGACACCGGCGCGCCGCCGCGAGACATTGCGCGCCTCGCGTCGCCAGCCGGCGGCGCACTTTCGAACGGAGGCGACGATGACACACGCAGATCCTGCCCAAGCGTCGGCCGCCTCGCTGCGCTTCGCCTCGTAAGTCGCCATCCACGGGTCACGTCGACCCGTCTCGCGTCGTTCCGACAGCAGGCCGCAAGCGGCCGACCCACGCCTTGATCCGACCCGGGTTCATTTGAACGCCGGGAACTCAATGCGTGCCTGCGCGCCCGCCGCGCGGTACGTCTGCCGGGAAAAAGACCATGCTCGAAATCGCTTTCGATCGGCTGCGACCGATCGGACTGACGCCTGCGATTGCGCAGGCGCTTTGGCAATTGGATATGGAAGATGGATGCGCGGTGCGCGTCATCGAAGTGCAACGCGAAACGGTGCAGGTACACGATGGCGAGGAAACCCGCGTTGCGCGAATCGCGCCGGCGCTCAAGCGCGGAGCGCTGGGGGATGAACTCGCGGTCGGCGACTGGGGCATCGTGCGCAACGATCCGAATGGGGCTCCGTGGCTGGAGCGTTGCATCGACGCGCAGACACGACTCGTGCGTCGCTCGCCCGACGGCGCACGCCACGCGATCGTGCACAACGTCGACACGGCGTTCCTGCTGATGGGGCTGGACGGTGATTTCAATCCTCGGCGCATCGAGCGATACCTCGCGCTGGTGCAGCCGGCCGGCATCTGGCCAGTGATCGTGTTGACCAAGCGCGACTGCGTCGCCGACGCGGACGCGCGCACCGACGCGCTGCGCGAGCGGCTCCCGTCCGATATCGCGGTGATGGCGGTCGATGCCACATCGCAGGCCGCCGCCGAACAACTCGCGCCGTACCTCGACGCATGCCGGACCATCGTGCTGCTCGGATCGTCCGGTGCCGGCAAGTCGACGTTGACCAACACGCTCGCCGGCGCGACGCTGCAAGCAACCGGCGCGGTGCGCGACGCCGATTCTCGCGGCCGGCATACGACCACCGCACGGACGCTGCGCGTCATTGCCGGCAAGGCCTGCGTCATCGACACGCCCGGGCTGCGCGGGTTGCGACCGGACATCGATGCCGAAGAACTCGGCGCGAGTTTCAGCGACATCGACACGCTGCGCCAGGGTTGTCGCTTCCGCGACTGCCAGCATCGCGATGAGCCGGGCTGCGCGGTCCGCGCCGGTGTCGACGCGGACCGGCTCGCCAACTTTCACAAACTGCAGCGCGAGATCCGGCGCGACCGCCTGGATCCGCTGGCGCGCCAGCAATGGCAGCAGCAGATGAAAGTCCGAGCACGCGCGTTGCGCGCGCGGCTGCGCGACAAGCGCTAGCGGCGCCGCGTGCGCGTGCGGCGCTCCGCGCGGCCGGGTTGAGTCGATCTGGACGGTTTGCTGCGCGTCGCTGCTTTGCCACGCGCGGCCGATTTGGCACGCGCGGAGGACTTTGTGCGCGCTGCAGGTTCAGGGCGCGCTCC
>Ga0335076_10003129_pt1 | contig 16591 bp, 18 predicted proteins | sample Lox_Sample_25_FD_206717 | JGI IMG/M metagenome (GOLD analysis project Ga0335076, IMG submission 206717) | Soil microbial communities from Loxahatchee National Wildlife Refuge, Florida, United States - Lox_Sample_2.5 | ecosystem: Environmental > Terrestrial > Soil > Wetlands | place: USA... | reverse complement strand
CGCCCTCGCCGTGGCGCCGCTGGCCCTGGCGCTGGAGACCGGTCATATCATCTGGACGCGCAATCTGTTCATCGCCTATGGCTGGCTCATCTTCGTGCTCTCGATCGGCGCCGTCAGCCTGTTCGGTTGGCTGATCCGCCGCGGCGCCGCGTCGCGCGTCGCCAGCCTGTTCTATCTGGTGCCGCCGTCGGCAGCGCTGATGGGCTGGTTCCTGTTCGGCGAGACGCTCGGGCCGCTGGCGCTGCTCGGCCTGGCCGTCACGGTGGGCGGCGTCGCACTCGCCAACAAGCGATAATGCGCGCGCCCACGACCGAGCACGATGTCATCGAGGCCCGCCGCCTGCGGCCGCCGGCAGGCGAGGATTTCTGGGTCTTCGCCTACGGCTCGCTGATGTGGAATCCCGGCTTCCGCTATCTCGAGAGCCATCCGGGGCTGGTCCGCGGCTATCACCGCGCCTTCTGCGTCGCGTCGGACCACTATCGCGGCACGCCCGAGCGCCCCGGCCTCGTGCTCGGCCTCGACCGCGGCGGCGGCTGCCGCGGCCGCGCCTATCGGGTGGCGGCGCAGCACCACAAGGAGGTGACCGACTATCTGCACGAGCGCGAGATGATCACCGGGGTGTACGCGCCGCGCTGGCTGCCCGTGCTGCTGCAGCCGGCGCCGGGATCGCCGATGGAGGTGCCGGCCGCCTGTGCTGTGGCGCCGCCCTCCCGCATGGTCCGCGCCGCCGCCTATGTGGTCGACCGCAGCCATGCGCAGTATGTCGGCAAGCTGCCCCTTGAACGGATGGCCGACCTGATCCTCCAGGGGCACGGCAGGTCGGGCTCGAACCTCGCCTACCTCGAGAACACCGTGCGCCATCTCGACGACCTCGGCATCGGCGACGGTCCGCTGCACCGCCTGTTGCGGCTGGTCGAAACCCGGCGGCGGCCGCCGCCGTAGGTCAAGCGGCGCGAATTCATCTTGCCGCCGAAGCGCGACGCTACCACCATTCCGGCGGGGCACGGGAACTGGCGGCCGCGCGGCTCGCCGGCGACTAGGATATGGGGACTCGGATCATGCTCGACCGCCGAAGCCTTCTCAAACTCGCACTCGCTGCCCAGGCGGTGGCGGGCATGCCGGCGTGGGCCGGCACCGCCGGCCCACGTCTCGGGCCGCCGCAGAGCTTCTCCTATGACTGGCTGAAGGAGCATGCGCGCGCGCTGGCTGCCGCGCCCTACCGCGAGCCGCCGCGCCCGGATCCGACGATCGTCCAGTCCATCGAGTACGACGCGTACGGCAAGCTGCACTTCAAGCCGGAGTATGCGCTCTTCAACGAAGGCGAGCCCGGCGCCTTTCCGATCACCTTCATGCATGTCGGGCAATACTTCCCGAAGACGGTCCGCATGTATGCGCTGGATGGGTCCGGTCCGGATGCGCGCGCCCGCGAGGTGATCTACGATCCCGACTACTTCACCATCGCGAAAGACAGCCCGGCGGCCCGCCTGCCGCCGCAACCCTCGTGCATTGCCGGCTTCTGGGTGCGCGAAGCGAAGGGCGGCGCCGAGGACTGGCGCAAGGCGGAGCCCTGGGTGACCTTCCTCGGCGCCTCTTATTTTCGCGCCAAGGGCGAGCTCGGCCAGGTCGGCGCTTCCGCCCGCGGCATCGCCATCACGCCGGGCGGGAACGGCCCGGAGGAGTTCCCCGACTTCACCGCGTTCTGGTTCGTCCCGGCGCCGAGCGCGAGCGATCCGATGACGATCTACGCACTGCTCGACGGGCCGAGCCTGGCCGGCGCCTTCCGGTTCCTCCTGCGCCGCACGAAGGGCGTGGTCATGGACATCGAGAAGACCCTCTTCCTGCGGCAGCCGATCGATCGCATCGGCCTGGCGCCGCTCACCTCGATGTTCTGGTACTCCGAAACCGTCAAGCAGACCGGCATGGACTGGCGGCCGGAGGTGCACGATTCCGACGGCCTGGCGATGTGGACCGGGACCGGCGAGCACATCTGGCGCCCGCTCAACAATCCGGCCCACACCGTGATCTCGAGCTTTCTCGATACCCACCCGCGCGGTTTCGGCCTGCTGCAGCGCGACCGCCAGTTCGATCACTATCTCGACGGCGTGCGCTACGACCTGCGCCCGTCCATGTGGGTGGAGCCGCTCGGTGATTGGGGCTCCGGCGCGGTCGAGCTGGTGGAGCTGCCGACCGACGACGAGATCAACGACAACATCGTCACCTACTGGTGTCCCATCAAGCCGGCCCGGGCCGGGGACCGGATCGAGCTGGCCTATCGCCTGCATTGGCTGGCCGACGAGCCCTATCCGACGCCGCTCGGCCGCTGCATCGCCACCCGCCTCGGTCGCGGCGGACAGCCGGGGCAGCCGCGGCCCGACGGCGTGCGCAAGTTCATGGTGGAGTTCCTGGGGGCCCCGCTCGCGCGCCTGCCCTACGGCGTCAAGCCGGATCCGGTGCTGTGGTCCTCGCGCGGCAAGTTCTCCTACGTCTTCATGGAGGCGGTGCCGGACGACGTGCCCGGCCACTGGCGGGCGCAGTTCGATCTCACCGTGGACGGCAACGACCCCGTGGAGATGCGGCTCTTCCTCAAGGCCGGCGACGAGGTGCTCACCGAGACCTGGCTCTACCAGTACCATCCGTTCAAGTCCGACGCCCGCCCGGTCGGCTACTGATCGCAGCGGGCGTCCGCCGGATAGGCGCTACCGGTGCAGGCCGGCGAGGCTCGTGAAGAACTGCCCGAGCGCGTCGAAATCGGAAAGCGCCAGGAAGATCAGCAGCACGAGCAAGCCGCCGAGCACCCACCCATACCAGGGCAGCCGCTGTCCCGTCGGCTTGCCGCAGGATGGGCAGTCGGTCTCGAGCCATTTCACGGGCGCCGCACAATTCTTGCAAAGTCGCGGCGTTGCCATGCTCAGCGCGATTTCCAATAGCCAGGCCGGCGACGATGGTGAGCGATCGCGATCACCTCAACCAGTTGCGGCGACACCCGGTACACAAGGCTGAAGGGGTACTTCAGGAAGACATAACGGCGCGCTCGCGTGCCTATTCGCGGCCATCGCTCGGGGAACTCGCGGACGCGGGTTACGGCGTGCTCAAGCTCCGAGAGAAACCCAGCGGCGGCATTGGGATCGCGCGCGGCGTACCATTCCAACGCCCCTTCCGCTTCCATCGCGGCGGCGAGGTGGAATCGAAACGCGCGTTCAGCCACCGAGACGCCGGCGCAGGCCGTCTCTGACGACGTCCCAAGGAAGCGTTTCGACGGTGCCGGCGTCCAGTTCCGCGATCCGACGTTCGATCTCTATGGCCCAGGCCGCCTCGGCCCCTTCTTCGGTATCGCCGTCGAGGCTGTCGATAAGCATTCCGGCCAACGCGGCGCGGTCGGACTCGTCGAGCTCCAGGGCCTTCCGGAATAGCTCGTCTCGCGAGGCGCTCATTCTCGTTACTCCTGTTTCACGCGTCTCGGCTCAGCTGCACTTCGAGTACCCGCAGCTGGTGCAGAGGTCGCAGCCTTCCTGGCGGATAAGGGTCGGCTGGCTGCATTTGGGGCAGCGCGGCAGGCGCGACTCGGCGCCGCCCTCGGGCGCCGGCAGGTTCACGACCTTCTTCTCCAGGCTGGCGACCATCTCGCGGCGCTCGCGCGCGGGATCGGGCATGAAGCCGATGTCGACCATGTGGCGCTCGATCACCTCGCCGATGGCGGCGAGCAGCGACGGCACATAGTGTCCCTCCATCCAGGAGCCGCCGCGCGGATCGAATACGGCCTTCAGCTCCTCGACCACGAACGACACGTCGCCGCCGCGGCGGAACACGGCGCTGATCATGCGCGTGAGGCCGACGGTCCAGGCGTAGTGCTCCATGTTCTTCGAGTTGATGAACACCTCGAAGGGCCGCCGCCGCCCATCCTGGACGATGTCGTTGAGGGTCACGTAGATGGCGTGCTCGCTTTCGGGCCAGCGCAGCTTGTAGGTCTGGCCCGGCAGCGCCTCCGGCCGGTCGAGCGGGCGCGTCATGTAGACGACGCCGCCGGCCTCGTAGACGTCCTTGGGCTTCGGCAGCGGCGCCGCGAGCGGCAGCTCCGACTGCTGCGACGTCGCCTTCTTGCCGTCGCGCACCTCGAGCACGGCGCCGGTGATCTCGTTCGGCCGATAGGTCGTGCAGCCCTTGCAGCCGAGCTCGTAGGCCTGGAGATAGACGTCCTTGAAGGCCGCGAACGACAGGTCGGCGGGGCAGTTGATCGTCTTGGAGATCGAGCTGTCGATGTATTTCTGCACCGCCGCCTGCATCACGACGTGATCGGCCGGCGACAGCTGCTGGGCGTCGACGAAGTAGTCGGGGAGCGGCGCGCCCTCGCCCTTGAGGCGGCGGAAGAGGCGGTAAGCGTAGTCCGTCACCTCCTCGCTCTGCCGGCTGCCGTCGGGCAGCAGCACGTTGCGCGTATGCTTGAAGCTGAACACCGGCTCGATGCCCGACGACACGTTGTCGGCAAAGAGCGAGATGGTGCCGGTGGGCGCGATGGAGGTGACGAGCGCGGTGCGGATGCCGTGCGCACGGATCGCCGCCTGCACGTCCTCGTCCAGTTCCTGCACGGTCTCGCCGGCGAGATACTTCTCGGCGTCGTAGAGCGGGAAGGGGCCTTTCTCGGCCGCCAGCTCCGTCGCGGCCAGATAGGCCGAGCGGCGGATCGCCCGCATCCAGGTTTCGCTGAGCGCCACCGCTGCGGCGGATCCGTAGCGCGCCCCGCAGAGGATGAGCGCATCGGCGAGGCCGGTGACGCCGAGGCCGATGCGCCGCTTGGCCTTCGCCTCCTGCAGCTGCTGCTCGAGCGGAAAGTTCGAGACGTCCGTGACGTTGTCCATCATGCGCACGGCGACGCGCACGTGACGGTCCAGCCGCTCGCCGTCGATTGCGGCCTGCTCCGTGAACGGATTCCTGACCAGCGCCGCCAGGTTGACCGAGCCGAGCAGGCAAGCGCCATAAGGCGGCAACGGCTGCTCGCCGCACGGATTGGTCGCGCTGATCGTCTCGGCGTAATAGAGGTTGTTACGGCGGTTGATGCGGTCGATGAAGATCACGCCAGGCTCGGCATAGGCATAGGTGGCCCGCATGATGCGGTCCCAGAGGTCGCGCGCCTGCACCACCTTGTAGGTCGTGCCGCCGAACTTCAGCTCCCAGGGCGCGTCCTCCTTGACCGCCGTCATGAAGGGATCGGTGACCAGCACCGAGAGATTGAACATGCGCAGGCGGCCGGGTTCGCGCTTGGCCTCGATGAAGGCCTCGATGTCGGGGTGGTCGCAGCGCATGGTCGCCATCATGGCGCCGCGGCGATGCCCGGCGCTCATGATGGTGCGGCACATGGCGTCCCACACGTCCATGAAGGTGAGCGGGCCCGAGGCGTCGGCACCGACGCCCTTCACGGGCGCCCCCTTCGGGCGCAGCGTTGAGAAGTCGTAGCCGATGCCGCCGCCCTGCTGCATCGTCAGCGCGGCCTCGAGCAGGTGCGTGAAGATCCCGCGCATGTCGTCGGGGATCGTGCCCATGACGAAGCAATTGAAGAGGGTGACGTTGCGCCCGGTCCCGGCGCCGGCGAGGATGCGGCCGGCCGGCAGGAAGTGGAAATCCTCCATCGTCTCGTAGAAGCGCTGCGCCCACAGCTCCTTGTCGGCCTCCGGCTCGGCCAAGGCGCGCGCCACCCGCCGCCAGCTATCCTCGATCGTGCGGTCGACGGACTCGCCCCCCGGCCCCTTCAGCCGATACTTCATGTCCCAGATCTGCTGGGAGATGGCGGAGACTTGCGGCATGCGCTCACACAGCTCTCGGCCGCGCAAAATGGCGCGCCGGTGGAAGTGATTTGGGGCAGATTATGCGCCGAAGTATACAGAACATATATGGAACTTCAACAAATCTGAGTGCTTCCGCTCTTGAAACTCGCAAGGCGAAAATATAATTGTAAGGCATAACATGTGTCGTAAGGAATGATGATGGTGACGGCTACGCTGACCAGCAAGGGCCAAATGACCCTCCCAAAGGAAGTGCGGACCAAGCTCGGTCTGAAGCCGGGTGATCGGCTTCAAGTCGCCGTCACGGCCGACGGTCGCGTGGTGATGACTCCCGCCGTCCCGCTGGCAACCCTCGCCGGCATCTTGCCCAAACCGGATCGGCCGCTCTCGGTCGAGGAGATGAACGAGGCCATTGCCGGTGGCATTGACGGCAAGCACCGCGACCGATGATCGGCCTCGACACCAATGTGCTCGTGCGCCATCTCACCGGCGACGATCCCGTGCAGACACCCAAGGCGCAAGCACTGCTCGCGGCGCGCTGTACTGTTGACGATCCAGGCTATGTGAATCGCATCGTGCTCTGCGAACTCGTGTGGGTGCTGGCCCGGGGCTACCGTTATGATCGGCGCACGATCGCCGGCGCCCTCGAGCAACTCCTCAATGCGGCCGAGTTGCTGATCGAAGACCGCGACACGGCGGTCGATGCGCTTGCCGCCTATCGCGGCAGCCAAGCCGACTTTGCCGATTGCCTGATGGGAATCCTGAACCGCGTTGCCGGCTGCGACAGAACGGCGACCTTTGACCGCGATGCCGCGTCGCTACCGGATTTCATGCCGGTGTAAACCCGGCCTAAGGCCGCTCGAAGTCCCTGTCGTTTAGACGATTTTTCAACATGCTCAGGTAATTCCTCGGCCAATCCGTGGATAACCTCCGGGTTTTCCCCAGATTTTTCCACCGCCGCCGGGCTCAGGCCGGGTCGGCGCGCTGGACGAGGCGACCGGATGCCGTTTCCAGCCGCTGCTTCAGCGCCTCCATGAAGGCGCGGCGCTCGAGGCCGGGCGCGATGGCGGGGAGGAATTCGAGGGTGATCGTCCCCGGCCGCTTGTGGAAGCTGCGGCGGCCCCAGAAGAGGCCGGAATTGAGCGCCACCGGGACGACCGGGAGGTCGAGGTCGCCATAGAGGGCGGCGATGCCCGGGTGGTAGGGGCGCTGCTCGCCCGGCGGCACCCGCGTCCCCTCGGGGAAGATCAGGATCGGGCGGCCCGTCGCCGTCACGGCGCGGGCCGCGCGCACCATCTGCTTCAGCGCCGCGCCGCGGCCCTGGCGGTCGACCGGAATCATGCCGAGCCGCAGCATGTACCAGCCGAAGAACGGCACGCGGACGAGTTCCTGCTTGAGCACATAGGCCGGGCGGTCGAGCAGCAGCGGAAAGATCAGCGTGTCCCAGGCGGACTGGTGCTTCACCGCGTAGATGGCCGGCCCGGCGATGCGCTGCTCGCCGCCGAGCACGCGGTGATCGAGTCCGACGGTCAGTCGCAGCAGCAGCACGCCGCCGCGGATCCACAGCCGGCCCATCGCCCAGGTGGCGCCGCGCGCCAGCACCAGCGTCGGCAGGCCGGCGACGAACATGACGGCGGTCCAGGCGCCGAACAGGATGTTGAAAAGCAGCGAACGCACCGTCGTCATCAGAGGACCCGACACGTCAGGACGGCGGCGCGCCGTGGTGGCTCACGTCCGCGAGCCAGCCGCGCGCCAGGGCGACCAGGTATTTGTGATACTCGTTCACGAGCAGGCTCGCGGTGCCCGGCCACAGCCACCACTCGTCGCGCTTCACCTCCTCGGGAAACACGGGATGCGGGAGGATGGTGATGCCGGGCATGGCGCGGGCGAACTCGAGCAGGCTGCGCGGCATGTGGTAGTCGGCGGTGACGAGGCGCAGCGAGTGCAGGTTATGGGCCGTCATCCAGGCGGCGGCCTCGCGCGCATTGCCGGCGGTGTTGTCGGCCTGGTAGCCGACGGTGATGCAGCAAGCCGCGAGCAGGGGCGGGATGCTCTCCGGCGGCACCTGCGCGCGGCTCAGGACATCGGCCAGCGTCGCCTTCTGGTTGACGCCGGAGATGAGCAGCTGCTTGGCCTTGCCGGCCGCCAGCAGGCGCAGCCCTTCCTGCAGGCGGTCGCTGCCGCCGGTGAGGACGACGATCGCATCGGTCGCAGTCTGCGGATCGGCGACATCCTCGGGAATGCTGGAGGCGAAGTAGAGCAGGCCGGCGAACCAGGCCAGCAGCGCCGCGACGGCGGCGGCGATGAGCTGCAGCCGCCGCCGTCGCGAATTCCGGTTGCGTCGGCCGAAGATCCGTCGCATCGCCGCCGGCCGCGCCTCAGAGCTCGCGACCGAGGACGACGAGCACCGTCAGATGCGCGGTCACCATCGCGACCACGCTGACGGCGACCGGAACGATGCCGAGGGCGAGCCACTGATGGGCGTCGAGCGACAGCGACGGCAGCAGCGAGGTCTGCGTCTGCGCCAGAATGCGGTCGAGGCCCATCAGCGTCAGCCCGGCCAGGACCACGCCGCCGATCCCGCCGACCAGGCCAAGGCGCAGCGCGTGCATGCGGAACTGGCCGGCGATGTAGCTGTCGCGCGCGCCGACGAGATGCACGATCTCGATGACGCGGCGATGGATCGACAGTCCGGTGCGGGTGACGAAGATCACGGTGGTCACGGCGGCGGCGCCGATGAGGCCGATGATGATGCCCGCCAGCAGCTCGACCGAGCGGGCGAAGGCCAGCATGTCGCCCTGCCAAGCCGCGTGATCCTCGATCGTCGCCTGCGGCGCCACCTGGGTGATGCGGGCGCGCAGATCCTTGAGCGAAAGCGGCGCGCCCGGCGTCAGCTGCACGACGATGAGGTCCGGCAGGCGCACGCCGTCGGGGAGGCCGCCGGCACCCAGCCAGGGCTCGAGCAGGCGCGCCTTCTCCGCATCGTCGACGATGCGGGCGCTGGCCACGCTGCCCGAGTTCATCAAGGTGTCGACGACGCCGGTGACGAGCGCCGTGCGGTCGCCGTTCGGCGCAGCGGCATCCGGCGGCAGCTGGACCGAGAAGGTGCCGGCCAGCTCGGTGCGCCAGCGCTGGGCGACGTGGTCGGCGGCGATGGTGGCGGCAAGCGCCAGCGCCGCCAGGTAGACCATGCAGCCGATGATCCAGGGCAGGAAGCGGCCGGAGGCGTCGCTGGCGAGCGGCAGGTCGCTGCGCAGCCATCGCATCGCCGCCGCCTCAGGCCGCTTCGGGGCGCGCGCCGACCAGCCTCACGGTGCCGTCCTCGACCCGCAGCTGGCGGTGATTGAAGCGGCCGACCACCCGCTCGTTGTGCGTGGCGACCACCACGGTCGTGCCCATCTTGTTGAGCTCTTCGAAGAGATACATGAGTCGCACCCCGATGCTATCGTCGACGTTGCCTGTGGGTTCGTCGGCGAGGAGCAGGCTCGGCCGCGCGATCACCGCACGGGCGATCGCCACCCGCTGCTGCTGGCCGCCCGACAGCGTCGCCGGAAAGGCGTTCACGTGGTCGGCGAGGCCGACCCATTTGAGCAGCTCGGTCACGTGCTCGCGCACCTCCGATTCGCGAACGCCGGCGATGCGGAGCGGCAGCGCCACGTTGTCGAGCGCGCTCAAGTGGGTGAGCAGCCGGAAGTCCTGGAACACGACGCCGATGCGCCGGCGCAGGAACGGGATGTCCCGCCGCCGCAGTTTGTCCACGTCGCGGCCGAACAGGTTGACGCGCCCGCTCGCCGGCCGCAGCGACAGGTACATCAGCCGCAGCAGCGACGACTTGCCGGCCCCGCTCGACCCGACCAGGAAGTGGAACGACCCGGGCGCCAGCGTGAAGGAGGCGCCTTGGATGATTTCCGGTCCGGCGCCGTAGCGGACGCCGACGTCTTCGAACAACACCAATGTCGCCGCATCCAGGCCTGAACCGCGGGGCCGCAGGATGGCACAGGCCGCTTCGCATCGTCCAGCCGCGCGGTGGCAGGACCAAGGTCATGATCTTGCGCCGGACCCCGACTCAGCGATAAAGGGTAGGAAGGGAACCGCTGCCGCCGGCGATGATCGTCACCTGCTCGCTCTGCAAGACACGCTATCTGACCGATCCGGCCGTGCTCGGAGCGGGCGGTCGCCGCGTGCGCTGCGCGAAGTGCGGCAACAGCTGGATGCAGGCGCCGCCCTCGGACATGCCCAGGCGGGTCGACGTCGTCTCCCCGCCGAGCCATCCGGGCCAGATCCCGCCGCCGCGCTTCAACCTGCCGGCACCCTACATACCGCCGCGCCGGCGGCGGCACCCCTACCGAGTCGCCCTCGCGGTCGCCGCCGTGGTGATCATCCTCCTCGGCGCCGGCTATTTCGCGCGCAGCCAGATCATCGAAACCTGGCCGTCGGCGCGTCATGTCTACGAGCTGATCGGCGGGCTCGTGGGAATCCCGACCTCGACCATCGATGTCGGCGGCCGGCAGCTGGCGGAAGCGTCCTAGTCAGAACCGCTTCAGCAGGCGGTCGATGTAGTCGCGCTCGAGCTTCGGGCGCTCGCGATCGCCGGCCCGCCGGCGCAGCTCGTCGATGAGCTGCTTGGCGCGCTGCACGTCGGACTGCTCGGGAATCTGCACGTCGGTGGTGTCGATGGCGCCGACCCCGTTCTCGTTGCGGCCGAGCGGATCACGCCCCTGATTGCCGGGCTCCTGGCCGGGGCGGGCGCCGGCCTGCTGCTGCAGCTGCTGCATCATGGCGCTGGCCATGTCTTGGGCGCCCTTCTGCAGTTCGCCGAGCGCCTGCGATTGCGGATCGACCGCCTGGCCCGGCTGGCCCTGCTTGAGGGCCTCGGTGGCGTCGCGCATGGACCGCTCGGCGCGGCCGAGCGCGCGCGGGATGTCGCCCATCATCTCGCCGTAGCGGCGCATGAGGTCGCCGAGGTCGTGGCGCAGTTGCTCCTGTTCCGCGGCGCCCGGATCGCCGTTCGGCAGCGACTCCCCCTGGCCCAGCTGCTGCGACTGCCGGAACGTCTTGTCGAGCAGCTGCTGCTGGCGCTTGGCGAGGTTGTCCATGTCGTCCAGCATCTGCATCGCCTGCTGCATCGCCGGGTCGGTCGCCTGCTGCTGCTGTTGCGCCTGCAGGTTCTCCAGCATCTCCTGCAGCTTCGAGAGCATGTCGCGCGCCGCCTGGCGGGCGCCGCCCTTGGCGAGGTCGCGGGCGCGGTCGAGCAGCTTCTGCAGGTCTTCGCGCCGCAACTGCATGGCGTTCGGATCGAACTGCTGCTGCGGGCGGCCGGCCTGCATGTCGCGCTTCATCTTTTCGGTGAGCGCCTCGACATACTTGTCCATCGCCTGCTGCAGCTCGTTCATCAGGCGCTCGATCTCCTCGTCCGGCGCGCCGTTGGCGAGGGCATCCTGCAGCTTCTGCTGCAGCTGCCGCAGGTCGCGCTCGGCCACCGCCAGCTCGCCTTCCTCGACGCGCAGCGCCAGCTCCCACAGCAGCGCCTGCACCTGGTCGACGCCGGTCTCGGTCGGATCGTAGAGCAGCCGCCGCTCGGCGACCTCGAGGCCGAGCACGACCACGAGGTCGTCGTTGTAGGTCGGCGGCTGGGCGCCGATGGCATAGAGCGCGCGCGCGACCGAGCGGCCGTCGTCCGGATTCATGATCAGGCGCTTGCGCTGCTCGATGATGGCGCGCGCGACCGGCTGCTTGAAGATGCGCTCCGGCAGGACGATCTGGATGGTCTCGCTCGTGCCGGTCTGGCCGATGGCGTCCTTGGCCGTCAGCTGGATGGTGACGGGCAGGCCGGCCCACGGATGCGGCGTCAGGTCGTGGTAGCTCGACTGCTGCGCCTTCTTGACGTCGACGCCCGGCAGCGCCAGCGGCAGCTCGATCTTGTCGATCTTCCCCGGTCCGCTCTGCCCGTCGGCGCGGCGGATGGTGGCGGTCACGCTGGCGAGGCCGTAGTCGTCGCTGGCGGCATAGGCGATGCGCAGGGCCTTGCGTTCGCCGCCGCCCGGCGGAGCCGTGAAGTTGACCGAGGGCGCCAGGTCGGGAACCACCGTCATCGGCCAGGCCACCAGCTCGGCGCCGTCGCGCATGATCGCCAGCCGGTTGCCGGCGCGGATCTCCGACTTGACCTGATAGGTCTCCGGCTCGACGGCGGCGAACGGGGTCGCGGCGCCGCCGAGCTGCAGTTCCGGCACGTCGCTGCCGCCCTGCACCAGGGCCAGCACCATCGTCCCCGTCGGAAGGCGCAGCTCCGCCGGGCCGCTGCCCGTCGCCACGCCGCTGCCGGCTTCGAGGAAGATCGGCGCCATGTTCGTATAGGCGGGCGGCGTCAGCGAGATCGTCAGGCTCGACGGCCCGGCGGCGGCGAGGCTGTGCAGGTTGGGCGCGACCGCGCGGTACAGCCGCTCCGGCGCATCGCGCCAGCCGACCGCCAGCGCGATCGCCAGCGTCAGCCCGAGCAGCACGCGGAGCGCCATCGGATCGCGCTCCACGAAGCCGGCGCGCGGCAGGCCGATGCGCAGATGCCCGAGGCCGCGGCTCACCTGGCGGCGATAGCGCTCCCACAGCAGTGAGGCCGCCGGGTCGGTGGCGCTGGTGGCGAGGGCGTCGGCGAGCGCGGTCAAGGGCCGATGGGCGAGGCCGCTTTCACGCTCGATGCGCCGGATCCCGGCGCTGCGGGCCGGGAGGCGCAGCGTCGGCCAGAAGCGGCCGACGGCATAGGCGAGGGCGACCGCGAAGGCCGCCAGGATGATCAGGTGCACCCAGCCCGGTAGCAGCGGCAGCAGGTCGAACAGCGCCAGGATGAGGAAGATCGCCGCCACCACCGTGGCCGGCCAGAACGATGGCCAGAACCGTTCCCACAGCACGGCCCAGCGCGCCACCCAGATACGGAAGCCGGGCAGGCGGGGCCGCTTGGCGTTGGCAGCCGGGGCGCGCGATGTGTCTATCGTGACCTCCGTCGGGCAGGCTGCGCCGGCTCGGCGGCGGCAGCGGTCGCCAGCCATTCAGGCAGACGATCACGGCTTATTATAGACTGGTAATCGGGCCGCGGCCGCACAATCGCAAAATCGTGACCGCGCACCAGCACTTCCGGCGCGGTCAGGCGGAGATTGTAGCTCGAGGCCATGACGGCCCCGTAGGCGCCGACGGAACGGATGGCCAACAGGTCGCCGGCCGCGACCGGGGGCATCGCCCGCTGCTCGGCCAGGCGGTCGGTCGATTCGCAGATCGGGCCGACGATGTCGTAGGGGCGCGCCGGCGCGCCGGCGGCCGGCTCGGCCACCGGGACGATGGCGTGGTAGGCGCCGTAGAGCGCCGGCCGGATCAGGTCGTTCATGGCCGCGTCGACGATGAGGAAGCTTCGGCCCACCCCCTCCTTCACATAGATGACGCGCGTGACCAGGATGCCGGCATTGCCGACGATCCGCCGCCCGGGCTCCAGGATGAGCGGCAGCCCCAGGCCGCCCACCGTCGCCGCCACGACGCCGGCATAATCCCTGAGCGACGGCGCCGTCTCGCCCTCATAGGCGATGCCGAGGCCGCCACCGAGGTCGAGGCTGCGCAGCGCGCAGCCGGCCTGCCGCAGTTCTCCCGCCAGCGTCGCCATCTTGGTAAAGGCGATCCGGTAGGGTTCCAGTTCCGTCAGCTGGGAGCCGATGTGGAGGGCGAGCCCGACGACCTCGATCCCCGGCAGCCGAGTCGACTCGGCATAGGCGGCGCGCGCCTCTCCCAGCTCGATGCCGAACTTGTTCTCGGCCTTGCCGGTCGAGATATGGGCGTGGGTGTGCGCGTCGACGTCGGGATTGATGCGCAGCGCCACCCGCGCCTGCTTGCCGGCCGCCAGTGCCACCTCATTGAGGAGCTTGAGCTCCGGCAGCGATTCCACGTTGAACTGCCGGATGTCGGCGGCCAATCCCGCGGCCATCTCGCTTGCCGTCTTGCCGACGCCGGCAAAGACGATCTTGTCCGGCGCGATGCCCGCGGCCAGCGCCAGCCGCAGCTCGCCCTCGGACACGACGTCGGCGCCGGCGCCGAGTGCCATCAGCGTCTTCAGGATCGCCAGGTTGTTGTTGGCCTTGAGCGAATAGCAGATGGTGGCCGGCTGTCCGGCGAAGGCGGCGGCGAACTCGCCGTAGGCGGCGCGCAGGGCCGCATCGGCGTAGCAATAGAACGGGGTCCCGACCGCCTCCGCGATCCGCGCGACCGGCACATCCTCGGCGTGCAGGCCGCCGTCCCGATAGTCGAAGGCGTTCATAGCGACGACGGGTCCGGATACTGCTTGGGATACTTGTCGGGCTTGTTGTCCGGCGGCTCCAACGGCCCCTTCTTCCCGCAGCCGGACAGGGTACCGAGGGCGAGCAGTCCCGCCGAAAGACCGACGAGCGCTACTGAGCGGCGACTCACCCTCACCCCCACCCTCTCCCGCTGCGCGGTAGAGGGGGCTAGCGAGCCCGGTCGTTTCTCCAGCGTCCCCTCTACCGCGAAGCGGGAGAGAGACAGGGTGAGGGTGCGTAGCGGCATTCTCTGGGCTCCACGCATCTACGTCGAGAGCAGCCGCTCGCGCGCGGCGGCGGCGGCGCGGCGGACGTTGTCGGGGGCGGTGCCGCCGAAGCTTGTGCGGCTGGCGATCGAGCGGTCGATGCTGAGCACGGTGAAGACGTCGGCGCTGATGCGCGGCTGGACCTGCTGCATCGCCGCCAGCGGCAGGTCGGCGAGGCCGCAGCGCTTCTCCTCGGCCAGCCGCACCAGTTGCCCGGTGACGTGATGCGCCTGGCGGAACGGCAGGTCGAGCGTGCGCACGAGCCAGTCGGCGAGATCGGTCGCCGTCGCGAACCCGGCGCCTGCGGCGCGCCGCATGGCGTCCTCGTTGACGGTCATGTCGCGCACCATGCCGGCCATCGCCGCCAGGCACAACGACAGGGTGTCGGCGGCATCGAAGGTCGGCTCCTTGTCCTCCTGCATGTCCTTGCCGTAGGTGAGCGGCAGCCCCTTCATCACGATGAGCAGTGCAGTGAGCGCACCGACGACGCGCCCGGCCTTGCCGCGCACCAGCTCGGCGGCGTCGGGATTGCGCTTCTGCGGCATGATCGAGCTGCCGGTCGTGTAGGCATCGCTCAAGCCGATGAAGCGGAAGCCGTCGCTCATCCAGAGCACGATCTCCTCGGCGAGACGCGAGAGGTGCGTCGCGAGGATGGCGCCGGCGCCGAGGAACTCGAGCACGAAGTCGCGGTCGGAGACGGCATCGAGCGAATTCGCCGCGGGGCGGTCGAAGCCGAGCGCCTGTGCCGTCATCGCGCGATCGATCGGGAACGAGGTGCCGGCCAGCGCCGCGGCGCCGAGCGGGCATTCGTTGAGCCGCCGGCGCGCGTCGGCGAACCGCCCGCGGTCGCGGCCCAGCATTTCCGCATAGGCCAGCAGGTGATGGCCGAAGGTCACGGGCTGCGCCGGCTGCAGGTGCGTCATGCCCGGCATGACGGTGCCCGCATGCTGCTCGGCGCGGTCGACAAGCGCCGCGATGAGGTCGCGCAGCTGGCCGTCGAGGCCGTCGACGCAGTCGCGCACCCAGAGCTTGAAGTCGGTCGCCACCTGGTCGTTGCGCGAACGCGCCGTGTGCAGCCGGCCGGCCGGCTCGCCGGCGATCTCCTTGAGCCGCGCCTCGACGTTGGTGTGGATGTCCTCGAGCGCGGTCTTGAACTGGAAGCGTCCCGCCTCGATCTCGGCCAGGACCGCGTCGAGGCCCTTCTGGATCGCCGCGCCGTCCTCTTGACGCAGGATGCCCTGGCGCACCAGCATCGCCGCATGCGCCTTCGACGCCGCGATGTCCTGGGCGTAGAACCGGCGGTCGAAGGCGATGGAGGCGTTGATGCGCTCCATGACCGCGGCCGGTCCGGCGGCGAAGCGGCCGCCCCACATCTTCTCGGCCGCCGGCGCCGGTACGGTTAATGCTTCGTCAGGGGTTTTGTCCCCACTCTCGGGCCGTGACGGCGGCGATTGAGGTTTCTGGATGGTCAAACCTGTCATTCCTGCGCTGCTGGCTGGCGTCGTGGTGGCGGCGGTCCTCGGCTGGATCGGCGTCCGCGAATGGGCGCCCGGCGAACCGTCCTCGGCGGCGGGCGGGCGTCCGCCGATCAGCGGCACCGTCAAGAACTTTATCCCGACCGACCCTGGGCGGCCAGCGCCGATCGAGCGCTTTTACGACGCCGACGGCCGCGAAGTGAGCTTCTTCGATTTCGGCGGCAAGGTGGTGCTGCTGAACCTGTGGGCCACCTGGTGCGTGCCCTGCCTGCAGGAGCTGCCGTCCCTCGACCGCCTCCAGGCCCAGCTCGGTGGCGCCGACTTCCAGGTCGTGGCGCTGTCGGTCGACCGCCGCGGCGTCGAAGCGGTGCGGCCCTACTTCGCCAAGCTCAAGATCGCCAACCTGCCGATCTATGTGGAGCCGAAGAACCAGCTGGCGACGGCGCTCGGCCTCCAGGTGCTGCCCTCGACCATCATCATCGGCCCGCACGGCGTCATGCTCGGCCGCATGATCGGCGCCGCCCAGTGGGACGCCCCCGAATCCCTCGCCCTCGTCCGCCACTACATCGCCGCCGCCAAGGCCCCGCCGCCGAGCAGCTGATTCCGTGATGCGCTGTCACCCCGGCGAAAGCCGGGGCCCATATTCCAGAGACCTGTGTCTATGGACCCCGGCTTTCGAGGCTGTGAGGATTTCGGGACGATAGCCGGATTGAGCAAATTGTGATTCCTTCGTTTGCGAGAGCAAGCGGAGGAGCGGATGAGTGAGA
>Ga0335076_10003128_pt1 | contig 16591 bp, 15 predicted proteins | sample Lox_Sample_25_FD_206717 | JGI IMG/M metagenome (GOLD analysis project Ga0335076, IMG submission 206717) | Soil microbial communities from Loxahatchee National Wildlife Refuge, Florida, United States - Lox_Sample_2.5 | ecosystem: Environmental > Terrestrial > Soil > Wetlands | place: USA... | reverse complement strand
TCGGCCTTGAGCGCGCCCTGCGCCATGGCCCGCGTGACGTCCGGCAGGCTGTCTTCCGAGAGCGTGAAGACCACCGAGATCGGCTCGATCTGGGTGATCACCACGAGGCCGGTCTGGTCGGTCGCGTGCACGATGTTGCCCTGATCAACCAGCCGCAGGCCGGTGCGTCCCGAAATCGGCGCCGTGATGTTCGTGTAGTCGAGCTGAACCTTGGCGCTGTCGATCGCCGCCTGGTCGGCCTCCACTTCCGCTTCCAGCTGCGCCGCCAGGGCCTTGGCGGAGTCGGCGGTCTGCTGCGACACGGCGCCGCGGGCGGCCAGATTGACGTCGCGCTGCATGTCGATGCGGGCGTTCGCGAGCTGCGCCGCATCGCTCGCCTTCTTGCCTATGGCCTGGTCGAGCGCCGCCTGGAACGGCCGCGGATCGATCTGAACCAGAGGGTCGCCGGCCTTCACGTCCTGGCCCTCGGTGAAGGCGATCTTGTCGATCTGGCCGTCGACGCGCGCCTTGACCGTCACGGTATTGTAGGCCTGCACGGCGCCGATGCCGGTCAGATAGATCGGCACGTCCTGCCGGCGGACGCCGATGGCCACGACCGGCACCGGTGGGGGGCCGGCGGTCGGCGACGCCGTCGCCGCGTCGTGATTGAGATGCCACGTGAACGCAGCCGCCCCCGCGGCCGCGACCAGGACGGTCACAGCGACAACACGACGCTTCATGGACGCACTCCCTGACAATCGCATTCCCAGGAAAATGCGAGGTTGCCGCATGGTGACGCTGCCGCAATGTGGTGACAGATGCTGATGCGTAGCCTGCTACCGTTTGACGCAGAGGGGATCCGCAGGGGATCCGGCAGACCGGGGATCAACGGGGAAGCGGCGGGAATCCGTCGCTCGCCGCTTGCCGACGCGGCAAAATGCGCTCCCGGCGGGCCAGGGAAGTCCGGATCAAGGGCGAGGAAGCCGCCCGTTGGCGGCCGCCGGTTCCAGCTCGTCCGGCGGGGAGGCCAATCGACGCGGAAGTCACGTGGGCGACGCCCGGCCGCGGGCCGCCGAAGATCGGGTAGGTCGGCCGCGGCCGCGACGCGCTCGATTTGCCCTTCGGGTCATAGCGGGCGACGCGCCAGTCGTTCCACCGGGCGACTCTGATCTCCACCGCCAAGCCGGCCAAGCGCCGCCGCCCGGTCGCGCCGGAGGAGCTGACAGACAGGGACATCGGAACATCCCTATAGGGATGTTGTTCCGTCCACCCGGGGAACGGGGGAACAGGAGGGGACATGTCTCCCGTCTGTCCCGGCAGCTTCCATGAAGTGCAATCGCATCAGGCCGCGCCCGCGGATGCGGCCCCACTCCATCTCGACAACGGCGCCGACCTGCATGGCGTCGTCGTCCCATAAAACCGTGCGGCGCATGGCCCTCGGCTTTGCTGAGGCAGGCGTGATCCTCGCGTCAGTAACAGGCACGTCCATCGCTTCCGTCGATGAAGTCCTGATGTACATAACCGCGCCAGATCAGCGCGCCGCATCCTTCACCGCGGTAGCCCTCGGGCGCCACGCCTGCGCCAGGGGCGAAAGACAAGTCGGCAGAAGATCTGTCCTCGCTCGTGCAAGCCGCGACCAGCAGGAGAGAAAGCAAAACCAAAAGGCGCATGGGTCACCTCCGGATCGGCAATCTACCGACTCGATCCGGGACAGCCTTGGCGGGCGCTGCCGTGAATTGCACGAAACTGCTGCGATCGAATGCCCACGCCGCGGTGCGTAGAGCGTGACGGCACCACACAGCGCCGAGGATGCGGGCGACGTCGGGAATGCCGCGGCGGCTCGACGCCTAGTTCGTCTGCTCCTCCGGCGGCGGCTTCATGGCGCCGGTCATGATGGCGACGGCGTCGGACATCGAGTGTTGCGACGGCCTGATCAGCGCGATGCGCCGCCCCAGCCGGTGGATGTGGATGCGGTCGGAGACCTCGAAGACATGCGGCATGTTGTGGCTGATGAGGATGATCGGCAGGCCGCGCTTCTTCAGCCCGAGCATGAGCTCGAGCACCTTGCGCGATTCCTTGACGCCGAGCGCCGCGGTCGGCTCATCCATGATGACCACGCGGCTGCCGAAGGCCGCGGCGCGTGCGACGGCCACACCCTGCCTTTGGCCGCCGGACAGCGTCTCGACGGTCTGGTTGATGTTCTGGATGGTCAGCAGGCCGAGCGAGGAAAGGTGCTCGCGCGCCTCCCGCTGCATCCGGCCGCGGTCGAGCCAGCGGAAATACTTGCCCATGAATCCCGGCTTCCGCCGCTCGCGGCCGAGGAACATGTTGTCGGCGATGGAGAGCGCCGGCGACAGGGCCAGGTTCTGGTAGACGGTCTCGATGCCGGCGGCGCGGGCATCCATCGGCGAGCGGAAATGCACGGGCTTGCCGTCGAGGAAGATTTCGCCATGGTCGGGAATCACGGCGCCGCACAGGGCCTTGATGAGAGTCGACTTGCCGGCGCCGTTGTCGCCGATGACGCCGAGGATCTCCCCCGGCATCAGGTCGAAATTCGCGTGGTCGAGGGCGGTCACGCGGCCATAGCGCTTGACGAGGCCCTGCGCCATCAGGATCGGCTGCGGCGCGGGTGCGGCGGTCATGCGGCCACCTTCCGGATCCATTGATCCAACGCGACGGCGACGATGATCAGGAGACCGACCGCGAACTCCTGCCAGAGGTTGTCGAGGCCGTAGAGCGCGAGGCCGTTGCGGAACACGCCGACGATGAGCGCTCCCACCAGCGTGCCGACGATCGAGCCGCGTCCGCCGAAGAGGCTGGTGCCGCCGATCACCACGGCGGTGATGGAATCGAGGTTGGCGGTCTGCCCGGCGAGCGGGCTCGCGGCGCCGATGCGGCCGATCAGGACCCAGCCGCCGATGGCACAGATGAGGCCGGCGATCACGTAGACCGCGAGCAGCGTGCGATCGGTGTTGATGCCGGCCAGGCGCGCCGCGTCGGGGTCGTCGCCGGTGGCGTAGATATGGCGGCCGAAGGCGGTCCGGTTCAGCGTGTACCAGACGAGTGCGGCCAGCAGGATCATGAGGATCGAACCGTAGGTGATCGGTGCATTGCCCCAGGGTGTGACGATCTGGATGCGGGTGCCCATCAGCTGCAGGAAGGAGGCGGTCGCCTCGATGTCCTGCTGCCGGATCGTCTCGCTGCGCGAGATGAACAGTACGAGAGCGCCAAAGATGCTCCAGGTTCCGAGGGTGACGATGAAGGGCGGCAGCCGCACATAGGTCACCAGGGCGCCGTTGATGAAGCCACAGAGGACGCCGGTGACGATTCCGAGCGGGAAGGCGACCTCGATCGGGATCCCCCAGACGACGGCGGACCGCGCCATGATGATCGAGGCCAGCACCATGATGGCGCCGACCGAGAGGTCGATGCCGGCAGTGAGGATGACCAGCGTCTGGGCGATGCCGACGACGCCGATGATCGTCACCTGTTGCAGGACGAGCGAGAGGTTGAACGGGGCGAAGAAACGGCCGCCGACGAGCGCGCTGAAGATCAGGGCGCTCAGGATCAGGACGATGAAGGGAACCGCCGTCGCGTGCTCGTGGAGGAAGTGCTGCACCAGCTTGAGCGGCGAGCGCTTCTCCTCATCGAAGGCGGCGACAGTCGTCTCGGCGCCCGTCAGGACGCGCTCATAGTCCGCCGGACCACGCTGGCTTGGAGTATCGCTGGTGCTCGTCATCGGCCGAATCCACGCGAGGGGTGACCGGAAGGAGGAGGAGCAGCGCTGCTGCTCCTCCTGGGTTCAGGCGTTCCGCGGCATCAGCCCCAGCAGAGCTTCAGGCCCTGTGCCGTGTCGATCGACTCGACGCCCGGAACCGGCTTGTCCGTGATCAGCGTCGCCCCCGTGTCAAAGAAATCGAGGCCCGGCGTCTTCTCCGGCTTCTTCCCGGACTTGGCGAACTCGGCGATCGCCTCGAGCGCCATCGAAGCCATCTTGTGCGGATATTGCTGCGAGGTCGCGCCGATGACGCCGGCCTGGACGTTCTTCACGCCCGGGCAGCCGCCGTCAATGGAGACGACCAGCACGCTGCCGTCGTCCTTGCCGGCCGCCTTCAGGGCCTCCCAGCCGCCGGCCGCGGCGGGCTCGTTGATCGTGTACATCACGTTCACGTCGGGGCACTTCTGCAGCAGCTTTTCCATGGCGGTACGCCCGCCGTCCTCGTTGCCGCCGCTCATCTCGTGGCCGCAGATGCGCGGATCGTCCTCGTCGCCGTAGCGCTTCGGGTCCTTGATGTCGATGCCGAAGCCCTTCATGAATCCCTGGTCGCGCAGATAGTCGACCGTCGGCTGATTGATCGAGAGATCGAGGAAGGCGATCTTGGCGCTCGCCGCCTTGTTGCCGAGGGTGCCCTTCGCCCACTCGCCGATCAGCTGGCCGGCCTTGAAGTTGTCGGTCGCAAAGGTGTCGTCGGCGGCGTCGATCGGGTCGAGCGGCGTGTCCAGCACGATGACGAGCAGGCCGGCGTCGCGCGCCTTCTTGATCGTGGGTACGATGGCGGACGAGTCGCTCGGCACGATGGCGAAGCCCTTGGCGCCGGCGGAGATCAGGCTTTCGATCGCCGCGACCTGGCTCTCGTTGTCGCCGTCATACTTGCCGGCGAAGGTCTGCAGCGTGAGGCCGAGCTCCTTGGCCTTCTCCTGGGCGCCCTCGCGCATCTTGACGAAGAACGGGTTGCCTTCCGTCTTGGTGATCAGTCCGACGATGACGTCGGCCGCGACGGCCGAACCGGCGTAGGCGAGCGCCGCGCCGGCAATCAGCGAGGCTTGCAGAATGCGAATCGTGGTTTTCACGTTATCCCTCCCGTTGAAACGTCCTGTGGCCCCATTTTGCCTGGGAGCTTTAGATTTCTCGTTGAGCGCACTTCGCCGCGGACCGGCACCAATTCCCACCCGCGTCGCTGACAGTCCTACCAAGCCCGGCACAAAGTCAACGACATCCTGTCCTGGGGACGATGGAAGTGCCGTCGGAGAGGCGATGACCGATCCCTAACGCGGGCGCACCCTTTAGTGGATCTCGTCGGCCTCGCGGATCGCGCGGGCCAGCATCGCGAAATCGAAATCGGGCCGCCGGCTGGCGGCGATGAGGTGCTGCTCGCGGCGGCCGATCTGGGCGGCCGCCTCGGGAATCTGGCGGGCGACCGCGACCGGCACCACGACGGCGCCGTGCTGGTCGGCGTGGAGGAGGTCGCCGGGCTGGACCGTCATGCCATGCACCGTGACCGGCTTCTCGATCGACTCCAGATGCACGTAGGCGTGCGAGGGATTGACGCTGCCGGCCAGCAGCTGGAAGCCCTCGGCGCAGAGCGGCAGGTCGCGGATGCAGCCGCTGGTGACGACGCCGAGGCAGCCGAGCCCCTTGTGCAGGTTGGTGTTGACCTCGCCCCACCAGGCGCCGTAGCCGGGCAGGGGATCGAGATCCTCGATCACCATGATGCTCGGGCGTGGGCCCTCGCTGACGTAGCGGTAGTAGGCGAGGCGCTGCTCGCGCAGTTCGGCCGCACTGCGCTCGGACGGATGCATGGCGCGGATGGTCGCGGTGCGGGCGTAGCCGACGATCGGCGGCAGCTGCAGGCGGGCACAGACGAACGGCCGCGTCGTATAGCCGAAACCACGCCGTTGCGGGGCGACCAGCTCCAGGGCGTTGCAGATCGTCGGCGTGTCCAGCTGGCCCAGGGCCTTCAGCACGTCATCGGGAAGCGGGGTGTCGGGCACGGTGCCTCACTGGATTTCGGTCTGGAAACGGATGGAGACGCGCAGGGTCTGCCCCTGGAGCACAATCTGCAGGCCGGTGTCGGTGCGCCCGGCATTGACGTAGTTGACGGCGTCCCCTGCCTGGCTCACCGGTTCGACGCAGAAGAAATCCTGCTTCGCCGGCGTGTACACCACGAGAAAATCGAGCGGCGAGTCGGCGGTCATCGTCAGCCGGGCCTGCCATTCCGGCCATTCGATGACCGCACGGTGGTCCCAGCCGAGAAAGCAGTTGTCCATCGCCACGGCATCGACGCGCACGCCCCGCCGCAGGTCGCGATCCCCCGGCGGATCGACGAGTTCCTTCGGCATCACTTCGGCGTCGTTCAGCCAGACCTTGCGGACGCCGGCCGTCACCGTCGCCTTCGGCGTGCGCACGAAATAGGGATGCGGCCCAAGACCGGCCGGCATCGGCCCCGGGCCCTCGTTGGTCAGCGACATCTCGATGGTCAGCAGGTTCGGCGCCAGGATGAAATCCTGCGATGTGCGGTACTGCCAGGGCCAGTCGTCGGCCTTGTGGTGATATTCGAGTGCGGCCAGTTCCTTGTCGTGGTGCACCACCTGCCACGGCACCTGCCAGGCCTGGCCGTGAATGCTGTTGTTCTCCGGCAGGAAGTTCAGCGGCAGCACGACGTTCCGCCCCTGGAAGCTGAAGCGGCCATCGCGGATGCGGCCGGAATAGGGAACCAGCGGAAAGCTCGACATGGCCAGGGGCATGCGGCGGCGCAGCGCCGCCGGCGGCGTGGGCCGCATCCATTCGATCGTGCGTCCCTTGTGCTCCTGCCAGAAGCGCGCGATCGAGCCGCCGGCCGCCGGCGCGATCGCCAGCTGCGTGGCGCCCGCCTGCAACGTGATGACGTCCATGACCAGTTTCTCCGTCGTCGGCCGAGCCCGGCAATTCGATGCGCGGCTATCCAATGTCCGATCGCCGCTGGTGTCAACCGCACCCTCGCGCGCGGTCTCCGGTGATTGACATTATCGGCATATGGTATGAGGATTGACACATAGGCGCCGTGAGAACGCGCCGCGACATGCCTGGGGGAGGACGCGGTCTGACATACTCCAACCGCAGCCTGCATGGACAGGTGGCGCACGACATCGGCGCGCAGATCCTGCGCGGCGATCTCGAGCCGGGCGACGTGCTGCCGAACGAGGCCGATTTCAGCGCCCGGCTGAAAGTCAGCCGGACGGCCTTGCGCGAGGCGATCAAGGTGCTGGCGGCCAAGGGCCTCGTCGAATCGCGTCCCAAGACGGGGACCCGGGTGCGGCCGCGCAGCGACTGGAATCTGCTCGATCCGGACGTGCTCGCCTGGCAGTTCGCCGCCGGTCCGGTCGAGAGCTTCGTCGCCGACCTTTTCGAACTGCGCCAGACGATCGAACCCGCGGCGGCGGCGATGGCGGCGCGGCGGGCGACGGCCGCCGACCTGCGGCGCCTCGACCAGGCCTATGCCGCCATGGCGGAAGCGGGCGACGATCGCGAGCGCTGGATCGGGCCCGATCTGCGCTTCCATCAGGCCATCATCCGCGCCACCGGCAATGAGCTGATGGGTCCCCTCGGCGCCATCATCGAGACTGCCTTGGCGACCAGCTTCCGCCTAGCGAGCACGCACCCGGAGGGGCCGCGCCATTCGCTGCCGCTGCACGGGGCGATCCTCGCCGCCATCCGCCGGCGCAAGCCGGAGGCCGCGGCCGCGGCCATGCGCCGGCTGCTGGCGGGCGCGGCCGAGGACGTGCGGCAGGCGCTCGCCATGGGCCGCATCGGGACAGCGTCCCGGACGCGGGTGGCTCGCCGCACGCCATTCACGCAGCATTCGCACGTTTGAACAGGAAAGATCATGCCCGCAGAAAAGAAACCTCTCCGTTCGTCCGCCTGGTTCGGCAAGCCCGACCGCGACGGCTTCCTCCACCGCAGCTGGATGAAGAACCAGGGGTTCCCGCAGCATCTGTTCGATGGCCGTCCGGTCATCGGCATCTGCAACACGTTCTCGGAACTGACGCCCTGCAATGCGCATTTCCGCAAGATCGCCGAGCACGTGAAGCGCGGCGTCTATGAGGCCGGCGGTTTCCCGGTCGAGTTTCCGGTGATGTCGCTGGGCGAATCGAACCTGCGACCCACGGCGATGCTGTTCCGCAATCTCGCCTCCATGGACGTCGAGGAGTCGATCCGCGCCAATCCGATCGACGGCGTTGTTCTTCTGACCGGCTGCGACAAGACCACACCGGCCCTGGTCATGGGCGCGGCGAGCTGCGACGTACCGGCCATCGTCGTCTCCGGGGGCCCCATGCTGAACGGCCACTATCGCGACGAGACCGTCGGCTCCGGCACCAGCGCCTGGAAGCTGTCGGAAGAAGTGCGCGCGGGTCGCATGACCGTGCAGGCGTTCCTCGAGGCGGAGGCCGGCAATTCGCGCTCGGCCGGGCATTGCATGACCATGGGCACGGCCTCGACGATGGCCTCGATGGTGGAGGCGCTCGGCATCGCGCTGCCGACCAACGCGGCGATTCCGGCCGTCGACTCCCGCCGCTACGTGCTCGCCCACATGGCCGGCCGCCGCGCCGTCGAACTGGTGCACCAGGACATCCGCATTTCGCAGATTCTGACTCGCAAGGCGTTCGAGAATGCCATCCGCGTCAACGGCGCCATCGGCGGCTCGACCAACGCGGTCGTGCATCTCCTCGCCATCGCCGGGCGCGTCGGAGTCGATCTTTCGCTCGACGACTGGGACCGGCTCGGCCGCGACGTGCCCTGCCTCGTCAACCTGATGCCGTCCGGCAAGTATCTGATGGAAGACCTGTACTATGCGGGCGGCCTGCCGGTGGTGATGAAGGAATTGCGGGACCGCCTGCATCTCGACCACGTGACCGTCAATGGCAAGACCGTTGCCGAGAACATCGCGGACGCCGAATGCTTCAACCGCGACGTGGTCTTCCCGTTCGGCAGGCCCTTCAAGGCGAACGGCGGCATCGCCGTGCTGCGCGGCAACCTGGCGCCCAACGGCGCCATCCTGAAGCCGTCGGCAGCAACGCCGGCGCTGATGCAGCACAAGGGCCGCGCCGTCGTCTTCGAGAACGTCGAGCATTACAAGGAGCGGCGGGACGACCCCGCCCTCGATGTCGACGAGAATTGCGTGCTCGTGTTGAAGAACTGCGGACCCAAGGGCTATCCGGGCATCGCCGAGGTCGGCAACATGGCGCTGCCGGAGAAGGTCCTCAAGAAAGGCGTGCGCGACATGGTGCGGATCTCCGACGCCCGCATGAGCGGCACGGCCTACGGGACCGTCGTCCTGCACACCGCACCGGAAGCGGCGATCGGCGGCCCGCTGGCCCTCGTCCAGGACGGCGACATGATCGAGCTCGATGTCGAGAACCGACGGCTGCACCTCGACGTGGCGGATGCAGAGCTGCAGCGCCGCCGAACGGGGTGGACGCCGCCGCCGCCGGCGATGGTCAGCGGCTATCAGAAGCTCTACATTGACCACGTGCTGCAGGCCGACCGCGGCTGCGATCTCGATTTCCTGGTCGGCAAGCGCGGCGCTGCGATACCCAGGGAATCCCATTGATCGGCGACGGCGCCATAGGCCGGGCAGAAAAGGAGGTGGCGGCGGCGAAAGTCCAGCATCAGCGGTAGAAGGACCCGACTGGCGGCTTCGCATCGCCAAGCGATGGGGTGCATCCGCCTGAGCAGCAACGTCCAAAAAGGGAGGACGCAGATGAAGACCACCATGCTCGTGGCGGCGGGGTTCGCCGCTGCATGCCTCACGGCCACGGCCGCTTCGGCGCAGACCGCCGGCACGATTTCCAAGGCCGTCGGCGGTTACGACTTCAACTCGGCGGCGAAGCCGGACCCGAATACGCCGAACTTCCATTCGAAGGACGGCAAGCTGACCTTCGCCATCGTCACCCACACCGCCGGCAACGGCTTCTTCGACCCGACCTATGTCGGCGCCAAGGCGGCAGCCGATATGCTCGGCGTCAACCTGATCATGCTGGGATCCGAAGCGCCGGTCGACGACATCCCGCGCGAGCTCGAGATCCTCAACCAGATCATCCAGGACCCGACCATCGACGGGCTGATCATGACGACGCCGCAGTCCGGCGCCTATGACGACATCGTCAAGAAGGCCTTCGACCTCGGCATTCCCGTGGCAACGACGAACAGCTTCGATCCAGTGATCCTCAACCGCAACCAGATCAGCCATACCGGCCAGCACGCGCAGGCCGCGGCGATTGGCGGCGAAGCGCTCGCCGACTGCGTCATGAAGCAGGGGACCAAGGGCACGATCATCTTCCCGAACACGACCACGCTCGGCAACGTCGAGGTGAACAACCGCATCACAGCGGCGTTCCAGGCGACGGTCGCGAAGCTCAAGGCGGCCGGCAAGCTCGCCGACTACAAGGTCGACGCCGGGCCGGAGAATATCGGCATCGACGTCGATGCGAACAACATCGTGAGCTCGATCGTGAGCCTCATCGAGTCGCGCGGCGACGTCGTCGGCATCATGGGCGCCAACGGTTTCGTCACACCGGCGATCGCCGACGCGGTCGGCCAGCTCAAGATCGGCGACAAGGTCTGCTCCTACGGCTTCGACCTCGGGCCGAAGCAGCTCGAGGCGATCCGCAACGGCAACCTCGACGGCGCCCTCGGCCAGCAGCCGTTCCTGCAGGGCTTCTGGCCCGTGATGATGCTCTACCTGCAGATCGACCGCGGCGTTTCGGCGGCCGACCTCGACACCAAGGCCCAGCTCATCACCAAGGCCAACGTCGACACCGTCGGCAAGCGGTTCGAGAACTAGTCAGGGCTTGGCCTGAATGCCAGTCAGGATCGTCATCGCCGGGCTTGACCCGGCGATCCATGCCGACACGCGAATACCGCTCCGGCTGAGGCATGGACGCCCGGGTCAAGCCCGGGCATGACGATCCTGTTTGGATTTCCCCGTTGGGGAGCCCGACATTGAAGAGCCTGTCGAGAGTGCTGGGCACCTGGGAGTTCGGCCTGCTCGTCTTCATGGCCGCGCTCTATCTGGTCGGGACCTGGATCAATCCAACCTTCTTCGGCAATGCCACGGCGCTGGCGAGCGTGCTGCGCGACGCCGCCCGCTTCGGCGTCATGGCCGTCGGCATGTCCTTCGTCATCATCAACCGCGACCTCGACCTCTCCGTTGGCTCGACGCTCGGCCTCGTGTCGGTGATCTTCGCGCTCACGGTCGCACCGACCTTCTACGACCTGTCGCCCTGGGTAGGCGTGGTCGTCGCTCTGGTCGCCGGCCTGGCGATCGGGCTCGTCAACGGCGTGCTGGTCACCTATCTGCGCGTGCCCGCCTTCATCGCCACGCTCACCATGCTGTTCATCGGCCGCGGCCTGGTCCTCGGATTGACGGGCGGGCAGAACATCGGCTTCGCCGCCAAGGGCGACAGTGCGTTCTTCACCGTCGGGATCACCAACGGCTTCGGCTTCAACAACCAGGTCGTCGTCTTCTTCCTGGTCGCGATCCTCGGCGGTTTCGTGCTGGCGCGAACGCGCTGGGGCTATGAGACCTACGCGACCGGTGGCAACGCGCTGGCGGCCGGCTATGCCGGCGTCAACACCAACATCGTGCGCATCCGCGCCTTCGTCATCTCGTCGCTCTGCGCGACGCTCGCCGGCCTCATGAACATGGCGCAGGACAAGGGAGTGCACAGCCAGTATGGCGTCGGCAACGAGCTGATCGTCATCGCCGCAGTCATCATCGGCGGCGCCAGCATCCTCGGTGGCCGCGGCCGCATCATCGGCGCCTGCATGGGCGCCATCCTTATCGTGCTCATCGACAAGGTGCTGCGCGAGGGCGTGCCGATAACGCGCGTCATCGAAGTCAGCGGGGAGAAGATGGAAGTCCAGGCGATGGCGCAGCTGCCGCCGGGCGCCGTGCCGGCGTTCCTCGGCATCATCCTGATGGCTGCCGTGCTGATCGAGCCGTGGGTCATCCGGCGTCGCCTCGTCGCGCGCGCCGTGGCGCGCCTGCGCGGCCTGCCGCCGCCGCCGGAGATGACGGAGACCGTCGCCATCGAGGCAGCCCGCACCACGGGCACGCGGGCCACCAGCCGCGAGACCGAGGGAACGTGGTTCGTCCGTCTGCTGGCGCGGCGCGAGGCGGCGGCGGTGATCTTCGTCGTCATCCTTTGGCTGATCGGCTTCCGCCTGCGGCCGGACTTCTGGGGCAATCTCGACAACAGCTTCAACCTGCTGCTGGCCTTCAGCGAGATCGGGCTGATGGCGGTCGGCATGGCCTACGTCATGCGCAACGGCGACGTCGACCTTTCCGTCGGGTCTACGCTAGCGATGGCCGGCGCCACGACGGCGTTCCTCATGAAGATGGAGGGCATGGCGCCGCCGCTTGCCGCGCTCATCGGGTTCGTCGTCGGAACCATGGCGGGCGTGGTCAACGGCTTCCTCTCGACCAAGGCGAAGTTGCCGGCCTTCGTCGCCACGCTCTGCATGTTCTACATCGCGCGCGGCATCGCCGCCTGGCTCGTGGCCGGGCGCCAGCTCAACCAGTTTCCCGAGAGCTACAATCTCCTGGGACGCAAGCTGATCGAGGTGCTGAAGGCGTGGGGCATGAATCTGGATCCCTACAGCCTCGTCGGCAGCATCGCCGCGGCGCTCAGCACGCAGACGCTGATCCTGTTCGTGATCGCCGTGGTGTTTGGTGTCATCCTGTGGAAGACGCCGTTCGGCTACATGGTGACGGCGACAGGCGGCAACCGGCGCGCCGCCGGCTATGCCGGCATCAACACCGATCGCGTGCGCTTCCTCAGCCTATTGTTCTGCTCGATGTGCGCCGCGCTCGCCGGCCTGATCTACGTGGCCTTCTACCGCTCCTTCAACCCGTCGGCCGGCATGTCGCGTGAGCTCGACGTCATCGCCGCCGTGGTCATCGGCGGCGCCAGCATCTTCGGCGGTTATGGTTCGGTGCTGGGGGCGCTGGCCGGGGCACTCGTCATCACGTTGCTGCGCGCGCTGCTGTCGCTGCAGATCATCACCGCCGCGGGGTCGTTCGTCATGCCGCAGCACTGGGTCAACGTCTGGATCGGCATCATCCTCATCGTTGCCGTGCTCGGCGACATCTGGCTGCGTCAGGAGCACATCCTGCAGCGGCTGCCGAAGCTGCTGAGATTCCGCCCATCGACGAGCGAGGCAACGGCATGAGCACGCCCAACGCCGTCCCCGTCGTCGAGATGCGCGGCATCGGCAAGGCCTTCGGCGCCATCCAGGCCCTGCACGACGTGCAGCTGCGGCTGATGCCCGGCGAGATCCTCGGCCTCGTCGGCGACAACTCCGCCGGCAAGTCGACGCTTATGAAGATCCTCTCAGGCGCCTACCAGCGCGACGCCGGCGAGGTCCGCGTCGAGGGCGAGCCCACGCACTTCCGCAACCCGCACGAGTCGCGCGCCCGCGGCATCGAGATGATCTACCAGGACTTCGCGCTCTGCGGGAACATGGACATCGCCAGCAACATGTTCCTGGGGCGCTGGCCGAAGAAGGGCCTGTTCGTCGACCGCCGCCGCATGGAGGCAGAGGCCGCGGCCGTCCTGACGAAGCTGAAGGTCGAGGTGGCCTCCGTCCGCCTCAAGGTCGAGAGCCTCTCCGGCGGCCGCCAGCAGTCGGTCGCCATCGCCCGGGCCATCAGCTCCAATCCGAAGGTCGTCATCCTCGATGAGCCGACGGCGAACCTGTCGGTCACCGCGACGGCCCAGCTGCTCGACACCATGCTCGAGCTGAAGAGCCAGGGTGTCGCCCAGATCATCATCAGTCACCGCCTCAACGACATCTTCGCCGTCGGCGACCGGGTCATGGTGCTGAAGCGTGGCCGTCTAGTCGGCGACCGCGTCATCAGGCAGACGACCGAGGACGAGGTCCTCGGCATGATCGTGCAGGGCGAGGTGACGGCCACCGCCTCATGACAGTGTAGGAAGACCCATGTCAGAGAACGCCATCTACCCCAGCCTCAAGGGCCGCACCGTCTTCGTCACCGGCGGCGGCAGCGGCATCGGCGCCGCCATCGTGGAGCATTTCTGCGCGCAGGGCTCGAAGGTCGCCTTCGTCGACATCGCCCGCGAGCCATCGGAAGCCCTGGTCAAATCGCTCGCAGCCAAAGGCCTGCCGAAGCCGCTGTTCCTCTATTGCGACGTCACGGACATCCCGGCCCTCCAGAAGGCCATCGCCGACGCCAAGCTGCAACTCGGCCCGATCCGCGTTCTCATCAACAACGCTGCGCACGACCAGAGGCATCCGATCGACAGCGTCACGCCGGAGTACTGGGACGATCGATATGCGGTTAATCTCAAGCACCAGTTCTTCGCCGCCCAGGCCGTCTACAAGGACATGGCGGCGGCCGGCGGCGGCTCGATCGTCAATTTCGGCTCGACCTCCTGGGTGATCGGGCAGGGCGGCATGCCCTGCTATACCTCGGCCAAGTCGGCGGTGGCCGGGCTGACCCGAGCGCTGGCGCGCGACCTCGGGCCCATGAACATTCGCGTCAACTGCATCCTGCCGGGCTGGATCATGACCGAGCGCCAGATCACGCTCTGGCTGACGCCGGAGGGCGAGCAGGAGCTGATGAAACGGCAGTGCCTGAAGCGCAAGCTCGTGCCGGCCGATATCGCCCGCACCGTGCTGTTCTTCGCCGCCGACGACAGCGGCGCCTGCACCAATCAGAACTATATCGTCGACGGCGGCTGGGTCTGAGGTCGGCGGGCTCGCGGCGATCGGCGGGCTGAGTCTGGATGGCGGGCGGGCTTCTCCTCACCGGTGTCTCGAAGCGCTACGGCGACACGACCGTGCTCGAGCCGTTCGACCTCACCGTCGAGGATGGCGAGTTCCTGACTATCCTCGGGCCCTCCGGTTCCGGCAAGACGACGATCCTGCGCCTTATCGGCGGCTTCACCGAGCCGACGAGCGGCCGCATCCTGCTCGACGGGGCGGACATCACCGAGCGCCCCATCAACCGGCGCCCCTTCAACACGGTCTTCCAGGACTATGCGCTGTTCCCGCACATGACGGTCGCCGACAATGTCGGCTATGGCCTGATGGTGCGGCATCTCCCGCGGGCGCAGATCCGCCAACGGGTGGCAGAGGTGCTGAAGGTCGTTGCGCTCAACGCGCTCGTCGATCGCTACCCGGCGCAGCTGAGCGGCGGGCAGAAGCAGCGGGTGGCGTTGGCCCGCGCCATCATCTGCGAGCCGAAGATCATCCTGCTCGACGAGCCGCTGGCGGCCCTCGATGCCGAGCTGCGGCGCCAGATGCAACTCTTCCTGAAGCGACTGCAGAAGCAGATCCGCACCACCTTCCTCTTCGTCACGCACGACCAGGAGGAGGCGATCACGATGTCCGATCGCATCGTCGTGATGAACGTCGGACGCATCGAGCAGACGGGGACGCCGCGCGAGATCTACTATCGGCCGCGCACCGCTTTCGTCGCCGGTTTCTTCGGCGACAACAACCTGATCGAAGGAGTCGTCGCGTCGGCCGCCGGCGGCAGGGCCGACATCGATACCGACATCGGTCGCTTCGCGATCCCCGGTGCTGCCGCTGCCGGTCAGCGGGTGCTCATCGCCATCCGGCCCGAGAGCCTGCGCCTGCTGCCGGCGGGCTCCGGCGGACCGTCGTTCGATGCCGAGATTTCTGTCGATGTCGACGAGGTCGTGTTCGTCGGTTCGATGCAGCATGTCATGGTGCGCAGCCGGATCGCGGCGGACCGGCTGCTGCGGATCAAGATGACGAGCTCCAAGGGGGCCGACGCCTTCCGGCCGGGCCAGCCGGCGCGCGTCGGCTGGGTCTCGGGCGATGCCGCCCTCGTTCCGCTGTGACTGAGCCGCGCCCGCGCAAACCATCGCCTTGGTCCGGCGCGATCTTGCTGCTACCGTCCGGCTGACGGGGGAGAGGGCAGCAATGTCGAAGCAAAAGCGGCTCGCCGGGCGGGCGGCGATGGTCACTGGCGGGGCTCGGGGTATCGGCGCCGCGATCGCGGCGCGGCTGGCGGAGGAGGGGGCGCGTGTCCTCCTGGCCGACATCGACGGCGACGTTGCCACGCAGACCGCGATTCACCTAATGCAGCAGACCGGAAGCGACGTCGTGGCGCAACAGACGGACGTGACCAATCCGGCGCATGCCGCGGCGGCAGTCGGCACGGCGGTCGCCCGCTGGGGCCGCCTCGATATCCTCGTGAACAATGCCGCCATCCTCGACGTGACGCCGTTCAACAGCCTCACTTACGACCGTTTCTCGCATGTGCTCCGCGTGAATCTCGATGGTGCCCTCATCTGCACCGTCGCGGCCGTGCGCTTCCTCGCCAAGAGCGAGCATGCGCGCATCCTCAACATCGCCTCGATCATGGGCATGCGCGGGAGCCGCGACTCGCTGCCCTACAGCACGGCCAAGGGCGGCGTCGTCAACATGACGCGCACGCTCGCCTGCGACCTCGCGGACAAGGGCATCAACGTCAATGCCATCGCGCCCGGGTTCATCGACACCCGCATGGCCCGGCAGCCCGACGGCACGCACGAGCACGAGAGCGAATGGTTCAAGGACGTCTACCTGAAGCACAAGCGCCTGCCGCTCGGCCGGCCCGGCCAGCCGGACGACATCGCCGGCCCGGCCTTCTTCTTCTGCTCGGACGACAGCCGCTACGTCACCGGCCAGATCATGCTGGTCGATGGCGGCATCTCCGCGACGTTCTGAACGCGAGTTTCGAGTGACGAGATGAATCCCGCATCCCTGATCGCCGTCGATTGGGGTACGACGAGCCTCCGCGCCTACCGCGTCGACGCC
>Ga0335076_10003126_pt1 | contig 16593 bp, 19 predicted proteins | sample Lox_Sample_25_FD_206717 | JGI IMG/M metagenome (GOLD analysis project Ga0335076, IMG submission 206717) | Soil microbial communities from Loxahatchee National Wildlife Refuge, Florida, United States - Lox_Sample_2.5 | ecosystem: Environmental > Terrestrial > Soil > Wetlands | place: USA... | reverse complement strand
GCCCACGAACTCCTCGGGCACGAGGAGGTACAGCAGCTGCTGAACGCGACGGCCAAGTCGGCCCCGAAGCTCGTCGAGGATCTGGTGCCGCGCATCCTGCCCATGGCAACGCTGGTACGCGTGTTGCAGGCACTTCTGGCCGAGCGGGTCCCGCTACGCAACATGCGCCTGATTCTCGAAACCCTGGCCGAACAGGCGCCGCGCGCCGCCGATCCCGCGAGCCTGCTGGCTCAGGTGCGCATCGCGCTCGGTCGCCAGATCGTGGCGGACATTGCCGGTGCGAGCCCGGAGTTACCGGTGATGTCGCTCGATGCGGAGCTCGAGCGGCTGCTCAGTGGTGCACTCGCCGCCGGCAGCGGCGCCGCACTCGAGCCGGGGCTTGCGGAGCGCTTGCGGCAGCACCTGGCCGAATCGACGCAGCGGCGCGAGCTGGGCGGTGAGCCCGCGGTGCTGCTGGTGGCGCCGCCGTTGCGCCCGGCACTCGCGAGCTTCGTGCGCGCCAGCGTGCCGGGACTACACGTGCTGGCCTGGAACGAGATCCCCGACAACCGCAAGGTGCGGCTGGTCAGCACGGTCGGGCGCTGAAGAATCCATCGGAGACAGTTAGATGAGAATCGTTCGTCAGGTCGCACCCAACTCCCGTCAGGCGCTGCGCGCCATCCGCGAGCTGCTCGGCGAAAACGCCGTGATCCTCTCCTCGCGCCGCATCGCCGAGGGAGTCGAGGTCACCGCCGGGGCCGACGTCGATGAGGCGCAGTGGGCTGCGTCCCAGGCCGGCCTCGCGCCGGTCACGGACGCGGCGCCGGCAGCCGCGCCGGCGACAGCAGCTGGGCCCGCCGCAGCCCCGACGGCGCTGGCCACCCCCGTCGCCAGCGATGCGGTGGGGCAGGAGCTCAAGAGCCTGCGACAGATGCTTGAGAGCCAGCTGGCACACCTGGCGTGGAACGACCTCACGCGCCGCCAGCCGGTGCACGCTGAGCTGCTGCGGGAACTGACTGAAATCGGGCTGGCACGTGACCTCGCCGAGCGCATCGCCGAGCAGCTGCCCGAGGGCAGTGATCTGGCGCAGGCGCGCCGTTTCGCACTGGCCGCGCTCGCGCAGTACCTGACCGTGACGGGCGAGCGCTGGGCGGAGGAAGGCGGCCGGCTCGCCTTCATCGGCACTACCGGAGTCGGCAAGACCACGAGCCTCGCCAAGTTCGCCGTACGCTGGACGCTGCGCCACGGTCCGCGCGAGCTGGCACTGGTCGCCGCCGACTCCGCGCGCATCGGCGCGCACGAGGAGCTGCACGCCCTGGGGCAGCTGCTCGGGGCGGCGGTGTACACGCCGAGCCGCTTCGCGGATCTGCCAACGCTGCTCACCGAGCTGTCGCATTTCCGGCTGGTGCTGGTCGACACGCCGGGTGCGAGCCCACGCGACGCCAAGTTCGCGGAGCGCCTGAGCGTGCTCGCCGGCAGCGCCTCGCAGCTCGAGTCAGTACTAGTGCTCGCCGCCAGCACCCAGGCCGCCGCGCTGGAAGAGATCGTGCAGCGCTTCGCACCGGCGCACCCGAGCTGTGCACTGCTCACCAAGCTTGATGAGGCGGCAACCCTCGGCGGCGCAATCTCCGTGCTCATCCGTGCACAGCTGCGCCTCGGCTACGTAAGCGAGGGGCAGCGCGTGCCGGAGGATCTGCGGCCGGCGCGTGCGCTCGATCTGGTGTCGCGTGCCGTTGCCCTCGCCCGCCAATCCGGCGCCAGTGCCGACGAGGACCTGTTGCGCCGTCGCTTCGGAAAGGTGGCTCATGTCGGCTCCTGAACTCAGTCTGATCCGCAATACCCGCCTCGAGAGCCTGACGCGGCCGGTGCGCGTCATCGCCGTGACCGGTGGCAAAGGTGGCGTCGGCAAGACCAGCGTCGCCGTGAACCTGGCGACGGCCCTGAGTCAGCGCGGGCGGCGCGTGGTGCTGCTCGACGGCGATCTCGGCATGGCCAACGCCGATGTGCTGCTCGGCCTGTCACCCCCGTACACCCTGGCCCACGTGCTCGCCGGGGAGCGCACGCTCGAGGAGGTGCTGGTCAGCACCCCGCAGGGGTTTCAGCTCCTGCCAGCGGCCTCCGGCTCCACTGATCTCGCGCAGCTGAGTGCCGAGGAACACCTCGGGCTGGTGCGCGCCTTCAGCACCCTGCCCCTGCAGCTGGACACGCTGATCGTCGACACGGCCCCGGGGCTGGCGCACGGGGTGCTGCAGTTCTCCCAGGCCGCACAGCACGTACTGGTCGTGCTGTGCGATGAACCCGCCTCGCTGACCGACGCCTACGCGCTAGTCAAGGTACTGAGTCGCAAACACGGAGTGAGCCGCTTCTTCGTGCTCACCAACCAGACACGCGGCGAGCGCTCTGGCGAGCAGCTGTTCGAGCGCTTTGCACGCGTCAGTGCCCGGTTCCTCGACGTTACCCTGGAATTTGCCGGAGAAATACCCGCAGACGAGGCGGTTAGGCGCTCGGTGCGCGAGCAGCGCACCGTCCTCGACGGCTATCCCGCCAGCCCGGCCGCCCGGGCATTCAAGAAATTGGCCGCCCAGGCCGATATATGGCCGATACCACAAGGTCCGCGCGGCAACATTGAGTTCTTCGTGGAGCGCCTGGTGCGGCCGGGGCGACCGCGCCCGGTGAGCGTGTCGTGAACGCGGTCAACCGTTACGGCGCCGTGCCCGGCGCGGGCCGTGCGGGCGATGAGCTGATCGTGCGGCACGCCGATCTGGTGAAGCGTATCGCCTATCACCTGGCGGGGCGATTGCCGCCGTCGGTGGCGGTCGATGACCTGATACAGGCGGGGATGCTTGGATTGATGGAGGCGGCAGCGAACTGGACCATGAATCGCGGCGCGAGCTTTGAGACCTACGCGGGCATCCGCATCCGCGGGGCGATGATCGACGCCCTGCGCAAGCTTGACTGGGCGCCGCGCTCGGTGCACCGCCAGGCGCGCGCGGTGGCGGCCGCGGTGCGCGAAATCGAGCAGCGTACCGGGCGCGACGCCCGCGACACGGAGGTGGCCGAGCTGATGGGCGTGTCGCTCGGGGACTACCACCGCATGTTGCAGGACGCGGCCAGTTGTCAGCTCGCCAGCCTGGATGACTCGAGCGATGACCCACGCGCGGAGGACGCCGACCCGTTCCGCGAAGCCGCCGATGCTCAGTTCCGCGGCGCCCTCGCGCAGGCGATTGCGCGACTGCCCGAACGCGAGCGCCTGGTGATGTCGCTTTACTACAGCGATGGGCTGAACCTGAAGGAGATCGGTGCGGTACTCGAGGTGACCGAATCGCGTGCCTGCCAGCTGCACGGCCAGGCGCTGACTCGCCTGCGGGCCCGGCTGGCCGGCTGGCGCGACAGCGCCGCCGAGGCCAAGCCGTGAACCGCCGCGCCTCTCACACCCTCCTGCTCTCGCTCGCCGGATAGCGCCTCGTGGACATACTGAGCATAGTCGGACTCCTACTCGCGCTCTGCGCCATCCTGGTCGGTGCGGTCCTCAAGGGCGCCGGCATCATGGCGCTGGTCTCGGCGGCGGCGTTCATGATCGTCGTGATGGGGACGATCGCGGCCATCTGCATCCAAACTCCCTGGACGGTGATGCGCCGCGCGCTCGGCATCTTCGGCTGGGTCGTGAACCCGCCTGCCGGTGACGGCCACAAGCTCATCAGCAAAATCGTCGAGTGGAGCAACACCGCGCGCAAGCAGGGCCTGCTCGGCCTCGAACCGCAGATCGCGCGTGAGAGCGACGCGTTCGTGAAGAAGGCGCTGCAGATGGTCGTGGACGGTAGCGAACCCGACAGTGTCAGCGCCGTGATGAATGTCGAGCTGCAGGCGCGCGAGCACGCCGACACCACTGCCGCCAAGGTCTTCGAAGGGATGGGGATCTACTCGCCGACGCTCGGCATCATCGGCGCGGTCCTCGGCCTCATGGCGGTGCTACAAAACCTCGCCGATCCGAGCCGCCTCGGGCACGGGATCGCGGCGGCCTTCACCGCGACGGTCTACGGCATCGGGCTCGCCAACCTGTTCTTCCTGCCGGTCGCAGCGAAGCTGAAACTCATCATCCAGCACCAGACGCAGCTGCGCGAAATGGTGATCGAGGGCATGTTGTCGATCGCGCAGGGGGAGAACCCGCGCGCCATCGAGGCGAAGTTGCAGGGCTACCTGCACTGAGGCACCCGCATGGCACGCAAGCACCGTCACGAGGAACACACTAACCACGAGGCGTGGGCGATCCCCTACGGAGACCTCATCACCCTGCTGCTCGCCTTCTTTGTCGTGATGTACGCGATCTCCTCGGTCAACGAGGGCAAATACCGGGTGCTGTCGGACTCGCTGTATGCGGCCTTCCGCGGCACACCGCGCACGCTGCAGCCGATCCAGAGCGGCCAGAAGCAGGTGGGCTCCGGGGCCGACATCCATACCACCATCGTGCAGCAGCAGACGCTCAACGGTCAGCCGCGCTCGCTCCTGACCCCCGTGCCCCTGAAACTCCCGTCGCAGTCGACGGGTCTGCCGGATGAGTCGGCGCAGCGCAGTGCGGCGCTGGCGGAGGCCTCGGCGGCGCTGGCGCATGTGGCCGACCAGGTGGAGGCTGCGGTGCAGGACCTCGTTCGCAAGAAGGTCGTCGTCGTGCGTCGCAACGACCTGTGGATCGAGGTGGAGATCCGCGCCGACGTGCTCTTTCCCAGCGGCAGCGCCCAGCTGTCCCCGGCGGCAACGGGCGTCATAGAGCAGCTCGCCAACGTGCTGGCCCCGCTGCCGAACGCGATCCGCGTCGAGGGCCACACCGACAACGTGCCGATCCGCACGGCGGTCTTCTACTCGAACTGGGAGTTGTCGGCAGCGCGCGCCGGCAGCGTCGTGCGCATGCTGGCGGGCCACGGCGTGGCGCCGGGCCGCCTGGCGGTCGTCGGCCTCGGCGAGGAGCATCCGGCGCAGACCAACGCCACGGCCGACGGCCGCAACGCCAACCGGCGCGTGGTGATCGTGATCCTCTCGACCGGACTCACGGATTCCCCGCTCGGCACGCCGCGCACCCGCGCCGGTCCCGACGTACTGCCGGCACCGGCCCCGCCGGCGGCGCCCGAACCTGCGCCGGCCCCGGCGGATGGCACAGATCATGCACCCTAGATCCCCAGCTGGCTGCGCGCGACGACATCCCGACGCTTCAGGCCTCGGGAGCCGCGCATCGGCGTGATCTGAATCACAGGAGCGGTGCCAACATGATCTCGCTATCGATGGAAGAATGGCTGCTCATCGGCCGGGCGGTGCTGCTGGTGTTCTTCTTCGTGCTGTCGGCCACGACGTTCGCCGCCTGGCGTCGCGCCGCCATCCGCCAGAGCGAGCTGGCGCAGACGCACGACGCGGAAATACTCAAGCGCCTCGAGGCGCTCGATACCGGGCTGCTCGCGGCGCGCAACGCCTTGGCCGGCATCGCCGAGGCCATGGATCGCTCGCTACGCTCGGATGCCACCGGCAGCCGCGCCTCGGGCGGCTACCCGATCGCCATTCGCATGGCGCGCTCCGGTGCCGGAGCGCAGGAAGTCATGGAGGCCTGCGGCCTCTCGGCCAGCGAGGCCGAGCTGGTCTGCCGGCTGCACGGGAGCAGCGCCCGCGCCGCCACGGCCTGAAGCCAGCGCACCGAGACGGACTCGAGAATCGCACTCAATCTAGACCCATGTCGCACCGCTGCAGGAACTAACGATGAACGCCGCGCACCCGAACCCGGGCCCCAGCAACCACGACGCCTTTGGCTTCGTGCAGGACCTCGCCGCCGAGCTGAACGGCGGCAAGATCGATCTCCCCAGCTTCCCGGACATCGCGCTGCGCGTGCGCCAGGTGCTCTCCGACGAATTCGTGCCCACCGAGAAGGTCGTGCGGGTCATCAATTCCGAGCCGGCGCTGGCGGCACAGCTGCTGCGTATCTCCAATTCCCGCGCGTTGAACGGCACCGGCAAGCCCTTGAGTGATCTGCGCACCGCCGTCGCCCGCATGGGCTTCAACCTCGTGCGCAGCGCCGCCATCGGCTTTGCGATGTCCCAGCTGAAAAAGGTCGAGGGTCTCAAGGGGCTCGAGCAGCCGCTGGAGCAGCTGTGGCAGCGCAGTGCCGCCACCGCGGCCATGAGCTACGTGGTCGCGCGCCGTCACAGTGCCGTAAATCCCGACACTGCCCTGCTCGCCGGCATGCTGCACGGCATCGGCCGCCTCTACATCCTCACACGCTCCACGCGCCATCCCGGGCTCTTTACCGACCGTGCCAGCCTTAACGAGATCATCCGCGACTGGAGCGCGCCGATCGCCAAGGCGCTGCTCGAGAACTGGCAGATGCCGGCGGAGATCGTGACGGCCGTGAGCGAGTTCGAGGACCACAGCCGCGAGCACGACGGGCCGCCCGATCTGACTGACGTGCTGACCGTGAGCTCGCTGCTGGCGATTTTCAAGCAGTGGCCGGATTCGATCGAGCTGAACCTGCAGGATGTGACCGCCTGCGCCCATCTGCAGATGGACATGCCCGCGTACGAGAAGCTGATCGCCGAGTCCGACAGCGAGATCGAGGCGCTGCGCCAGGCTCTGGGAATGTAGCCGGCCGGCCGGTCGGCCGCGCCGCAGGCGCCGTCAGACGGCGCGCAGGATCCGCCCGCCGCGCGCACGCCCCAGATCGCCGCGGGGTCCGTAGGTCGCGGAACTCTCGTTGCGGCCGCGCAATGCCTGCAGCCGCTCATCCACGCGCTTCAGCTGCGCGCTCACCATAAGACCGTTGCGGTCATTCAGCTGGCGGCATTTCAGGGCACGCTCGCGGCAGGCGTTCAGGTTGCTCGCGAGCTGGCCGCGCGGATCGCACCACTTCAGCAGGCGTTCCATGCCGGCCGCATCGGCCGTCTGACCATGCAGGGTGCACACCGAGCGGCGCTGCTCCTCGGTGCGGGCCAGGGCGCCGACGCGCTCCTGGCGCTGCTGAGTGGAGCGTTGCAGGGCCTTGAGGTCACCCGAGGCGATCGCCGCGCGCTCGCTCTCCAGCAGCTCATTGAGCTGGCGCAGGAGCTCGAGCTCCTCGCGGAGCAGCTCCGCCAGATGCTCCCGGCACAGATCCGCGTTCATGCGAGCCGCGTCACGCCTTTTCGTCGACGCCGCCCGGGGCGACCACGATCGCCTTGCCCTGCAGATGCGCGAGCGCCTGCTCCATCTGCAGCAGCTGCGTCGCGACGTGCTCGGGCTGGACGGTGTAGCCGTTCTGCTCGATCGCGGCCCGCAGCACGGCCACGCGCGCCGTATCCACCGCCGGGGCCTCGCGCAGCCCCGTCTCCAGGGTGGCCAGCCAGGTCGCGGTATCTGTGATGTGTACTTCGCCGCCCGCGCCTTCCTGCGCGGCAGGCGCCGCCGGGGTGCCCGTGGAGCTCGCCGGTGCGGATCCGCTCGGGCGCGAGACATTCGTGGGCGTGGCGCCACTGAGGGCACTGCCATTTAACTCATTGATCTTGTTCGCCACGCGGCTCTCCTTGGGATCCTCGAACCCGTTAACGGCCGAGACCGGAAGATCTTTAGGGCGTGATGTAGATCAGCCCGCTGGCATCGACCACGCCCTGGACCACCTTAAGTGAGGCCAGGTTCTGCACGCGTACCCGCGCGCCTTCGCGCCCGTCTTCGAGTGCCTTGGCCGGGGCGCGAACTTCGATGCCCGGCAAGGATGCCACCAACGTCACCGCCTGTCCTTGATGGACGATGCAGTCCGCCTGCAGGAGCTCGGCGGTCAGCGCCGTGCCTGCCGGCACGTTGCGGGCCAGCGTGCGTCGAGTCAGCAGTGTGACGTCGCTCACGTAATCGGTCGCGAGCCCGGGCACGCGTCGGGTCTCGGTGCTCACCGCATCCGCTGCGACGCGCGCGCCGCGCAGCGCGCTCTGGCGCAGCACCAGCACCGGGATCTCCGACTCCACGCTGACGGGGACGAAGACCGTCCAGTGAACGCCGCCGGTGCCGCAGCTCACGCGCACGGTCACGCGCGCTGCGGGCTGGGAGCCGATCTGCGAGGTCACCAGCTCGCCCGGACAGCGGGCGAAATGCAGCCGCGGATCGAGGTCCACGGCCTGGGTGTGGAGCGTGTACAGCACGCCGTGCAGCTGGGAGCGAACCTGCTCCTCCGCCGCGGCACGGATGCTGGCCAGCGGCTGCGGCTCAGCGCCGACATTCGCAGGCGCCGAAGCGGGCAGGCTCATGAGGAGTGCGGTGCCCAGCAGTCGGGCACGACGAATTATTGACGCTTTGAGCATGAGAGACCTCGCCACCAAACCTCCTTAAGAAGAAGTGCAAAGAGCGCGCCAGATTTCCGGAGGTGAGTGGCCGCCGGGCGGCAAGGCCTTGCCGCCGTCGATCGTGACCGGGTTCACCACTTTGGCCGCGGCAGCGCCCGCGCGAGGCGCGCGCCGGTCCGCCCGCTCGTGGCACGGGTCTTGCTTTACCCACTCAGGTCCGCACTGGAGCGATTGAAACATGCCCGTGAACCTCGATGCCTATCTGGGTGTTCACCAGGATGCACTGAAGCTGTACGCCCGGCGCACGGCGGTGCTCGCCAACAATCTCGCCCATGCGGATACGCCGAACTTCAAGGCACAGGATCTGGACTTCAAGAGCCTGCTGAACGGCAGTGCCTCCGGGACACTGGCCCCGGTCAGCCTGGCCACGACCCACTCCGTGCACGTGAGCACGACCGCCGCCGCGCCCGCCACGGGTGGCGGCCTCAAGTACCGCGTGCCGCTCGCGCCCTCGCTGGACGGCAACACCGTTGATCCGCAGCTCGAGCAGGCCGCCTTCGCAGACAACACCGTGCGCTACCAGGCCGCGCTGGCGTTCCTGTCGGAGAAGTTCAAAGGGCTGATGACCGCCATCACGGGCCAGTAGCGGCGCGATCAGGGAGCACACATGTCCTCGTTCAAGGTCTTCGACATCGCCGGCTCGGGTCTCGCCGCCCAGTCGGTGCGCCTGAACACCGTCGCCAGCAACCTCGCGAACGCCGACAGCGTCACGGGCGACCCGAGCACGGTGTACCGCGCGCGCCATCCGGTGTTCCAGGCGGTGCACGCTGCGCTGCGCACCGCGGCGCAGTCCGGTGGCGGCGGCGGCGCCGTCCGCGTCAGCGGCATCGTCGAGAGCCACGCGCCGGCAACGGTGCGTCATGACCCCGGTAATCCGCTCGCCGACGCTCAGGGCAACGTCTATGCGCCAAACGTGAACGTCATCGAGGAGATGACGGACATGATCTCCGCTTCGCGCGCCTACCAGAACGACGTCGAGGTCATGAGCACGGCCAAAGAACTGATGCTCGCTACCCTCAAGCTCGGACAGTAATCATCGTCCAGGAATTCAACATGTCATCGACATCCCCGATCGGAATCATCAGTCACGTACACAGCGCCGCCGGCGGCACGACCACCGCCACCGGGAACACGGGCAGCGCCGATGCGGCCGCCGCAGGGGCGAGTGGCTCCGCGAGCGTGCTGCCGGCGAACCTGCAGATCAGCCAGGCGGGGTTTCTGCAACTGATCACCACGCAGATGCGCAGCCAGGATCCGCTGAATCCGACGGATCCGACGCAATTCCTGGCGCAGGTCGAGGGTCTGAGCGAGGTCTCGAGCCTGCAGAGCATGCAGAGCTCGATGTCCAGTCTCGCCGCCGGTCTGCAGGGGGCGCAGGTACTCAACGGCACATCGTTACTCGGCCACTCGGTGCTGAGCGCCGGGAGCACCGCGACATTGACCGCCGGGGGTACTGTGAGCGGCGCAGTGACGGCGCCGGCGGGCACCAACGCACTCGCGGTGTCGGTCACGGACGCCAGCGGTGCGCTCGTGGACAGCTTCAGCGTCGCTCCACAGTCTTCGGGCTATACCCCCTTCAGCTGGAACGGCACGACCAGCCAGGGCGCGGCTGCGCCGGCCGGGCAGTACTCGATTCACGTCGCCGCGGCGGTGGGCAACACGACGCAATCGCTGAGCCCGCTGCTCTACAGCAAGGTCACGAGCGTCACTCTCGATCCCTCGACGCAGGCCCTGCAGCTGAACACCACCAATGGCGCGGTGGCCCTGAGCTCGGTCATCAGCGTCCAGTAGCCCCTTCATATTTCAACGGAGACGCCTAAATGTCCTTCAACATCGCCCTCACGGGCCTGAACGCGGCCAACGAGGATCTGTCGGTCACTTCGAACAACCTCGCCAATGCCCAGACGGTGGGCTTCAAGGGCTCACGCGCGGAGTTCTCGGACCTGTTCTCCTCCACGCAGGGCGGTGCCGGCACGAGCGCCGTCGGCAACGGCGTCACGGTCTCAGAAGTTGCCCAGCAGTTCAGCCAGGGCAACATCGAGACGACCGGCAACACGCTGGACCTCGCCGTCAGCGGTGACGGCTTCTTCATCCTCAGCGACAACGGCGCGCTCAAGTACACCCGCAACGGCGAGTACCAGCTGAACAGCGCCGGCGAGATCGTCAATTCACAGGGGCAGGCGTTGCAGGCCTACCCGCCACTGGCCAATGGTGGCTTCAATACCGGTGGCCTCTCCAACATCTCGCTCAACACCGACGAGAGCTCCCCGCAGGCGACCGCGAATGCGCAGATAAGCGCCAACCTGCCGGCCAACGCGCAGCCGCCTACCAACGCGCCCTTCTCGCCGACCGACCCGAACAGTTACAACAACACCACCGCGCTCACCGTGTACGACTCCCTGGGAGCCGCCCATACGGCCAGCCTTTATTTCATCAAGGGAGCCGTCGCCAACGACTGGAACGTGCAGTTGTACGTGGACGGCACTGCGGTCGGCACGCCGCAGGCGCTCAACTACTCGAGCGGCGGTGTGCTGGTGAGCCCGGCGAATGGCCAGGTGGCGTTCCCGGCCTATACCCCGGCCACCGGCGCCTCGCCGATGAACGTGACGTTCGACTTCTCCAAGACCACCCAGTACGGCGGCAATTTCGCCGTGACGGCCGTACAGCAGGACGGCTTCACCACCGGACAGCTGACCGGCATCAATATCGATCAGACCGGCGTGGTGCAGGCGCAGTTCACCAATGGCCGCTCGGTAGATCTGGGACAGATCGCCCTCGCCAATTTCTCCAACCCCCAGGGACTCGAGCAGCTCGGTAACGCCACCTGGTCGGCGACCAACTCCTCGGGAGCCGCGGTCAACGGTGTGGCGCAGAACTCGGGCTTCGGCTCCATCCAGTCAGGTTCGCTCGAGGAGTCCAATGTGGACACCACAGCAGCGCTGGTGGAGATGATCACCGCCCAGCGCGACTTCCAGGCGAATGCGCAGATGATCCAGACCGAGGATCAGGTCACGCAGTCAATCATCAACATCCGCGGCGGCTGAGCGCGCACCACAACCTTACGGGTGATGCATGGACAGGCTGTTATACGTCGCGATGTCAGGCGCCAAGGAGTCGCTCGCCAGCCAGGCTGCCAACAACGACAACCTGGCCAACGCCAGCACGACCGGTTTCAAGGCCTCACTCGCCTCGTTCCAGACACGCGCCGTCAGCGGGCCCGGCTTTGCCTCACGCGCCTACGCGACCGCTGCCACGCTCGGCTGGAACCAGACCGCCGGCGAGCAGCAGGCCACGGGCAATCCGCTCGACGTCGCGGTCCAGGGCCCGGGGTTCATTGCGGTCCAGGACGAAGCCGGCGCCGAGGCTTACACGCGTGCGGGCGATCTGCACGTGGACCCGAACGGCCAGCTGATCACCTCGGGGGGTCGGCCGGTGCTCTCGGAGAGCGGCCCGATCGCGGTCCCGCCGGCAACCAGCGTCAGCATTGGCGCCGATGGCACCGTCTCGGTCGTGCCCCTCGGCCAGACCCCGAACTCAGTGGCGGCCGTGGGCCGCATCAAGCTGGTCAACCCCCCTGGCGACCCCATGCAGCGGGGCGCGGACGGGTTGTATCGCACGAACGACGGCGCCGTGGCCGAGGCGGACGCCAACGTGCAACTCACCTCGGGGGTGCTCGAGGCCAGCAACGTCAACATCACCGGCTGCCTGGTCAACATGATCGAGCTGGCACGCCGCTTCGATGTGCAGATCAAGGCGCTGCACACCGCCGAAGAGGACGGTCAGGCCTCGGCCAAGCTGCTGCAGTCGACCTGACCCGCACTCATTTATATATAGAGAGGTAACCCTGCCATGGATCCCGCACTCTGGGCCGCCAAAACCGGGCTCGATGCACAGCAGACGCAGATGACGGTCACGGCGAACAACCTCGCCAACGTCAACACCACTGGCTTCAAGAAGAGCCGCCCGGTCTTCGACGACCTGCTCTACCAGAACCTGTCCCAAGTCGGAGCCAATTCCTCGCAGAGCACGCAATTGCCGACCGGCCTGAACGTCGGCACCGGCGTACGCGCGGTCGCCACCGAGAAGAACTACACGCAGGGCAGCGTGAACAACACGGGAAACTCACTGGATCTCGCCATCCAGGGCCGGGGCTTCTTCCAGGTGCTGCAGCCAACCGGCACGGTCGCCTACACCCGTGATGGAAGCTTCCAGCTCAATGCCCAGGGCCAGATGGTCACGGCCGAGGGCTATCCGGTGCAGCCGGCGGTAACGATCCCAACCGGCGCGCAGAGCATAACTATCGCAGCCGACGGCACCATCAGCGTGCAGCTGGCGGGCCAGAGCTCGCCACAGACCGTCGGCACGCTGCAGCTCGCTGATTTCATCAATCCCGCCGGCCTGCAGGACATCGGCGGCAACCTGGCAGTCGAGTCCGCCTCGAGCGGCTCGCCGGTCACGGGCAATGCCGGGCTGAATGGCATGGGCACACTCCTGCAGGGCTCGGTGGAAGCCTCGAACGTCAACGTCGTCGAGGAACTGGTCAACATGATCGAGACTCAGCAGGCCTACGAGATGAACTCGCGTGCGGTCGAGACCACCGACCAGATGCTGACGTACGCCACGCAGAACATGTAAGTCAGCCCCGATGCGAAACGCCCCATTACTCTTCGCGCTCCTGTCACTGTCGCTCGTCGGCGGATGCCGCAGTACCGCGGTCGAAAAGACCGAGGACGCGACCGCCTGGGCGCAGGAGCAGCTGCCGCCGGCAACCGACGGTGCGATCTATCAGGCCGGGCGCGAGGTAGTACTTGCCTCGAATCCCGTCGCGCACCATGTCGGAGATATCGTGACGATCATCCTTAACGAGCAGACTGCCGCACAGAAGAGCGCCAGCACGAGCACCAGCAAGAGCACCAACATCGCGATGCCGGGACCGACGATATTCGGCAAGCCGGTGACCATCAACGGCACACCGATCCTGGAGAACAACATCGATAACGCCACCAAGTTCGGCGGCCAGGGCGCGAGCGCTCAGAGCAACAGCCTTACCGGCTATCTCACGGCCACGGTGCTCAAGGTGCTGCCGAACGGCAACCTGTTCGTCGCCGGGGAGAAGCAGATCGGTCTGAACCAAGGTAAGGAATACGTGCGCGTTACGGGGGTCATTCGCCCCATCGACCTGTCGGCCGACGACTCGATCCCCTCCTTTCGGGTCGCCAGCGCCCAGATCACCTACAACGGCAGAGGCGCCATCGCCGACGCCAACGCGCAGAGCTGGCTGACGCGCTTCTTCAATTCGCCATGGGCACCATTCTGATGAGCCTGTATCAAAAGTGGAGCAATGCCGGGACGCGCCCTCGTGAGCCGCGGCCCTGGTGGCCCGCGCCGCTGTTCGCCTGCGCATTGCTGGGGCTGCTGGCCCCGGCCGCCGAGGCCGAGCGGCTCAAGGACATCGCCACCGTCGCCGGGGTGCGCAGCAACCAGCTGGTCGGCTATGGGCTGGTGGTCGGGCTGGATGGTACCGGTGACCAGACCACGCAGGCACCCTTCACCATCCAGAGCATCGAGAACATGCTGCAGCGCTTTGGCGTCACAATTCCGCCAAACACCAACCCGCAGCTGAAGAACGTCGCGGCGGTTACGGTCACCGCCGACCTTCCGCCCTTCGCTAAGCCGGGGCAACTGCTGGATGTCACGGTGGCCACCATCGGCAATGCCTCCAGCCTCCGCGGCGGCGACCTCATCATGACGCCGCTGCGCGGCGCGGATGGGCAGATCTACGCCATGGCGCAGGGCAACGTCCTAGTGAGCGGATTCGGCATCAGTGGCAAGGACGGCTCGCGGATCTCGCTGAATGTTCCGAGCAGCGGACGCATCCCGAGCGGCGCCTCGGTCGAGCGCGAAGTCCCGGTCCACTTCGCCGCCGACCCACACCTGATTCTCAACCTCAATACGCCCGACTTCACGACGGCCTCGCGAGTGGCCGCGGCGATCAACCATGCGCTCGGCGACGATACGGCCGAGGCCCTGGACGCGGTCTCGATCCGGGTCGCTGCGCCGGAGAATCCCAACCAGCGCATCGCCTACCTGGCCACGCTCGAGGCGGTGGAGGTCGACCCCGGCGAGGCGGCCGCGCGCGTCATAATCAATTCGCGCACCGGAACCGTGGTCATCAGCTCGCACGTTCGCGTCATGGCGGCCGCCGTAGCTCATGGCTCGCTGTCCGTCACCATCACCGAACATTCCGACGTCAGCCAGCCGGAACCATTCTCGCGCGGCAAGACGGTCGTGACGCCACGCAGCAGCATCGACGTGCAGCAAGCCGATGCGCGCATGTTCGTCTTCCAGGCTGGGGTGAACCTCGATGAGATCGTCCGCGCCGTAAACCAGGTCGGCGCCGCCCCGGGCGACATGGTTGCGATCCTCGAGGCCCTCAAGGAAGCGGGCGCGCTGCGCGCGGAATTGATAGTGATCTGAGTGCCGGCCGACTGAGTGCCCAACTCCCGCACGCGCCGCCATGTCAACGACTCCGATCTCCAATGCGGGCAGCGTCTACGGTGACTTCGCCGCCCTGGAAAAACTCAAGGGCAGCGCCCGCGAGCAGGATCCTTCGGCCCTGCGCCAAGTGGCGCAGCAGTTCGAGAGTCTCTTCGCGCGCATGATGATCAAGAGCATGCGCAAGGCGATCGGCACCGATCCCATCTTCGGCAGTGACCAGGCGCAGATGTACCAGGGCATGTTTGATGATCAGCTGTCGCTCGAGCTCACCCGCGGCCGCGGACTCGGGCTCGCCGAGATGCTCATGCGGCAACTACGCGGGAGCAGTGCGGCCAAAGCGAGCGAGCCGGCCCCGACGACCGCTGGTGCCGCCTCGCCGGCTGCAGCTGCGGATCCCACGCATACGTCGACTCCGGCCTCTCCTGAAGAGCGCTCCCATTTCGTGCGCGCCCTCTGGTCGCAGGCCGAGCAGGCCGGGCGGCAGCTCGGAGTGCAGCCGCAGAGCCTGATCGCCCAGGCAGCGCTCGAGAGCAACTGGGGACGAAGCGTGCCCCGAACTTCAGCTGGCAGTTCTAGCCACAACCTCTTCGGGATCAAGGCCAGCGGCGACTGGCGGGGCGAGGTAGCCCCGGCCCGCACCCGCGAGTTCAGCAATGGTGCGGCAGCCCCGGTGCAGGGCAACTTCCGTGGCTACGGCAGCGTGGATGACGCTTTCCGTGATTATGTCGGATTGCTGCGCGACAACCCGCGTTACCGTGACGCACTTCACACCGGCAACGACGTCGAGGCTTTCGCGGCGGGACTGCAAAGGGGTGGCTACGCAACCGACCCGGATTACGCACGCAAGGTGACGGCGGTCGCCCGGGAAGTGAGCGGTCTGGCGTCCGGCAGCCGGACGCAGGAACCGGTCAAGTTTGCTGACGCGCTGCCGATAACCCCGGGGACGGCTGCGCTCTAGGAAGGCGATAAAGCATGGCTGACATCCTCTCCACAAGCGTCTCGGGCCTGCTCGCCTTCCAGCAGGCCCTCGACGTCACCAGCAACAACATCGCCAACGCGGCCACCCCCGGGTACAGCGTTGAGCGAGTGAACCTGACTCCCGAGCCCGGACAGGCGACTGCCGGCGGCTACATCGGCAGCGGCGTAGCCGTCGATGGCATCACGCGCACCTATAACGAGCTGCTGGCGCAGCAGGTACGCAGCTCGCAGGCCAGCTATTCGAGCCTCAATGCCCTGTCAACGCAGGCTGGCCAGATCGACAACCTGCTGAGTTCCTCGAGCAGCGGGCTCACCACCGGCCTGCAAAACTTCGTGAATGCCCTGCAGACGCTCTCCAGTTCGCCGACTTCGAGCGCTGCACGCCAGGCGGTGTTGAGCCAGGCGCAGGCCCTGACACAACAGCTCACCGGCTACGATGCACAGCTCTCCCAGTACGGCGCCGGACTTGAACAGCAGATCGGCAATGACGTAACGCAGATCAATTCGCTCGCCAGCGGGATTGCCTCACTCAATAACCAGATCGCCAAGGACGTGGCCGGCAACGGTCAGGCGCCCAACCAGCTGATGGATCAGCGCGATAACCTCATCGATCAGCTGAGCCAATACGTAAGCGTCAACATGGCCAGCGAACCGAACGGGATGCTCGATGTCTACATCGGCAGCGGGCAGGCTCTGGTAACCGGGGGAACGGCGCAGCAGCTGAGCACCATGCCCGACAACTACGACGCCACCGAATTGCACGTCGGGCTCGCCAGCGGCGGCGGCATTGCTGATG
>Ga0335076_10003123_pt1 | contig 16598 bp, 17 predicted proteins | sample Lox_Sample_25_FD_206717 | JGI IMG/M metagenome (GOLD analysis project Ga0335076, IMG submission 206717) | Soil microbial communities from Loxahatchee National Wildlife Refuge, Florida, United States - Lox_Sample_2.5 | ecosystem: Environmental > Terrestrial > Soil > Wetlands | place: USA... | reverse complement strand
CGCAAAGCCCCACGCACCGCCCAAACCGAAAACAACTCTGTCTCCGGGCATAGCGACCCCCAGGGCCAGCAGTCAGTCAGTTAGGCCCCTAATCGTTCCCCGGTCACCAGCATCCGTCAAAGGGCTAGGACCCGGCCACCACCCGGGGCTGGTCAGCCGCCCACAGCCAGCTGCCATCGGGCTGCCGCCGGGCGATCTCGGCGGTCGCGCCGCCCCGGAACCGGGTCGAGGTCAGCGCGACATCCCCGCTGCGCAGGGCCGGCTGGACCTCGCCGGTGAACTGTGGCCGGCTGGCCAGCAGCGCCTGGTATACGGCGCAGATGGCGTCCGTGCCCACGGCCAGTTCGCCGCCCGCGGTGGCCAGTACCGCCCCCGGCTCGTACAGCGCGACCACCCCGGCCACGTCGCCCGCCCGGGCCCGCTGCAGAAACAGCCGCCCCAGATCCTCGGGTGCCGCAGCCCGCTCATGAACCTCCGGCATACCAGCCACCTCCATTGCCCGGCATCCGGAATTCATCCTCCGTCCGGCCTCTGACAGTGCTTGCTTTGCGCTCGCGAACTGCGCCACCGTGCTGCTCCCCTGGCCGCCATCAGCCTGGGGCTCCGCCGGCCCGCAGGCCCTGCTCCGCGTACTCGGCCAGCAGGTCGCTGACCGACAGGCCGCGCCGCTCCGCCTCGGCGGCCAGCTGCTCGGCCAGCTGCACCGGCAGCATCACGGTGCGGCGCACACAGTCGTCGTTCTCCCACGCCTCGCCGGGGGTCTCAGACATGCTCGCTCCGTTCCGCCGCGATCTGCGCGGGCTCCTGCAGCGGAACATACCGGCGCAGCACACGGTCGCTCAGCAGGCCGAGGCAGCTCAGGTTGGGGAAACCAGGTCCCTGGGCCAGCCCGGCCAGCACCGGCAGGTGCAGCGGCGGGTCCAGCCCGGTCACCGACAGGTCCACGCCGATCCGCCGGTCCAGCTCGGCGCCGTCCAGCGCGGCGGGCAGCCGGGCCCGCGCCTGCGGGCCGAGCAGGTCCTCGAACCAGCGGGCCCGGAAGCCGATGGCCACCACGACCAGGTCGTAGGCGACCCGCTCCCGCTCCTGGCCGTACTGGATGGTGACGACCACCTGCCGGGGCCCCGCGTCGATATGCACCGCGCGCCCGGCCAGCGTGCGGAACCCGGGCGAGGCGTTCAGCGTCGCCTCGGCCTGCTGGGAGAACACCCCCCGGTCGGTCCGGTCCAGGAACTCCCGGCGGTGCCCCTCGGCCAGCCGCGGCCAGTCGCCCGGATCGGAGAAGAGCCGGTTCTCCGCGTAGCTCTCGCCCCGCGAGTACAGCACGCCGCGGCTGGTCAGCACGTCCACCGAGGACCGCTTGTGCGCCATCTTGAGCAGGCCGATGACGACCGAGGCGGCGGTCTCCCCGCCGCCGATCACGCACACGCTCTGCGCCACCTTCGGGGCGGCCATCCGCGACCGCAGCCAGAACGTGCGCCCGTCCAGCACCCGCGGATGCTGCTCCGGCTGGCCCGGCACGGTGACCGGCGGCCCGGTGCCGGTGCACACCACCCCGTCGGCCCACAGCGCGTCCCCGGGCCGGAGCGCCAGCCGCCACCGTGGCCCGTCGGCTTCCAGGCCGGCCACTTCGGCCGCGACGACCTCGGCGCCGGCCCGGTCGGCCACCTCGCGCAGGTAGCTGCTCCACCGCCGGTGCGTCGGCCGCAGCCGCCCCCGGTCCACCCAGTCGGCGTAGGCCCCGTGCCGCATCAGGTGCTGCGCCCACGAGTAGCCACCCATCGCCGCGGTCACCGCGGCCGACGCCGCACCCCAGCTGTCCGGGTACGGGAACCCGACGTCCTTCTCGGCCGGCGTGCCCAGCGGCAGCAGGCCGCTGGTGTAGCCCTGCCGCCCGGTCCAGTTCCCGGCGACCGGGCCCGGGTCCACCAGCACGACCCGCGGCGCGTCCAGGCCAGCCTCGGCCAGCGCCCGCGCCTTGACGGCGATCGCGATCCCTTTCGGTCCTGCGCCCAGCACGGCCAACGTCGGCATGATCGCGAGGATAACCGCCGCGTCGGCCTTGCGCGCCGGACGATCACGGGCACGATGGCAGCATGACCGATGCCGACCTGCTGGCCGAGGCGGCGGCGGAACTCTACGCCAGCGACCCGGCCGCGTTCACCGAGCGGCGCGGGGCGCTGGCCGCCGAGGCCCGGGCGGCCGGCCAGGCCGCGGCGGCCAAGCAGATCACCGCGCTGCGCAAGCCGACCTACTCGGCCTGGCTGGTCAACCAGCTGGTCCGGGCCGACCCGGAGGTGGCGTCCCGGCTCAGCGAGCTGGGCGGGGAACTGCGCTCGGCCGGGGCGGCACTGGACGGGGCGCGGATCCGCGATCTGTCCCAGCAGCGCCGCCGGCTGGTCGACGACCTGGTCCGGCAGGCGCTCCAGCTGCCCGGCGCGGGCCCGCCGTCGGCCGCGGTCCGCGAGGAGCTGACCGCCACGTTCGGCGCCGCGCTGGCCGACCCGCGGGTCGCGGACCAGCTCGCGGCGGGCACCCTGGTCCGCGCCGTGCACCGGTCCGACTTCACCCCGGCCGGTCCCGGGCTGACGCTCGTTCCCCCGCTGCCCGCCGACCGCCCATCGCAATCCACCAGCCGAACGCCAGTACCCCCAGCTGGGCGCACCGGCACCCGGCCGCGCGGGGCCGGTCAAGCCGCTGCTGGCGCAGCGGCCCGGACCGGTCAGGCCGGGCCGGGCCGGCAGGCTGGCGCCACGGCGGCCGGCCGGGACGGGCAGCGCACCACCGCCGCGGCCGAGCGCGAGCGGCAGCGCGCAGCCGCGGCGGCCGTGCGGGACCGGCAGCGCGCCGAGCGAGAACGGCAGCGGCAGCGGGCGGAACAGGAACGGCAGCGCGCCATCGCCGAGGCCGAGCAGGCGGTGGCCACGGCGGCCCAGGCCGAGGCGGCCGCGGCCGCGGCCGAGCGGGACCAGCGGGCCGTGGTCCGGCACCTGGAGGACCAGCTGTCCGACGCCCGGCAGCAGCTCACCGAGGCCCGGCGCCAGGCCCGCAAGGCCGCCGACGCGGAGCGGATGGCCCGCCGGGCGCTCGGCCGCCTGCGCAGCTGACCGATCCCGGCCCTGGGCCGCGCTAGCCCTGGGCCGCACTGCTTTCTGGAGGTGCTCGGTGCCTGCGGTAGCGCATCCAGAAAGCGCCGTAGGCAACTGGCCCGGCCACCAGCGGGAACCAGTACGAGGCAAGCCGGTAGGTGAGCGTGGCCAGCACGGCCTGGCTGGAGTCGACCTGCGCCAGCACGAGCAGGCCGGTGAGGCTGGCTTCCACCACCCCGAGCCCACCGGGCGTGATCGGGATCAGCCCGATGATGCCTGCTACTGCGTAGGCGACCAGGATCAGCGACGGACGCGGGCGGCTCCCGGTGGCCCGCAGCGCGGCCAGCAGGCAGAGGTAGTCGAAGGCCAGCCGGCCCGCGGAAAGCAGCAGCGCCTGCCACCATTGCTCGCCGAGCACCGCCCGGATTTCGTTGCGCTGGGTAAGCAGGGTCTCGTCCAGCCCGTGCAGCGGGGGGCGCTTACGCAAGACCCAGTTCCTGACTCGTTGCGCGGCCCGGCCAGCCGCGCGCAGCGGCCAGTCGTAAGCCAGGATGACCGCGCCGAATGCGGCGAAGACGACGAACCCGATCGCCCCCAGAACGGCCGCGGTGACCAGGCTGCGGCTGGTCGGCGCCCCGGCCAGGATGACGGGCAGCGCGAGGACCGGCAGGGCCAGCAAGCCGCCCACGCCCAGCAGGGAGAATGCCGCCAGCCCGCCCACGGTGGAACTGGTATCCAGCTCGCTCTCCGCCAGCATCCGGTACTGCACTGCGGCGCCCACCGCAGCACCGCCCGGCATGATGAGGGTGATCGCATTGCCCGCCAGCTGCGAGGTGGCGACGGGAAACCATGCCCTGGTCCGCAGGGCCAGCCGCTGCAGTGCGATGGTGCAGCCAAAGTGGGCTATCTCGGCGCCGATGGCCAGGGCGAACCACTTGGGGTCCAGGGTCGACAGGCGCGGCCAGGACGCCAGAACCTCGGTGATCGCGGGGAACACGAGGTAGATGGCGATCCCGGCAATGGCCACCGCCACCGCCCGCTTGACCACCGACTGCCACGTCAGCCGGTGCCCCTTCTCGCTGTCGATCTTGACAGCGAGCGATGGCTCAGTCACCGGCATTCCCGTTTGCGCATCCAGGCCAGGATGCTGGTAACCACAGTGCTGGTTCCAGCATGGACGGCAGAATCACCCGTCACGGGTGGGTCAGGCCGGGTGGATGTACCGGCGGTCGTACTTCCGCCAGTCGGTCTGCCCGTCCGGCCAGCGGATGTGCAGGTACCACTGGCCCCGCGCCCCCAGCCAGCCCAGGATCTGGCAGGTGCGCCACACCCCGTCGCTGTACAGGGCGTGCGCCCGGGGCCGCCGCACCGGGTGCGACCAGCCACGCGGGTCACCCGTGACGGGCAGCAACGGCTCCGGCTTCGCGGACATCCTAGCAGTATTGCGAACATATTTTCGAGTTACCGCATTGGGACGGAGCGCAGCGGGCGGCAGTCGCGGGCATTGGCGTTAAGTACCGAAACGGGATGGCTGGTAGGGGTGCAGCTCTTCCGGTGCGGTACCGGTGACCAGCTCAGTGGTGATGAGCTCGGCCAGGTGCGCGGCCAGGGTCACGCCGCTGTGCGTCACGGCCAGGTAGACGCGGTGCGCACCGGGCAGCCAGCCGACGATGGACTGGCCGTCAGCGGGCATCGGCCGGACGCACACCTGGTACCGGGTCACCGCTGCCTGGTCCAGCCCACGGCTCACCTGGCGGGCCCGGCCAAGCAGCTCGGCCGCCCAGCGGCGCAGCCGGGCGGCAGGGGTGTGCAGGTCCACGGCCGCGTCGGGTGCCTCCAGGTGGACCAGCTCGCCGGTGTGCGGCCGCAGGTATACGGCGGGCGCGTGCACCATCCGGGCCGGGCCGTCCAGGGTGACCGGCCCAGCCTGGACGACCAGGCCCGGCGCCGCGGCGCCCGGGGTCTGCCACGGGACCAGCGGTACCTGGCTGTCCGGGGCGGCCAGCCGGGCCAGCTCCGGGGTCCACCGCCCGGCGCAGCACACCACCACGTCGGCGGGAATCGGCTGGCCGGCTGCGGTGCGCACCCCACCGTCGGCCAGGAAACCGGTCACCTGGCCCGGCGCGCCGGTCAGCACGGTGACCCCGCGCCGCACGGCCGCCTCGATGAGCTGGCTGATCAGCGGGCCGGTGAGCAGGTAGCCCTCGGCCGGGAACCAGGCGACGCCGGGCACTGTTGCGGGCAACTTGAGGGCGGGCTCGAGTTCGGCCGCCTCGGCCGCGCCGATCATGTGGGCCCGGTAACCCCAGCTGGCCAGCCTGGTTACCCGGGCGGTGAGCTGGGCGTACCCGGCGGCGGTCGCCGCCCACTCCAGGTTCCCGGCAGGCCGGTACCAGGCCGCGCCGCCCAGCTGAGGGGCCAGCGCGGCCCAGGCCCCCAGCCCGGCGTGGTTCAGCTCGTGGTAGGCGCGCGGTGCCTTGTCGTTGGAGTTCAGCCAGGCGAAGCTCCACTTGCTAGTGGCCTGGCCCGGTTCGTCCTGATCCAGCAGGGTCACCTCGGCGCCGGCCTCGGCCAGCCGCAGCGCCAGGCAGGCGCCGATCACCCCGGCCCCGATCACCGCGCACCGCCGTGCCATCCGTCCTCCGCTCAGCGCCGGCCGGGCCGACCGCATGCTCATCGCCCAAGGCTATGGTGGCAGTGGTGCGATTCCAGGTGCGGCGGTGACAGCCCGCCGGTTCCGCCGTACGGGCGGAACGACCCGGCGCGATTCCGGGGCCGCGCGGTGATACCCCGCCTTCTCTCGGACTGGTCCAGTCCCTGATATCCCAGGTGCCGTGGGTGCGTGCCCGCGGCCGGATGAAGGGTGGTGAGCCATGTTCACCGGGCGTATCCAGGAAATCGGCGAGATCGAGTCGGTCCCCGGCGAGCGGATGGTGCTGCGCGCGGCCAAAACCTCCGGGCGGATGCAGGTGGGCGGGTCGCTCAACGTGGCCGGCGTGTGCGTGACGGTGGAGCACGTGGCCGGCGCCACGGTGACCGCCACGGTCAGCGCGGAGACCTGCCGCCGCACCATGTTCGACAGCTGCCAGCCAGGCCAGCGGGTCAACCTGGAGCCCGCGCTGGCCATCGGTGACCCGCTGGATGGGCACCTGGTCCAGGGGCATGTCGACGGGGTCGGCAAGGTCGCCGGGACCGATGGGCAGGGCGCGGCCCAGCGGTTGTGGATCCGGCCGCCGGCCCGGTTCCTGCCCCGGGTGGCGGCCAAGGGTTCCATCGCGGTGGACGGCGTCAGCCTGGCCGTGGCCGAACTGGTCCGGGACCGCTTCTCGGTGGTGCTGATCCCGGCCACGCTGGAGCGGACCACGCTCGGCGGCCTGGCCGCCGGTGACCGGGTGAACCTGGAATCGGACCTGGTCGCGCGGCTGGCCACGGCCCGGCCCGCGGCGGCCAGCGCTGATGTGACGCGGGCAGTCGGGTCGCTGGGCTGGGCCGGGCATATCTCCGGCCGGGCCGGCGCCGAGAAGGCCGCCGCCCAGCTGGCCGCGGGCGGCGGTGTCATGGTCTGGGACCCGGACCGCGAAGTGGAAGGCGACGTGATCTTCGCTGGGGCGGCGATCCGGCCGCACGCGTTCACCTTCCTGCTCACCCAGGCCTGCGGGCACGCCACCGTGCCGTGCGCGCCCGAGGTGCTGGACCGGCTGGAGATCCCGCCGATCCCGGGTGACGGCGACCGGCATGGCACCCGTCCACACGTGCCGGTGGACCTGGCCGCCGGGACCGGCACCGGGGTGTCCGCGGCCGAGCGGGCCGCCACCGTGCGCCGGCTGGCCAGCCCGGACGCCCAGCCCGCCGACTTCCTCCGGCCCGGGCACGTGTTCCCGCTGGCCGCCCGGGCCGGCCTGCTGGCCGAGCGGGCCGGGCACACCGAGGCCACCGTGGCGCTGTGCCGGGCGGCCGGGCTGCCCCCGGTCGGGGTGTGCTGCGAGGTGATGAACCCGGACGGCAGCATGGCGGGCCCGGCCGACCTGGAAGCTGCCGCCTTGCGCTGGGGCCTGCCCCTGGTCGACGTCGGCGACCTGCGCGCCTGGCTCTAACCGTTACGGGCCCGGGGTCATGGCTTGGCCGCGGTGACGGCCTGGAGGAACGGGTACAGGCGCTGCCACGCTACGGGCCGGAGCCCGGCCGCGGCCAGCAGGTGGCCGGCCCGCCGTCTGGTGCGCGCCTTGTGCCGCCGGCTGCCGGCCAGGGTGGGCCGCAGCCAGGGCGAGAACAGGTCGGCCAGCACCAGGTAGCCGCCCGGCGCCAGGACCCGGGCGCACTGGGCCAGCCCGGCCCGCTGGTCGGCCCAGTGATCGAACGAGGTGGTACTGAGCACGAGGTCGAACGTGCCCGCCGGGTAGGGCAGCCGTTCCGCCGTGCCGATCTGGAAGCTCAGCCGGCCGTCGGCGGCTGCCTGGCGGGCGGCCTGGACCATTGCCGGGGCGGCGTCGATCCCGGCCAGTTCGGTCGCGGCCGGGCAGCGCTGCGCCAGGCGGCGCAGCAGGTAGCCGGTTCCGCAGCCGACGTCGAGGATGCGGCCGGGCGACGGCGACCGGGCCAGGGCCAGGTCCGCGCAGCGGTCGGCTATGTCGTGGTGCAGGCGGCCGAGCCACCCGTCCTCATATCCGGGCGCCCGCTCGCCGAACGCCGCCACGTCACGATCCCGGGTCACCGGCCTATTGTCACCTTGTCACCGCTCGGCCACCGATGCCCGCATCACGCCAGTATCCGGCGATACGTTGGGCGGTGTGACAGAGGAAACCAGGGTGGATAGCGCAGTGCCGCCGGTCACCATCACCGGCCTGGACCATCTCGTGCTGACCGTGGCCGATCTGGACCGGACGATCGCGTTCTACCAGCAGGTGCTGGGCATGCAGCCGGTCACGTTCGGCCGGGGCCGCCGCGCGCTGGCATTTGGCTCTAGCAAGATCAACCTGCATCAGGCCGGCCACGAGTTCACCCCACATGCCGCCCGTCCCGCCCCCGGCACTGCCGACCTGTGCCTGGTCACCAGCACATCGCTGGATGACGTGGTGGTCCACCTGGCCGCCACCGGGGTCACGATCGAGGAGGGCCCGGTGCTCCGGACCGGCGCGCGGGGCCCGATGACCAGCGTCTATATCCGCGACCCGGACCAGAACCTGATCGAGATCGCCAGCTACCCGCGCTAGCGCATCTTCCGGATCAGGCGGATCAGGGCCTTGTAGACCTCGACGGCCTCACGCAGGCCGAGCATCCGGAGGAGCCAGCGGAACAGCGATCGCATACCGCCCATGGTGGCCCCGCGTGGGCCGGGCGCGCCATGGACCCTGCACCCGTTTCTGGTGGGGAGCTAGCCCTACCGTAGGGTGAAGATCACATGGCAGCCAGGACGGCGTGGCTAACCGGGTGGACGGGCGAGCAAGTACGGCACGCCGCCACCATCCTGCGCCAGGGCGGCAACCCGGTGGCCCGGGTCTACGAGAGCATCGGCGCCGACTTCTTCCTGGCCATCTCCCCCGGCTGGCTCAACCTCGGCCTGTGGCAGGGCCCGGGCACCGAGGACGAGGCTGAGACGGCCTGCCGCCGCCTGGTCCAGACGGTGGCCGGACCACTGCCCGCCGGCGGCGTGATCCTGGACGCCGGGAACGGGCTGGGCACCCAGGACCCGGTGATCGCCGGACAGGTCCGGCCGGCCCGGCTGCTGGCGGTGAACATCACCGAGTGGCAGCTGGCCGCGGGCCGGGACCGGCTGCGCGAGGCGGCCGCCGCCCCGGTGGCCGGTGACGCCGCCCGGCTCCCGGTGGCGAGCGGGTCGGTGGACGGGATCATCAGCGTGGAGGCGACGTTCCACTTCCGGTCCCGGGCCGAGTTCTTCGCCGAGTGCGTCCGGGTGCTCCGCCCGGGTGGCGTGCTGACCACCTCGGACATCGCGGTGCAGCGCTGGCCGCTGACCCCGGCCGAGGTGCTGGCCGGCCTGGCCCAGCTGCGGCTGTGGGGCATGCGGGCCAGCGCGGTCATGACGGCCGCGCAGATCGCCGCCACGGCCCGGGCCGCCGGACTTACCGACGTGCAGGTCACGCTGTGCGGCGCGGAAGTGATCGCCCCGGCCATCCGGCTCACCAAGGCCCGGCTGGCCGGCCCAACCACCGCGCCGCCCGGCCAGCGCACCGCCGCGCAGCTGCTGCTCCGCCAGGTGGACCTGCTCTACCGCCGCCACATCATCGACTACCTGCTGCTCCGCGCCACCCGCCCCTAGCACGGAACCGCATCGGTGAAACATCGCAGCACACCTGACTAGGCGGCAATGTTGTTGTCACGTGGTTCGGGTGCGGCGGCGCCACCGGCCCGTGGCGCGGACCAGGCGTACACCGGGGCGTAAGGGGCGGATGTGGCCAGCGTGGCATGGTTGTGAGCCGCAGCCAGTCGTGATCATGAGATTGCTGTCGTGGGGACGCAACGCCGCTGGCTTAACGGTGCGGAGAGACCCACCTTCGTTGTTGATGTTGAGTTTGATGTCGTTCCAGCGACACCTAGGTCAACATCAACAAGCGCCCCGCCCCTGGCCTACTCCCGCTGGCCACACCAGCCATCACAGACCTCACCAGCCACATCCCGCCGGCCGGCCGTGCCGCACCGCACGATGGGCCCGACCTGGGACCCGTCCTTAAGTCAGTTCCACACGGTCAGCTCGTGGCCGGCGGCCAGCACGCGGCCGGCCATCAGGCTGCCCATCCGGCCAAGGCCGAGGAAGGCCACCGAGGTCATGACTGCTCCAATCGGGTATGTCGCGGGGGGCACCGAGACGGGCGCTGATCTGCGCGGCGGCCTGGCGCACCGCGGCCGCGATGGTGGGAACGCTCGCTTCGCCGATCCGGGAGTCGGGCCCGGACACGCTGATGCTGGCCACCACCGCCCCGGTCCGGTCGAACACCGGCGCGGCCACGCAGCACAGGTGCGGCTCCAGCTCCTCCTGGTCCACCGCGTAACCACGCGCCCGTACCTCGGCCAGCTGCGAGCGCAGCACATCCGGGTCGGTGATGGTCCGGTCCGTCCTGGGCTCCAGCGGGTGGCCCGGATAGCGCGCCGCGAACTCGGCCGGGCCCAGCCCGGCCAGCAGCGTCTTGCCGATCGAGCTGCAGTGCGCGGGCGACCGCTTGCCGACCCAGGAATGCATCCGGACCGTCTGCCAGCCGTCGACCACCTCGACGGTCACCGCGTCGGTGCCCTCCAGCACGCCCAGGTGCCCGGTCTCGCCCAGCTCCCGGACCAGCTCCCGCAGGTAGGGCAGCGCGGTCCGGCGCACATCGCCCTCGGCCGTGGCCAGCTCGCCCAGCGCGGCCAGGCGGCCGGACAGCCGGTACCGGCCCGGTTCCCCGGCCGGCTCCAGGTACCCGGCCACGGCCAGGGTGGCCGCCAGCCGGGATGTCGTGGACCGGTGCAGCCCGAGTTGCTGCGCCATCTCCCCGATGCCGATTTCGGGCCGGTCGCGCTCGAACATGTCCAGGATCTCCAGGCCATGCAGCAACGAGCCGATCAGCCCCCTCCCCGCCTCCACCGTCATGCACGTCAGCGTACGTTCCTTCCGGCATGCCGCCCCGCGCGGTATCCCATCGTCATGCCGGCGGCCAGCGTGGCGCCCGGCCCGGGATACCCGTCCGCGGTCCAGAACGCGGCCACGTTGCCCGCCGCGTACAGCCCGGGAACCGGGCTGCCGTCGGCCCGCAGCACCTGCCCGTCGGTGTCGGTGACCGGCCCGCCTTTGGTGCCGATCGTGCCGGCCAGCACCTCGACCGCGTAGAACGGCGGCTGATCGAGCGGGCCCAGGCCCGGGTTCGGTGTCACCGAAGGGTCGCCGCAGAACCGCTGGTAGGCGCCCTCGCCGCGGCCAAACTCGGGGTCTGCCCCGGCAGCACAGCTGGCGTTCCACCGGCGCACGGTCTCGGCCAGCGCCACCGTGCTGGCGCCAATCCGCGCGGCCAGCTGGGCCAGCGTCCGGCCGTGGGCGACCCAGTCCGGCACCGGGCCGTCGCCGGGCACCCCGGGCATCGGGTAGCGGGCCCGGTAGCCCTCGTCGAAGATCAGGTGCACCGGCCCGGCCTGCCCGTGGTTCAGCTCCCCGTGGTTCAGCTCCCCGTGGTTCAGCTCCCCGTGGTTCAGCTCCCCGTGGTTCAGCTCCCCGTGGTTCAGCTCCCCGTGGTTCAGCTCACGGTGCAGCGCCTTGCCGATCTCGTTGTAGGGCAGCGCCTCGTTGACGAACCGGCGCCCCGCCGCGTTGACCATGATCTGCCGGGGCAGCCCGCGCTCCCGGATCAGCGACCGGTAGAACTGCTCGCCAAGCAGCGTCTCGCCCGGGATGGCCAGCATCGGCATCCACCAGCCCTCGGCCAGGTTGTCCAGGGCCGCCCCGGCGTCGGCGGCGATGCGCAGCCCGTCGCCAGTGTTGGTCGGCGGCGCGCCGCTGGCCCGCTGCGCCGCGGGCTGGTAGATCACCCGCAGCTCCTGGTCCCAGTCGAAGCCGCCGGTGGCCAGGATGACCGCGCCCACCTTGACCGAGGTCACCTGCCCGTCGTGGGTCAACTCGGCCACGCCGTCGCGGAACCCGGTCAGCCGGGTGCCGGTGCGTACCTGCACGCAGGCCCGCACCACGCCGTCCAGCAACCCGGCGACCAGCGCCATGCCGTTGGCCCGGACCCCGGTCCGGTCCCGCTCGTGCAGCAGGTCCCAGTCGAACCGGTCCGGGTAGCGCCACCGGTCCCACTCCGCGAACGACATCGGCAGGTAACCCGGCGGCCGCAGGATGCCCGCGGCCAGCGGGGTGAGCTGGCGGGTGTCGATCGGCATCATGTCCAGCGCCCGGCCGCCGTCGGTCGCGCCGGCCCGGCCTGGGTCGTAGTCCGGGTACCCAGGGCACGCGGCGAACCGGTGCGCCGAGTGCTGCTCGACGAACCGCAGCATGTCCGGCCCGCTCTGCAGCACCGCCGCGGTCATCTCCGGGTACCGCCCGCTGTACAGGCCGGCCAGGTACTTCGCCCCCGCGGCCAGGCTGTCCCCGTGCTGCAGGTGATTGCCCGGCACCCACACCCGCCCGCTGGACAGCGCTGAGGTCCCGCCCAGCTGCTCTCCCCTTTCCACCAATAGAACGCCACTGCCCGCGACTGCCGCCGCCAGCGCCGCGGTGAGCCCGGCCGCGCCGGACCCGGCGACCAGCACATCGACGGCCTGCGGCAGGCTCATGGCGTCCACCCCGCGGCGGCCAGCGTGGCCAGCCCGGCCGGCAGCCGCGGCTCCGGATCGAGCCCGTCCACCAGCTCATACACCGTGGGCCCGGCGAAGCCGGTGTCCCGCAGGGCGGCGGCGAAGCCACCGAAGTCGACCTCGGCGGTACCCGCGGCGGTGTGCGCCCAGGTGTCCCGCCAGGTGTCGCTGACGTGCGCCAGGGCCAGGTACTTGGCCGCCTGCCGGACCCCCTCGGCCGGGTCCTCGATGGCCAGCGCGTTGGCCACGTCATAGGTGAGCCGCAGCCGCGGCGAGTCGAAGTCCGCCGCGATCCCGGCCAGGTCGCTGGCCCGGCCCAGGTAGCCGTACGGGCTGTTCTCCAGCGCGAGCGTGATGCCGAGCTGACCGGCCCGGGCCAGCAGCCGGCCCAGGCTCTGGTCCAGCACGGCCCGGGCGGCGTCGTCCGGGGCCGGGGCCAGCGCGTGCCGGCGGCCCGGGACGACGACCACGTAATCCGCGCCCAGGTCCGCGGCCAGCTCGATGTTGGCCAGCAACTGGCGCTCGCTCAGCTCGCGGAACTCCGGGTTGGTGCTGATCAGGTTGATGTCGGCAAAGCTGGGATTGACCGACAGCACCCGCAGGTCGAGGGCGTTCAAAAGGCGAAGCAGTTCTTGCCGTTCGTCGCGGCCGAACGTGGGCGCGGACAGGTGCGGGGGCGCGGTGGTCAGCTCGAGGGAGCCGAAGCCGTGCCGGGCCAGCGCCCGCAGCGCGTCGGGCAGCGGGGCCAGGTGCAGCCAGCCGAAGCTGCACCCGGACAGCGGCATGGTCATCGGCCCTCCCGCAGGTTGAGCACGATAATCCGCGGGTCGGTCATGTCCTGCACCGCGTAACGCGGGCCCTCCAGCCCGTAGCCGCTGTTCTTCACGCCGCCGTAGGGCATCGCGTCGGCGTGGTAGCTGGACGTGTCGTTGATCATCACGCCGCCCACCCGGAGCCGCCGGGCGGCGTGGAACGCGGCGTCCAGGTCCTGGGTGAACACGCCCGCCTGCAGGCCGTACTCGCTGGCGTTGACCAGGTCGATGGCCTCGTCCAGGCTGGCCACGGCGGCCAGCGCCACGGCCGGGGCGAAGATCTCCTCGGTCATGATCCGGCTGTCCGGCGGCGGGTCGCGGAGCAGCGCCGGGGCCAGCACCGGGCCGTCCCGCTCGCCGCCCACCAGCACGGCGGCGCCGCGGCCGGCCGCCTGCTGGATCCAGCGCTCCGCGCGCTCCGCCTCGGCCGGCGCGATCAGCGGGCCGACCTGGACGGCCGGGTCGCGCGGGTCACCGGCGCGCAGCCCGGCCACCCGCTTGGCCAGCCGGGCGGCCAGTTCGTCGGCCACGGATTTGTGCACCAGCAGCCGCTGCACGCTGGTGCACACCTGGCCGGCCTTCCGGTACCCGGCCCGGACGGCCAGGTCGGCGACCAGGCCGAGGTCGGCGTCCGCAGCGACAATCGAGGCGCTGTTCGAGCCGAGTTCCAGGTGTGTCTTGGCGATCCCGGAGTTCTGCTTGATGGCCAGGCCGACCGCGGCTGAGCCGGTGAACGTGAAGAACCGGACCCGCCGGTCGGCCACCAGCGCCGCCCCGGTGCTCTCCCCCGGCCCGCAGACCAGCTGCAGGAACCCGGGCGGCAGGCCCGCGTCGAGCAGCGCCTGGGCCAGCGCGGCCGAGCACAGCGGGGTCTGCTCGGCCGGCTTGAGCACGACCGCGTTGCCGGCTGCGATGGCCGGGCCGACCTTGTGCAGCACAGTGTTCAGCGGGGCGTTGAACGGGGTGATCGCGGCGACCACGCCGACCGGCACCCGGATGGTGAACGCCAGCCGGTGCTCGCTGCCCGGGGTGGCGGCCACCGGGATCTCCTGGCCGGCGATGCGCACCGCCTCCTCGGCGGACAGCCGCAGCGTGGCCACCGCGCGGGTCAGCTCGGTGGCCGCGTCGGCCGGGGTGAACCCGGTCTCGGCCACGTACAGCCCGCGGATCTCGTCCCGCCTGGCGTCCAGCAGCCGGGCCGCCTCGGCCAGGATGGCCTGCCGCCGGGCCGGCGGTAACGGCCGCTGCGCGGCGGCCAGCGCGCCGGTCACCGCCCGGCCGACGTCGGCTGGCCCGGCCTGGGCGACGGACGCGATCGGCTGCTGGGTGTACTTGTCCAGCACCGCGAACTCGGCCCGGCCCGGCTCCCACTGCCCGTCGATGAGCAGGCCGGTGGCGCCGGCCAGCAGCCCTGTCATCTGCGCCGTCATGTGCGCCAGCTCCCTCTTGACGGGGACATCAGGCTGCCATACTGTCCCGCATCATGCAATGATTTGCTTAATACGCAATATCGATGCATGGCTCGCACGTGGCTCGGCGGAGGGGTGGCGTGAAGGGCGCGGAGATCATCACCGACTACCTCATCCGGGAACGGGTGCCCTACGTGGTGGGGCTGTGCGGGCACGGCGATCTCGGCCTGCTGGACGCGCTGTATGACCGGCGCGCGGAGATCCGCACCCTGTCCGTGCACCACGAGTCGGCGGCGGGCTTCATCGCGGACGCCTACTACCGGGTCCGGCACCAGCCGCTGGCCACGTTCACCTCGGTCGGGCCCGGCTCGGCCAACCTGCCGGTGGCGCTCGGCTCGGCGCTGATGGACTCCTCGGCGTTCCTGGCCATCACCGGGAACGTGCCGACGTCGCAGTTCAACCGGGCGCCGTTCCAGGAAACGGGGCGGCACTTCCAGGCGGACAGCCCGGGTGTGCTGCGGCCCTACGTCAAGCGCAGCTTCCAGGCCACCCGGGCCGGGCAGCTGCCGCTGATGCTGCGCCAGGCGTTCGGGGTCATGCTCGGCGGGCGGCCCGGGCCGGTGCACCTGGACGTGCCGCTCGACGTGTTCGTGGAGAGCACCGGGGAGCCGGTGCCCGACCCAGGGTTATGGCGGCACGGCGTCTCACCGCGGTCGGCGGCCGCGGCCGTGGACGTGGCCGCCATCCTGGAGCTGCTGCGCGACGCGGCCCGGCCGCTCATCGTGGCCGGGTACGGGGTGCTGAACGCCGGGGCCTCCGCGGAGCTTGCCGCGTTCGCGGCCGCGGCCGCCATCCCGGTGGCGACCTCACCGCTGGGCAAGGGGGCGTTCGATCCGCAGTCGCTGCTGCACCTGGGCGCGACCGGGCGCAACGGCAGCTACCAGGCCAACCGCGCGGCGCGCAGCGCGGACCTGATCCTCGCGTTCGGCACCCGGTTCGATGACCGGTCGACCAGTTCCTGGCTGCCCGGCTACACCTACTCGATCCCGCCGGCCCGGCTGATCCAGGTCGACGTGGACCCAGCCGAACTGGGCCGGAACTACCCGGTCACGCTCGGCGTGGCGGCCAGCCCGAAGGACGTGCTCGGCCAGTTGCGGACCGCGCTGGCCGAGCCGCCCGATACCGCGGGCTGGCTGGCCGAGATCGCGGGCTGGGCGCGGGACTGGGAGCAGCACACCGCGGCCGAGCGGACCGCGGACGTCACCCCGCTGCGGCCACAGCGGGTACTGGCCGACCTGCGCGCGGTACTGCCGCCGGACGGCATCCTGCTGTCCGACGTCGGCGCGCACCACAACTGGATCGTCCAGGAATGGCTGCCCGGCGGGCCCGGCACGCTGCTGCAGAGCTGGGGTTTCGCGTCGATGTGCTTCGGCATGGCCGGGGTGCTGGGCGCCCGGCTGGCCGCCCCGGACACCCCGGCGGTGGCGGTGGTCGGCGACGGCGGGTTCCTGATGCTGCCCAGCGTGGTGGCCACCGCGGTGCAGTACGGCATCCCGGCCGTCTGGCTGGTCTGGAACAACGGCGGTTTCATCTCCATCCGGGACCAGCAGCGCGGCTACTTCGGCCCGGGCCGCGAACTGGCCACCACGTTCCGGTACGCGGACACCGGCGCGCCATACTCGGCCGACTTCGCGGCGCTGGCCCGGTCCATGGGTGCCCAGGGGCTGCGCGTGGAGACGGCCGGCGACCTGGGCGCGGCGCTGAAGACGGCCCTCGGCTCCGGGCTGCCCACGGTGATCGACGTGCCGGTCGCCGCGGACCCGGCCCAGCCGTCCGCAGCCACCTGGGACCTCCCCCCGCTACCCCACCCGCAGCCCAGCTTCGGCTGGCCCGACCGTTAGGACTGCCCTGACTCTCGCCGGCCGCTGGGATGTCGTGGTGATCGGCGGCGGCAACGCGGGACTGGCCGCCGCCCTCACCGCGGGCCGGCTCGCGGACCGGGTGTTGCTCCT
>Ga0335076_10003122_pt1 | contig 16600 bp, 11 predicted proteins | sample Lox_Sample_25_FD_206717 | JGI IMG/M metagenome (GOLD analysis project Ga0335076, IMG submission 206717) | Soil microbial communities from Loxahatchee National Wildlife Refuge, Florida, United States - Lox_Sample_2.5 | ecosystem: Environmental > Terrestrial > Soil > Wetlands | place: USA... | reverse complement strand
CCTCCGGGAGCGCGTAATCGAGCGTGCCGGTGAATCCCGAGGGACGCTCGAGACGCAGCCCGGCACCGACGCTCCACAACCTGAGCTTGTAGGCCTGTCCCGGCAGCGGCTCGAGCAGCGTCGCGACACCGCCGTCGACGAACACGAAGGCATACACCGGGCTGAGCAGCGTCCCGAGGTGCCGTCCTGCGCCGGGGGTCTGCAGCTCGAGGGTCCCGGCGGCACCCGTGTCGCCGAGGGTCTCGGCTTCGAGGTAGCCGCGCACGGTATCGAGACCGCCGAGGGAGAACTGCTCGTTGTTCACCAGCGGGTTGGCCGACCATTGGCCGGAGAGGCGCGCGAGCAGCGCGAAATCTCCCGGCAGGCGCTGCGTCGCCGCGCTCGACAGGCGCAGGTACAGGTACGCCGGCGAGGCATCGAAGCGCGCATTGGCGAAGCCGTCGACCTGATTGACGATGCCCTGCACTCCGAAGCCCACTCCGAAGCTCGTCGCAAAGGTGCTGCGCGGGAGCCGCCACACCTGCGAGTAGTTGCCCGACCAGTTGAGGTAGCGCACGGGCGTGAGGACCGGTGCGCTGCTGGCGGCGGTCGCATCCGGCATGACCTCGGTAAGCACGTCCTTGTAGTCGACCCCGAAGCTCAGACTCCGGGTGGTTGCGGCGGTATTGGCAAGCGTCTGCAACCAGTGCAGTCCGTAGATGTCGCCCTTGCCGAGCACGCCGAGGGTGCCGAGCGCCAGCACGTTGCTGCTGGTGTGGATGTAGGAGAGCGACGCCTCGCCCCCCGAATTGCCGACGTGCCCCAGGTAGGTGACCGACTCTACCGTCGCGTTGCTCGGCCGGGCGGGCGCGGTCTGGTACTCGAGCGCCAGGCTGTCCTGGCGTTGCCAGAGATTGTCGTAGCTCAGACCGAGGCTCGCGCGGTTGGGAGTGGTGTCGGCGGTGTGACGGTTATCGACCTCGACCGAGCCGTGCAGAGGCAACGTGTCCTTCACCGCGAGATCGACGTCGACCGTGCCGGGCACCGCTCCGGGCTTGAGGATCGGCGTGACGCTGCGGTCGGCGCTGCGTGCTCCGAGGGCCGCCAGCTCCTCCTGCAGGCTGGGGAGGTGCGGCGTCTCACCTGGAACGAGCGCCGGCAGCGCGGCGCGGATCTGCCGCTCGGAGAAGTAGCGTGCGCCGTGCACGCGCACCCGCCCGAGCGTCCCCTCGGTCACTTTGAGCCTGACGATTCCGTCCTCGACGGTCTGCTCGGGGATGTCGACGAAGATAGTGCCGTAGCCCGCGTCCTTGTAGGCCCTCTCCAGCGACTCGACCGCCTTCTTGACCGCGTCGAGATCGCCGTTCGGGCCGAGGAAAGGGTAGACGGCGCGCTCGATGGAAATCGCCGGCAGCACGTGATTGCCGAGCACCCGGTACTCGAGGATGTCAAAACGATTGTCGGCGCCCGTGGCTTTCAATGCCGACGTCATGAGCGGCGCAGCGGCCGGCGCGCCCGCAGCGTGCAGCGCTGGGGCCGCGGCGTGCGCCGTCGTGCCCGCAAGCGCTGCAGCGATCGACAGCGCGATCACGTTCGCGACCCTCAGGGTCATGCCGCTAAGCCCCGGAAACGTCAACGAGAGAGCGGCGGGTCACCCGATGCCGGTGGCCCGCCGCGATTTTTTTGGACTCGGTTCGGCCGGTCCCCGGAAGGGGACCGGCCGTCGTGATGCACCCTAGCTCGTCATTGTTACGGGTGGTTGACGTTGCCCGAGCCAAGCAGCGTCTGCGGCAGAGCGATCGTGCCGCTCGCCGACTGCAGCACCGCGGGACCGCAGTTGTGAGTCGAGCCCGTGAATGCCTTGGAGTAGGCATTCGTCGGGTTGCTGGCCACGGTCGTGCCAGTCGCCGGGATGGTCGGAGGGTTGCTGGCAGCAAATACCGACGCCGGCGCGAGGTCCCCGCCGCTGCCCCACGGCCGCCCCGCGAAGGCGGCGTTGGTGATGGCGGTAAAGACCGGGTGTCCCATACGACCCTGCATGGTCGAGAACAGCGTCGCGTTTGCGCCCGTGCCGGCAGCGTCCGGTCCGCTCGAGGTCGTGTAGAACTGATCCGTCGAGAAGAACTGATCGTAGCCGTTCACGACGTTGTCGAGCGTCGGCAGCACACCATCGAGCGCGATCATGCGGAAGCAGTCGTTGCAGAGATTGCTTCCCGAAGCGGTGAGGTCACCCGACTTCACCTCGCTCGTCATAACACCGATCGCCCACTGGCCGCCCGGCTCATTCACGGCGGGCAGGCCCGTGAAGGGCGTAATGGTGCCGCCCTGGTAGAAGGCCTGCAGGCAGTTGCGGATGCCGCCCGTCGAGCCCTGCTCGAAGACGAACTGGCCGTCCTCCGGCCACGGGATCAGCTGCGAGCCGGCCGGATTGGTTGCGCCGCCGCAGCGCGCGTCGAGGAAGTACTCCTCCCACGAGGCCTCGGTTCCCGACCCCGGATCGCGACGACAGATGTAGATATTGTTGTCGGTCGAGTTGCTGAGACCGTTGAACTGATTCCACGTGACCAGCGAACCCTGGTTGGTGAGGATCGAGGCCACCTGCGACCTGGTGAGGGACGGCGCGCACCCCGGCGCATCGTTATTGGCCGTGTTGCAAGTCGAGATCACGCTGCCGTCGGTCAGGTGCTCGGCCGTCTGCAGCGCGTAGTACAGGTTCTTCGTGACCGCTACGCCCCACACCACGTCGAGTCCTGGTGAGCCGTTGAGCTTCGACAGCAGACCGGTCGGAAACGGCGAGTTGTTGGGGTCGTGCAGGATATTGGCCTCCACGTCCGCGATCCCGGCAGTCGGGTTGGCAGCCACCTGGATGTTGGTCGCGCTGGCATTGCACTGATGCAGCGTGAAGGTGTTGAAGTTCGCCCCCAGATCGCTCGAGGTCACCGTCGGGCAGTTGGCGGCGGTGAGCTGGCTGCTGCCGCTGGTCCCCGGCGTGCCGGCATTGAGGAACAGCAGCTGGAAGCCGTTGCCGGTCACGGTGGTCGCGACACCGACGAGCGGCCCGGGTCCGTTGAAGGAGCCGACATTCGATTCCTTGAAGATGGCGATCGGCACGCCGCTGAGTCCGGTGGGCAGGTCGGTCGATCCGGTGCAGTAGGTCAGGCGGTTGGAGGGATTGCCGATCTGGTAGACGTCGATCGTGCCCGCCTTGCACAGGCCGCCCGGCCCGAGGGTCTCGAGCGCGGTCTCGGTGGCGAGCAGCGTACCGTCGACGGCGGTCGAGCCGCCGATGTTGAGCACGACGGTGTTCGAGGCCAGCATGCTGCTGGCATCGAGCGCGTAGGCGGAGCTGGCGGCGCTCGCCAGTGCGAGAGCGATTGCAGACTTGATGGGTGACATGAATTCTCCGATAGCGGTTGCGTTGTGTTCAGTGGTGGGTCGGCGGTTCAGACTGCCGCCGCGCCCGCGAGCCCCTGACGGCGGCGGCGCGCGATCGCACCGAGGCCGGCGATGCCGGAAGCGAACAGCCAGAACGCGGCCGGCAGCGGCACCGAGCTTTGCGACAGCGGCACGTTCCAGGTGAGATCGCCCGAGTCCGACAGGAACCAGAATCCGGCGCCCGTGGAGTTGGCGTACTCGGTGATGTTGCTGGTGCTGGTGCGTCCGCTGGTCGTGATGAACAGATTGTAGAAGTTGAGCGCGGTGCCGATCGCGCCGCCGAAGTTGATGCTGTTCATGGTGCCGGCGTTCACCGTGTTGGCGAGCGGGTTGTAGGGCGCCGCACCGGTGGTGTCGACCCCGGTATTTCCGCCGCTGCCGTTCCACGAGATCGAGTTGAGGTCGTTCGCCACCACGCCGATGCCCGCCGGCGGCATCTGCCCCGTCGTCGGGGTAGTGCTGTCGGTGATCTCGACGGCGGTGATCGCGCTGCCGTTGCCGGCGCCGACGAAGTAGTCGATTGGGCCGCCCCCGGAGGGCGCCAATGTCGAGAAGTTCGGCACGGTGCCGAAATTCAGCTGCAGCACGTTGCCCGAAGCCCCGGTCGGATTCGCCGCAACAGTGAACGGGCTGGTCGTCGAGTTCGGCGTCATGCTGCCCGTGGCCGCCGTGATCTGCGAGTAGCTGTAGCTGAGGCTGACCTCCTCGCCATAGCCCGAGTTGGGCGACCCGCTCTGGACTGGCGACCAGATATAGAGGATCAGGTCGGTGTTGTTGCCGGCGGTCGGCGGCGAGGTCCCATAACCCGGCGTCGAGAGCTGGGCGTTGGCGGCCGACGCGGCGAACGCCATCGCCACTGCGAGGCCGATCGGCTTGAGTGAGAATTTCATAACTGGAGACTCTCCTGTAGTTCGGATCAAGGGCCGGAATCCGCGGATCCGCACACGTTGCGGCAACCATGCGTGCCCGCCGTGCGCGACTCCCCTGCGAAAACCTTCGTCGTGCCGCGCACGTCGGGAAACACCTGACGTAGCCGCTCGACGCAGCGCAGGTTGGCGCCCGGCCGTGACAGACTCGTTAAGAATCTTTGAACTCTCCCACACTGCGCGGGTCGCGCAATGTGGTTGTCGGACGCATGTATGACGTACGTGCGCGCGATTCGCACCGCTTCGCGCGCAGTCAGCGGGTGGCGCGCTCGATGCTGAAGGTTTGCGCTGCGAGTCCCGCGCGCTGCTGCGCGCACATGCGCCGGTAAGCGGCCTCGAGATGCCGGCAGTAGGCGGGCGTGTCGAACAGCGGCACGGCGAGGCGCTTGCGCTCGAGATGGGCGCGCAGCGCCGCGAGCCGCGTGCGATCGCGTGCCAGCGACAGCGCCAGCTGCTCGTACTCCTCGAGCGAGCCGGTGGCGAGCTCGCCGAGACCTGCGGCGTGCAGCAGACTTGCCGCCACGCGCGCCGCGAAGCTGCGCCCGGCACAGCTCACCACCGGCAGGCCCATCCATAGCGCATCGCTCGCGGTGGTGTGCGCGTTGACCGGCGTGGTATCGAGAAACAGGTCCGCGAGCCGCTGGCGCGCCAGGTGCAGCGCGAAGCTGACGCGCGGGCAAAAGACCAGGCGCTCGGGTGCAACCCCGCGCGCATGCGCCTCGGACCGCAGACGCTCGCACGCCCAGGGTCCCGCATCGAGCAGCCACAGGACGCTGCCCGGAACTGCCTGCAGCAGCCGCATCCACACCGCGAAGACCGGCGCGCTGATCTTCCAGGCGTTGTTGAAGCAGGCGAACACGAACCTCTCGTCGGGAAGCCCCAGCTCGCTGCGTCGCGGCGCCCCCGTCTGCAGTGGGCGCTGGCGGTCGTTCACCTGATAGCAGTCGGGCAGGTAGACGATGCTTTCGGAGTAGTAGCGCCGCTCCTCCTCCGGTATCACGCAGCGGTCCGCGATCAGGTAGTCGACCAGCCCGACCCCCATGGTGCCCGGGTAGCCGAGGAAGCTGACCTGGATCGGCGCCGGGCGGTAGGCGAGGATCTCGGTGCGCGCCCAGGACGTATAGCCCTTCAGATCGACCGCGATGTCGATCTCGCGTTCGCGCAGCGCACGCGCGATTTCTCGGTCCGAGCTCAGCCGTACGTCCAGGAACTCATCGCACGCTGCGGCGATGCGTGCCCGCACCGCGCTGCCATCGTCCGGTCCGTAGGAGACACCGACGATCTCGAACGTTGCGCGATCGTGCAGCTCGAAGAGCTCGGCGGCGAGCAGCGAGGTGGCGTGGTTATAGAAGTCGCGCGACAGGTAGGCGATGCGAATTCGCGGATGGTCGTAACTGCGCAGCCCGGGGAGCGGCTCGCGCCCCAGCATCATCCGCCCACCCCAGCCGCGGCTTGCCTCGAGCTGCTCGGCGGGATCGTCGCTCGCACCGAGCAGTACAAACGGGTTGGTAGCCGCGAGGCCGCCGGGGAGCTCGCGGATGCGCTGCATGACTTCCGCTGCGCGCTGCCAGGCGAACGTCCGGATGCAGCAGTTGAGCACGGTCGAGAGGATTTCGGGATCGCCGGGCGCGAGCTGCGCGGCCCGCTCGCAGCTTGCCAGGGCTTGCGGGTACTGGTTCAGCATCTCGTGCGCCCAGCTGCTCAGCAGGTGGGCGCGCGTGTGGCACGGATCGATCTCGAGCGCACGGCTGAAGCACCCGAGCGCCTCCTGCGAGCGCTCGACCCGGAACAACGCGCAGCCGAGCAGCACGTGCGCGTCCGCCAGCCCCGGCTTCGCGGCCAGCGCCCGCTCGAGGTGCCCGATCGCTTCCGGGCACTTGCCTTCCTGCAGCAGCTCCTGTCCGAGGAGCGCCTGTGCGTCGGCGTGTTGCGGCTTGAGGATCGTCGCCTGGCGCAGGCTCGTGAGCGCCGCCTCGCGCTCGCCGCGAAGGCACAGCGCGCGGCCGAGATTGAAATGCGCCTCGGCGAGGCCTGGGTCGGCGGCGACCGCCCGGCGCGCCGCGCCGAGTGCTTCCTCGATGCGGCCCAGGTCGAGGAGCGTCGCGGCCAGATTCGCCGCCGCCGCCGCGTGATCCGGCGCAGCCGCGAGCGCCGCTTCGAGCGTGGCGAGCGCAGCGGCTGCCTGCCCGGCCTGGCGCTGCACTTTGCCGAGGTTGGTCAGCGCCCGCACGTAGCCCGGGCGGTACTCGAGGGCCGCTGCGAAGCACTCCATCGCCTCCCCGTAGCAACCGCTCTCATCGAGCAGCGTGCCGAGGTTGTTGTGGGCCTCGACGACCCGCGGGTCGAGCGCCAGGCACTGGCGATAACTGTCGATGGCGGCGGCGCTGTCGCCGCATCGCTGCTGCGCCGCCCCGAGGTTGTAGAGGAGCTGCGGCGTCGGCCCGCAGCGCTCGATGGCGCGGGCAAAGGCCGCTGCCGCGCGCGCGCCTTCCCCACAGCGCATCAGCACCTCGCCGAGTCGCATCAGCAGACGCGCATCGTTGGGCTCGAGCGCTGCGGCGTACTGCAGACACTCGACCCCCTCGCCGAGGCGCCCCATGCCGATGCGCGCCATGCCGAGCAGCTCCATGGCCGGCGCATGTTGCGGCCGCACGCGCAGCAGCCGCTCGCAACGTGCGGCCGATTCGGCATAGCGCCCCTGCTCGAGCAGGTTGCGCACGCGCTCGATGTCGGTCATCGCGTGGCGCGCGCCCCGAAGCGGCGGCGGCATGCTGCGGCGAGCGCGGCACCCAATGCCGCGAGCAGCGCGGGGTCGGCCGCCCCGCCACCACCGCCGCCAGCGCTCGCCGCGGTGACGGTCACCGTCACCGACTGCGCGCTGTTGCCACCGGGACCGGTGCAGGTGAGCGTAAACGTCGTGCTCACGGTAAGGGGCGAGCTGGTTGCGGTGCCGCTCGTGGGCTCATTGCCGCTCCAGCCCCCCGAGGCGGTGCAGCTGGTGGCGTTGGTGCTCGACCAGATGAGATCGACGCTGTTCCCCGAGGCCACCTGCGGGTGATCGACGCTGAGTGAGACGGTCGGCGCGGGCGGCGCGACGGCGAGCGTGAGCGCGTAAGTTCCCGCCAGATCTGCCCCCGTCGGCTGGGCGATGAAGTTTATGAAGTAGGAGCCCGGCGTTGCCGCGAAGTTGAAGGTCCCTCCGCCGAAGATCGAGCCCACAGCCGTGGTCCCCTGAGTAACGATGGTGTCGTAAGAGGCGAAGGACGCGGGGAAGCCGAGATCCGTTGCGGTCACGACGTAGGTGCCGGAGGAGCTGATGGCGATCTGCTGCGAGCTGAAGAGCGTGCCGACCGCCTGTGTCGTCTCGAGGACCGGCGTGCCCCCCGTCGCCGGTGCGAGCCCGATGCCGAACAGGCCGCCGGCTGCCGGAGCCTGGGCGAACACGAATACCGAGATCGGACCGGCAGCCGCCGATACGTTGCTACCGCCTGGAGAGCTCAGCGTGCCGAGCATCGCGCCCGCCTGTGCCACGCCGATGCTCAGCGAGCCGAGCGCCGCCGGGAACTGGAAATCGGCAAGAGTCACCGTGTATGAGCCGGCGCTCGGGATCGTGCCGTCGAAGGCGTAGACCGACTCGGCACTGCCGGGTGCGACGACTGCGCGCGCCACTCCGAGCGGGGTCAGGCCACCCTGGGTGACCTGCACGGCGTAGCTGCCGGCGCCGGGAGCGGCGGCGGCCCCGGCGTACGCGAAAACCTCGTAGGTGTTGCTCGCGGCCGTGAAAGATTGCTGCCCGCCGGTGGAGAGCGACGCGGCCGCCTGCCCGGAGAGTGTCGCGACCGCGGCGAGCTGTGTCAGTGCGGCCGGGTACTTGAGGTCGGTCAGGGTCAGCGCCGCGCTGCCCGCCGCAAGCGCTGCGCTGCCGAGGTGGATCGTGCCGCCTACCGCAACCGCGCGGCCGAAGATGACCTTGCCGCCGCTGTCGGTGACCACGGCGCCGTAAAGCCCGGCGTTTGCGGGAGCCCCCGCGGCGCCGACGGCGAAGATGTCGTAAGTCACGCCTGCCGACAGCGCGACGGTGGTTTGCATCGCGCCGGTCCCGGCCACCGGCAGCGTCGCGAGCGGCGCTCCACCCTGAGGAACCAGCAGCAGCGTGAGCGTCGGCAGCGCCTGTGGCAGCAGCATGTCGGTGAGGGTCACCGTGTAGTTGCCGCTGCTGCTGACGCTGAAGCTGCTGTCGAGCACACCCTCACCGTCGGGCAGGGCCTGCGAGGGCAGGGTCAGCGTGTCCTGGAACGCGGCAATCTGCGTCATCCCCGGTCCGTTCACCGCGATACCGATCGGTCCCGAGCCCGGTGTGTTGCCCGGCATACCGACGATGTGCAGCTGGTAGGAGCCGGCGACGAGCGAGCTGAGCGTGAGCGTGCCGGCACCGACCAGCACGGTGCCCACCAGGCTGCCGCTGCTGTTGGTGACCGCCATTTTCACCGCCGCGAGCGGCGCCGGCGGATTGAGCGTAGCGCCGAGATCGGTGAGCGTAACCGCGTAGGTGCCGGCGGCCGTCACGTCGAAAGTCTCTTCCACCGGCACAGCGGTGGTGGCCGCAGCGATGGTGTGCACCTGGTTGAGGAGCGTTTGCGCAGTTGCCGGTGCCGCAACGCCCGCGAGCGTCAGCAGCCCGAGTCCGATCGAGAGAGTGAGGCCCGGGCCCGCGCTGCGCACGAACATGATCACACCGGTTGGGGTCTGGCGCGGCGCGCGCGGCCGCCGCGGCCCGCACGTCGCGAGCATCCTCAGGGATGTCGCCAGTTATCCTGTGGTTGACGGCACGCGGTACTGTAGGCAGACGCCGTGACGCTCGTGTGACACTCGTCTACGCGCGAGTGCGCCCGGCGTTGCGTGCAGGCCCATCGCGCCGCTCAGCGCAGAACTCCGCCAGCCGCCGCACCGCGGCGCGGTATTCCTGGTCGATCCAGGAGAACTCGAGCCAGAACTCGCGTTGCGTGAGAAGCGTCGTGGCGTTGCGGCTGGCGAGAAAAAGACGCAGCGCCGTGCTGCGGTGCGAGCCAAGCTCCTGGACGCTTGCCTCGAGCGCGCCGAGCTCACCGAAGGCGCGGCGCGACAGGATTTTCTGCGGTTGACCGACCAGCTTCAGTCGCCGCACGTGCGCAGTGCTTCGAATTCGGCGGCGGCGCGGTCGAGCTCCGCGATCACGTCGCAGTAGCGCCGCCACGCCTCGCGCAACTCGGTGGATTCACCCGGCGACAACCGCTCCAGCCCGCGGCGCGCTTCGCTGTGCTCGCAGCGGACGTGCTGGTGGCGGCTTTCCAGACGATCGAGGCGATCCCAGAATTGCGGATCGAGCCACTCGGCCCGCTGAAGTTCCGACGCACTCATGGACCCTCACCTGTGGCGCGTTTTCTACCGGAAGGCGCCAAACGGTAGCGAACGAGTGCTACAAACAGGTTGCAGCTGGTTACTTCTTCTCTTTCACCGGTCGCCGCCAGCCCTCGATGGTCGCCTGGCGGGCACGTGCCACGGTGAGCTTGCCCGCCGGCACGGTGCGGGTGACGGTGGAGCCGGCGCCGACCGTGGCGCCGGGGCCCACGGTGATGGGCGCTACCAGCACGCTGTTGCTGCCGGTGTGGACGTCGTCGCCGATCACGGTGCGGTGCTTATTGGCGCCGTCGTAATTGGCGATGATGGTGCCGGCGCCGATGTTGACGCGCGCGCCGAGATCGGCATCGCCCACGTAGGCGAGATGGTTGGCCTTGGAGCCCTCGCCGAGGCGCGCGTTCTTCACCTCGACGAAGTTGCCGATATGGACGCCCTTGCCGAGCGTCGTTTGCGGGCGGATGCGCGCGAACGGCCCGATGAGGCACTCGGGGCCGATCACGGCGCCGTCGATCACGCAGTGCGCGAATACCTCGGTGCCGGCCCCGAGCTCGGCATCGCGCAGCACGCACCCCGGGCCGACACGCACGCCGTCGCCGAGCACCACCCGCCCCTCGAGCACAACGTTGACATCGAGTGACACGTCGCTCCCGTGGCTCACCGTACCGCGCACGTCGAGCCGCGCGGGATCGGCCACCGTGACGCCGGCCAGCATCAGGCTGCGCGCCGTCTCGCGGCGCCACGCGGCCTCGACCTCGGCGAGCTGTGCCTTGTCGTTGACACCCTGCACCTCGATGGCACGCGGTGCGATCACGGCCCTGACCGGTACGCGGTCCTTCACGGCGAGCGCGATCACGTCGGTGAGGTAGTACTCGCGCTGCGAGTTGTCGGCGCGCACCAGCTTCAGCCACGCGCGCAGCCGCTGCGCCGGCAGCGCCATCACCCCGGTGTTGCATTCGTGGATGCGCAGCTGCGCCCGGTTGGCATCCTTCTCCTCGACGATACGGCGCACGCCGCCGCCGGCCGCGCGCACGACGCGCCCGTAGCCGCCCGGGTCATCCGCCATCATGGTCAGCAGGCTCACCTGGCCGGCCGCGCGGTCCCCGAGCATTCCTGCGAGCGTCGCGCGGCGGATGAGCGGCACGTCGCCGTACAGCACCAGTACCACGTGCCCGTCGGGGATCTGCGGCATGGCCTGAAGTACCGCGTGCCCCGTGCCGAGGCGCGGCTCCTGCAGCGTCCAGGTCACGGGCTCCCCGGCGAGCGCCTCGCGCACGCGCTCACCGCCGTGTCCGTAGACCACGTGGATGGTCTCGGGATTGAGTGAGCGCGCGGTGTCGATGACGTGCTTCAGCAGCGCGCGCCCGGCGAGCGGCTGCAGCACCTTGGGCCGCGCCGACTTCATGCGCTTGCCCTCGCCGGCAGCGAGGATCACGACCGAGAGGGGCGGCGGACTTGTCGGCTTCGGTGCGGGGCTCACCGGGCGGCGCTGGGTGCGCGTGCGGCGGGGGGCTTTGCGCATGGGCAAATTGTACCCCTCAACGCCTCGCGGTGACCGCGCCGTGCGGGGCGTCCCGGTGCGGCGCCTCGAGTGCCTTCAGCTTGTTGCGCATCAGCGGTCCCACGTACAGCTGCGGGTTGGAATGCATCTGGTGCTCGGCGGCCTCGCGCTGCGTGATGAGCCTGGTGGCATGCTCGAATGCATCCTCGAGGGAAGCGGCGTTGGGGAGCGAGTCCTTGAGGAAGGCTTCGCCGAACCAGGTGAGATCGCGGTCCTCCTGGCAGCCGAAGGAGCTGTGCGCGGCGTCCGCGGCGGTCACGATCGCAGTGGTGTCGGTCTTGAGCGGGTCCAGAAACACCCCCGCATAGCACGCCGACACGACCACCAGGCGCCAGCGGATACCGGAGTCGTCCAGCGCCTGCCGCAGGTCCCCGGGCTCGATCTGCGCGAGCGGCAGGGAGTCGTTGCGTACCTCGAGCCCGTCCTCCGAGCCATGCGAGGTGAGGAACAGGACCAGCACGTCCTCCTCCGGGTCCATGCGCGCCGCCAGCAGGCGCAGTGTGTCGCGTAAGCCCGAGAGAGTCGCCAGCGGCCAGGTGTCGCGGTCGTCGGAGTCATTAATAAGGAGTACCGAGCGGTCGGCCGTGCCGAAGCGCGTCGCGAACACCTGCGAGGCGAACTGCGTCTCGCGGCTGAAGACCTCCGGATCTGCGTCCCCCGCGAAGCCGACGAAATACGCATGCGGCTCGCCGGGCTGCGACAGGAGCACGTGCTCGACGGCGGCGGCGACCCGCGCGGGCTGCTCGTACATGAGCGCCTCGTTCTCGCCCGTATCCTCCTCCTGCGCCTCCTCGGTCTCCGGCACCACCCACAGCCGGGTGTCGAGATTCAGCCAGTTGAGCGCCCAGGGAGCGGCGAGCACCAGCGCCACGGCGAGCAGCGCCGGGGTGAAGCGCACCGGGCCGAAAGCCGCGCCGACGACCCGCAGCGTGAGCACCACGAGATACAGGACCGCGGCTGCGGTGCTCAGCACCGGCCGCTCCTGCACCCAGGCGAGATCGCCGAGGAGCCAGAAGAGCGTCAGTACGAAGGGCGATACCGCGAGTGTCGTCACCGCGAGCGAGCGCGTCGGAGCCTCCCGGCTCTGCACGCGCGCCACCAGCGCACAGGCGATGAGCCCGAGGAGCAGATAGCACGCCCAGCCGAAGAGTCCGTCGGAAACGAACTCCGCGCGGCGCTCGGCGTGCAGCCTGTCGAGCAGCGCCCAGACGGCGAGGTTGACGATGAAGAGGGCGGCGACGGAATCGAAGCCGACCACGAAAGCCGGCGGCCAGCGGCGGCGCAGCGCGAGCAGCGCCAGCCCGCCTCTCAGGTTGCGGACGAGGCCGGAGAGCAGCCCGGGGCCTTGGCTCCTCGGAGACGCGGCCGGCTGTTCGGGCGCGGGGTCCAGCGGCTCAGCCTCGCAGCTTGCGCAGGCGCTGGATGACCTTCAGCTGCGCGATTGCACGCGCGAGCTCGGCCTGTGCTTCGGCCAGCGTGATGTGTCCGGCACGGTCCCTGAGCGCCTCCTCTGCGCGCTGCTTGGCGGCGAGCGCCGCCGCTTCATCGATGTCCTTGGCACGCAGCGCCGTGTCGGCCAGCACCGTGACGCGGTTGGGCTGCACTTCCAGCGCACCGCCGCCGACGAAGAAGTGATGCTCCACGCCGTCCGGGGTCTGCACGCGCACCTCGCCGGGCTTGAGCAGCGTGAGGAGCGGCGCGTGCCGCGGATAGACGCCGACGTCGCCTTCCTTCGCGGGTGCGAACACCACGGCGGCATCTCCCGAGAACAGCTCGCCCTCGGCGCTCACGATGTCGACGTGAATGGTGCTGGCTTCGGCCATTACTGCAGTGTCTTCGCCTTGGCGACCGCTTCCTCGATGCTGCCGACCATATAGAAGGCCTGCTCGGGAAGCGAGTCGAACTCACCTGAGATGATGCCCTTGAAGCCGCGGATGGTGTCCTTCAGCGGCACGATCTTGCCGTCCTGGCCGGTGAACACCTTGGCGACGTTGAACGGCTGCGACAGGAAGCGTTGCACCTTGCGCGCACGGTATACCGTGAGCTTGTCCTCCTCCGACAGCTCGTCCATGCCTAGGATCGCGATGATGTCCTGCAGCTCCTTGTAACGCTGCAGCACCGCCTGCACGCCGCGCGCGGTGTTGTAGTGCTCCTCCCCCACCACCAGCGGGTCGAGCTGGCGGCTGGTCGAGTCGAGCGGATCGACCGCCGGGTAGATGCCGAGAGATGCGATCTGTCGCGACAACACGACCGTCGCGTCGAGGTGCGCGAAGGTGGTCGCGGGGGAGGGATCGGTCAGGTCGTCGGCGGGCACGTACACCGCCTGGATGGAAGTGATCGAGCCCGTCTTGGTGGAGGTGATGCGCTCCTGCAGCACGCCCATCTCCTCGGCGAGCGTCGGCTGGTAGCCCACGGCGGAGGGCATGCGCCCGAGCAGCGCCGACACTTCGGTCCCGGCGAGCGTGTAGCGGTAGATGTTGTCGACGAAGAACAGCACATCGCGTCCCTTGCCGCCGTCCTCGCGCTGCTCGTCGCGGAAGTACTCGGCCATGGTGAGACCGGTCAGGCCGACGCGCAGACGGTTGCCCGGCGGCTCGTTCATCTGGCCGTAGACCATCGCCACCTTGGAGTTCGACAAATTGTCCTTGTCGATGACGCCCGACTCGATCATCTCGTGATAGAAGTCGTTGCCCTCGCGGGTGCGCTCGCCGACACCCGCGAACACCGACAGGCCCGAATACTGCTTGGCGATGTTGTTGATGAGCTCGAGCATGTTGACGGTCTTGCCGACGCCCGCGCCGCCGAACAGGCCGATCTTGCCGCCCTTGGCGAACGGCACCAGCAGGTCGATGACCTTGATGCCGGTGACGAGGAGATCGCGCCCGCCGGCTTGCTGCTCGAACGACGGCGGCGGCCGGTGGATCGGCAGAGTCTCGGTCGCCTGCACCGGTCCGCGGTTGTCCTGCGGCGCGCCGAGCACATCCATGATGCGCCCCAGCGTCCCCTTGCCGACCGGCACCGAGATGGGCGCGCCCGTCGCCTGCACGGCGAGGCCGCGCTTCAGTCCCTCGGAAGCGCCCATGGCGATGGTGCGCACCACGCCGTCGCCGAGCTGCTGCTGCACCTCCAGCGTCAGGTCGACGTCCTTGAGCTTCAGCGCCTCGTAGATGTGTGGAATCGAGTCGCGCGGAAACTCGACGTCGATGACGGCGCCGATGATCTGCGTGATCTTTCCCTCGCGGGGAGTGGCCATGGTGTCGTTCCTCAAACCGCTGCGGCGCCGCCCACGATCTCCGAAAGCTCCTTCGTGATCGCAGCCTGACGGGCCTTGTTGTAGATGAGTTGCAATTCGTTGATGAGCTTGCCGGCGTTGTCGGAGGCCGCCCCCATGGCGACCATGCGCGCCGCCATCTCGGAGGCGACGTTCTCGACCGCGCCGCGATACACCTGCGACTCGATGTAGCGCATCAGCAGCCCATCGAGGATGCCCGCGGCGTCCGGCTCGTAGATGTAGTCCCAGTGCGCCTGCAGCCCCTGGGTATCGATGGCTTCGATGGGCAGCAGCTGCTGCACCGCCGGCTTCTGCGTCATGGTGTTGACGAACTGCGCGTTCACCAGGAACAGGCGGTCGAGCTCGCCCGCGCGGTAGCCGTCCAGCATCACCTTGACGGTGCCGATGAGATCCTTGACGTGCGGCTTGTCGCCGAGGTGCGTGACGTTGGCGAGGATCGGCATGCTCAGGCGGCGGAAGAAGGTGAGCGCCTTGGTGCCGATCAGGCACAGGCTCACCGTCGCGCCCTTCCCCTGCCACTCGCGGATCAGCTTCAGGGTCTCGCGGAACACGTTGGCGTTCAGCGCCCCGGCGAGTCCGCGGTCGGAGGAGATGACGATGATGCCGACAGCCTGCGGCTCGCGCACCACGAGGAACGGGTGGCGGTAGTCGGGGTTGGCCTCGGTGAGGTGCCCGATGACCTCCAGCATGCGCTTGGCGTACGGCCGGGCGAGCTTCATGCGCTCCTGTGCACGGCGCATCTTGCTGGTCGCCACCATCTGCATCGCCTTGGTGATCTTCTGAGTGCTCTTCACACTCACGATCTTGGCGCGGATTTCCTTGGTGCCGGGCATTGCGTCAGGCCTCAGTACGTGCCGGTCGCGACGAAGTCCTCGATCACCTTCTTCATCGCCGCCTCGTTCTCCTTGCTGAGCTTGGGTTGGGCGTTGATGGCATCGAGCGTCGACCGGTAGTTGCTCTGCGCAAAGGCCTGCAGCGCCTGTTCGAAGGCCACCACCTTCTTCAGATCCACCTTGTCCATGTAGCCGTTGTTGACCGCATAGATCGACAGCGCCATCTCCGCCACCGACATCGGCGCGTACTGCTTCTGCTTCATCACCTCGGTGACGCGCTGGCCGCGCTCGAGCTGCTTGCGGGTGGCCTCATCCAGATCCGAGGCGAACTGCGAGAACGCCGCCAGCTCGCGGTACTGCGCCAGCGCCAGGCGGATGCCGCCGCCGAGCTTCTTGATGATGTCGGTCTGTGCCGCGCCGCCAACGCGCGACACCGAGATGCCGGCGTTCATCGCCGGGCGGATGCCGGCGTTGAAGAGGTCGGTCTCGAGGAAGATCTGGCCGTCGGTGATCGAGATGACGTTGGTCGGCACGAACGCGGTGACGTCCCCGGCTTGCGTCTCGATGATCGGCAGCCCGGTCAGGGAGCCCGTCTTGCCCTTGACCTTGCCCTGGGAGGCCTTCTCGACGTACTCCTCGTTGACGCGCGCCGAGCGCTCCAGCAGTCGCGAGTGGAGATAAAAGACATCGCCCGGGAACGCCTCGCGTCCCGGCGGGCGGCGCAGGAGGAGAGAGATCTGCCGGTAGGCGACCGCCTGCTTCGACAGGTCGTCATAGATGATGAGTGCGTCCTCGCCGTTGTCCATGAAGTACTCGCCCATGGTGACGCCCGAGTAGGCGGCGATGTACTGCAGGGCGGCGGGACTGGAGGCGGAGGCCGCCACCACCACGGTGTGGGCGAGTGCGCCGTGCTCCTCGAGCTTGCGCACCACGTTGGCGATGGTCGACTGCTTCTGGCCGATCGCGACGTAGATGCACTTAATCCCTGAGCCCTTCTGGTTGATGATCGTGTCGACGGCTAGCGCGGTCTTGCCGGTCTGGCGGTCGCCGATGATGAGCTCGCGCTGGCCGCGGCCGATCGGCACCATCGAGTCGATGGCCTTGTAGCCGGTCTGCACCGGCTGGCTCACCGACTTGCGGTAGATAACGCCCGGGGCCACGCGCTCGATCGGCGCGGTGC
>Ga0335076_10003120_pt1 | contig 16603 bp, 14 predicted proteins | sample Lox_Sample_25_FD_206717 | JGI IMG/M metagenome (GOLD analysis project Ga0335076, IMG submission 206717) | Soil microbial communities from Loxahatchee National Wildlife Refuge, Florida, United States - Lox_Sample_2.5 | ecosystem: Environmental > Terrestrial > Soil > Wetlands | place: USA... | reverse complement strand
TGCACGACTGGCTGAAGAGCGAGGCCAAGCGCGAGATCGAGACTCGCGCCCGCGACAAGGCGGCGGCGCTCGGCAAGAAGATCAACAAGATCTCGATCCGCGACACCAAGAGCCGCTGGGGCTCCTGCACCGACGAGGGCGAGCTCGCCTTCTCCTGGCGCCTCGTGCTCGCGCCGAAATACGTGCTCGACTACGTGATCTCCCACGAAGTCGCGCATCTGAAGGAAATGAACCACGGGCCGCGCTTCTGGAAGCTGTGCCGCGAGCTCTCGCCGCGCTCGATCAATGTCGCGCGCGACTGGCTGGAAGCGCACGGCACCGAGCTCTATCGCTACGGCCGCTAGGTTCGCGCAACGGGTTTCGACCACCAAGTTTCGATCCGCGTCTCTCCTCCGCGGAAGCTGGACCGCCGGGCCGCTTGCCCGGCGGTTTCGCTTTTGCGGTTACGATGGAGGCAGCGCCCCGACATAGCGGGCCCGCGGCCGGATCAGGCGACCGCCGGCGGCCTGCTCCATCGCATGCGCCAGCCAGCCGGCGAGGCGCGCCAGCGCGAAGATCACGAACGGCGCATCCGCGGGCAACCGATACCGCGCGGCGAAGGCGGCGAGCACGAAATCGACGTTCGGCGGCTCGCCCACCAGGTGCTCAACCGCGTCGCTGAGCGCCGCGAACGGCGCCGGGAGATCGAAGCCGCTCAGCAGCGTCACCGCGCGCGGATCTCCGGTCGGATAGAGCGCGTGACCGAAGCCAGGCATCGGGCGGCCGAGGTCGAGCCAGTGGCGCACGGCTGCGGCGGCGCCGCCGCACTCCGTATCACGCAGCAGCGCCTGCATCGCCGCCGCGGCACCGCCATGCCGCGGACCCGATAGGGTCGCCAGCCCGGCGAGCGCACAGGCCGCGAGCGACGCGCCGGTGGAGGCTGCGACCCGCGCGGCGAAGGTCGAGGCGTTGAGTTCGTGATCCGCCAGCAGCACCAGCGCCATGCGCAGCAGCTCGGCGCCCTTGTCACCAAGTCGCCAGTGGGCGGCGAGGCGCCGGTGGATCGGCTGACCGCCGGCAATGCGGCCGCCGCCCGCGAAGCCCTGACTCAACGTCGCGAGCAGTTGCGCCGCCTCGCGCGCCAGGACGGCGACAGAGCGGCCATAGGTCGGCTCATCAATCGCGGCGCAGCTCGCCAAGAGGGCAAACGCCGTTCCACGCGCGTCCGACCTCGGAATGGAGACCATGCGTGCAGCGAAGTCCGGGGCGCCGGCGTTCCACAGCAGCGCCGCGACCTCCTCCAGCGTCGCCTCTGCGGCAAGCGTGCAGGCATCCTGCCCGCGATAGATCAGCCGGCCCTGGCTCACCGTCGAGATCGCCGAAGCGAGCACCGGCTCGCCCCAGGCGATCGAATCCTCGGCGACCGCCGCGCGGCGATGCCCGGGGCCGCGCCGTCGGGCGATCCGCCGCACGTCCTCTGCATCGTAGAGCGAGCGGCGCGGGTCCTTGGGATCCGGCTTCGCCTTGACCCGGTTGCGGCTGACATAGGCGTAGAGCGTCTGCGGGCGTACCCCGAGGGTGGCGATTGCTTCCGGCGCGGTCAGCCAGGGCATTGCCGGCCTCCATGTTGACGAAATTCGTCAAGATTGACGTCAATGAATGCTGCACCAGATCATCCGGGAAGACAATCGAATGACGGTGCGGCGATGGCGGACGGAAATGCAGCGGGCGGGCTCGACGGCGTGGTGGCGGCGGAGACAGTGCTCTCCGAGGTGGATGGCGTGGCCGGGCGCCTCATCATCCGCGGCCATCCGCTCGACACGCTGGCCGGGCGCTTCCGCTACGAGCAGCTGATCGGCCTGCTATTCCACGACTTCTTCCCCGGCCTGCCGGAGGAAGCGGAAATCGCGCGCCGTCTCGGCCGCGCCCGGGCGGAGGTCTTCGATCTCTGCGCGGCGATCCCTGAAGCTCTTCCGCCGGTGGACGCGCTGCAGGCGGCGCTCGCGCAGGTCGAGGACGGCGACGACCTTGCGACCGCGCTGTGCCTGATTGCGGTGCCGGCGGTGATGACGCCGCTCCATCAGCGCCGCGCCGCCGGCCTCCCGCCGGTGGCACCCGATCCCGCGAAGCGCCATGCGGCGGACGTGCTCGCCATGTTGCGCGGCGCCAATTCCGGCGATGATGCCGACGCCCTCGATACCTATCTCGTCACCGTCGCCGACCACGGCCTCAATGCATCGACCTTTGCGGCGCGGGTCGTCGCTTCGACCCGCGCCGGCTTGAAGTCCTGTGCGCTGGCGGGCCTCGGCGCGCTCAAGGGGCCGCTCCACGGCGGCGCGCCGGGACCGGTGATCGCGATGCTGGACGCGATCGGCACGCCGGAGCGGGCGCCAGGCTGGATCGAGGATGCCCTCGATCGAGGCGAGCGCATCATGGGTTTCGGCCATCGCATCTATCGCGTCCGTGACCCGCGTGCCGACGCGCTGAAGGCGGCGCTGCGCCGGCTGACGACGACGGACGCCCAGCGGAACGCGCGCCTCCGCTTCGCCGAAGCGGTGGAGCATGCCGCCCTCGAGACCCTGGAGCGGCGCAAGCCCGGGCGCGCCCTGGCGACCAATGTCGAGTTCTACACAGCGCTGCTCCTGGAGGCGCTGGGCTTCGCGCCCTCCGCCTTCACCGCAGTCTTCGCCATGGGCCGTATCGCCGGCTGGCTCGCCCATGCGCGGGAGCAGGTCTCGACCGGCCGGCTCATACGCCCGCAATCCCGTTACATCGGCCCGCGGCCAGGCATCGACTAGCGCGTCCACGTCCCCGGTCCATCGGGCATTGCACCGCGATTCTAAACCGCCGACACTCCGGCCATCTCTTCATGCGAGCAGCAGGGAGGAAGCCCATGATCGTGCGGATGTGGCGCGGGCCGGTGCCGAAGGCGAAGCGCGATGCCTATGTAGGCTATCTGAAACAGACCGGGTTGAAGGAATACCAGCAGATTCCGGGCAATCGCGGCGTCTATCTCCTGACCCGCGACCTCGGCGACCAGGTCGAGTTCCTCACCATGACCTTCTGGGATTCGATCGAGGCGGTGAAGGGCTTCGCCGGCGAGGATTACATGCGCGCCAAGTACTATCCCGAGGACGAGAAATTCCTCACCGTCTTCAACCCGCTGGTCGAGCATTTCGAGATCGCCGCCGGGCCCGAGGAGCTGGCGAAGCTGAAGCGGTGACGCCGACCGCATGCTCCGCATCCTGAAGCGCATCGTCGCCGTCGTCGCCGGTATCTATCTCGCGGCGCTGGCGGTGCTCTATGTCGAGCAGCGGGAGCTGCTGTTCCATCGCACGGCCGGGCGGCCGATGCTGAACATCGCGGCGCTGGAGCCGCGGCGCAGCATCGTCTGCTTCGCGACCGCCGACGGCGTCGAGCTCCGGAGCTGGTACTTCCCGCCGCCGACCAAGGGTGCCCCGGTGGTGCTGTTCCTGCACGGCAATGCCGGCGACATCGGCAATCACCTGCCGTTCGCGCGCTTCCTGATCGAGGCGGACTACGGCGTGCTGGCGCTGGAGTATCGCGGCTATGGCGGCAATCCGGGCGATCCCAGCGAGGCCGGCCTGATGGCGGATGCGCGGGCGGCGATGGATTTCCTCGCGCAGCAGCAGATCGATCCCAAACGCATCGTGCTCTTCGGCGAATCCCTCGGCACCGGGATCGCGGTCGCGATCGCCGCCGAGCGCCCGGTCGGCGCCATCATGCTCCGCTCGCCCTATACCAACATCGCCGAGGTCGCCGCCGGGCAGTTCCCCTACTTCCCCGTGCGATGGCTGGTGCGCGACCGGTTCGACGCGCTTTCCAAGGTCGCCGCCATCCATGCGCCGCTCTTCGCGTTCCACGGGAGCGCCGACGCCTTGATCCCGATCGCGCTCGGCCGGCAGCTCTATGATGCGGCGCCGGAGCCGAAGACCTTCCTCGAAATCCCCGGCACCGGCCATGACGACGTCCAGACCCCAGCGGCCGAACAGGCGATGCTGGCCTTCCTGGCCGGGGTCTTTCCCGACCGCGATCCCACGCCGGAACCGCCGCCGGTGCTGAATTCTCTCGCCAATTGCGGGACTTAGCCCCCGATCGAAGCCGGTTGCCAGAGCTGCAGGATGCTGATCGTCTCGTTGCGCGGCAGCGCGCGGCGACCCTGACCCTCATCGCCTTCGCAGTGATCTACGCCCCCTGTGGTCGAGTGCTTCGATCCCGGTTTCCTGAAGGTCGCCGCAGCCGGCGGCGGCGCATCTCGTCTTTCTCGTACTGGTCGTCGTGAACCTGGTCGCCGGAATGCAGGCGCTGGGGACCTTGATGTCGGTCGGGCTGCTGCTGCCGGCGCGGCTCTGGGTGGGCTCGGTCGGCGACCTCGCCGCCGAGGCGGCACGCCATTGATTCCAGGGGACATTCGCCCCATCATGTCGGGTGCTATCCGAAAACGGAGGAAGGGCGGGCGGACAGCCGGAACGGCGCCGTCGCCGGGGATGATACGATGCAGGTCCTGGTCATTCAGAACGACAAAGCCTCGCCGGTCTCGCTGCTCGGCGATTATCTGCAGGCGGCGGGCGCCAAGCTGACGACGCTGCTGCCGCATCACGGCGACAAGCTGCCGGCGACGCCGGAGGGATTCGACGGCGCAGTGATCCTGGGCGGGCCGCAGCACGCCAACGACGATGCGCGCTTTCCCGCCTTCGTGCCGATGCTCGATCTCCTCCGCGCGTTCCACGCCCAGACCAAGCCGCTGCTCGGCCTTTGCCTCGGCGGCCAGCTGATGGCGCGCGCCTTCGGCGAGAAGGTCCGGGTCAACGACGCCTTCGAGTTCGGCTTCCTGCCGATCGAGATCACGCCGGAGGGTCGCGAGGATCCGCTGCTCTCCGGCCTCGCGCCGCGCCAGCGCATCATGCAGTGGCACGAGGACACGTTCGGCGTGCCGCCAGGCGCCGTGCGCCTCATGACCGGGACCACCTGCTTGAACCAGGCCTTCCGCTTCGGGCGTACCGCCTACGGCTTCCAATGCCATTGGGAGGTCTCGGTCGATCTCGCCAAGGACTGGGTCGAGAATTTCGGCCATGTGTTGCAGAACAAGCTCGGCGAGGCCAAGGCCGCCGAGACCCTCACCCGCGCCAAGGGCGAGTTCGAGAAATACGGCCGCAGGGCCACAGACTTCTGCCGCGTGGTGGCCCAGCGCTGGGCCGACCTGGTCGGCGCGGCGAAGCAGGGGCTGGTCGAAAAGAGCGGCGAGCGGGCGGCTTAGGTACTCGGCCGAAGATCCGCCGATTCTATTCTGCAGATCCGCCCTCAGTGCGCGCCGTCGCCGCTGACCGGGCCGCCAGACTTCTTCAGCGCGAGCGCCAGCAACATCGCCACGACCAGCGCGACGCCGACCACCATGAAGGCGTCGCTGTAGCCCATGACGGTCGCCTGCATCCGAACGCTGCGGCCGATGGCGACGATCGCCTCGTGCTTCGCCGTGGCGAGGTCGGAGATGCCGTGGCTCTGGAAATAGCGGGTCAGGTCCCCGAGCCGCTGGCGGGTCGCCTCGTTGAAGGTCGAGACCGAGTTCATCAGCACGTTGGAATGGAACTGCTCGCGCTTGGTGAGGAGGGTCTGCAGCAGGGCGATACCGAAGGCGCCGCCGAGATTGCGGGTCATGTTGAAGAGGCCGGAGGCCGAGCCGGCGTTCTCCGCCTCGATGCCGGCCGAAGCCATGGCCGAGAGCGGCGTCATGACCAGCGCCTGGCCGATCGCGCGCACAATATTAGGCCAGAACAGCTGCGGTCCGGCATCATCGAGGCTGAGGCCGGTATTCATGAAGTTGCTGGCGGCGAACAGCGCGAAGCCGAGGATGATCAGGTAGCGCGGCTGGATGGTCTTCATCATCCGCGGCACCAGCGGGATCATCACCAGCTGCGGGATGCCGGTCCAGGCCAGCACCTCGCCGATCTGCTCGGCGTTGTAGCCCTGCACCTGGGAGAGATAGAGCGGCAGGATGAAGGAGGAGCCGTAGAGCGCCATTCCCAGCAGCACGTTGGAAAGCGTGCCGAGGCCGAAGTTGCGGCGCAGCAGCAGGCGTAGATTGAGGACCGGCCGCTTCACCGTGAGCTCGATGAAGAAGAACAGGCCGAGCGCGACCGCCGCGGTGACCGAGAGGCGCACGATGAAGTCGGAGCCGAACCAGTCGTCCTTGTTGCCCTCCTCGAGCACGGTCTGGAGGGAGCCGAGGCCGATCGCCATGGCGGCGATGCCGAGCCAGTCGCCCTGCTTCAAGAGGCCGAGCTGCATCTCGGTCTTCGGCAACGAGGCCCAGAGCATGGCCATCATGATCAGGCCAGGCACCAGGTTCACATAGAAGATGTATTCCCAGCCGTAGTTCTCGTTGAGATAGCCGCCGATGGTGGGGCCGATCGCCGGCGCGAAGGTGGCGGAGAGCGCGAAGAGCGCCATGCCGACCGGCTGCTTCGAGCGCGGCAGCATGGTGACGATGATGGTGAAGGCGAGCGGGATCAAGACGCCGCCGGCCATGCCCTGGAACGCCCGGAGCACGATCATCTGCGAGAGGTTCTGGGCGAAGGCGCAGGCGACCGAGAAGGCGAGGAAGAGCGCCGTATTCACCAGCAGGTAGCGGCGCATGGAGAAGACCCGCGCCAGCCAGCCGCTCAAGGGAATGACGATGATCTCGGTGATGAGATAGGAGGTCGAGACCCAGCCGCCGTCGTCGATGCCGGCGCCGATCGCGCCCTGGATGTCGGCCAGCGACGAGTTGACGATCTGGATGTTGAGGACCGCGAGGAAGGCGCCGAGAGTGGCGGCGATCACCGCGAGCCAGGTCTTCAGCGGGACATGGTCGGCGGCATTCTGGTTGGCGGGCGCGAGGCGCGGCGCTTCCGCCGCAACCACGCCGACGGCGGTCTGCTTCCGCCAGGGTGCGCGCCCTCGGGTGCTGCCTTCGAACAGTTCCGCGGCCGACATGTCGTGTCCCCTGGCCTTCGTCACGGGTTCAGTTGCTGGCGATCTTGCTGGCGCTCGCGCTGCCGGAATTCGTGTCGATCACCGGCTCGGCCGACATGCCCGGGCGCAGCCGCCCCACGAGACCGGCATCGACGTCGAGGGCGATCTTCACCGGGATGCGCTGCACGATCTTGGTGAAGTTGCCGGTGGCGTTGTCCGGCGGCAGCAGCGCGAATTCGAGGCCGCTGGCGGGCGCCAGAGAATCCACATGCCCCTTCACGGTGACGCCGGGCAGGCCGTCGACGGTGATCTCGACCTCCTGGCCCGCCTTCACATGGGCGAGCTGGGTCTCCTTGAAGTTGCCGACCACATAGACCGCCTGCAGCGGCACCACCGCCATCAGCTGGGTGCCGGCCTGCACGTACTGGCCGACCCGGAGGCTGCGGGCGCCGACGGTGCCGTCGATCGGGGCGACGATCGTGGTGTAGCCGAGATTGAGCTCGGCCTGCTGCTCGACCGCCTGTAAACGCTCGACCTCGGTTCCGTCCTTGGCCTTCGCGGTGGTCAGCACGTCGATCCGCTGCTTCGCGGCGGCAAGTGCCGCGCGGTCGCGCTGCAGGTTGGCATTCTGCTGCTGCAGCACGGTCTGGGCGCGCTGCTCGTCCTGGACCGAGGTGACCTTGTTGGCGGTGAGACTGTGATAACGCTGATAGTCCTGCTCGGCGAACTTGACTCCGGCCTGGTCGGAGAGGATGGCGGCCTCGGCCTGGCCGATCACCGACTGCTGCTCCTCGAGCTGCGCCGCGATGTTCTGGACGTCGGCCTGGGCGCTCGCCACGTTGGCCTGGGCCTGGGCAAGCGCCGTGCGGAAGTCGCGGTCGTCGATCTTGGCCAGGACCTCGCCCGCCTTGACCGGCTGGTTGTCCTCGACCCGGACCTCGGCGATGTAGCCGGAGACCTTCGGCGCGATCGTGGTGTAGTCGGCCTGGACGTAAGCGTCGTCGGTCGATTCCAGGTACCGCGCGGTCTTGAACCAGTAGGCGCCGTAGGCACCGGCACCGGCCAGCACCGCCACCGCCGCGCTGCCGAGAAGGATCCGCCGAAGAGTCCGTTTCATGGGTCCTGTTCCCTCTAGCGGCGAAAGACGCCGCATGAACTGTACGGTCCAGTACATACTTATGATTTGCCCTGGGTCAAGGCGGAGAAACGTGATCCAGGTCACAAAACGGCAGGTCGGCAATACCTATCTATCCTGTTGAATTGTATTCATAAGAGCGGATCGGATGGATGAACCAGATGAGATTGGCGACGCGCCTGCGGGCAAAGACCCGACCCGCCGTATTGAATTGAACCGTCCTGTACGTTACATTTCTGTCATCGGATGGGAGTGAGAACCATGGCCAGAACGGCAACAGCCAGGCTGGAGCACCATCGGGGCGGACAATCCGCGCCGGCGGGCAAACGGCAGTCCGCCGACGACCGGCGGAAGTCGATCCTGGCGGCGGCGCACAAGGTGTTCCTCGAGCGCGGCTATGCCAATGCCAGCATCGACGCGGTGGTCGAGCTGGCGGGCGGCTCCAAGGCGACGGTCTATCAGCAGTTCGGCAGCAAGGAGGGCCTGCTGGGCGCCCTCGTCGAACAGGGCGCCGAGGAGCTGGCGCATCTGGTCGAGGGACTGCCGATGGACGGCGATCTCGAGACCAGCCTCCGCACCTTCGCCCGCGCCTATCTCGGCCTGGTGACCCGGCGCGAGCGGATCGCGCTCTTCCGCCTGGTGGTCGGCGAATGCGGACGCGTGCCGGAGGTGGGCGACGTCTTCTATCGCACCGGGCCGCAGCCTTGCGGCAAGCGTCTCGCCGACTACTTCCGCGCGATCGCGGCCCGCGGCCAGATCGTGACCGGCGATCCCGAGGCCGCCGCCTTCCAGTTCATCCACATGCTGCGCGGCGATCTCTACATGCAGGTGCTGCTGAACCCGACCCGGGCGCCGACCGAGGCGGAGCTGCACCAGCACATCGAGTTCGCGATCCGCACCTTCCTCGACGGCTGCCGGCCGCGCGCCTCCGCAACAATCGGATAGCGGCACGGACCCCGAGCGCCCGAGACTGCGAGCCTCGCAGCGGCTCGGAGTCTTCGCGTGGCCATCGCGCAACCTCTCTCCCCTCCCGCCCGCGTCATGTCCGGCGGCGACTGGCTGCTGCTGGTGACGCTCTCGATCCTCTGGGGCGGATCGTTCTTCTTCGCCAAGATCGCGGTCCAGGATCTGCCGCCCTTCACCATCGTGCTCGGCCGCGTGGCGATTGCCGCGCTGGCGCTGCACATGATGGTGCTCATGACCGGACAGCGCATGCCGGGCGATCTCCAGCTCTGGCGCGATTTCCTGGTCATGGGCCTCTTGAACAACGCGATCCCGTTCAGCCTGATCTTCTGGGGCCAGAAGGAGATCGCCAGCGGCCTCGCCTCGATCCTCAACGCGACGACGCCGCTCTTCACCGTGCTGGTGGCGCAGGCCTTCACGAATGACGAGAAAGCGAACGCAGCGAAGCTCGGCGGCGTCGCGCTCGGCATCCTCGGCGTCGCGCTGATGATCGGCCTCGACGTCGTCGGCGGATTCGGCCGGCATCTCGTCTCCGAGCTGGCGGTGTTGGCGGCCGCCCTCTCCTATGCCTTCGCCGGCGTGTTCGGCCGCCGCTTCCGCGGCCGGCCGCCGCTGGTCGTGGCCGCCGGCCAGCTCAGCGGCAGCTCAGTGTTGATCCTGCCCATGGCACTGATCGTGGACCGACCCTGGACTCTGGCGGCGCCCGGCGTCGCAACGGTGGAGGCGATGATCGGGCTTGCTTTGCTCTCGACCGCGCTTGCCTATGTGATCTTCTTCCGCATCCTGGCGCGGGCCGGCGCCACCAACCTGCTGTTGGTCACCTTTCTCATTCCTGTCAGCGCCCTCCTCCTCGGCATCGGCTTCCTGCACGAGACCCTCGATGCGCACCACCTGATCGGCATGGCGCTGATCGGATTGGGCTTGGCGGCGATCGACGGGCGGCCGCTGCGGTGGTTGAAAGCCTAGCTTTCATTGGCGTCCCGCGGCCGCTTCCGCTATGTCAGCGGCCATGCTGTTCAACTCGGCCGCCTTCCTGTTCCTCTATTTGCCGATCGTGCTGGCCGGCACATTCGTCCTCGCAAGGGTCAGGCCGCGCTGGACCATCGCCTGGCTCGGGCTTGCCTCCTTCGCCTTCTACGCCGATTGGAACTGGCGCTTCCTGGCGCTGCTGCTGGCCTCGATCGCTTTCAACGGCTGGGTGGGTGGACGGATCGCCGCGACGCGTCCGGCGCGGACCTGGCTCGTCATCGGTGTCGCGGGCGACCTCCTGGTGCTCGGCGTCTTCAAGTATGCGAACTTCATCGTCGGCAGCGTCGCGGCGTTCGGCGGCTTCGCTGCGCCGCATCTCGGCATCGTCCTCCCGCTCGGCATCTCCTTCTTCACCTTCACCCAGATCGCCTTCCTGGTGGACGCCTGGCGCGGCGAGATCGAGGCGCATCCCCGTGCCGATAGCTACGCGCTCTTCGTCTCCTATTTCCCGCATCTGATCGCCGGGCCGATCCTGCATCACGGCGAGATGATCCCGCAGTTTGAACGGAAGGGCGCCTTCCGCTTCGATTGGGAGAACATCGCCGTCGGTCTCACCATCTTCGCCATCGGCCTCTTCAAGAAGGTGGTGATCGCCGACGGCATCGCGCCGCTGGTGAAGCCCGCCTTCGACGCTGCCGCCGCGGGACAGGCGGTCGGCGCGGGAGCCGCCTGGCTCGGCGCGCTCGCTTTCGCACTGCAGCTCTATTTCGATTTCTCCGGCTACAGCGACATGGCGATCGGGCTCTCGCGGCTGATCGGCGTGCAGCTGCCGCTCAACTTCAACTCGCCCTACCAGGCGACGAGCACCATCGACTTCTGGCGGCGCTGGCACATGACCCTCTCCCGCTTCCTGCGCGACTATCTCTATTTCCCGCTGGGCGGCAACCGGTTGGGGCCACGGCGGCGCTATCTCAACCTGATGATCGTGATGCTGCTCGGCGGCCTCTGGCATGGCGCCGGCTGGACCTATGTGATCTGGGGCGGCCTGCACGGGCTCTACCTGGTCGCGAACCATCTCTGGCGCGGCGCCTTCGGCGCGGATCGCATGCCGGCGGCGCTGGCACGCGCCCTCACCTTCCTCGCCGTACTGGTCGCCTGGGTGCCGTTTCGTGCCGCCGATCTCGGCACGGCGCTTCATCTCTGGAGCGCGATGCTCGGCCGTGGCACGCCCGGCGAGACGGCGATCACCTTCGCCGACGGCATCATGCTGGCGGTCGTGCTGGCGATCGCCTGGTTCGCGCCGAACACGCAGGAGATCATGGCCCGTTTCCGCCCCGGCCTCGACACCGAGCGGATCGCGCCGGCGCGCTGGCCCTGGCGGCCGAATCTCGCGACGGCGCTTATCGCCTGTGGCGTGCTGGCCTCCTCGCTCTATTTCGTCCTGTTCACCCACCGGGTGAGCGAATTCCTCTATTTCCAGTTCTGACCACGAGCAGATCCTGCATGCGCCGCTATGTGACGACGATCATCGGAATGCTGGCGCTGCTGCTCGCGCTCGGGGCCGGCATTTCCGCCCGCGGGCTCGACCAGTGCCCGCTCACCGACCGCAAGGTCTGCGGCCTCTTCCATTTCCAGGCGGCGAAGCTCGATGCGGCGCCGGCGCATATCGGCATCCTGCTGCTCGGCGACAGCGCACTCGGCAACGCGGTCGATGCTGCAGCGCTCGCGAAGCTCAGCGGCAAGTCGACGCTGAACCTCGCTTTGACCGGTGCGCTGATGGGCCTGCCGGCGATCGATGCCCAGCTCGAGACCGCGCTGAAGCGGCACCAGGTCGACAATGTGGTGATCATGCTCTCGCCCGAATCCTACCGACACGGCTTCGAGCATGCCGCCGAGGGCTATGTGCTTGCGACCGGCAGCGATCCCGGCGCGTGGCTCGCCGTCTCGCCGTCGGTGGCATTCGGGGCGACGGCGGCGCTGGTGCCGATGCTGTTCGACGACCGCGTCTTCGCCCAGGGCCTGCACCGCACTTTGGCCGGCGCCACCGATCCCGGCGACTGCCCGGGCTGCGCCGCCTGGGACTACGCGCCGCAGAATCCGAGCGGCACGCTCAATCCAGACGAGATCCGGCGCTGGAGCAAGCCGTACGACGACTACGACATCTTCCTGAAGCGGATCGGCGACGCCTGTCGCAAGGCCGGCGCGACCTGCCTCTACAGCCACGGCCCGATCCTGAAGGAGGCGCTCGACCTCAACCCGGACTACGTCCCGGCGATCGACGCAAAGGTGACGAAGGCCGGCCTGGCCCTGGTCGATCCGCAGCCGATGATCCTGCCGCGCGAAGAGGCCGGCGATGCGATGAACCACGTGCGGCCGGATCTCCGGCCGGAATACACCGCGCGGTTCTATCGCCTGCTGGCGCCGCTGCTGCGGTAAGGTCCTCGCCCGGCGCCTATGCCGGCCGCCTGATCTTGTCCGGCTGGGCGCGCGCGATGACGGCGCCGGCTTCCGTGAAGAGATGCGCCCGCTCCGGGTCGAAGGCGACGTTCAGCCTCTGGCCGCTGGAGTCGCCGCCGCCATCCTGCCAGACGATGACCGGACCGGCGGGATGATTCGGGGCATGCAGGTGGCTGACGCCGCCGAGCTGCTCGGAGAATTCGATATCCACGGCGAGTGCGGACGACCCGGCGGCACCGACCTTCAAATGCTCGGGCCGGATGCCGAAGGTCACCGCATCGCCCTCGCGCAGCTGGCCGGGCAGGACGGCGAGGTCGAGCGTGCCGGCGACGAGGCCGTCGATCGCGAGGCGCACCCGCGACCCGGTGACGGCGACCACGCCGGCGCGCAGGAAGTTCATCTTCGGCGATCCGATGAAGCCCGCGACGAAACGGTTGGCGGGATTCTCGTAGAGCTCGACCGGCGTGCCGACCTGCTCGATCCGCCCCTCGCGCAGCACCACGATCCGGTTCGCCAGGGTCATCGCCTCGACCTGGTCGTGAGTGACGAAGACCATGGTCGTTCCGAGCTGGCGATGCAGCTTGGTCAGCTCAAGCCTCATCTGCACCCGGAGCTCGGCATCGAGATTGGAGAGCGGCTCGTCGAACAGGAAGACCCCCGGCTCGCGGACGATGGCGCGGCCGATCGCCACGCGCTGCCGCTGGCCGCCGGAGAGCTCCTTCGGGAGCCGCTTCAACAGGGCTTCGAGCTGCAGGATCGCCGCCGCCTTGGCGACACGCGCGTGCCGCTCCTTCACCGGCACGCCCGCCATGCGCAGCGAGAAGGCCATGTTGTCGGCGACGGTCATATGCGGGTAGAGCGCGTAGGACTGGAACACCATGGCGACGCCGCGCTTGGCCGGCGGCACGCCGCGCATCGCCTTGCCGTCGATCAGGACCTGGCCGCCGCTGATCGGCTCCAGGCCGCAGATCAGCCGCAGCAGGGTCGACTTGCCGCAACCGGACGGGCCGACGAAGACGACGAACTCGCCATGGGCAATGTCGAGGTCGATGTCCCGCAGCACTTCGACGGGGCCGAAGCGCTTGCTGACGCCCCGGAGCTCAACGCGTGACATCGGCGCTCCCTCTCTCCTTGGGGAGACGGACGACGTCCGCCATGATCTTCGTGATCCCGTCGCCGTCCTGGGCATAGTAGGCGACGTAGAGGCTGCCGTCGCGGCGCAAGGCGCCGGTCGGATAGCCGAGATCCTTGTTCGGCAGGTCGTCGCGGACGACGATCGGCGCGTTGCAGTCCCAGGTCATGCCGCCGTCATGGGAGAGATAGACCCGGATCCCATAAGGCGGCAGGCGGCGGCCGGTGATCGCGGCGATCCGCCCGTCCGGCAGGGCGATCAGATGCGCCGGATAGTCCGGGATCCTGGTCGGCCGCGGCGCGCTCCAGGTCGCGCCGCCGTCGTCGGAATGGACCGCATGCAGGATCCGGCTGGCATTGTCGCGCAGCAGGAGGAGCACGCGACCGGATTCCAGGAGCAGTGGCGCCGGCTCCTCGAACTCATGGCCCGATGCAGCGGCGACCGGAATCGGCTTCGACCAAGTCCCGCCGCCATCCGAGGATCGCACGGCGAAGATGCGTCGGTAGTTGGGCACGTCGGAAAGCGGCAACAGGAGATCGCCGTTCGACAGCTCGACCGCGCCGCGCATGCCGTAGCCGCCGCTATAGGTGCCGGTGTCGATCCGAACCGAGCGGCCGAACGTCTCGCCGCCGTCGTCCGAGAGATGAACCCAGGTCTCGCCACCGCCGCGCGCCCAGGGATAGTCCGCCTCGATGCGCTTCGGGTCCGGGGCCCAGCGGTCGAGCTCATGGGACATCGCCACGCGGCCCATGAGCTGGTCGGGCCATGTGAGCCGGCCTTGGTCCTTCATCCGTCGTGCGAGGCGCAGGGGATACCAGTCGAAGCGCCACTGGTTCAGCAGCACACGGCCTTTGGAGATCACGGTGAGCCCGGCGCATTCGACGCCGCTCCAGCCATAGGCCGGCACCGCCTCGGCCGCGCCCCAGGTCTGTCCCTGATCGCGGGAGACCATCAACAGGTTCTGATAGAGCGGATCCTGCGGTGGATGCAGGATCGCGGGACGCCGCACCGTGCGATTGAAGACCAGCAGCCAGCGATCCTCGGCGACCACCGCGAGATGCGGATGCGCGCAATAGGCATGCGGATCGGCGTGGAGGATGCGACGGTCGCTGCCGACCGCCGCCTTTCCCTCCGCCGCCGTCTTGGTCGCCATCCTGGACATCGCGCTCAGACGCGGAACCGCGTGCAGAGCACGTATTGCAGCGGCTTCGGATCGTCGCTCCATTCGTGATAGGAGCAGACCACCGTGCCGTCCGGCATCTGGGCGACGCTGGGATAGCCGATATGCTGGTAGACGCCGGGGTGGTGCCAGTCGACGCCGCCGCCCGAGACCTTGCCGGAAGCCGGCGACATCCGGCTGGAGCCCGGCGTGTCGGTCACGGTCTTCCCGGGCACGCCGCCGTCGCGGATGATGAACTCGTTCTTCACATCCCAGTTGAGGCCGTCCTCCGAGATGATGCCGCGGGTGCCGTAGGGCGTGCGGCGATAGCCGTAGACCATCAGGTAGCGGCCGTCCTGCAGGGCGATCAGCTCCGGCGGGAAGCCCCAGATGTTGGTCCATTTCGGCGGCGTCCAGGAGAAGCCGTCGTCCTCGGAGACCACCATCACCATGTTCCTGGGATCGCTGGTCGGGTTGGCATGGGTGCGCATGAAGCAGACCAGGCGGCCGTCCTTCAGCTGCACCAGGCCGGGCTCCTCGTAGTCGATGATGCTGGCGGGATCGTAAGCCAGGGTCGAGAAGTATTCCCAATTGTCGCCGTTGTCGTCGGATCGCATCAGCGCCGAGCGCGTGCTCTCGCCCTCGCCCTCCTCCTCATAGCCGTGGATGCGCCCGTAGAGGCCCATGAGGATCGACCCGTTCGGCAACTGCCAGCAGCCGAGCCGGCAGCCGCCATGCTTCAACGGCCGCACGTTGACCGGAATCGGATCGCACCAGGTCTCGCCGCCGTCGGTGGACTTCACCACATAGGTGCCGAGCCAGCCCTGGGTCTTGTAGGCCCAGGTCCAGTCGCCCCATTCGTCGGTCAGCGGATGGCTGCTCCAGGACGGCGAGACCGGCTTGATGCCGCGCTTGAAGAAGCCGGTGATGGTGAGGTTGACCAGCAGCGTGCCGTCGGCGAGCTCGCAGATGCCGCAGTCCCAGTTCCCCTGGGTCTGCGACCATGGCAGCACGACCTTGGGCTTGCTCCAGGTCTTGCCGCCATCCTTGGAGCGAACCATCAAGGTCTGGCCGCTGTCGTGGTGGTACGGGAAGCGCTCTTCGTTGAACACGGCAACCAGGTCGCCGTTCTTCAGCGTGCGCGTGGCGATCTGGTTCACGCAATGTTCGGGGTGCTTGAAGATGGTGTAGTGCTCGACGTTCTTGATGGGGGATGGCTTTATGCTCGACATACTCGCTCTCTTTCCGTTGCTGCATCGCCGATGACCCGGTTGGGGCTTCCGGTCACAGGCGAATCCCGATGTTCTTGATGCTGAGGTAGTTGCGGATTCCGGGGAGGCCGCGCTCGCGGCCGATCCCGCTGTCCTTGATCCCGCCGGTCGGCGCCTGCACGCCGCCGATGAACCAGCCGTTGATCCAGATCGACCCCGCTTCGATGCGCTGCGCCAGCCGCATCGCGCGGGAGATGTCCTGGCTGTAGACGCCGGCGACCAGGCCGTAGCCGAGCCCGTTGGCCAGAGCCAGGGCCTCGTCCTCGGTCTCGAAATCGACGGCGACGGCCACCGGCCCGAAGATTTCCTCCCGGGCGATGGCGTGGTCGGGCGCCACCTGGTCGAAGATGGTCGGCGAGACGAAATAGCCGCGGTTGAGATCCTGCGGCCGGCCGCCGCCGAAGCGCAGCCGCGCGCCCTCCGCCTGGCCCTTGGCGAGGTAGCCGGTCACCTTCCGATACTGCTCGTCGGAGACGACGGGGCCGAGGTCGCGGTCGTCGACTCCCGGGCCGACAGTGAGCTTCGCGGCATGGGCGGCGAGGCGCTCCAGGAACGGCTCCCGGATC
>Ga0335076_10003119_pt1 | contig 16604 bp, 16 predicted proteins | sample Lox_Sample_25_FD_206717 | JGI IMG/M metagenome (GOLD analysis project Ga0335076, IMG submission 206717) | Soil microbial communities from Loxahatchee National Wildlife Refuge, Florida, United States - Lox_Sample_2.5 | ecosystem: Environmental > Terrestrial > Soil > Wetlands | place: USA... | reverse complement strand
GCCAGGTTCGCGCCGGGTTTCGCTCCGCCGGCCGCCTGGATCGCGTCGATCACCCGGTCGCCCTGATGGAAGCGATACACACCCGGATGCCGCACCCAGCCCGCGACGTCGACGACGAGCTCCGGCCCCGGTGTCGGGGACGCGACCGTCGCGACGCGGGTCCCGGCGGCGGGCGCGGCCGCACTCCTGGACATCGACGCCTCGATGCGCACCGGCGAGGGCAGCGACCGCACGTACCAGAGCAGGCACGCCGCGACGACGACCGCTCCGATCACGAACAGCCCGACCAGCTCGCGGCGTTCCAGCTCGGCGAGCCGTTCCCGCAGCCGCTCCACGTACTCCCCCTCCCCCGCACGGCGTGCCGCGCGTCGTCGAACGACGAGCACCTCTGAGGGAGAGGACTGGCACGACCGTACCCCGGCCGGCGCCCGCGTGTCAGCGACACGCGTCACAGAGAGACGACTTATTCGGAAGGCGCGGTGACGATGTTGACGAGCTTCGGAGCGCGCACGACGACTCGATCGACGGTGCGTCCGTCGATGCTCGCGGTGACGCGGCCGGACGCGAGCGCCAGCTCGCGGCAGCGGTCCTCACCGCTGTCGGCCGGTACCGTGATGCGGTCGCGGACCTTCCCGTCGACCTGCACGATGAGGACGACCTCTTCGGATCGCGCCAGCGCCTCGTCCCACGCCGGCCACGTCGACCGGAACACACTCGTCTCGTTGCCGAGCGCACGCCGCCACAGCTCCTCGGCCATGTGTGGCGCGTAGGGCGCGATCATCTGCGTGAGCGACTCCGCCGCCTCGCGCACCACCGGCCCCCGTGCGCCCGCGTCGAGCGCCCGCACCAGCTCGTTGGTCAATGTCATCAGCTTGGCGATGGCGACGTTGAAGCGGTGGCGCTCCACGTCGGTGGTGACGCCCTTGCGCGTCCGATGCAGGAGTCGCGTGAGCTGCTCCTCGTCGTAACCCGCGCCGTCCGCCCCGTCACCGCGCTCCGCGGCCTCCCAGACCGAGCGCCACACGCGGCTCAGCCACTTGTGCGCGCCCTGCGCGGACACCGTCGCCCAGTCGACGTCGTCCTCCACCGGTCCCGAGAAGAGCATCGTCGTGCGGATGGCGTCGGCTCCCCAGCGCTCGATCAGCGGCAGCGGCTCGACGACGTTCCCCTTGCTCTTGGACAGCGCCGCGCCCTCGTTGATCACCATCCCCTGGTTCAGCAGGCGGGTGAACGGCTCGACGAACGACACCAGCCCCAGGTCGAACAGCACCTTCGCGATGAACCGGCTGTACAGCAGATGAAGGATGGCGTGCTCGATCCCGCCCGTGTACTGCGTCACCGGCATCCACTTGGCGACCTCCTCGGAGGAGAACGCGCGATCCTCGACCTTTCCGGTGAACCGGAGGAAGTACCAGGACGAGTCGACGAACGTGTCCATCGTGTCGGTCTCGCGCTTGGCGGCGCCGCCGCACCTCGGGCACGTCACGTTCACGAACGCCTCGTGGTGGGCGAGCGGGGCCACGCCCTGCGGCGAGAAGTCGACGTCCTCGGGGAGGAGCACCGGGAGGTCTTCCTCGGGGACCCCCACCTCGCCGCACGTCGGGCAGTGGATGATCGGGATCGGCGCGCCCCAGTACCGCTGACGCGAGATGAGCCAGTCGCGGAGGCGGTACGAGACGGCCGCGCGGCCGACGCCGCGCTCGGCGAGCCACGCGATCACGGCCGGAATCCCGTCGGGGGACGCCGTCCCGTCGAGCGGCCCGGAGTTCACCATCAGGCCCTCGTCGTCGTACGGCTCGGTCATCGCGTCGGCGTTTCGCTCCTCTCCGGGCGCCTGGATGACGACGCGGATCGGCAGACCGTGCTCGCGCGCGAACTCGAAGTCGCGCTGGTCGTGCCCCGGGACGCCCATGACGGCGCCGGTCCCGTACTCCATCAGCACATACGGCGCCACGAAGCACGGCACCGCCTCGCCGTTCACCGGATTCACCGCGTGCACGCCGAGCGGAATGCCCTCGCGGGACGCTTCCTCTTCTCCCCGCTGGGCCACGGGCGAAAGCTGCAGCCGGTCGAGGAGCCTGTCCACTTCCTTCCTGACCCCGCCCGCGTCGGCGAAGCCGCCGACCAGCTGGTGCTCGGGCGCGAACACGAAGAACGTCACGCCCCACAACGTGTCGGGCCGCGTCGTGAACACGGTCACCTCGTCGCCCGTCTCCCGTATGGTGAACGTGACCTCCGCGCCCTCGGACCGCCCGATCCAGTTGCGCTGCTGGGTCAGCACCCGGTCGGTCCACGTGTCCTCGAGTTGCGCCATGTCGTCCAGGAGCCGGTCGGCGTAGTCGGTGATCTTGAAGAACCACTGGGTCAGGTCCTTGCGGATCACGGGCGTGCCGCACCGCTCGCACGCGCCGCCGACGACCTGCTCGTTGGCCAGCACGGTCTGGTCCTTCGGACACCAGTTGGCCGGCGCGTTCTTCCGGTAGGCGAGCCCACGGTCGAACAGCTGCAGGAAGATCCACTGCGTCCACCGGTAGTAGTCGGGGTCGCACGTGTTGAGCTGCCGGTCCCAGTCGAACGCGCAGCCGTAGCGCCGGAGCGTCGACCGCTGCTGCGCGATGTTCGCGTACGTCCACTCCTTCGGATGGACGCCCCGCTTGATGGCGGCGTTCTCGGCCGGGAGCCCGAAGGCATCCCAGCCGATCGGGTTCAGGACGTTCTCCCCCTTCATCCGGTGGTACAGCCCGATCGCCTCGCTGATGCCGAACGCCTCGGCATGGCCCATGTGCATGTCGCCGGAGGGGTACGGGAACATCTGCAGGTTGTAGAAGCGGGGGCGGCCGTCCTCTTCTTCCACGGCCTTGAAGACGCCCTCGGCCTCCCACGCGTCCTGCCACGCGGGCTCGATCTTCCCCGGATCGTAGATGTGCTTCGTCGCCATCGATGTACCTCGAACGAACGGTCGTTGCCGGCGCTCCCCGCCTCGGGCCGCCTCGGGCGGCCTCGGGCCGCGCGTCACGGCCCGGCTCGCGGCAATCGTACCGCGAGCCGGCTCTCTCCCCGCGTCACCCCTCGTCCGGGTCGGGCTCCTCGGCCTGGCCCTCCAACCGGGTCTTCAGGCGGCGAGCCTGGTGCACCACGTCGCCGAGCATCGCCGGCGCCCGGTGCTTGTCGAGGTAGGCGTAGACACCGGCCTTCGCCGCGTCCCACGCCAGGAGTTGCTCGGAAGCGGTCAAGGTGATCACCTGGGTGAGAGGAAGGATCTTCTTGATCTGCCGCGTCGCCTCGAGCCCGCTCATCCCGGGGAGTCGCAGGTCCATGAGGACCACATCGGGCTCCAGCTCGGCCGCCAGACGGACCCCCACCGCCCCGTCCGGCGCCTCGCCGACGACCTCGATGCCCTCGGTCTCGAGGAGCTCACGGACGAGCTGGCGGTCGTCCGGGTTGTCCTCCACCAGCAGGACCCGCGGCGGACTCTCCTGTTTGGACACCATCGGTCACTGCTCGAAAGGAAGCGTTCGTGTCCGGAAGGAAATTGAAGATGCGGAGTGGCGTGCGATGTGCAAGGCGCCCTCTGGGCGATGGGATCTTCCCCTAACCCCCACTCCGTTGATCAGCCTACAGCGGATGCCCCACGTGTCGATTGGGTCATCCCACCTAGTGCACGTGCTGTATGCGGGAACGACTGGTTCGACTGAGGAAATGGACTTTGGTCCGTTCCCGAAGATGCCGCGGCTCGGGTAGTATGCGGCCTCGCAACGGACGGATCCGTGCAGCGGGGAGGACGCGGGATGATCAGAAGGCTGGCGCGACGCGCCCTGGTGTCGTCGGCGGTGGTGGTCACGGCGATGGCGGTCGTGAGCCCGGCGAACGCCCTGCCGCGAGTGGGTCCGACCACGGTGGGATCCAACGGCGCCAAGCACGCGCCGGTCACGGACATCACCTGCCCCGATCCGCCGCACGTGGTGTGCGGGTACGTCACGGTGCCCCTGGACCGGCAGGACCCGTCGCTCGGCAAGCTCCACATCTACTTCCAGCGGTACCTGCACTCCGACACCACCGACCCCGCGCTGGAGCCGATCGTGGCCGTCGAGGGAGGGCCCGGCTACTCGACCACGGGCAGCCGCTGGAGCTACCGGACGTTGTTCCACCCGATGATGGACCGCCACGACCTGCTGCTGGTCGACCTGCGCGGCACCGGCGGATCCGACCCGATCAACTGCCGGCGCCTTCAGCGCTACGTCGGGAGCTACGACAAGGACGTCGGGCTCTGCGGCAAGCAGTTGGGTCCGGCCTCCGACCTGTACGGGACGCACCAGGCCGCCGACGACATGGCCGCCGTCCTGCGCGCCCTGGACATCCCGAAGATCGACCTGTACGGAGACTCGTACGGAACCTTCTTCAGCCAGACCTTCGCCGTTCGGTTCCCGCAGCTCGTGCGCGCCGTCGTCCTTGACTCGGCGTACTTCGTCCAGTGGCCGGACCCCTGGTACAGCGACACGAACACGGCGATGGTGAACGCCTTCCGCCTCGCCTGCGCCCGGTGGCCGGCGTGTCCCACGCCCGACGGGATGACGCCCATCCTTCGCCTCCTGGACGCGGTCCGTCAGCATCCGATCTCGGGCCGGGCGCCGGGTGGCGACGGCAGGTGGCACAACGTGAGCGTCGACGCCGGCGGCGTCGGCAAGCTGATGGCGGACGCGGCCACCAACCCCGATCTGTACCGCGAGCTGGACGCGGCCGCGCTCGCGGCCATCGCTCCCGACCACGACACGCTCCCGCTGCTGCGGCTGATGGCCGAGAACAACTTCTACGGAGGGGGCGGGCCGGTTCGCGAGTGGTCCGAAGGCCTCTACGACGCGGTGAGCTGCAACGACTATCCGCAGGCGTACAACATGAGCGACCCGTTCCCGAAGCGGAAGCTCGAGTACCGGGCGTCGATCAAGGGGCTCGAGAGCAAGGCGCCGAACATCTTCTGGCCGTTCACCGTCAAGGAATGGGTCACGTACCCGGAGCACTACTGGGACAGCTGCCTGCAGTGGCCGATTCCGAACCGGATCGACCCGCCGGTTCCGCCGAACGCCCACTACCCCGACATGCCGGTGCTGGTCCTGTCCGGCGACGAGGATTCGCTGACGTCGCCCGAGGGCGCGCTGGCGACGGCCGAGGCGTTTCCGAACTCCACCTTCGTGCCGGTGGCGAACATGGGCCACGTGAGCGCCCTCGCCGACTACGGCCACTGCGCTTCGAACATCGTCATCCGCTTCTTCGAGACGCTCTCGGCCGGCGACACGTCCTGCGCCGCGCAGTACCAGCCGAATCGCCTGGTGAACCAGTTCGTCGAGCACGCGAGCGACCTGGGCATCGCGGATCCGCGCCAGCGCACCGCGGTCGTCGCGGCCGACACCGTCGCCGACGTTGCGGGCCGCTGGTACGAGAGCCTCGCGACGAAGGGTTTCGGCCTGCGCGGCGGAACGTTCAAGATGACCGGCTACACCGACGTGGTGGCGAGGCTCGACGGCGTGGAGTGGGTCGACGACGTGGCGGTCAGCGGCAAGCTGACGTGGAACCACCGCAACGGCGACATCGCCGCGACGGTCACCGTCTCAGGCCCCGGCGCCACGCCGGGGACGCTTCGAATGTCGTGGAACGACTGGCAGGAGCGTCCGATGGCGACCGTGACCGGGCACCTCGGAGGACAGCAGGTCAGCTACTCGTTCCTCGCTCCGTAGACAAGCCTCAATCGCGGCCGCGGATCCTCGCGGCCATGCGTTCGGCGATCATGATCGTCGGGAGGTTGGTGTTCGCGGACGGAATGTCGGGCATGATCGACGCGTCCACCACCATGAGTCCCTCGACACCGTGGACGCGGCCGTGTGCGTCGACGACCGCGCCCTCGTCGGGATCCGGCCCCATGGCGCATGTCCCGACCGGGTGGTAGTAGCTCCCGTACGTCGCGCGAATCGCCGAGGCCAAGCCCCGCTCATCCTCGTCCTTCACGCCGGGCGCGGGAGTGAGCTCCGGCCCGGCCACCAGATCCGCGAGGGGACGGGTGCGGAGGAGGCGCCGAGCGGCGCGGATTCCCTCGATCGCGCGGCGCACGTCGTCCGGATCGCGTAGGAAGGCCGGGTCGATCACGGGGGCCGCGTGCGGATCGGGAGAGCGCAGGCGAAGCGAGCCCCGCGAACGAGGCTTCACGACCGATACGCCGATGAAGAACACCGCCCCCGTCGGGCTCACCTCCGGGCCCACCGTCTGGGCCGAGGCGACGATCAGCTGCAGATCGGGCGCCGCTGCGAGATCGGTCCCGTCGGCATGCGCCGTGACGAGCGTCTGGCTGAGCGGTCCCCGCGGCTGGCCGGGCGAGGTCGGTACGTCCACCGAGAGCCAGGCGTGCTCGACGAGGTTGCTTCCAACGCCAGCCGCGTCGCGAACGACGGGGATCGACATCTCCTCGAGGTCGTCGAGCGGCCCGATTCCCGACCGCAGCAGGATGGCCGGCGAGGCGTACGCGCCGGCAGCGAGGACGATCAGGCCCGCTTCGACGGGCGCCCCACCATCCACCGGCGCGATTCGCGTGGCGCGACCGCCGTCCACGAGGACCCGATCGACAACCGTGTCCGGGCGAACGGTGAGGTTCGGCCGTGCTCGCGCGGAGGCGAGGAACGTGAGCGCGGTGCTCATGCGCACGCCGTCGACGCGGTTGACCGGCCAGGGCCCCGCGCCGACCGCTCCCGGGCGATTGTGGTCGGGCGCGCGCGGATACCCGAGCGCGAGCGCGGCCTCGAGCGCCGCGGCCTGCACGGGCAGGAGTTCGTCGGTACCTTCCCGGCGGATCGGGAGCGGTCCGTGCGCGCCGTGCCACTCCTCGTCTCCGAAGTCGAGGTCACGCTCGATCGAACGGAAGAAGGGCAGGACGTCCTCGAACGACCACCCGGAATTCCCGCTCGCGGCCCACGCGTCGTAGTCCGCGGGCGACCCCCGGACCGCCATGCTGGCGTTCGTCGAGGAGCAGCCGCCCATGATCCGCCCGCGCAGCAGCGCCTCGACCCGGCCCGCCTCGTCCGGCTCGGAGCGAAACCCCCAGTCGTGGCTGTCCGTCGGTACCGACCCGTCGGCGATCTCGGGCGGCAGATCCTCGACCCGCCGGTAGTCCGGACCGGCTTCCAGCAGGAGAACCGAACGCGACCGGTCCTCGCTCAGTCTCGCGGCAAGAACGCACCCCGCCGAGCCGCCCCCGACGATCGCGACGTCGTATCCCACGATTCCCCCTCGCGAGACTCTAGCGCGCCCCCGAGGTGCGCGGGCGCCGACTCACAGTCGGCTCCTCCACCGCTCCCCGGATTCCTTCATGTTCGGGCGGTTGACTCCCTCCAGACGACCACCAAAGGAGGTGAGCAATCATGCGGCACAGACTGACCCGGGCCCTGATGGCGCTGACGCTGTCGGGAGCCCTCGTCGGGGGCGGAGCGGCGATCGCGCACGCGGCAACGAGCAGCCCCTCGGCGAAATCGTCGACATCTTCGTCCTCGTCGAGCTCCTCGAGCTCGAACTCATCGACGAAGCACAACTGTCCCAACATGTAGCGCGACCGAAACGGCGCGACCGAAACGGCGCGGCCGTCGGACCTTCGTTCCCGGCGGCCGCGCCGCCCCGTCCGGACGTCTGCTCTTCAGCAGGTCAGACCGATGACCTTGTACGGGCGGTGGATCAGCTCGAGGAAGCCCCAGGACGCCAGCGAGACCACCACGCCGATGACCGCGGCGAACACCAGCAGCACCCGATAGCTACGAGAACGGATCGGCGCGCCCGGATCGGGCTCGGCCCCTGCTTGACCTCGCGACGGGTTCGCCGGCCCCCGGTCCGATGCTCCCGCCTCTCCCATCGAGTCCCCTTCTCGCCGGGCCGCCCCCCCGAAACGCGCCCCACCAGACCGGCGATTCGACGGCCCACGCTACCCGTCTCGCTTCGTCGACGGGCAAACGCTCATGGATCAGTGACTGAAGGCCGCGCACTCGGCGGCCGCGCGGCGCTCGACGCTCCCCACCTGCGTTGGGGGGCCCCGCCCCCGGGATGCGGCAAGTGCGTCGCGGACGTCACGCCGCGGATCGCCACCGGGTGATGCTGATGTATGTTCGAGACGTGCTGACGGAGCCCTGGATCCGCGCGCTGAAGGGCGATCCCCTGCCCTGGTTGCTCGAGACCGACACGCCGGCAGTCCGACACCTCGCCCTTCGCTGGCTGCTCGACGAACCCGCCGACGCCCCCCGCGTTCGCAGGGCGAGGGCCGCGGCCATGCGCACCGATCCGATCGCCGCGACGCTTGCGGCGCAGCATGAGGACGGGCACTGGGTCAGGCCGGGAGCAGGGTACGGACCCAAGTACACGGGGACGGTCTGGTCGCTCATGTTCCTGGACCAGTTGGGAGCCGACGGCAGGGACCGCCGAATCCGGCGGGCCTGCGCCTACGTGCTGGAGCACACGCAGGCGCCGAGCGGCGGCTTCGGGTGGAACGGCACGAACAGCAACGTCGTCCACTGTCTGCACGGCAACCTGTTGAGCGCGCTCATCGGGTTCGGATGGCTCACGGACGAACGCGTGACGGCCGCCGTCGAATGGCAGGCGCGAGCCATCACCGGCGAGGGCATCGGGACGTGGTACGCGTCGGCGACGACCGGACCGGGGTTCGAGTGCCGCATCAACGGACGCCTGCCCTGCGCGTGGGGAGCGATCAAGGCGTTGCGCGGCCTTGCGCGCATCCCACCGCGGCGGAGAACGCGCCTCGTTCGGCGCGCCATCGACCAGGGAGTCGAGTTCCTTTTCTCCTGCGACCCGGCGACGGCCGAGTACCCCACCGACAGCCGCGTGAGCCCCAACTGGTTCAAGCTCGGCTTCCCGTCGGGCTACGTCGCCGACGTTCTGCAGGACCTCGAGGTTCTGGTGGATCTCGGGCACTCGAAGGACCCGAGGCTCGCGAACGCGATCGAGCTGGTCCTGTCGAAGCAGGACGACCAGGGGCGGTGGCGGAACGACCTGGGGTACCGTCAGAAGACCTGGGTGCCGTTCGAGCCGTCGCCCTCGCGAAGCAAATGGGTGACGCTTCGCGCGTGCCGGGTCCTGCGGGCCGCGCTCTAGCCCGCGCCAGCGTCGGCGCCGGCGCCAGCCATCACATCGCGGTGACGAAGTAGAGTCGCGCGCGACGCACACCGTGTCGAACGACGATCGGAGGACTCGTGGATCTCGGTCTGGACGGCAAAGTCGCGCTGGTGGCCGCGTCGAGCAAGGGTCTCGGCAAGGCGTCGGCGCTCGCGCTGGCGGGCGAAGGCGCCCGAGTCACGATCTGCGCACGCACCGAGGCCGATCTCGAAGCCGCCGCCGGCGAGATCCGTGAACGCACGCACGCCGACGTGCTCGCCGTCCCCGCCGACCTCTCCACCGCCGGCGGCGTCCATCGCGTCGTCGCCGCGACCGTCGATCGCTTCGGCGGCGTCGACATCCTGGTCAACAACTCGGGTGGACCGGAGCCGGGGACGTTCGACGACCATACCGACCAGGACTGGCTCCAGGCGTTCGAGGCCGTCACTCTCAACTTCGTTCGGTTCGTGCGCGAGGTCGTTCCGCACATGCGGGAGAAGAAGTGGGGCCGCATCGTCGGAATCCAGTCGAGCTCGGTGAAGGAGCCCGTGCCGAACCTCGTCATGTCCAACGGCATCCGTCCCGGCGTGGCGGGACTGATGAAGTCGCTCATGCCCGACCTGGCGAAGGACGGCATCACCGTCAACCTGGTGCTCCCTGGAATCTTCCTCACGGATCGCGTGCGTCATCGATGGGGGCCGCCGGGCGTGGACGACGCGACGATCCAGGAGCACGTGGCCGCGATGATCCCGGCGGGCCGCCTCGGCGATCCGATCGAGGTGGGGAACCTGGTGACGTTCCTTGCGTCGGAACGCGCCGCCTACATCACCGGCGCGGTGTATCAGATCGACGGCGGCATGATCCGTTCGAACGTCTAGCGCCGCTTCATCCTCGGTCTTTCACGAGTTGACCATCCGAGTGACATCGGCAGTTCACCATCAAATTCCGCGCCGGTGTCATCCTTTCCGCGATGTCGGCCGAGGGAAGGAGGGGCGCGTGTTCGAGTACCGCGTCCTGACCGTGCGGAGTGAGGTCGGCGCCGGCCACGGGCACTCGTCGCGTGTCTGGCTCAGGGCTCCCGACGGTGCGCAGGTGGTTCTTCCGGCCTCCGTCGTCCTCGAGATGATCGACGGTGGGCACAGCCTCGTCCGGTCGGATTCGCAGGAAGGGCTCGTGAACGTGGGGACGGTGTCCTGCCGGACGTGCGGCGTCCCGGCGCTGGATCTCGAGGAGAGCGACGCCGGTTCCTCGCATCACACCTTCACGCGCCGGGAACGCGAGATCTTCGACCTGCTCTGCCAGGGGCTCACCAACCGGCAGATCTCGAGCCGCCTCTGGATCTCGGTGGGGACCGTCAAGGCCCACGTCGGCAACGTGTTCCGGAAGCTCGGTGTCACGAACAGGACGCAGGCGGTGGTGGTGGGGCTCTCGGCGGCGACGGGGGCGGGCGACGATCGGCAGGACCACGTCTCCGCGCTCCCCGAGCCGGGGATGGCGGCCGGCTCCTCGCCGAGTTCACCGAATGTTCGACGGAGCGACATGCACGGGAACGCATCTCATGGGCATTCCGACGTACCGTTGGAGAGCGATGCCTCGAACCGACGGAGTCTCCTCCGCATCGTCCGGTGATCCGGAGCTTGATCCTGCGACCGACTGCTCGGAGTGCCGTTCGGCGGGTTCGGTGCGCTGGGGGATCTGCGAGATCTGCTACGCCGAGTACGACGAGTTTCCGTTGCAGCCGATGGACTCGTCGGCGAAGCACGACCCCCTTCTCTGAGCGGACTTCACCGCCGGGTGAAGAACAGGTGCGTCGCTCCGCTGGGCACCGTCACGGACTCGGGTCGTCCGGCCACGGCCCTTCCGTGGGGCGGAACTTGTTGCGACCCATGATCTCGGCGCCGATTCGCCGAGCCCCACGCAGCCGCGATCGCTTCGTCCCGGCCGAGGTTGCCGTCGGGCTGCAGGCCGCGCCACATTCGCAGCCGCTCGACTCATTGAGATTTGCCTCGAAGGAACGGGCGCGATGGGTACGACGGAGCACTCAAGCCTTGCCAACCAGCTTGAGTACGACCACCGCCAGTGCCAGTGCCCCGACCGAGACCACACAAACCGTGGCTGCGATTCGGAACGTGCGCCCGTTCGCCGCGTCACCGAGCACGCTGCGGCGATTCGCGAGGATCAGGATGAACGAGAGGATCACTGGGGTGATCAGGCCGTTGAGGACCTGCATGTTCACCACCCGCGTCACCAGGTTGCCGGGGGCCAGCGCGACGGCCGCTCCGACAACCAGCTGGAGCGTGAACAGACCGAAGAAGAGCGGCGCCTGACGGAAGCTGCTCGAGACGGATCGCTCGGCGCCGGCCGATTCGGCAATGGCGTATGCCGTGGAAAGCGGGACAACCGCGGCGGCCAGCAGGGATGCCCCCAGGAGGCCGATCCCGAACAGGGTCGGGGCCGCCGATCCGACGGCCGGGACGAGGGCCTGGGCAGCCTCGCGTGCCGACGTGAGGGGGCCGGTGCCGCCGATCGCGGCCGCCGTCGCGATGATGATGAACATGCTGATGACGTCGGAGAGGATCGCGCCGTTGATGGTGTCGATTCGCTCCGACGGGTACTGCTTGGGCCCGATCTTCTTGTCCACGACCGCCGACGCCACGTAGAACTGCATGTACGGGGTGATCGTCGTCCCGATCAGCGCAACCGCCAGGATCAAGAACGCGCTCGAGTGCGTGAATTGGGGAGTGAGGAGGTCCCTGGCCACAAGCCGCACGTTCGGGTGTGCAAGGAAGGCCGCCACCGGATACGCGAGGAAAGCGAACGAGAGGACCAGCGCGACGCGCTCACCTTTCGAGTATGTCCCAAAGACCGTGAGGGTCCAGAGCACGACGAGGGCGACGGGGATCGCGATGTACCGGGACACGCCGAGAAGCTCCATCGCCGCGCCGATCCCAGAGAACTCGCTCACAGTCAGAGCGGCGTTTGCCACGAGCAGGAGCAGGAGCGCGCCGGCCGAGGCGCGCAGCGAGAACTGCTCGCGGATGAGCGCCCCGAGCCCCTCCCCCGTGTAGGCGCCGAGACGCGCGCACATCTCCTGGACGAGCACCAGTGCCACGGTGACGAGCAACATGAGGAACAGCGTCTCGTAGCCGAACTGGGCGCCCGCGCTCGCGTAGGTGAGGACGCCGCCTGCGTCGTTCCCCGCGTTGGCTGCGATGAGCCCCGGACCCGCAATCGCAACAAAGGCCAGCACACGTGGAAGCCACCGTCGTGACCGGGCATCGGGCGCCGCAGCCTTGCTCACTGCTCCGAGTCCTCGGCGAGGTGGGAGGAGAGCTGGTCTCGCTCCGGCGGTGGCAGGTCGTCGAGCAGCGAAGCGATCTGTGTGGGATCGAGCGCCCGAAGATGGGATGCCGCGTCCGTGAGCTTCAGCACCGAGCCCGCCTCGCCGGCGCCGTGTACCGAGAAGGCGGCGACCGATGCCCAGTCGTACACGCGCTCGGTGGCGACCATCCGTCGCATGCGCGCGGGCCCGAGCCGCCGGAGCAGGGTCCTGAGGCTGACGTCGGCGCCCACCAGGCGGATCCCATCCGGACCCCTACCCAGCACCAAGTCGGAGACGCGATCCACGTCGGCACCATCGACGTCCACGATCTGCCGGTCGAGCACGTCGTGCGCCAGGGCCACGAGCCCGGGGTGTCGCTCGGGCGCGCGCGGCTCGAGCGAGCCGTGGAGCCTGAGCTGATCAGGCAAGACGGCCGCTATCGCCGCCGCCGGAACGAATGCGAGGCTACGGTGAGCGTGGACGAGAGCCCCGTAAAGCGGGGGGTGCTCGTCTCCTGAATCCCACCGGACCACGATGTCGTCGAGGTCCCCCAGCCGTTCCCCGGAACCGGAGTAGACGGGCGAGCCGACTGCCCCGGCCACCGACAGCAGCTTGCCCTCGAACTCGACCGGCTTGACGTGACGGCGCGACAGCGTGTGACGCCGGGCCCGTCGGAGAGCGAAGCCAAGTGCGTGAGAGGTCACGTCAAGCCTTCCTCCTCGGACGGCATCGCGTCCTCGCTCGCCGGCCCGTGGTGTCCGGCTCGATGCGTGGACGACCACGTCGGCGATGTCGTTCGAACCCGCGTCATCGTCTGCAAGGGAATCATGATCCGATGCTCCAGGGAAATGAGGATGAGGACCGGCCGGCTCGGAGCATGGTGTTCCGAGTCGGGATCGATGCCAGCTGATGGAACATCCGCGGCTCGGATGGGATCTTCTTCGTTCCGTCCGAGCCGCGGAATGCTCCTGTGTCGATTGGGCATGCTCGAGGGGACCGCAACCTGGCCCCGCTCGCCAGGCTCATGACCGAGGCCGAAGGCTCCGGATCTCGAACGCGAGCACGATCTCGGTGAAGCCCCGAAACAGAGCCAGGAACCCCACCAAGAGCAGCAGCATTGCCGCCCGGGCCGGGAAGTACTGCTGTGAGGTCCAGAAGCCCAGCAGGATCTCGAGGATTCCCGCAGCCAGACCCAGGCCCCACAGGTCGTTCAGATCCCGCGATGCGATCGACTGAACGATGTCCAGAGTCCCCATCAGGATCAGCAAGAGACCCAGGACCGATGCGAGCGACCAGAAGGCGTTGAAGGGGCTGGCGAATGACCACACCGCGCCGAAGACGAACAGGACACCCAAAAGGACGTGTGCCCACGCCCAACTGGAACGCACTGAGGCGATCATAAATTCGTCGAATCCCGCCACCAGAAACAGGGCTCCGATGAGGACACCGACCGTGGCGACCGAGGTGACGTTGAACCTGAACACGACCACGGAGATGATCAGCCAGGCCACGCCTGCGATCAGGAACCACCACCAGTTGTCGGTGAGTTCCTTCGCCTCTGCCCGAGCTTCCGTCCGCAACATGTCTGTCTCCCTTCGAATCTGGCCGGCGACGCTCGCCGCCGGAGTGGCATTGCCCGATTGCATGGTTGTCGTTGGGGCGACTGTGGCGGCACGGCCGAGGGGGAGTCCGTGCCGCCACAGCCTCGGGTTGTCAGTGGTTCAGTAGACGACGGTGATGTTGTCCTTGACGGCCGTGACGCCGGGGGCCGCCCACGCCGCCGCCATCGCGGCGTCGTGCTCGTACCAGGAGCTGACCGTCCCGCTCACGTCGACCGTCCCGTTGTAGGTGTCCACGGAGAGGCCCTCCGCGTCCACCTTCGCGGTCCGCTTGAACGCCTTGGTGATCGACTCCTTCACGTCGCCCGCCTTCGGCCTCGGGTTCTTGATCGCGATCTCGTCGTAGATCTCCAGGACGCCCAGAACGTTCCCGGCCACGAACTCCGCCTCGTCGCGCTGGTACTCCCACTCGGCCGTGCCCTTGAGGGTGACCGTGCCGTCGTAGGCCGTGGCATCGATCGTCGTCGGGATGAGGGTGTCCAGCATCATCGCCTGCAGCACGGCGCCTCGCAGATCGGCGTCGTCCCGGCCACCCTCGTCGAGGATCCTCACCTTGAGCTCGTTGTTCACCGACTCCACGCCGTACACGCGCTCGGCCGCTTTGCGAGCCTCGCGCTTCTCCCGGTAGCTGCCAACCGTCCCGCGGAGCGTGACGTCGCCGTTCTTCGCAGACACGGCGATCGCAGCGCTGTCGATCTTCGGGTCCCAGAACAGTTCGTCGTTCACCCAAAGCTCCAGTTCGTCGTTCGTCATTGCTGTTCCCCTTTCGTAGTCCGTTGGAGCGGGGGCGGTACCATGCATCCCCCGTCGGCCCTTCTCCCGGTCAGCCACTCCGCCCTACACACTTCGGTCCAGGACCGAGCGGCCGCCGGAGCTGATTCCCACCTGTCCTGCCGTGGACTGCCCAATTCGACTTCACAAAGGCGGACCTCCCTTCGCCAGATGCTCTGGGATCCACCCTCGTCGAGAACCGCGCGCGCGTCGTCACCGACAACCCCCATCATTGGTTGCAGCCAGCTACACACCGGCCTTCCCGCTGGCTGGAAGGCCCGAATGTTCCTCGAAGGAACGGAGTTCCACCGAGAGTGGGAGTTTGAGGCTCGCGTCGATCCAGGGTCTGGTCGACGGAGGGAACCGTCGAGGAAGCTGAAAGAATCGCGCGATCTCAGCGAAGCCGGTGGGTCACGTTCCCTTCGAAGCCCAGTCGCGTGCGGCTTCTTCTTCCATTCGCTCGAGACGCTCGTAGTAGTCGGGGAACTCCTTCATGTGCGCGAGCGCGATCTTGCCGGTGAGGATCGGATCGTCGCCGGTCACGTCCGTCTGCGGGTCGTGGGAGCCGTGCTCGAACTCGATATCCATCCCCGAACGGAACTGCTCGAGATCGAAGCGGTTCCAGTCCACACCTATCGCGTCACCCACGCGCCGGGCCTCTTCGCTCGTGGTGCGCCTGGTCTCGGTCATATGTTCACCTCCGAACTCATTCCTCTCGTGCCTCGCGCCGGACCGAGCCGATGAGCAAGAGAGCAACAGCGACGGGGAGCAGCCACCATGCGTTGACGCCGTGCTGTGTGAGCAGCCAGGTGAGCGCGAGCGCGACTGCGAGACCCACGGCCACGCGCCAGTCGTCCCCGACGACATAGTTCCACCAGAACAGGCCAAACGACTTGACGTATCTCATGCGTGTCCCTCCGCCGGCGTGACTGCGAGCCGCCGACGACGAAGCCGGCCCGTCAGCACGAAGGACACCAACCCGATGAATCCGACGATTGCGAGGATCGCGAGATCAGATCCGGGCCACTCGACGCCGACTCCCTCGCCGCCCCAGAAGATGCCGAAGCTCGTGAGCAGCACGCCCACGGCGAACTTGAGCGAGTTCTCTGGGACGCGCTCGAGCGGCCCTCGGACGACAATGCCCACGGCAACGACGAGCACCACCGCCGCCGCGGCTGCGGCGGTGGTCAGGCCGAGCCGCCCCTGTGCGCTGCCGAAGGTGATGACGATGAAGATCACCTCCAGCCCTTCCAGGAAGACGCCCTTGAAGGTGGCGGTGAACGAATACCAATCCATACGAGCCGCGCCTCGAGACGCGGCGCCCGCTTCCTCGCGCTCGCGCTCAAACGCGGCGGCCTCGTCATGCATCGGCTTGTATCCGCCGGCGCGCAGGACCGCCTTGCGGAGCCATTGGAGACCGAACGCCAGCAGGAGCGCACCGACGACGAACCGAAGCGTCTCGATCGGAATGAGGCGCAGCGCGGGCCCGAGCACCGCGACGATGGCCGCAAGGGCGATCGTTGCTGCGCCGACGCCGACGAGCGTCGAGCGCCAGCCGCGCACCACTCCGACCGCGAGCACGATCGTCAGCGCCTCCACTGCCTCGACCGCGCTGGCGAAGAACGTTGTGACGAAGAGAAGGACGTCGGTTCTCACGGGACCGGGGGTTCGCCTTCGAGGTCTTCGTCGATGCCCACGATCTCTCCTCGCTACCCGGTCTGCCTATGATCGCAAAACAAATGGTCTTCGCCTTGCGGACA
>Ga0335076_10003118_pt1 | contig 16608 bp, 12 predicted proteins | sample Lox_Sample_25_FD_206717 | JGI IMG/M metagenome (GOLD analysis project Ga0335076, IMG submission 206717) | Soil microbial communities from Loxahatchee National Wildlife Refuge, Florida, United States - Lox_Sample_2.5 | ecosystem: Environmental > Terrestrial > Soil > Wetlands | place: USA... | reverse complement strand
TTGCTGCAGGTTGAGCGCCAGAGCGTTGGGAAGCAGGCGGTCGTCGGCGTCCAGAAAGACGACATGATCGCCGGCTGCGGCACGCCAGCCGGCGTTGCGCGCCGCCGCCAGGCCCTGGTTGTGTTGTCGGATCATCCGGACCCCGGGAAAGCCGGCCACCACCGCGGCGGGGTCATCCGTCGAACCATCATCGACCACGATCACCTCTAATGGCGGTACCGTCTGCGCCAATGCGCTCCGGATTGCGTCCGCGAGGAAGCGGGCATGGTTGAAGGTGGTGATGATGATCGAGACTGATGCCCCAGCCCTCGCGTCCCGCTTCCGCTCGGGTGGACTTGCCAGCCGCAAGGTGGCTGGACTGCTGCTTCCCAAGGCTTCAGCCGCGGACCGGGAAGCGGCAACCGTCGATGCAACGTCGGGCATGGCTACAGCGTTCCAACCGCTTCCGCTTCGCGATGCCTCAGCGCCTCGTCGTCGTTGAGGTGCCGGTGCTGCAATGCCGACGTGACGACGGGGTAGCCGGCGAAAGCAAGCCAGCCGAGGGATCGACGGCATCCCTCCGAGAAGGAGACGACCGGCTCATACCCCAATTTCTCCCTGGCCTTGTGCCAGGGCAGCTTGTAGCGGCAGCTGTGCAGAAGCGCCTTCTCGAGCGTGGCGGCCGGTGCAGGGCGCGGCGGCTTTTCCCACGGGGACCGTTCTGGCCGGGTGCGCAAGGAACGAGAGGCCGCCTGCAGTCCGCTTCGCAGCAGTCGCGGCAGGGAGGAAACGATCGCGCGAACAGCGTTCGACGATCGCGCCCACCCAAGGGGATCGCGCCAGGCAAGCGGCTGGGGCGGAAACGGGACCCTCGGCACCTGGGCCATCTCCATGCCCAAAGCCTCGACGATGGGTTGGTATAGATCGCACCAGGTCACCGTCTCTCGGTCTGCGACGAGGAAGGTATGCCCGTCGGCATCCGCGGCCGTGGCGGCCAGACGGATCGCGTGCACGAGATTGTCGATATAGATGCTGTTGCAGATGCCGGCGTCTGCGTCGGCGCCGACCAGGCATGCCTGTCCGTTCAACAGCTCGTCCGCCAACCCGCCCGTCCAATATGAGCGCGGACCGAACACGATTCCGGGCCGGAGGATCACGGTTTCGACGTTCCCGGCCTCGCGCAGCTGCCGGAGCTTCCGTTCCGCCTTCACTTTCGCATTGTTGTAGGGAATGGCCTGCCGCTCGCTCAACCGCGAGTCTTCGTCGGTGCCGGGCACTGGCGCCTGCCCATGGACCGAGGCCGAACTGAGATAGATGAGGCGCTTGACGCCCGCCGCCATGCAGGCTGCGTAGAGCGGCTCGAGCGTGCCGAGTATCGTCGGGCGGTCGCCGGCGATGGCGTGCAGGACGATGTCGCAGCCGTCGATCGCCTTACGGAGGGCAATGGTGTCGAAGCCATCGGCGACGCGGACATCCAGGCTGAAGCGACTGGAACGCGCGAAGCTCGACACGGTGCGAACCACCGGGCGCACCCTCGCCAGCGACCCCAAGTGAATACATTCGACGACCCGGCTGCCGATGAAGCCGTTCGCGCCGATGATGCCGATCACCGGCACCGCTTCACCCATGAGCTTCGCGCAGCGCGCTGCGCTGTTCTATATCGTCGAGCCACGGCATCGGCATCGGTGCCCGATGTTGGTAGCAATGCTCGACGAGTCGAACGCTTTCGAGAACATCCGTGCCGGAGACGATCGGCGCGGTGTCGCCGCGAACGAAGGCGACGACGTTGCGGAGCTGTTCCAGAAAGCTTTGATGGAAATCGGCAGCTGCTCCATCGGCCGCCGCCGTCTCGCTCTCCGAGGTGATGTCGCGCAAGCGCGCCGCCGCCGCGTAACCGGCATCGGGAAAGCCGATGTCGACGGCGTCCGCCTCGTTGGCGACCCAGCTCAGCCACGCGTGGGAACCGTGAAAGACGTAGCGGTTGGGCCGATCCCAATCACGGCTCAGACGGATCTCGCCGGTAAAGTCCGCATAGTCGAGTTCGATGCGGCAGTTCGCCTCGACGCCCCCCATGGCATCGTCCTCGTAACGAACCGCAATCGGCGGGCCCAGCCACCAGGTGAGCAGATCCAGAACATGCGGCCCCAGATCGAGCAGAACGCCACCAGCCCCGCTCTCCCGCTCGAAATAGGTGCCGGAGCAAACCGGCCACCGGAACGCTCCGCCTTCGAAGCATTGGAACCGCCGCAGCGTACCGAGCATGCTGTGTTCGAGCACGGCCTTGATCGTGCGCGCGGCCGGGAAGCATCGCCGGACGTATCCGGCAGCGAGAAGGCGCCCTGCTTTGGCGGCCGCCGCAACCATCCGACGCGCATCGCCGGTCGTCGTGGCGAGCGGCTTCTCGCAGAGTACCGATTTTCCGGACTGAAGCGCGCGGATCGATTGTTCCGCATGATGAATTGGGGGCGAAGCGACAATGACGAGCTCGATATCCTGCTCGAGGAGAGCCGTATAGTCGTTTGCGCATTGCGCTCGCGGAAACCGGACGCCGATTTGCTCTGCGCGCTCGCGGTCCGGATCGAGCAGGCCCGCCACCTGGACCATGCGCTCCCTTTCGAGGATCGCGAGTGCCGGCGCATAGTAGAGTTCCGTCACGGCGCCGCAGCCCGCGATTCCGACTCGGACGGGCGGGCGGGCGGACTGTCGACTGATCCCCAACACATCCACCGTTTTAGGGCCGCATCGACGGTGCGCCGGGCCTTTCGCGCGGAGTCGACGTCGCGACGCGAGTGAACCCACGCACGAGCGTTCGGACGGTCTGGCGGACGACCCTTCGCGAACGGGACAGCCTGAGCGCTTCCCGGACCTGCGCAAGCATCGCGGCAGCATCCCGGCGTTCCGCCATGGCGGCGGCCGTTCGCAATGCTGCAAGGGCATAAGTCTCCTTCGCCCTTCCCACGACCGCTGGTGCCATGTCGTTCGCCAAATAGCTGGCGAACATGTCAATAGCGGCGCGGGTGTAGCGCACGTCCTCGCCGGTGCGCAGATGGCGGCCGGTGTTGGAATCGGCGTGCATGCGATAGAAGGCCAGCGGCGCGATCTCATACGCGATTGGATAATGCGCGGCGATGCGAACCCACATCTCCCAGTCCTCGGCGCAAGCCAGTCGGAGGTCGAAGCCGCCGAGCCTCTCATAGACCGCCCTCCGCACGACGATCGACGGAGTCATGATCCGCTGTTCGCTTGCCAGGCGCCGGAGGCCGTCCTCGAGGAGGCCGCTAGCTTCCTGTTCCAGATCGGAGAGGGATAACCGCCGCCCGTCCTCGTCGATGAAGATATGCCGGCAAAACGCTGCGCCGATCTCGGGGTAACGCTCGAAGGCTGCTTCCATGTGCGGGTAGAATCCGCCCTGTACCATGTCGTCTCCGTGCAGGATGTGGACGAGGCGACCACGGGCGCGCAGTAGACAGGTGTTGAGATTGCCGACGACGCCGAGATTCCGAGGCTGACGAAAGAAGTCGACCCGGCCGCCGCCCAGGCTGTCGACCACGAGCTGGGGATCGTCGCGCGTCGAGCGATCGTCGACCACTTCGATCTGCATCACGTCCGGACCACGGTCCTGAGCGAGGACGCTGGCGAGCGTCTCCCTCAGGAAATGTCCGCAGTTGTAGGTTGGGATCATGATCGACCAGACCGGCCGCGATTCGGTCGCCATCCGCGCGCTTATCGCGGTGCGATAGCGGGTGGCATCCGCCATCATGCTGTCCAGCCTGGAGGGGCTCATCGGACCGACGTGGCTTCGCGATGCCGCATGAACGGCAGAGCGCCGATGGAAACAGCCAGCCGCGCGAGGTTGCGGACGGAGATCGGATGATCGATGCCGCCGCCCGCGAGACTCTTGACGAGGCAGGCGGCGGCGCGCGTCGGCGCGCCGCGCCTGACATATTCCTCGGCCCACTCGAAGAAGTATCGAGCGCAAGCATCCCGCACCATGCGGTCGTATTTGAACCGCAGATTGCGATTCATCGCTGCGTAGAATCGCCCCGTCGCCGCCTGCTTCTCGATCTCCGTCATCGGCGAGTACAATCCGGCGTCATGCTGGCGATAGACGCTCATGACCTCGTCGATATACCCGATCCATCCCTGCTCGGCGTTCAGAATGTGCAGGGGCCAGTCGGTGATCGGAAACATCGGGATGTACCACGCCGGCACTTCCCGAATAAGGCCGCGGCGGAACATCGTCGCGGCTGTCGTGATGAAGTTACCGCGCCAGATGTCCGCGAGCGTCGAGATTTTCTTCTGGCCCGGTGGATTCCAGTGATAGGTCGGGCGCGTGCCGTCCTCGTGGACGACGGCCGCGTTGTGGAAGCACACCGCGCACTCCGCATGATGGTCGAGGAAGTCCGCCTGTTTCTGAAGCTTGTACGGTGACGTCCAGTAGTCGTCGCCATCCAGCATGGCGATGTAGACACCACTGGCGGCCCGGAGGCCGCGCGCAACGACCTCATTGTTGCGCAGATTTCTATCGGAAAGAAGGAGGCGGAACTTGTCGGGATGACGCTGCTGATACGCGAGGACGATCTCGCGCGTCCGGTCGGTGGAGCGGTCCTCGCTGACGATGATCTCGATGTCGAACGTGACCTCCTGCGACAACACGCTTTCGATCGCCTGCTGGATGAAGCGCTCATGATTGTATGTCATCAGGAGAACGGAGACTTTCATGCGCCTACTCGAGGACTCCCACTCGCTTGCTTCGCCGATCACGTGCCTTATTTGGTGGCGTCATGCTAGCATGCCCCCTATAGGCGGCCCTGTGACCTAAAGATGGCCGGAATGAACATGTTGGAAAATGGCGTCGGACTTGAGTGAAAATAAGGTGGAGTTGGAGGTTGCCGCGTTGGGGCCCGATGCGGTGCTGCCGGTTACGATCGTCAGGCCGTCACGGGGCTGGACGTCACTCGATCTGAGGGAATTCTGGGAATTTCGCGAACTGCTGGGGTTCCTGGTCTGGCGCGACCTCAAGGTGAGGTACAAGCAGACGGTCCTCGGGGTCGCGTGGGTCGTGCTGCAGCCGTTCTTCACGATGCTGGTCTTCACCGCCGTGTTCGGCAAGCTGGTCCGCATGCCGTCGGACGGTGTGCCCTATGCGTTGTTCAGCCTGACCGGCCTGGTTCCGTGGATGTTCTTTGCCCACGGCCTCTCTCAGGTATCGAACAGCGTCGTTTCGAATCAGGAACTGGTGCGCAAGGTCTATTTCCCGCGCCTAGCGCTTCCTCTCTCGGCCGTGCTTTCGGACCTCGTCGACCTCGCGCTTTCGTTCGCCATGCTCCTGTGCGTGATGGCGTTTTTCAGTCTGGTGCCCAATCCCAAGATCCTGCTGCTGCCGCTTCTCGTGGCGCTCGCCATCGTGACGGCGCTCGGCACCGGTCTTTGGCTCGCGGCCCTCAATGTTCGCTATCGCGATGTCCGGCATATCGTGCCTTTCCTGACGCAAATCTGGCTGTTTCTTACGCCGGTCGCGTATCCCAGCAGCCTTCTTGGCGAGCCCTGGCGGACGCTCTACGGGCTCAATCCCATGGCGGGCGTGGTCGAGGGATTTCGCTGGGCCCTCTTGGGGACGGCGACCGCACCGGGTCCGTTGATCGCCGTATCGGCGACGGTGGCGGCTGTCGTCCTGCTCGGCGGAATCGCCTTTTTCAGGCGGACCGAGACGTCGTTCGCAGACGTGATCTGAGGGCTCAGGGCGGTCCGCACAATGCCGAGGATGGCGATTCGTGCCGAGGGGCTGAGCAAGCGCTACCGCTACGGCTCGGTTCTCAATGCCTACCCGACATTGCGGGAATCAATAACCGCGGCCGCGTCCCGGCTGTTCGGTACGATGTCCGCGGCAGCGTCTCGGCGCGACGTCGAGCGGCAGCGCTCCTTCTGGGCCTTGCGCGACGTCTCGTTCGAGGTCGAGCAGGGGGAAGCGCTGGGGATCATCGGGAACAATGGCGCCGGCAAGAGCACGCTGCTCAAGATCCTCTCGCGGATCACAACTCCCACGGAAGGCCGCGCAGAGATCCACGGACGCATCGGTTCTCTGCTGGAGGTGGGCACGGGCTTCCACCCGGAGCTGACCGGACGCGAGAATGTCTTCCTCAATGGGGCCATCCTCGGCATGAAGCGCGCGGAAATCATCTCCCGGTTCGACGAGATCGTCGATTTCGCCGAGATCGAGCGCTTCATCGATACGCCCGTGAAGTTCTACTCCAGCGGCATGTATCTCCGGTTGGCCTTCGCAGTGGCGGCGCATCTCGATCCCGAGATCATGATCGTCGATGAGGTACTCGCCGTCGGCGATGCGGCCTTCCAGAAGAAATGCCTTGGCAAGATGGGCAGCGTGACCGGCAGGGGGCGAACGATCCTGTTCGTCAGCCACAACATGGCTGTGATCCGGAGCCTTTGCACACGCGCGATCCTGATCCACGACGGCGCCTTGGCGGCTGATGGACCGGCTGGCGAAACCATATCGACCTACCTCGCAATGCTCGAGAAGAGTGCGACGACCTCTCTCGGGGAACGCGCGGCTCGGGCGGGCGGCCGGGCCCGGCTCGTCCGCGTGGACGTCTCGGCCGGCGGGCAGGAACCGGCCCACGTCCTGATGACCGGGCAGTCCGCCCGTCTCAGCTTCCAGGTTGAGCCCGTGCGGCGCGGCACGTCCTGTTCGTTCACCATCCTCGATCCTCTCGGCCAACCCGTGACATATTTCGACTCAGCAGAGCGCGGCCAGCAGGACTCAGTGGCAGCGGGGGCCGGATCATGCTTCCGTTGCGAAATCGATGAGATTACCCTGGTGCCGGGGCGATACCGCATCGACGTCAGCGTCTACACCGATGGCGAGCTCCAGGATCACGTCGAGGCAGCCGCGTTCCTCGATATTCAGCAGGGCATGTTACGTGGGCGGCTCGTGCAGCGCGAACCGCAGTACGGCAGCGTCATCATGGATCACCGCTGGATCTCACCCGTCTAGTCGCAGCGATCCGTGTCTCTCCTTGCGTCACGCATTCTTGCGCGACCGGCATCGGCGAAGCCGATAACGGAGAAATCCACCGATCCAGCTGCGCTCCACGATGTCGAAGCGATGTCTGAACTGCTGCCTGAGTTCGGCGTCGTGAATGCGGATGTGATCGGGCTGAGTCGGCCAGGGTCGACCGCTGCGCTTGTGATCGACGGCTTGGCGGAGTGTGAGTTTGGCCTTGTCCAGTGCGAGTATGAGCCCGAGGTCGCAGTCGCATTCGTCCCGCAACCCAAGCCTCTTCATTCTCTTGCAGATGAAGCACTCGATCAGATCCCGCCAAGTCGGCTCCATGTCTTCGAGGATCAAGAAAAAAGCGCCACGCGGAGCAAGAACACGATGGATTTCGTCCAGCGTTTTTCGCGGATCGCTGGAATGGTTCAGGCTCCATAGCGACAGAACTGCGTTGAACTTGCCGTCCGGGAACGGCAGGTATTCCCCCACTCCCCGGATGAATGTAGGGGGAGAGTGCCGAGAGGGAGATCTGCCGACGACGCGTTTCCACGCATCGCCGAGCCAACTGAGGCTCGGATCGATGACTAGGTAGCCAGCGTCACGCGAAAGGTAATCCTGCGCGATCCCGACCCCGCCGCCGACGTCGAGGATGGCGCCGTGCAATTCCGCGAGGACCGCGGCATGCGGCTCATATTCGTAGGCCAGAGCCGCGGACGCGTTGTCCGGATTGGCAATGAAATCGCCATACCAATGCTCCATCTCGCTCTGCCGCGCCCGCCATGAGGGTCCACCGCGCATGAGCTGCTCATTTGGCATGAAGTCGAAAGAGCCGTCACCAAATCGGGGAAAGAACGCCTGGCAGGACGCGCACCAAAGGCCGTCCGTATTTCTCACCAGATCGTTCTTGCAGACCGGGCAGACGAAATCGTCCGACATCATTCTGGTACCTCGGGCGCCGGTCACTTCTGCCTAACTGAAGTCGCCCTCAGCGGCACGAGGCAGTCGTCCACCGCATTCAGCCAGAACCGGCCCGGTGGATGAGGCGCTTCGCGTGGCACTCGCGCACGTAGCCGCGGGTCTGACGCCCGCCCCTGTCAAGACTAGACGATCAACTTGTTGTCGTTGAGTTCGGTCATGCTGCGCTCGGAACGGTCAACGGGCTTGCGGGTCGTTGCGACCCAGCGGATCAGCTCTTCCATGCCGTCCTCGAAACTCCGCTTCGGCCGCACGCCGAAGACCCTCTCGATCTTCTCGATATCGGCAAAACAGTGGCGGATATCGCCGACGCGGTACTTGCCGAGAATCTCGGGCGCGATGTTCTTGTGTAGCAGGCGTGCTAGCGTGTGTGCGATTGCGTTGACGGTAAACACCTTTCCGCTTCCGACATTGAACGCGTCCCAGACCGGTTGGTCGCTTTCCAGCACCGTCGCGAAGGCCTCGGCGACATCCCTTACATGCACGAAGTCCCGCTTCTGCTCACCGTCCTCGAAGACGAGGGGCGGCTGGTCGTTCAACAACCGGGTGATGAAGATCGCGGCGACGCCGGTATAGGGATTGCCGAGGGCCTGGCGCGATCCGTAGGCGTTGAAGAGGCGCAGCGCGACCGTCGGTATGCCGAGCGCACGGCCGACCGAGAGAAACATCTCCTCGTGGTCGCGCTTGTTGATAGCGTATATCGAGGCCGGCTGGAGCGGCTTGTCCTCGGTCGTCGGAATCGGCACCAGGACCTCGCCACCCTCACTCAACTCCCATTGCTTCTGCCTCAGCTGTTCGTGGGTGCGGAGAGGTGGTGCAAGCGAGCGGCCCGTCGCCGGAGATCGGTAGCCACCCTCGCCATAGATCGACATTGACGACGCCACGGCAATCCGCCTGATCGTATGATGCCCCTTGGAGAGCGACTCCAGGATGACGGCCGCAGCTATCGTGTTGTTGCGGGTGTAATCCACGATGTTGGTCATGCTCTGGCCTACGCCGACGGCGGCGGCGAGGTGAGCGAGATGGGTAATGCCGGCTAAGCTATTCCCGAAGACACCGTTGTCGAGGATATCACCCTTGATGCGCTTCGCTCTGGGATCGAGATAGAGGGGCCACCCGTCCGCGTCCCGCTCGGCGTCGCCATGTACCTGTGGCAGGAGACAGTCGAGGACAGTGACGTCGAAGCCTCTCTCCAGCAGTGCGTCGACGAGGTGGGAGCCGATGAAACCGGCGCCGCCGGTGACGAGGACGTGGCCTTTGCGCATCGTCCGGACCCTACTCGTCGGCCATGCGGGATGCAACGACACCAGGCGCGATCATGATCCGGGCCGGCGCTGCGCAGGTGAACAAAATTCGCGCTATATTCTCTATCTGATTGAGTTCATGAGATAATTTTCCGTACCGCGATCTTATGGTATCGGCCGGATCGCTCCTCCGCTACCAGACTCAAGCAAGGCCGGGTCATTTGATCCGGCCTTTGCTTTTGCTGATTCGGTCCAAATCCGAATCTGACCCCGATAACTCCGACCTCCGCGTCTCCGCGTGCAAGGTACTTCAGGGCCGCGGCGCACACATCATAGGCGATTTGCCCGGAAGGACCGATCGAGCTGCCTGCCTCAAGCGGCCGGGGCCGCGCCGAACGGCACGATCTTGTTGGCGGCGTCGTGGCCGATGTCGGCGCGACCGAGATAGGGGATGCCGGCCGCTCCGCACCAATGCTCAACGATCTCGACTTCCGTCTGGCCGAAGTCGGGCTCGTTCGGCGGGATCGCGCTGCAGCGGCCGAGCCTGATGCCGGCGACGCGCCGGATGGCCGGGTTGCTGGTGATGTGAAAGAGCGTGCGGTCGATGCGGTACATGTATTCCGAGACTTCCTCGAGCATCAGCACGTGGTCCGTCAGATCCGGCTGCAGCGGCGTGCCGATCAAGTGGCTGAGGATGGTCATGTTGAACGCAACGGCCTTGCGGGATGCCGCGATCGACGGCTCCAGCGTATCGGGCGCGCGGTGGCTGAGATAGGCGAGCGCCCTTGCGACCGCCGCGTCGCCGCCCTCGCGGGTGATGTCGGCGGGCATCGGACCGTGCGCGACGCCCTGAAAGCCCCGTGCATAGAGGCCGGCCAGCAGAACGCCCGCATCGCTGTAGCCGAGATAGGTCTTCCGGCGCGCCGCGTCGTTCAGCTTCGGCTGCGCCGCTTCGACAACGCGACAGGCGCCATAGCCGCCGCGGCCGAACCACACCGCATCGAGGGATGGATCGTTGGCGATTTCCACGAAGGCCGCGCTGCGCGCCGCGTCGGGGCCGGCGAAATGACCCGACGACATCTGGCATTGCGGATGGAAGGCGAGCTCGACCTCGGGCTGGCGCTCGGCGGCCAGCGCCGAGACGCGCTCGGCCGTCGATTGCTCCAGCCGCGACCCGGGCGCGACGATCCCCACCCTGACTCTGCGCATGCTGCGTTTCCTCCCATTTACCGCCACGCCGGGTTGTGCGATCAGTGCGCATGAGTTCGTATCCGAATCAAGGACGACCCTATTTCTTCTGTGGAATCGGCGGCAGCGGAATGCTGCCGCTGGCCCTGATCCTGCGCGCAAAAGGCTGCGTCGTCGAAGGATCCGACCGGTCCCTGGACCAGGGGCGGCTGGCCCGGAAGTTCGAGTTCCTGCGGGCGCACGGGATCGAGCTTCATGCCCAGGACGGCAGCGGCGTCACCCGGGCCGAGCAGATCCTGGTGACATCGGCCGCCATCGAAGAGACGGTGCCGGACGTGCAGGCCGCACGGCGGCTCGGCGTGCCCGTGATGCGGCGCGCGGAATTGCTCGCCCAGCTCTTCAACGCCGCGCCGCAGAGCATCGCGGTCGGCGGCACGAGCGGCAAATCGACCACGACGGGCATGATCGGCTGGATCCTGCAGCAGGCGGGCCGCGATCCCACGATCATGAACGGCGCGATCATGAAGAACTTCATCACCGCGCAGACCCCGTTCGCCAGCGCCGTGGTCGGCGGCGGCGAGGTCTTCGTCACGGAGGTCGACGAAAGCGACGGCTCGATCGCGCTGTTCGATCCGCGGATTGCCGTCGTCGGCAACATCTCGCTCGACCACAAGACGATGGAGGAGCTGCGCTCGCTGTTCCGGGCGTTCGTCGCCAAGGCGAAGACCGCGGTGCTCAATCTCGACAATGACGAGACGAAGGCGCTGGCGGAATCTCTACCCCCGGAGTCCGTATCGACCTACAGCGTGATCGATCCGCAGGCGCGGCTGCTGGCGCGCCGCATCGAGCCGTCGCCGGAGAGCATGGGCTTCGAGGTCAGCGAACGTGCCACCGGCGAGCATGCCGCCGTGCAGCTGCCGATGCCCGGCTTCCACAACGTCTCGAATGCCCTGGCGGCCTTGTCCGTGGCGCGCGCGTGCGGCGTTTCCCTTCGCGTCGCGGCCGCCGCGCTGGGCAGCTTCAGCGGCATCAAGCGACGGTTCGAGCGCGTGGGCATTGCGAACGGCGTGACGGTGTTCGACGACTTCGCGCACAACCCCGACAAGATTGCGGCAACCTTGGCGACGCTGCACGCCTTCCCCGGACGGCTGCTCGTCCTGTTTCAACCGCACGGATTCGGGCCGTTGAAGCTGATGAAGGACGCCTTCATCGATTGCTTCGCGGAGCATCTGCGCGATGGCGACGTCCTGGTAATGCCCGAGCCCGTGTATTATGGCGGCACGGTCGCGCGCGTCGTGACCAGCGAAGACATCGTGCGCGGCGTCGGCGCCCGGCGTCGCGCCGCGTTCGCGTTCCCCGACCGCGGCGCCTGCGGCGACAAGCTCGTCGCCCTGGCCCGACCCGGCGACCGCATCGTGATCATGGGCGCGCGTGACGACACCCTGGCGGAGTTTGCCGCCGACCTGACGCGGCGCCTGGCTCCGGCGACGTGAGTCTCGGCCCAGCCGGCAGCCGCTCCCGCCAATCTGAGGAGAGAATCGGATGAAGGGTGCCGATCTGCTGGTCTCCGCGCTGGAGAACGAGGGCGTCGAACGGATCTTCGGACTGCCGGGCGAGGAAAACCTCGACGTTGTCGAGGCGCTGCGCAAATCGTCGATCGAGCTGGTGGTGACCCGTCATGAGCAGGCGGCCGCCTTCATGGCGGCAACGCATGGCCGACTCACCGGGCGGCCCGGCGTATGCATGACGACCCTGGGCCCGGGCGCCCTCAACCTCACGACGGGCGCCGCCTATGCCCTCCTCGGCGCCATGCCGATGGTCATGATCACGGGCCAGAAGGGCATCCTCAGCCGGAAGCAGGCGCGCTTCCAGGTGGTGGACATGGTGTCGACCATGCGGCCCCTGACCAAGATGGCGCAGCAGATCGTGAGCCCGGCGACGATTCCCGCCGTCGTGCGGGAGACGTTCCGGGTGGCGCAGCAGGAGCGGCCCGGTCCGGTCCATCTCGAGCTGCCCGAGGACGTTGCGGCCGAGCCGGCAAAGGCGATGCCGCTGATCCCGCCGCACCCGATCGGGCCGCCCGTCGCTCAACCGGCGGCGCTCGACCGCGCGGCCGCGCTGATCCTGAAGGCCGAGCGGCCGCTCATCATGCTGGGCGCGGCGGCGAGCCGACCTCGCCTGGCGGAGGCCTTGTCGGATTTCGTCAAGCGCCTGCAGATCCCGTTCTTCAACACGCAGATGGGGAAGGGCTCCGTCAGCGGCGGATCCGGACTCTACATGGGCACCGCGGCGCTCTCGGAGCGCGACTACGTGCATGATGCGATCGATCGCGCCGATCTGATCGTCGCCATCGGCCATGACACTGTCGAAAAGCCGCCCTTCCTGATGGGCGCCAAGGGACCGACGGTGCTGCACGTCGGATATCTCCCGGCGACGGTCGAGGAGGTGTACTTCCCGCACGCGGAGCTCGTCGGCGACGTTGGCCCCAGCCTCACCCTGCTGGCGCAGCGTCTCGAGGGCAGGCTGCCGAACGCGGGAGCGCTCCTGCCCCTGCGGGAGACGATTCTCGCGCGCATCGCCGCGCGCGCGGAGGAGAGCCGCTATCCGTTGACGCCGCAGCGCATCGTGCACGATGTGCGGCGGGTGATGCCGGAGGACGGCATCGTCTGCCTCGACAACGGCATGTACAAGATCTGGTTCGCACGGAACTATCGCACCCGCGTCGCGAACAGCCTGCTGCTCGACAACGCGCTCGCGACCATGGGCGCCGGTCTGCCCTCCGCGATGATGGCGGCCATGCTCCACAGCGATCGTCGGGTCCTCGCCGTGTGCGGCGACGGCGGATTCATGATGAACTCGCAGGAGCTGGAGACGGCATCCCGCCTCGGGCTGAACCTCGTGGTGCTGATCCTCGAAGACAACGCCTTCGGCATGATCCGCTGGAAGCAGGCAGCCGACGGCTTTCCCGATTTCGGGATGACCTTCGGCAATCCGGATTTTGTCGCTTACGCCCGCGCCTACCATGTCAAAGGCAGCCGTGTGCAGAGCGCCGACGAGCTCGCGCCGACGCTCGAGGCGGCATTTGCCGGCGGCGGAGTCCACGTCGTTTCGGTGCCGGTGGACTACTCGGAGAACAGCCGGACTCTGATCGACGAGCTGCAGGCCCGGTCGTAAGGCCGCCGCGGGCCGGCCGGGACCGCCATCCTCGAGCTAGGTCCGTTCTTCGGAATGGATGGGAAGCGCAAACAGAAACGTCGCGCCGCGATCAGCGTTGTTGACGCCCCAGAGGTGTCCCCCGTGCCCTCTGATGATCGATTGACAGATGGGGAGACCCAAACCGAGGGCATGAGCCTTCGTCGTGACGAATGGCTCGAACAGCTTCTTCAGCATGGCGGGACTGATCGCGGTTCCGTGGTCGGCAACCCCGATCCGGACGGTCCGATTTTCGCCGAGCGCGCTCGTGATCGACAGTGCACGTTCCCGTGGCTCGGTGTCGGTCATGGCCTCACAGGCATTCGCAATGAGATTGAGGAGCACCTGCTGCAGCTGCGTGTCGTCGCCTCGAACCGACGGGAGATTTGGCGTGAGCCGGCATTCCGTCCTCACACCTCGCAGGATCAACTCGCGACGTGCGATTCCGAGCGCACCGTTGATGACTGTATTCAAGTCAAGGAGTCGAAACTGCGCTGCGCCCTTCTTGAGTAGCGCGCCGAAGCGCTCGACGAGATCGTCGGCATGCTTGTCCGCCTCAATGATGTCGTCGAGAGCAAGGCGGGCTTCCTCCAGATCCGGAGACGCCCGCGCCAGGAGACGCTGGGTCGCCTGTGCGTTGCTCAAGATTGCGGCCAGCGGCTGATTCAGCTCATGCGCCAGGACGCCCGAAAGCTGACCAAGAATCCCGATCCGGGTCATATGCACGAGCTTCAGTCGCTGCTCCTCCATGTTCTTGCGGTCGGTCACGTCCTGGGCCGTGCCGATCGTCGAAACAGTGCGACCATCGGTATCGAATGTGTTCTCGGAGAATTCCAGGACGTCGCGAACTTCGCCATCCGGCCGCACGATCCGATACTCCAGCGTATAGGTCTTGTCCCGGCTGACTTGCTCGTAAGCGATGCGGAGGCGCTCCCGATCCTCGGGATGCACGACCTGCTCGCAATACTGGACCGTCCCCATCGTCAGGTCCGCCGGGGCGCGGCCGAGGATGGCGGCCGCTTCCATGGAATATTCCGAGCGGCCATTCGCCCATCCGCCAGGGACGTCGGCGATCCAAAGCCAGTGCCCGAACTTCGCCATCCGGCCGGCCTGACGCAGCCGCATCTCGCTCTCCGCCAGTATTCCCGCGGCCCGCTTCTGGTCGGTGATGTCTTGGACGACCCCGAAAAGACGATACGGCTTCCCTTTCGCGTCCAGTTCCGGCTCGGATACCTCGCGAAGCCACACGATTTTGCCATCGGCCCGGCGCACGCGGTATTCGAGATCCTGGGCCTCAAGGGTCTCTCTTCCCCGCTTCACGGCCGCCGCCATCCAGTCCCGGTCATGCTCGTGCACGAAGCGCAGGAAAGCCTCGTCGGTCCTGAGGTCATCCATTGATTCGGCTCCGATGATCTCGCGATATGCGTCGCCAAACGTGTATGACTGCGTCACCGGGTCCCAGAACCAATAAGCCAGTTTGGCCCGGCGCTGCGCATCCTTGAGCAGCGCCTGACTCTCGAGCAGAGCAGCTTCGGCCCGCTTGCGTTCGGTAATGTCGTGGATCACTTCGAGCACGGCGTCTCGGCCGGCAAAGCGAATTGTGCCGGAAGACGTCTCGACATCCACGAACTGACCCGCCTTGGTCAGGTGTCGCCTCTCGCCGTGCGGGCGGAGTCCCCTATGATCGTTGCCCGGATCAGCGATCGAGGGTGCGAGCTCTTCGGCGACCCGGATCTCCGTAATCTGCATCGTCAGGAATTCTGCCCGCGAGAAGCCGTAGCGCTCGATCGCCGCCTCGTTGACCTCGAGGAATTTCAGCGTTTCATCGTCATAGACCCACATGGGATTGGGGTTCTCAGCGAACAGGTAGCGAAAACTGGTTTCGTGGTCGTCGAGTTCGTCACTCCCCGGGCTCGTTGCACCGGGACGCCTGAAACCGCTTTCATCGGAATGGTCGCCGCTCATGGTTCGAACAGAGATGTTCCAAGGCGACATCGAGGTGACGACGCGTGCCGCCACCTTGTGAGGCCGTGACCAATCAAGAACCGTCACTCCGGTTCTGCGCGACAAGTCAGCCTAGATCGACACGCGGGTCGAGTAAACAGAAGACACAGGGAGAGGGCGAGGGGGCTCTATGTGGCTGGAATGGTTTTGGGCGACCCCGTCCGCCGTCACAGATAGCCGTTGGCGCGGAACCAAGCGAGGGCGTCGCCGAACGCCTCCTGCGCGCCGCGCGGGACATAGCCCAGATCACGACGGGCCTTCGCGGACGAGAAGAACATGCGCTTCTTGGCAAGCCGGACACCCGTCACCGTGATGAAGGGCTCCCACCCCGGAAGGACGGCGGCCAGGGCTTCCGAGACATAGCCCACCGGCAGGACCGCCGCCGCCGGCAGCTTGATCCAGGGCGCCCGACGACCAGCGAGACGCGTGACCGTCGTCAGCATGTCCTGGAGGGTGAGATTCTCGCCGCCGAGAATGTAGCGCTGACCGGCTTGGCCGCGCTCGTGCGCAAGCAGGTGGCCGCGGGCCACATCGTCGACGTGGACGACGCTGAGACCGGTGTCGACGAAGGCCGGCGTCCGTCCGCGCGCCGCCTCGATGATGATGCGGCCGGTCGGCGTCGGGCGGACGTCCCGCGGGCCGACGGGCGCTGCCGGGTTTACGATGACGATCGGGAGCCCGTCGCTTTCCGCCAGCTCGCGCACGGCCTCCTCGGCAAGATATTTCGACCGCTTGTAGGGCCCGACCATCTCGTCGAGCGATGCCGGAGTCATTTCGTCGGCCGGCGTGTGATCGGGCCACACGCCGAGCGTCGCGACGCTGCTGGTATAGACGATCCGCGAAACGCCGGCGTCGGCGGCCGAGCGCATCAAGGATACGGTCGCCTCGACATTGGTCGCATACATCACCGACGAATCGCGCACCCATAGCCGATAGTCGGCGGCGACGTGAAAGAGATCGCTGATCCCGGCGAGCGCGCGTCGGGATGCCGCGGAGTCGCGAAGGTCCCCCTCC
>Ga0335076_10003117_pt1 | contig 16613 bp, 14 predicted proteins | sample Lox_Sample_25_FD_206717 | JGI IMG/M metagenome (GOLD analysis project Ga0335076, IMG submission 206717) | Soil microbial communities from Loxahatchee National Wildlife Refuge, Florida, United States - Lox_Sample_2.5 | ecosystem: Environmental > Terrestrial > Soil > Wetlands | place: USA... | reverse complement strand
CGCCTGCGGAAGGGCGAGGAGGACGAGCAGAAGCCCCACGCCCAGGAGGAGGCCTACCTCGTCCTCGAGGGCTCCGGCCGCTTCCGCATGGGCGACGAGGACTTCGCGGTGGGGCCCGGGTACCTGTTCACCGTGCCGGCCCGCGTCGAGCACCGCTTCCACTCGATCGCGGACGACCTGCTGCTGCTCGTGTTCTTCGCCCCCGCCGAGGGGCGGGAGGCTCGCGATGAGTAGGATCCCTGGTCTCGTCCTGGTCGGCCTCGTCCTCGCCCCGGCCGTCCCGGCCGCGCCGCCCGCGGGCTACGCCGGCCGGCCCTTCGAGGACTCCGCGTACAAGGCCGGGCCGCAGCGCATTCCGGGGATCGTGCAGTGCGCGCTCTACGACCTCGGCGGCGAGGGCGTCGCGTACCACGACACCGACGCGATCAACCACGGCAGCGGCGAGCTGAACGCCCAGCCCCTCCACCAGCGGCCCCACGCCGGCCCGTACGTCTGGGGCTTTCGCCGCGAGGAGGGGGTCGACATCTCCTACGTGAAGGACATCGCCGACCTCAACCACCCGAACCCCGTCCCGCCGCTCGTGAACCAGCTCTACATCGGCTGGACGGCCGACGGGGAGTGGGTCAACTACACGGTCGACGTCCAGGCTGCCGGAAGCTACAGGGTGAGCGCGCTCTACTCGAAGGACGCGAACACGGTGCGCTTCGACGTCGACGGCGTCAAGGCCGCGGACGCGAAGCTGCCCGTCGCCACCCCGGACTGGCACACCTGGAACTACGCGCCGATCGGCGAGGTGTCGTTCCGCGAGGCCGGCCGGCACCTGCTGACGTTCCACTACGGCGCCGGCAACAACTTCGCCTTCTTCGTGTTCGAGCCGGCCGGCAAGTAGAGCGGCTCAGCGAGCCGGTGCCTCGACGGCGTGTCCGGCCCGGACGAGGGCGTCCTTCGCGCGCTCGAGGTCGCGCTCCTGGACCAGCAGGTAGTCCGTGTCGTAGGTCGACACGACGAAGATGCTCACGCCCGACGACGCGAGGGGCGCGGCCAGGCTGGCCAGGATGCCGGTCATGCCGAAGCCGAGGGGTCCCCGGACTCTCAGGCCGCGCCAGCCGCCCTCGGCGCGGTGCGACGAAGGCACGTCGGCCTCACGGCAGACGATCGACAGCTCGGCCTCGGTCCGGGTCACCGACACGAAGGGCCCGCCTCGCGCCCAGTCCGGCTCCGGGTCCCTGGGCCCGAGCCGGCAGACGGCGTAGGTCCCCTCGACGACCTCGAGCGTGAGCGCCCGGTGCTCCATGGGTCCCCGGGTCCTTCAGAGCCGCAGCCGGGCGAACTCGTCGAACGTCGTCACTCCGGAGCGGACGAGGGCGAGCGTGCGCTCCCGGATCGTGATCATCCCGCCCGCCGCCGCCGCGGCCTCGATCTCCCGCGCCGACTGCCCGCCCTCGAGCGCCTGACGGACCTCGGGGCTCGCGGGAAGGACCTCGAACAAGGCCCTTCGGCCGCGGTAGCCGATCGTGTTGCAGGTCGGACAGCCCTTCCCCCTGAAGAACGCGAGGCTCCCCGCCTCCTCGCGGTCGATGCCGTGGGCGGCGAGGGTCTGCGGCGAGGGAGGGTCGGCGGGGACCTGGCAGATGCGGCAGATCGTCCGCACCAGGCGCTGGGAGAGCACGAGGCCCAGCGAGCCCGCGAGGAGCGGCGGCGGCACGCCGAGCTCCCGGAGCGCGACGAGGCCGCGGGCCGCGCTGCCGGCGGTGGTGCGCGCGACCACGAGCAGGCTCGAGGCGAGCTGCGAGGCGAGGAGGGCGGTGCCGTAGTCCGGGACCGCGGAGAGCATGAGGACGTCGGGCCGCACCGCGACCATGGCCCGCAGGGTCTCCTCCATCCTCGGGCCGTCCGGGCCGTGCTCCGCCTCGACCTGGCGCACCCCGTCCATCCGCCACTGGACGGGCGACTCGATCGACAGCACGTCCCGCTGGCCCTGGGCGAGGAAGGCCATGATGGCGTACGTCGTGGTGGCGGCGCCGTTGTAGGCGGGGGAGGTGACGAGGACGAGGCCGAGGCCGGATCGGGTCTCCTCCACGAGGCGCACCCTGTCCTCGATCTCGAGGCCGAGGGTCACGAAGTCCTTGATGAACGTGCCGCGGTTGACGAGCTTGATCGTCGCGCTCAGTCCCTGCGGGCCGGGCACGGTCTGGACGAGGAGGTCGAACTCCTCGTCGCCGAGGCGGGCGGTCGTCCGGCCCGCCTGCGGCCGGGCCCGCCGCGCGGGGTCGAGGCCGAACATGGCGAAGAGCGCCCTCTCGACCGACTCCTCGTACGACTTGGGGATCGGGTCCACGCGGAACGAGAAGCCGTCGATCCGGTAGCGGACCGCCACCTGGTCCGGCTGCGGCTCGAGGCTCACGTTGGAGGCCCGCTTGCGTGCCCCGAGGGCGAGCAGGTAGTCGAGGACCCCGTCGGGGCTGCTCTGGCGCCAGTAGACGGCGCCCGGGTCGACGCCGGCCCTGGTGTCGGTCAGGCTCTTCGTGCCCTGCGAGCGGAGAGCCGCCTCCACGTCCTCGCGGCTGACGTAGCAGCGGTCGATCAGGATCTCGCCGAGCTTGCGCCCCGTCTCGCGCTGCTCGACGAGCGCCTCGAGGAGCTGCGGGGTCGTGATCTTCTTGACGCGGATGAGGATGTCGCCCAGCCGGTCGAGGCTCTTGCCGAGCATCTGCAGCTCCTCGACGAGGGCGGGCGGGGCGTGGCGCCAGAACTCGGTCTTGTACGAAGCACTCGCCTCGCAGAAGCAGCGGAGGCAGAACGGGCAGAGCTTGGTCGGGCTCTTCGGGTCGTCCGAGCACCACACCGCGCCGAGGGCGTCGAACTCGCCCAGGCAGTTCCAGCAGGTGACAGGATAGGCCGCGGCCACGGTTCGAGGCTAGACGACAACTCCTTCCGAATCAAGGCGGTGCCGTTCCGTTGACCGGTTTCGCGGCCCTGTGATAGCGTGCCTTCTCGTCCGATGGCCGAGCTCCGCAAGACGCCTCTCCATGCCGTCCACCGGGAAAGCGGGGCGAAGATGGTGCCCTTCGGCGGGTGGGACATGCCCGTCGAGTACACGGGTCTCATCGCGGAGCACAACGCCGTCCGCACCGCGGCCGGGCTCTTCGACGTCTCGCACATGGGCCAGTTCGAGGTCGAAGGGGAGGGCGCCCTCGCCTTCCTCCAGCGGGTGACCGCCAACAACGTGGCGAGGCTCGCCCCCGGACAGGCCCAGTACTCGGCGCTGCCGATGCCGAGCGGCTGTCCCGTCGACGACATCATCGTCTATCGCCGCTCCGAGCGCCGGTTCCTGATCGTCGTCAACGCCGCGAACATCGAGAAGGACTGGCGGTGGCTGCTCGGCCAGTCCCCCTCCGCCTGCGGTCTGCACGACCTGAGCGACCAGTTCGCCCTCCTCGCCCTCCAGGGGCCGAAGGCGGAAACGATCCTCCGGGACCTCACGCCGATCGACCTCACGGCCATCGCCTTCTACCGGTTCGCGGAGGGGCGGGTCGACGGGCACGACGCGATCGTCGCCCGCACCGGCTACACCGGCGAGGACGGCTTCGAGATCTTCGTCGCCCCGGCCGCGGCCCCGACGCTCTGGCGGCGCATCGTGACGGCCGGCCAGCCCCACGGTCTGCTGCCCGCAGGCCTCGGAGCGCGCGACACCCTCCGCCTCGAAGCCCGCATGATGCTGTACGGAAACGACATGGACGAGACGACGACCCTGATCGAGGCGGGGCTGGGTTGGATCGTCTCCCTCGACGAAGTGAAGGGCGACTTCCTCGGTCGGACGGTGCTCGCGGAGCAGAAGGCGAAGGGCGCCCCCCGCAAGCTCGTCGGCTTCGAGATGGTCGACCGGGGGATCCCGCGCCACGGCTACCCGGTAGCCCTCGGCGGGGAAGCCGTCTCGGCCGTCACCTCGGGGACCTTCGCTCCCTACCTGAAGCGGAGCATCGGCCTCTGCTACCTGCCCTTCGCCCGCACCGCCGCCGGCACGGAGATCGCGGTGGAGATCCGCGGCCGACCCGCGGCGGCGCGGGTGGTGCCGACGCCGTTCTACAAGCGTCCGCGCTGACTCGGGAGGCGCCATGTACCCCCAGGACTTCCGCTACACGAAGGACCACGAGTGGATCGAGGTCGAGGGCGACCGCGGCCGGGTCGGGATCACCGACTACGCGCAGAAGCAGCTCGGCGACGTCGTCTTCCTCGAGCTGCCCGAGGTGGGCCGGAAGCTCGGGGCGGGCGAGCAGTTCGGGACCGTCGAGTCGGTGAAGGCGGTCTCCGAGCTCTACTCGCCCGTCGCCGGGGAGGTCGTGGAGGTGAACGCCGCGCTCACCTCCACGCCGGAGACGATCAACAAGGACCCACACGGCCAGGCGTGGATGATCGTCCTCCGGATCGCCGACCCGGCCGGCGTCGCCGCCCTGCTCGACGCCGCCGCTTACGAGGCGCACGTCGAGAGCGAGGCGAAGTAACCGCTGAGCCCCCAGAGGAGGCCCGTGTCCGAAATCGCCGCCGTCGCCGTCCCTTCGGGGAAAGGCGCCCTCCTGAACCCCCCAGCCGACTTCGTCCGCCGGCACGTCGGCCCGAGCGAGGCCGAGATCGCCGAGATGCTGAAGGCCCTCGGCCTGGCCTCGCTCGAGGCCCTCGTCGAGGAGACGGTGCCGGCGGCCATCCGTCTCGGCCGCCCGCTCGCGCTCCCCGCTCCCCTGAGCGAGGAGCAGGCCCTCGCCGAGCTGGGGCAGAAGGCGGGGAGAAACCGCGTCTTCCGCTCCTTCATCGGCATGGGCTACCACGACTGCCACACCCCGGCCGTCGTCCTGCGCAACGTCCTCGAGAACCCCGGCTGGTACACGCAGTACACGCCCTACCAGGCCGAGATCGCCCAGGGCCGCCTCGAGGCCCTCCTCGACTACCAGACGATGGTGGCCGACCTCACCGGCCTCCCCCTCGCGAACGCCTCCCTCCTCGACGAGGCCACGGCGGCCGGCGAGGCGATGACGCTCTGCCGTGCCGTCGCGACGCCGGAGAAGGACGGCTTCTTCGTGGCGGAGGACTGCCACCCGCAGACGATCGCGGTCGTCCGGACGAAGGCCGCTCCGCTCGGGATCCGGGTCCACGTGGGCCGGGCGGACGCGATCGACTTCGAAGGCGGAAAGCTCTTCGGTGCGCTCGTCCAGTACCCGGCGACCGACGGCGTGATCCACGACTTCACGGGTCTCGCCGACCGGGCGCGGGCCGCCGGGGCCCTTCTCGTGATGGCGACCGACCTCCTCGCCCTCACCCTCCTGCGCTCGCCGGGTGCCCTCGGGGCGGACGTGGCCCTCGGCTCGGCCCAGCGTTTCGGCGTGCCCATGGGCTACGGCGGGCCGCACGCCGCCTTCTTCGCGACGAGGGACGAGCACAGGCGGCATCTGCCCGGGCGGCTCGTCGGCGTCTCGAAGGACGCGGAGGGCCGGCCGGCCTGCCGCCTCTCCCTCCAGACCCGCGAGCAGCACATCCGCCGCGACAAGGCGACGAGCAACATCTGCACCGCGCAGGTGCTCCTCGCCGTCATGGCCGCGATGTACGCCGTCTGGCACGGTCCGGACGGCCTCCGCGCGATCGCGCGTCGGGTGCACGCGCTCGCGCGCGTCCTGCAGCTCGGCCTCCGCCGCCTGGGCCTCGACGCGGGAAGCGCCCCCTTCTTCGACACGCTGCGGGTGCGGACGTCTCCGGAGAAGGGGAAGGCGGTCCTGGCCCGGGCCCGGGAGAAGGGCATGAACCTCCGCCGGTTCGACGACGGCTCGGTCGGCGTCGCCCTCGACGAGACGACGCTCCCCGGCGAGGTGGCGACCCTCTTCGAGTGCTTCGCGGGCGGGCCGGTCGCCTTCACCCCCGAGCAGCTCGCGGAGGGGTTCGACGCGGCGGTCCCCGCGCTCCACGCGCGCCCGGATCCCATCCTCCTCCACCCCGTCTTCAACCGATACCACGCCGAGCACGAGATGCTGCGCTATCTCCAGAGGCTGCAGGCGCGCGACCTCTCGCTCGCCCACTCGATGATCCCGCTCGGCTCGTGCACGATGAAGCTCAACGGGACGTCGGAGATGCTCCCGGTCACCTGGCCGGAGATCGGCAAGCTCCACCCGTTCGCCCCCGCCGACCAGGCTCTCGGCTACCACGAGATGTTCGCCGACCTCGAGGGCTGGCTGGCCGCGATCACTGGCTTCGCCGCGGTGTCCCTCCAGCCGAACTCGGGGGCCCAGGGCGAGTACGCGGGACTCCTGACCATCCGGGCGTACCACCTGAGCCGGGGCGACGTCCGGAGGGACGTCTGCCTCATCCCGGTCTCGGCTCACGGCACGAACCCGGCGAGCGCGGTGATGGCCGGCTTCAAGGTCGTGGCCGTGGCCTGCGACGCGCTCGGCAACATCGACGTCGCCGACCTGCGGGCCAAGGCCGAGCAGTACCGGGCGTCGCTCGGCGCGCTCATGGTCACCTACCCGTCGACGCACGGCGTGTTCGAGGAGGCGATCCGCGAGATCTGCCGCGCCGTGCACGAGCGCGGCGGGCAGGTCTACATGGACGGCGCGAACATGAACGCGCAGGTGGGCCTCACCCGCCCGGCCGACATCGGAGCCGACGTCTGCCACCTCAACCTCCACAAGACGTTCTGCATCCCGCACGGGGGCGGGGGCCCCGGCATGGGCCCGATCGCGGTTGCCGCCCACCTCGCGCCGTTCCTGCCCGGCCACCCCGTGGTCCCGGTCGGCGGAGGGAAGAGCTACGGCTCGGTGGCGGCCGCGCCGTGGGGGAGCGCGAGCATCCTCTGCATCTCGTGGGTCTACATCCGGACCATGGGGGCGGAGGGCCTGAAGAAGGCGACCGAGGTCGCGATCCTCAACGCCAACTACATGGCGAAGCGGCTCGAGCCGCACTACCCGATCGTCTACACCGGCGCCTCCGGGCGCGTGGCCCACGAGTTCATCCTCGACGGCCGAGGCTTCAAGAAGGCCGGGATCGAGGTCGAGGACGTGGCGAAGAGGCTCATGGACTACGGCTTCCACGCGCCGACGATGTCCTGGCCGGTGGCAGGGACGCTCATGGTCGAGCCCACGGAGAGCGAGTCGAAGGCCGAGCTCGACCGCTTCTGCGAGGCGATGATCGCGATCCGGCGGGAGATCCGGGACGTCGAGGAGGGCCGGGTGAAGGCGGAGGAGAGCCCGCTGCGCCGGGCGCCCCACACCGCGCAGGCGGTCACCGCCGACGAGTGGACGAGGCCCTACTCGCGCGAGACGGGCGCCTTCCCGGCCCCGTGGGTGAAGGAAGCGAAGTTCTGGCCGTCGGTGGCGCGGATCGACAACACCTGGGGGGATCGGAACCTCTTCTGCGTCTGTCCGGCCGTCGAGGACGTCGCGCAGTAGCGGCGTGGCTGTCGAGAGACGGGACCCGCTCGCCGGACGCCCCCTGAAGGGCGTGACTCCGCGTCCTTTCCCGCCGCGACCGTCGCCGAGCCGGAGCCCGGTGCGGGTCGCCCCGCGCCCGTCACCCCCCGAACCCCCGCTCTGGCCTCTCGTCCGCGGGCCGGCCCTCCTGACCCTCGGCGTGACTCTCGTTCGTCTCGTCGGGGAGCTCCGCGGCCTGTCGCCCTCCTACTTCAGCCGGTTGCCCGGCGGCGGGCTGTCCCCGGTCGGCATCACCTGGCTCGCGCCTGTCGTCGGCTTCTACCTCGGCTGGCGCCTGTGGCGGGCCGGCGTCTCCCCGCCGCCCCTCAGGGACGCCCTCCGACTGCCCGTGGCCGGACTCACGGTCGCTCCGCTCCTCGCCTGGCTCGCCGGCCGCCTCTTCCGGACGTCCTGGACGGCCAACTACACGTTGTGGGCCGTCGCCGCCGTCGCCGTCGCCGCGGCTGCCTACGCCGCGTGGCCCGCTCTCGGCCGTCCGCTCCTCGCCTACGCGTACGCGGCCCGCGTCCCGGTCGTGATCGTCATGGCGGTCGCCATCTGGAGGGGCTGGGAGACCCACTACGACCTGCCGCCTCCGGGGTTCCCCCTGCTGACCCCGTTGCCGCGCTGGTTCTGGATCGCCCTCGTGCCCCAGGCGACCATCTGGGTGGCCTGGACGATGGCCACCGGTGCCGTTCTCGGCGTCCTCGGCGGGCATGCCGCCTCGCGCCGGAGCCGCGGTCGGCCACCGTCCGGCCCCCGAGCGAGCGGGGGCAGCCCGGCGGCGGCTATACTTGCTTGAGCCGGCGGGCCGGGGCACCGGCCGGAGAGCCTTGTACTCCCAGATCCCGACGTACCACGAGCGCCTGACGGCCCTCACCGACCAGCTGCGCGAGCAGGGCCACCTCGCCCTCGCGCTCGTCGACGCCTCGGAGCTGGCCCAGGTCGAGCACGACTACGGCTCCCGCGCCTTCGAGGAGGTGCTGTCCAAGGTGAGCGGCCTCGTCACCGAGCTCATGGGCGCCGAGGTGCGCACGTCGGACGTGCTGGCTCTCGACGAGCGCAGCGGGAGCGCGTTCCTGCTCTTCCTGTCGCCCCAGCGGGGCGAGGAGGACGGCCGGCCGCGGATCGCCGACCTCGCCACGGTCAGCCAGCGGGTGGAGGACGAGCTCAACCGCAAGCTCGCCGCCTTCAGGTTGCACTACCTCCGCAGCCCGCGCAAGGTGACGGTGGGCTTCGCCGTCGCCTTCCACAACCCGCTCATCATGGCCGAGCGGGTCGTCTCCCGCCTGGTCAGCGAGGCCCGGGAGAGCGTGCGCATCAAGCGGCAGCAGGCCACGTTCCAGAACCGGTGCCGCCTCCAGGACGTGCTCCTCGGCCACCAGATCACGACCGTCTTCCAGCCCGTGGTGGACCTGCGCACCGGGGTCGTCCACGGCTTCGAGGCCCTCTCGCGCGGTCCCGCCGGGACGCAGCAGCACAGCCCCATGAACCTCTTCGAGGCGGCCCGGGACTGCGAGCTCACGTTCGAGCTGGACCAGCACTGCCGGAGGCGGGCCCTCCGCACGGCCCGGGATCTCCCAGCGCCCTACCGCCTCTTCATCAACGTGGTGCCCGCCTCGATGTACGACCCGGACTTCCAGGGGGCGAGTCTCATCCAGCTCCTCGAGGGCATCGGCCTCTCGCCGGAGCGCATCGTGCTCGAGGTCAGCGAGCAGTACGCGATCGAGAACTACCCGCTGTTCGTGGAGGCGCTGCAGAACTTCACCCAGCTCGGCTTCTCGATCGCGGTCGACGACGTCGGCAAGGGAAGCTCGGGGCTGGAGGCGATCGCCCACCTCAACCCGCGCTACCTGAAGTTCGACATGCAGCTCGTGCGCGACATCGACGAGAGCCACGTCAAGCGCGAGATGGCGCGGGCGCTCAAGACCTTCGCCGACCGGATGGACTCCCAGATCATCGCCGAGGGAATCGAGACGCAGGGTGAGAGGCAGGCGTGCGCGGACCTCGGCCTGCACTACGGGCAGGGCTTCCTGCTGGCCCGCCCCGCCCCCCTCGAGACCTTCAACCTGGGGGCGGCCCAGCCTTCTTCCGCTCGCGGATGAGCCGCGCGGCCTCGAGCCGCGCCCCGACGTCCTTCTCGCGCCCGCGCTCGGTCGGATTGTAGTAGCGGCGGCCGGCGAGGCCCTCGGGCAGGCACTCCATCCCCGCGACACCCTCACTCTCGTCGTGGGCGTAGAGGTAGCCCTTGCCGTAGCCGAGATCCTTCATGAGACCGGTGGGGGCGTTTCGGATCCACAGCGGGACGGGCTCGGCCCGCGTCTCGAGGGCGTCCCTCGCCGCCGCCCCGTAGGCCGCGTAGACCGCGTTGCTCTTCGGAGCCGCAGCGAGGTAGACGACGAGCTCGGCGAGGGCGAGGCCCCCCTCGGGGAGGCCGACGAAGTGCACCGCCTGCTGCGCTGCCATCGCGAGCACGAGAGCCTGCGGGTCGGCGAGGCCCACGTCCTCGGAGGCGAACCGCACGAGGCGGCGGGCCACGTAGAGCGGATCCTCGCCGGCCTCGATCATGCGCGCGAGCCAGTAGAGCCCGGCGTCGGCGTCGGAGTTGCGGATCGACTTGTGCAGGGCGGAGATGACGTTGAAGTGCTCCTCGCCCGCGCGGTCGTAGAGGAGGGCCTTTCGGGCGAAGGCCTGCTGCATGGCCGGAAGGTCGATGCGACGGCGCCCGCCGTCGGGCGGGGCCGTCGTGACCGCCAGCTCCAGCACGTTGAGGGCGGTGCGGGCGTCGCCGTCGGCCGCCCCGGCGAGGAAGAGAAGCGCCTCGTCGGCGACGTCGGCCCGCAGGGCGCCCAGGCCGCGCTCCTCGTCGGCGAGCGCCTGCCGCAGGACCTGCACCAGCTGCTCGGCGCCGAGGGGCTTCAGGACCACGACCCGGGAGCGGGAGAGGAGGGCCGCATTCACCTCGAAGGACGGGTTCTCGGTCGTGGCCCCGATGAGGACGATGTCGCCCGACTCCACGTGGGCGAGCAGCGCGTCCTGCTGCGCCTTGTTGAAGCGGTGGATCTCGTCGATCAGGAGGATGGTCCGCCGGCCCTCGCGACGGCGGCGCTCCTCCGCCGCGTGGAGGACCTCGCGCACCTCCTTCACGCCGGAGAGCACGGCGCTCATGGCCTCGAAGTGCGCCTTCGTCATCCGGCGGATCACGAAGGCGAGCGTCGTCTTGCCCGAGCCCGGCGGCCCCCAGAGGATGAGCGAGCGGAGCTCGTCCTGCTCGATGGCCCGCCGCAGCGGGCGGCCGGGGCCGAGCACCTCGTCCTGGCCCAGGATCTCGTCGAGGGTGCGCGGCCGGACCCGGTCGGCGAGGGGCGCGTCCCGTTGCGGCTCGAGGGCCCGGTGGCCCGACGCCCGCCGGCCGGGAGCGGCGTCGGGGAAGAGCGAGCCGCTCGCGTCGTCGCGCGGCCGTGCCATTCCGCCCGCCTAGACCCGCGCACCCGCCGGCGGGAAGCCGCGCTGCCGGGCCGCCTCGAACAGCACGAGCGCCGCCGCCACGCCGACGTTGAGGCTCTCGACGGGCGCGGCGAGGGGGACGCGGAGCCGGGCCGCCGCCCGCGCCCGCACCACGGGGGACACGCCTGCCGCCTCGCTCCCGACCACGATCGCGGCGGGCCCGCGCAGGTCGGCCTCGTCGTACCGCCGGTCGCCGTCCGCCGAGGTCGCGAAGACGACGAGGCCTCGCTCCTGCACCGCGTCGAGCGCCTCGTCGGCCGACCGGCCCGCGCGGTGGGGCAGTCGGAAGGCGCTCCCCATCGAGCCGCGGAGGGCCTTCCACGAGAGAGGATCGGCGGTGCCCGCGGTCAGCAGGACGCCGCTCGCCCCCGCCGCCTCGGCCGTCCGGAGCAGGCCGCCGACGTTGCCGGGGTTCTGCACGCCCTCGACGACGAGAACGAGGGGCGTGCCCCGGAAGAGCTGCGCCTCGTCGAAGGCCGGCTGCCGGGCCAGGGCGAGGAGGCCCTGCGACGTCTCGGCCTCCGAGAGCGACGCCAGGAGCTCGGCGGCCATCCTCCGGACCGGAACCTCGCGCTCCCGGAGCTCGGCGAGAGCGGCTCGACCGTGAGGGGTGGCCTCGGCCCGCGGGGAGAAGGCGGCCTCCAGGACCACGAGCGAGGCGGCGAGCGCCTCGCGGACGAGCTTCGGCCCCTCGAGCAGGCAGAGGTCCCGCTCCGTTCCATGCTCCTTGAGCGCGCGGAGCCGCTTGTAGAGCGGGTTCGCCCGGCTGCGGAGCGTCTCCTCGGCGGGCATCGTCCTCGGGGAGCCGTGATAGTATCACCGTACGCGCGCTCGGCCGGCGATGAGGGTGCGCGGTGGTCGTGCGTGTCCCGCCCCGCCGGCGATGCGGGGAGTTCTCCACGGTCGCCGGGCGGGGTCGAGCTCCGGCGGGCTCCCGCGCGCGCCGCCGCGCCCCGGTCGCAGCTCGCGTCCCGTGCGTCAGCAGGCGGCATGATCGATCTCAAGAAGAGGCTCCAGGAAGAGATCCAGCAGCTCGAGTACGAGCTCAAGGTCCACCTGCCGAAGGAGATCCTGAAGGCGCGCGAGCACGGAGACCTGCGGGAGAACGCCGAGTACAAGGCGGCGAAGGAGCGACAGAGCTTCCTCCAGGCCCGCACGGCGCAGCTCCACCGGCGGCTGGCTGCAATCAACATGGTGAACCTCGACCGGATCCCGCGGGACAGGGTCGGCCTCGGCTCCACCGTCACCGTCCGCCAGGAGAACACCGGCGAGGAGACGGCCTTCGAGATCGTCGTCCCCGAGGACTCGGACCCGACGATCGGCCGCATCTCGCCCTCGTCGCCGATCGGCAAGTGCCTCCTCGGCCACGAGGAGGGGGACTCGGTGGAGGTGCGGGTGCCCACGGGGACGAAGGTCTACGAGATCACCAAGCTCGTGACCATCCACGACCAGGGGAAGGGCGAGTAGGCCGAGGCGCGTGCCCCTCCCCGCGCTCGCGTTCTTCCCCCTCGCCGGCGACGTCGCGGGGGCCGTGGCGAGGGTCCCGGCCGCGGCCGGCGTGGGACAGATCCTCGGGCCGGCGGAGAAGAGCCTCCTCCTCGCCCCCGCGTCGAACCTCCGCCGCTGGGCCGGCTCGCACCTCGGCCTCGGCCGACCCGCCGCCGCCGGGCGCCGGCCGAAGACGAACCTGGCCGGGATCGCGACGGCCGTCGGCTGGGCGGAGGCCGACGGCCCGTTCCGGCAGCGCCTGCTCTACGAGCGGCTCGTCGCGCCGCTCGTCCCCCTCTCGGCCCGGCGCGACCTCAGGCCGGCGGCCTTCCTGCATCTCGATCCCGGCGAGCGCTTCCCCCGGGTCAGCGTGCGCGCGATGGCGGAGAGCGCGGCCTCTCTCTTCGGTCCCTTCCGCGACCGCCGGGCGGCCGAGGCCGCCCGCGACGCGCTGCATCGGCTCTTCCCGCTCCGTCCCTGCGAGGCCTCCTTCGAGCCGGATCCGTCCCTGCCCCTCGGCCTCGGCTGCCTCTACGCGCAGGTGCGGTCGTGCGCCGCGCCGTGCCTCGTCCGCATCACGGAGGACGACTACCGGACCCTCGCGGCGCGGGCCGCGGCCTGGCTCGCGGACCCTCTGGCCCGGGGCGACGCGGCCGCCGCCGTGCCGGGGGTCGTGGCGGCGGCGGGCGACTCGCGGGCCGTGGTCGTGGACTGCGGACGGCGGGAGATCGGCCTCTATCCCGTGCGGAGCGGGCGGGTCCTGGACGACGCGGCGGTCATGGCGCCCCTCTCCGCCCTCGACGCGGCAGTCGCCGCGCTCGAGTGGCCCGAGCCCGGAGGCGCCTCCGACTGGCCCTGGCTCGCGTCCTGGCTGCGGAGCGCGAAGGGCCGGACCAGCTGGGCCGTCGTGCGCGGCGTCGCCGACCGCGAGGCGATCGCCGCCGCCGTCTGGCGCGCGCTGCCCGCGCGCTTCGCCGCTCCCGCACGCAGTGATAACTTAGGGACCACCCAGGGGGAGCCGTGAGGGACTACTCGCCGAAGCGGCGCACCGCGCTCGTCTTCACCGGGAGCGGCTCGACCGGCGCCTACCACGCCGGCGTCCTGCGCGCCCTCGACGAGAGCGGCGTGAAGATCGACCTCGTGGTGGGCTCCGGGATCGGCGCCGTGTCCGCGGCCTACGCGGCGGTCGGCGGCGGCCCGAGGCTCTACGGCAAGGGAGGCTTCTGGGACGGCGCCCGACGGAGCGGGTTCTGCCGCCTCCGGCCCGTCGTGCGCCTCGCCCTCGCGTTCCTCGGAACGTCGTTCGCCATCTTCGCGCTGCCCGTCCTGCTCGGCCTGCTGCTCGGGGCCCTCTTCCCGGTGCTCCTCATCGCCGACCGGGTCTCCTCGGGCATCGCGTCGAAGGCCCTCGGCCTGCTCTGGGTGGCGCCCGAGGCGCTCTCCGGTCCGTACCTCGCCGCGCAGGCCGTGCCCGTCTTCGCCCTGGCCATGCTGGCCGTGGTCGGGGCGGGGACCGTCTACGCGATCGACCGGCGCCGATTCGCGGAAGCGTTCGAGACGTTCCTCGACGCCTCTCCCGGCCTCGATCGTCTCCGCCGCGGCCTCTGGGAGATCGCCCGCGGGGCCGCGCTCTCGGGGAAGCCCCCGAGCGAGGCGGAGCTCGGGCGCCGTTACGTGGCCCTGCTCTCCGAGAACCTCGGAGAGCCAGGCTTCCGGGAGCTCGTCCTGCGCGCCACCGACCTCGACCGCGGGTCGGCGCTCGCGTTCGCGGTGCTGCGTGAGCCGGTCGCGGCCTCCCGCGGGAAGGACGTCGGGGAGGTCGTCGACCTCAAGGCCGATGGCCACGAGGTCCTGCTCTTCGACGCGGTCGCGACGGGGATCCTCGGTCCGGTCGGCATGCCGCTGCGACGCGTGTCCTTCCCGAGGGGCGCGATCCACGCCGGCGAGACCCATCGGCTGACCGACGCCACGCTCGTCGCTGGAAGCGGACTGCGCGAGGCCGTCGACGCGGGGGCCGAGCAGGTGATCGTGGTGACGGGAGTGGCGGAGACCAGGGTCCCTCTGGCCCGGCGGCGCGGGCCGCTCGCGCGCGCCGACGCCGTGGTGAGGGCCCTGGAGGCGCAGGCGGCGGGTGATGTCGCCGCCGCGGAGCGACTGAACCGCATGGTGGGAACGCTCGGCCACCGTGGGCCGACGGGCCGCGGGGCGTGGGAGGACCCGGCCACCGGGAGGACCTACCGCGAGATCGACCTCTGGGTGATCCGGCCGGAGAGGCGCGCCCTCGGGCCGATGGAGCTCGACGGGGCGCGCGACCCCGTCAGCGAGGTGCGACAGACGACGGACGACCTCCTCGAGCTCGGCTTCCGCGACGCGTACGGCCAGTTCGTCGAGCCGGTCGTGGGGCAGGCGCCGATTCCCCAGCGCGACGAGAGCAAGTTCCGCAACACCCAGCCCGTGGGGCTGTAGGCCGGCGCGGGCGAGGCCGGCGTGGGCCCTCGCCCGACCGTGACGGAGGGTCTCTTGAAGGAGGGAGGGCCGGGGACGACGTCGGTGCACGGGGGGCACGAGGCGCCGATGGGCCCTCTCACGGCCCCGATCGTGCAGACCTCCACCTTCGCCCTGGGCTCGTCGGCCGAGATGCGCCGCTACCTCGAGGGGGACCGGGACGTCTTCCTGTACACCCGGTACGCGAACCCGACCGTGCGCGAGCTGGAAGAGTCGCTCGCCGCCCTCGAGGGCGCCGAGGCCGCGCTCTGCCTCTCCTCCGGCATGGCGGCGATGACGACGGCCGTGCTCTCGGTGGCGCGGGCGGGGGACGAGGTGCTCGCGAGCGCGTCGCTCTACGGGGGGACGGTCCGGCTCCTGAGCGACCTCTTGCCGCGGCTCGGGATCTCCTCCCGCTTCCTGAAGGCGGACGACCTGTCCCGCGTCGGGACCGTCGCGGGGGACAGAAGCCGCCTGCTGATCGTCGAGAGCCCCACGAACCCCACGCTGGAGATCGTCGACCTGGCCGCGGCCTCCGCCTCCGCGCACCAGCGGGGGCTCGTCGTGGTCGTCGACAACACCTTCGCGACGCCCCTCCTCCAGCGCCCGCTCGCCCTCGGCGCGGACCTCGTCATGCACAGCCTCACCAAGGCCCTCTCCGGCCACAGCGACCTGATCGGCGGCGCGCTCGCCGGCTCGAGAGCGCGCATCGAGGCCGCCCACGCCACGATGATGATCCTCGGCGGCTGCATGGACCCCCACGCGGCCTTCCTCGCCCGCCGGGGGCTCAAGACCCTCCACCTCCGCGTCGAGCGCCAGTGCGCGAACGCGCTCGCCCTGGCCCGGCGGCTCGAGGGCCACCCTGGCGTGCGGGCGGTGCGCCACCCGGGGCTCCCGTCCCACCCCGGCCACGAGGTGGCGAAGAAGCAGATGAGCGCCTTCGGGGGCCTCGTCACCCTGGAGCTCGCGGGCGGCCTCCCGGCGGCCGAGCGCTTCTACGACCGCCTGCGCCTCGTGGCGCGCGCGGCGAGCCTCGGCGGCGTCGAGTCCCTGGCCAGCCTTCCCGTCCACACCTCCCACCACGGCCTCTCGGAGGACGCGCTGCGCGAAGCCGGCGTCGATCCGGGGATGGTGCGCCTGTCGATGGGGGTCGAGGACGCGGCCGACCTGATCGCGGACGTGGAGCAGGCCCTGGGGCACGACTGAAGCGGACTCGTGCTGCCCACCTCCCAGCAGCAGCTCCTCGGCGTGGGGCTCCTCGGCATCGGCCTCTACTTCGCCGTGCAGCTCGTCCGAGGCATCGCCGGCTATCTGCGCTACGTGCGGGTGGCACCGACGGCGCTCGTCAGCTGGCCGACGCCACGGCCGGCCCGGCTGCGCCTGCTGATCGGGCTCGGCGTGTCGGGTGCCGTCCTCGCGCTCGTCCTCGCATGGCAGGGGAAGCCGGCCCACCACGTGGTGGCGTTCGCTCTCATGGCCGTCTACTTCCTCGGCATGGTGCCGCTCGCGCGGCGCATCCGCCTCGGCCTCTTCCGCGACGGCGTGTGGGCGCACCGCGGCTTCCTCCGCTGGGAGGACGTGGCCCGGATTGCCTTCGTGGAGAAGCCGCAGATCGTCCTGCTCCTCCAGGCCCGGCGGCAGGGCTCGGCCTTCAAGCTCCCCGTGCCGGCAGACGAGTACGGC